>JAANMW010000099.1_pt1 | contig 87239 bp, 87 predicted proteins | sample 7279671 | NCBI WGS metagenome assembly JAANMW01 (sample SAMN14094541, study PRJNA606508) | bioreactor metagenome | isolation source: A lab-scale SPAN reactor treating ammonium-rich wastewater day 247 | place: Ireland: Galway | collected 2017-09-19 | reverse complement strand
TTCCCGGCTCAACGTTGCGCCTGATCTACGCCATCCGAGAGCCGTCATGACGGAAAAAGCGGACATTTCAACAGGGGGTATGTCAGGAGCTCTGGATTCTGCCATTCGGATTCCGGCACGGAGATGAAGGCAAAATAATTGAGGGCAGAATAATACTGACCCGGCGGAAGGTCCTACCCACCACGGCCCACACGCGCTGGCCGGACGAGAACGCACCCAGCAACGCCACGGTCACCAAGCACGCCGGCGAAGGTTTTTCGGATCGGTCCCGGCTTGCGTTGAAGGAGCGCGTGGGCTAAACCATCAGCGTGAGCTTCAAAGGCACAGTCAAAAATGGCGTGGTGGTCCTGCCGCCCGAGGCGAAGCTGCCGGAGGGAATGGAAGTCGAGGTCATCGCGGGATCGGAGGCGCCGCCTGAAGATGATCCGTTTATTGCGGCGGTGCGGCAGGTCGCCAAACCGCGTCCGCACTGGCCCAAGGACTACACCCGCAATCTGGACCATTACCTCTACGGCGTTCCCAAACAATCGTGAACGCCGTCTTTGCCGACACGTTTTTCTATCAGGCGCTGCTGGACGAGCGCGATGCAGCGCACGGACGCGCCCTGGTCCAGTCCAAAGTTCGCCGAACCATCCTGACCACGGAATTCATTTTGCTGGAATTGGGAAACGCCTGCGCCCGCGCAGAAGATCATGCTGACTTCCTGGCTTTACTGGCTGGCGTTCGCGCCAGTCCCCGCACGCGGATTGTGCCGCTGGATCCGCGACTGTTGCAGCGCGGACTGGATTTGTTTGCGACCCGGTCGGACAAGAACTGGTCGCTCACCGATTGCATTTCCTTTGTGGTGATGCAGGATGAAGGGCTGACGGAAGCGCTTACGGGCGACAGTCACTTCGAGCAGGCGGGTTTCCGGCCACTGCTCGCTTGATTACGGGAATAGAATTGGTCGTCGTCCGCAGCCGGTGGCCACCCAATCAAATCAGCGGGCTGGCTTATCTCGAATTCACGGACACGGCGGCCACCAACTTTCTCCGGCAATTTTATCCAATTGCGCCGTAGCTTTTCGCGGGTGAAACCAAAGTCAGGTGATTCCAGAATTGGCAGGAGAATGATTGGCAGCGGAATAATTCTGGGAGACACCTTTATCATTCCTTTGACCATGATTCCTCTGCCGACCTTCCCACCCGTCCGCGGCCAACCAGAACCCGCAGACTTGCAGCACGAAAGCGGTGCGGAAAGGGCTGCGCTCATTTGGACGGTGGAGGACTTGAGCGGGGAGCAATCTGCGTTCATCTGGGGCCATCTGGGGTTTCGCCCACTTGGCTGGGCGAGACTCCCCTTGAAAGCTCTTCCGTGCTCTGAACCGCGTAGCCCTGGCCGCTGACCTGCGGAGGCGGATTGAGCTGCGCTTTGATGGCACGTTCAGTTGCGGCTGGAGATTTCTTCCAGACAGGTAGGAAGTCGCCAGTTGTGTGCGCACCGGGGATATTCATTTGCTTGCCGCCGGAGTCTTTGCGGTTGCCCTGTCGCCCGGTTTTGCGTTACAGCTAACGCACCTCGAACGCCATGAGCACGCTGATTGACGGCCAACCAACGAAGCCCACCCCGACCGAGCGACCGGCTTCGCCACGCCTCATGTCGCTGGACGCACTGCGCGGCTTTGACATGTTTTGGATCATCGGCGCCGACGCACTGGTGGCGACGCTCAACCAGATGAGCCAGAGCGCGCCCACCAGCTTCCTCGCCCATCAACTGACCCACGCTGAATGGGAGGGCTTTCGTTTCTACGACCTGATCTTCCCTCTGTTCATCTTTATTGTTGGCGTGTCGCTCGCATTCTCGCTGAACAAGACCCTGCAACAGGCAGGACGCGCTGCCGCCGTGAAGCGGTTGGTGCGGCGCAGCCTGCTGTTGTTCGTGGCGGGCCTCATTTACTCCAACGGCTTCAGCCTGGCCTGGCCGGACATTCGCCTGATGGGCGTGCTGAACCGCATCGCGCTGGTCTATTTTTGCGTGGGGCTGTTGTTCTGCTTCCTCAAACCGCGCACTTTGGTCGCCGTCGGAGTTGCGCTGCTGACCGGTTATTGGGCGTTGATGACCTTCGTGCCAGTGCGCAACATTCAATTGACCAAGGAGAGTCTGGCCACACTGGCAACTCAGGCGGGCGAAACTGACACCGCCGCACTATTCCGCGAGCCGGGAAATCCCTCACGAAACCCAAGAGGCCCGACATGGACGGCGGCCGCGGAAATGTTCCACGCCACCACCGAACGCGTCACCGGCAAGTATGAGCGCGGGCTCAATCTTTCGGATCATCTGGACTTCCAATACCTGCCCGGACGGAAGTATGACAATTTTTTTGATCCCGAAGGTTATCTCAGCACCCTGCCGGCGCTGGTTACGGGCTTGCTGGGAGTCTTCGCGGGACTGTTGCTGGCGAATCGTGCGGTGACTGACCAGCGCAAAATCCTTCTGCTCCTTTCGTTTGGAATTGGCGGAATCGCGCTGGGCTGGTGGTGGCACCTCCAGTTTCCAGTGGTTAAGAAGATCTGGACCTCCTCGTTCGTGCTGGTGGCGGGCGGCTACAGCGCCATTCTGCTGGCGGTTTTCTACTGGATCGTGGATGTCCTGCGCTGCCAACGCTGGTGTCAACCGTTCGTGTGGATGGGCATGAACTCCATCACCATCTACCTCGCCTCCAAGTTGATTGACTGGTTTAGCGAGTCGGCGTGGGGTCTGATTGGGGAGAATGCCCATGCCTGGCTGGAACAAAACATCGCCCAAGGTTTCGGCCAATTGCTGACCACGCTCACGAGCCTGCTGCTGGCCTTCGGCTTGGTTTATTTGCTGTACCGACGCCGGATATTCTTAAGATTCTAGTCCAATCCCATGCCATTTCCCGCCACGCCATGAGTGATACGATCGTCAAACCGTTGGCGCGGCGCGGCGCGGACTTGCGTCGTTTTATGCGGTTGAGCCATGCGATCTACCGAGACGACCCGCTCTGGGTTGCGCCGCTGACGATGGACTTCAAGAAGATTTTTACGCTGGCGAATCCGCTGTTTGAACACGCGGAAATGCAGTTGTGGATCGCCGAGCGCAACGGTCGCGACGTGGGCCGCATTGCCGGCCTGGTGGACCGGCATTACAACGAATTTCACCAGGAACAGTCCGCGTTCTTTGGCTTCTTCGAATGCATCAATGATGCCACGGTCAGTGCAGCACTTTTCGCCGCGGCCATGGAGTGGGGCCGCACCCGGCAAATGAAACGGGTGCTGGGGCCGTTGAACCCCACCACGAATGAGGAAAGCGGATTGCTGATTGACGGCTTTGATTCCTCGCCCGTGTTCATGATGACGTACAATCCTCCCTATTACGCGGATCTCCTCGCGGCTGCGGGTTTCGTCAAAGCCAAAGACTTGCTGGCTTATGCCTTTGATCTCGCGAACGCCCCGTTGGACCGCTTCGAGCGCATCGCCACCAAGCTCAACCATCGTTCCCCGGACATCACCATCGTGCCCGTCACGCGGCGCAACCTCGCGCAGTCGCTCAACGAGGTGAAGGAAATCTACAACGAAGCGTGGCGGACCAACTGGGGTTTCGTGCCGATGACCGACGCGGAGATCAATTTCCTGGCGGCGCGGTTGAAGCCGCTTTTGACTGAGGGTCTGGCTTACATCGCCCGCAACGCTCACGAGCCAGCGGGCTTTTTGCTGGCCATGCCGGACTTCAATCAGGCGCTCAAACCGCTCAAGGGACGGTTGCTGTCGCCGCAGTTGTTTGGGTTTCTGCGCTATTTGTTTGGCTGGAAGGTACCGGACGCCTGCCGCGTCATCACGCTCGGGGTCAAATCCAAGTATCAAGGCCGCGGTATTGAAACTGCCATGCTCGCCGAGGGCCTGCACACCGGATTCCGCCTCGGCTTCCGCACCATTGAAGCTTCATGGATTCTCGAAGACAACTCCGCCGTGCAACGCCTCATCAAGTTATTTGGCGGCCGGCCCTATAAAACCTACCGCATCTACGAACGAAGTCTCTAAACCGCCCGATCCGTCGCGTTCCGACGTGCCATGATTGAGGTCTCCGCGGGCCGACGGAAGCGCAAGTAAAGCCAGTTGCCCAACGGCACCAACAGAGCCGCCGTCAATATTCCCGCCGCGACGTCCACGACATAATGATAACGGCAATACACCGTGGAGAGGCACAACAGCACCACCATCACCCCGTGGGCGAAGCGAATCCGCGGCAAATAACGCCAGGAAAAGTAGAGGGTGGTCAGTGCCACCGCCACGTGACTGCTCGGAAACGCCGCGCCCGAGGCCTCGAGATGCTCGTAGATCCAGGCCATGACCCGGAAGAAAGGCCCGGCCTGCACGGCGGCGGGGAATTGGGCCAGCACTTCCAGCCGCACGTCTGCGGGCAGTTCGTAACCGTCAATCACCTGCCAGAAAACCCGCGGCCCCATGACCGGCACAAAGATGTAAATCAGATAGCAGACGTAGAACACGAAGGAATTCACGGACAGGTAATGAAAGAACTGCTGACGATCGCGCAGATACAAGACCAGCCCGACGCCCGCAATCATGATGTAGTAGGAAAAGTAGGACGCATAGAAGAGTTCGCTCACCGCCAGAAACGGCAGATTCTCCATGAAAGTGAGGCTGGGTTGCGCGCCAAAGATTCGTTCCTCCAGCCGGATGAACGGCGCATCCAGGAAGCCGGAAGCGAACATTTGATTCAGTTCCCCAGTTTCGCGATAAAAACCGATGTAGAGTAACACCGGATAGAAGTGCCGCAGGAAATCCAAGCCGCGATGCTCCGGACACCGGGCGTGAGTCTGGACGAGCCAGTGAACCAGAATCATGCCCACCACGTGTCCTCCCACCAACCAACCCCAACCTGGCACCGCCGCGCCGTGGAAAAGGACTATCAGCAAGGCCACCACCACCAGGTAACCTTGTGTGACGTAGTCAATGAACGTGTAGTGCTTCATCCGCTCGGAGGATAACGATCCCGGGGATGCTTGGCCACTCAGCCGATGATTGACGGTCACACTTCCTCAACCAACCGGCGAATGGCCCGCCCTCATTCTCCAGCCGGTCAGAGCGCCTCCCCACCGCCGACGACAACCGCTTGACAGCCAATCGGCCGGGAATAGCCTGCGCGGAGGGACGCACCATGAACTCGCTGAGACAACCTTGCCCCTTTGCTGGTGACACTTCAAAAATGTCTCGGTGTAAAAACTTCAGATCAGAAATCAGGTGTGGCTTCGTTTCCCGGATGAGAGGTGGCGGTTTCGCCACAGGGAACGCCTTCAGCCTGGTAGAACTGCTGGTGGTGATTGCCATCATCGCAATTTTGGCCGGGATGCTGTTGCCCGCCCTGGCCCGGGCCAAGTCCATTGCCCGCGAGAAGGCCTGCGTGAGCAATCTCCGGCAGGTGCATGCCGCCCTGCAGATGTATGCCGACGATGCCAATGACTGCTACCCGTTCGAACCCACCGAACACAATCCGCATCCGGATTTGTTGAACGCGCTTGAGGCCGCCCGATCCGGGTTGGTGGGGGTTTTCTACTGCCCGCAGGCCGACAATATGGAGCAATACGCCCAAAGTCCAAACTACACGCCAAGAGGCGGTATTGACTCTGTGAGGGATACTCCCACCAACCGAGCGGCAGGGAATGTCTCCTACATCTATTTCAGTTTCCGCACCAACAAGTATTGCGCCGCCAGCCCCGGCGGCTACTGGCGCGAAACCGCCAATTTCATCCCGCGCCAACTCAAGACCACAGAGGTGAAGTGGCTGGATGACGCCAAACCACAATTGGCGGGCACCCTCAGTGACCGCTGGGTCATGAGCGATTTCTTCCGCCAAGGTGCGCCCTTCCCGCATGGCCGCTCCCACGCCCGCGGTGTGAACGTCTCCTATCTGGACGGCCACGTGGATTTGATGCGCGGCCGTCCGCGGGAGAACTACCGTTAGAGTTAAAGCCCGATTTCCTGTCCATAAGCCTGATGGCAGCGAACGTGAGTCCGCTCCATCTGAATTTGGCGAGAAGTCACAGCCGCCCCACGTCGGCTGCTTCTATGCACGGGCTCAAAACCTGATTCGTTCGGGGAATTCTCCCTTTGAACCCCTTCGCCCAAAACGGCGATAAATCAGCCACCCTCCAAACGCTTCGCGAAGTTCGTTGACGCTCAAATGTCGCGAAGCGTCTGGAGTGCGTGCGGCTTCAGCGCCGCTCTTCGCGCGGGACTGACGCTTCGCCGGTTCAGGCGTTCAAACCGCGAATCTGGCTGTGGCGAATTCTCCCCCTGAACCGTTTGTCGGTAACGCCGACCTTCCCGTCGGCGTGTGCGCCGGTTGAAAACCGGCGTTACCCCTCGCGGCTTGTCCCCGCGCTCGTAGGTGTGCGCGCCGAAAAGCGGTGCTGAACTCTTCCAGTGGGTCGCGAAACTCAGGCCGCGACCGGTTCAGGAACTTCGCGGAGGACCATCAACCGGTCCGCCGGAATCGGAAGCAATGCGTAAGCACGGCCATCGCGCCCGGAAAATTCCACCTCGAAGGCGTTGCCGCCGTACGTCATCACGACTGTGCCGGCTTGGCCACGACGAAGCAGGAGCGGCACCCCCGTTTGAAAGTGCTTTGCTGGAGTGTCCTCCAGCAGCGCCACCGAGTCATGCAGATGTATTTCGCCGTTCATGGTGTCAAACAATATAGCAGGCTGTAAGTCCTGGAAAGTCTTCTCCGTGCCTGAGGATCCACGCGCTCATCACCGTGGCCGTGCCCGCGGCCGTCGTGATGGGAAAACGCAACACAAAGACCTGCCCAAAACTGTTGTCGCCTCTCAGCTCGAATTGATCGGAAGCAGCGGCCTCCCGAAGCAACGCGGCCTTGAGCACCTCGGCGTTGTCCCGAGCCACGCCGAGCACGGAGGCGAACACGCGGGCCTTGTGGCGACCGTCCCGATGTGCGGGATTGAGCGTGTAGTCCTACAGCTTGTTGCCAAGGTCCGCACGCTCGCCGTTCGGCAGTTTCATCGGCGCGATGAAACCATACCGCTCGGCGGACTGCAATCTCGCCGCCTGTCACGACGGACGTAAAGGAAGAGGCCGGACAACGCCAACGGTCCGGCCCGCGTGAGATGAATCCGTGTTACACCGTATAAGTGCTGCTGGCCACGCGGCCGCCGGTGCCGGTCCAGTGGGTGTGGAAGAATTCGCCGCGCGGTTGGTCCACGCGCTCGTAGAGGTGTGCGCGCCGAAAACCTGAGTGGCGAGGGTGGCTGCGAAACGAGTTTTGCCGGAGACCAAAACCTCGGGAGCGGTGGGCGAGCGGCGGCGCGCGCATCATGGTGCATGACATCGCCCGCGCATTCCGCTAAAACCTCCCCGTGCGCGCGCCGGAACTGAAACCCTCTCACAAGCTCGTGCGGGCCTACTACGCCTCGCTGGCGCAGTTGGATCAGCACGGCGTCACCCGCGAAACCGCCGTCCGCCAGCCCTTTCTCGATCTGCTCCGCGCCGCCGCCGGGGCGCGCGGGCTGACCGTCGAGGCCGAATTCCCCATGGCCGGCGCGCGGGGCCATCGCATCGTCGTGGACGCCGCCCTGCGCGACGCCTTCTGGCGGCCCCACGGCTTCTGGGAAGCCAAAGACTCCGGCGACGACCTCGAAGCCGAGGCCCGCAAGAAATTCGAGCTCGGCTACCCGCGCGACAACATCCTCTTCCAGGCCCCGAACCGCGCCCTCCTGTTCCAAAACGCCCAGCGCGTCCTGGACACCGATTTCGCCGATCCGAAAAACCTCGTCCGCGCCGTCAACGCCTTCCTCGATTACACCCAGCCCGTCCACCAGCAATGGGACGACGCCGTGGCCGATTTCGCGAAACAAGTGCCCGACCTCGGCCAGAACCTCCGCCGCATCATCGCCGACGAGCGCCGCGCCAGCCCGAAATTCGTCGCCGCCTTCGCCGACTTTGCCGCCCTCTGCCGCGCCTCGCTCAACCCGAACCTCCGCGACGAAGCCGTCGAGGAAATGCTCATCCAGCACCTTCTGACCGAGCGCCTTTTCCGCACCGTCTTCAAGAACCCCGACTTCGTCCGCCGCAACGCCATCGCCCACCAGATCGAGACCGTGCTCGACACCCTCTTCGCGCGCCATTACAGCCGCGGCGAATACCTCGGCACGCTCGACCGCTTTTACCGCGCCATCGAGGACACCGCCGCCACGCTCACCGATTTCAGCCTCAAACAGAAGTTCCTGAACACCGTCTATGAGAAGTTCCTCCAGGGCTTCTGCGTGAAGGTGGCGGACACCCACGGCATCGTCTATACCCCGCCGCCCATCGTCCGGTTCATGGTCGCCAGCGTCGAGCACCTGCTGAAAAAGCACTTCGGCAAATCCCTCGCCTCGCCCCACGTCCACCTCCTCGATCCCTTTGGCGGCACCGGCAACTTCACCGTCCACGTCATGCAGGCCATTCCCAGGACGGCCCTGCCGCACAAGTACGCCCACGAGCTCTGGACCAACGAGATCATGCTGCTGCCCTACTACGTCGGCTGCATGAACCTCGAACACGCCTATTACGAGGCCACCGGCGAATACGTCCCGTTCCCCGGCGCCTGCCTCGTGGACACCTTCGAGACGGCGGAGAAAACCCAGCACGAATTCGGCTTCATGGCGGCGGAAAACACCGAGCGCGTTAAACGCCAGAAACAAGCCCCCATCTTCGTCGTCCTCGGCAACCCGCCCTACAACGCCAGGCAAGCCAACGAGAACGACAACAACAAGAACCGTAGGTACCCCGAAGTTGACGGTTTGGTCGCTGACACTTACGCCGCCGACTCGAAGGCGAGTAACAAGAACTCGCTCTCCGATCCATACGTCAAAGCAATCCGCTGGGCCAGCAATCGCGTCGGTGAGGAAGGCATCGTCGCGTTCGTCACCAACAACGGTTTCCTCGACGGCATCGCTTGCGACGGCATGAGGAAACACCTCGCTCAGGACTTCGACGAGATTTACGTTCTCGATCTCACCGGCAATGTGCGCAGGAATCCCAAGCTCTCGGGCACCACGCACAATGTCTTCGGCATCCAGGTCGGCGTGAGCATCAACTTCTTCGTTCGCAAGAAGGCCGGCCAGCGGCCCGGCAGGGTTTTCTATGCCCGCACCGATGAGTCTTGGCGCAAGGAGCAGAAGTACCGCTTCCTTGATAACCAGGAACATGTCGGCAAGATCCAGTGGACGCAACTTACCCCGGATCAGCGTTTCAACTGGCTGACCGAAGGGTTGAGCGATGAATTTGCGGAGTTTCTTCCAATTGCCAGCAGGCAAGGTCAGGCAGCAGCCATTTTCGCTGACTTCAGTAACGGCGTCACAACCAACCGCGACGTTTGGGCGTGGAACTTTGGCCGAGACGCGCTGTCCGCGAACATCCGGCGCACCATCGAGACATACAACGACCATGTCGCCCGATGGTCGCGTCGCAGTCCGCAAGCTCAGAAAGTCGATGATTTCGTGATCCACGACGACAACAAGCTGAAGTGGAGCAGCAGTCTTAAACTGTTTTTGGCATCTGGTACCATGGCGGAGTTTTCTGAATCAAATCTCCGCCGTGCTCTCTATCGCCCCTACACCCTGCAATATCTCTTCTTTGACCCTGTCCTCACTCACCGCCGGGGGCATTGGCCAAGAATCTCGCCAACGGCAGAAACTCAGAATGTAGTTCTTTGCCTCACCGACGTTGCTTCAGAGAAACCCTTCATGGCATTGCTTTCGAAATGGATTTCCGATCTGCACCTGGCGAGTCCGGGTTGTGGCACGCAATGCTTCCCCTTCTACACCTACGCCGAAGACGGGAGCGGGCGGCGGGAGAACGTGACGGATTGGGGGCTGGCGCAATTCCGGGCGCGCTACGAATCGGCCATCGGAAATCGTAAATCGGAAATCACGAAGTGGGACGTGTTCCACTACGTCTATGCCGTGCTGCATCATCCCGAGTATCGCGCCCGTTACGCCGCCAACCTCCGCCGCGAACTGCCCCGCATCCCGTTCGTGGGCGAGGTAGGGCGCGTCACTCCGTGCGCGCCGTCGTCCGACAAGCCAACCGCGGCGCGCAGGGGACTGACGCGCCCTACCCACGACGCGGAGGTTTTCCACGCCTTCGCCGCCGCCGGCAAACGGCTCGCGGAGCTTCACGTCGGCTACGAACAGCAACCGGAATATCCCCTCCACCGCCGCGAGAACCCCAACGCCCCGCTCAACTGGCGCGTGGAGAAGATGCGCCTCTCGAAAGACAAGTCCGCGCTGGCCTACAACGATTTCCTGACCCTGGAAGGCATCCCGCCCGAGGCGTTTGAATACCGTCTCGGCAACCGCAGCGCGCTCGAATGGGTGATTGACCAGTATCAGGTGAGCACCGACAAACGCAGCGGCATCACCAACGACCCGAACCGCCCCGACGATCCGCAATACATCGTCCGCCTGATTGGCCAGGTCATCACCGTGAGCCTGGAAACGGTAAAGGTGGTGCAGGGCTTGCCGCCGATGAACACGTGAGGGGCGCATGAACACGGTTGAAAAGTATTCCACGATCTACAAATAGTCCGCGGTGGATCACGAGGATCAGGTCATAGGGAGCAGGGGTCGTCACTTGCCTTTGGTTGTGGTTTTCGGTTTTGGGCTTCCCGCAAGCTTGACCCGGCAACGCCAATATAGAAGAGTCGTCCTGTGATTGAGACGCCCTCTCGAGTAGTCGTTGAGGGTCCAGCCCCGCCCGACGGGCCGGTCGGTAAGCTCATCCGACTCCGCTCGGAAGCTATGGCGGACAGGAAGTCGTTGCGACGACTGGTCGTTCGCAGACCTGGCCCGCCGGGGCGGGAAAACCGAGTGACACGGATAGTGAAAACCCACCGTCTGCACCATCCGAATCGGGCCGCAGACTTTTTGCGGCGACGAAGTTATTCACGGTCTGGCGCGCGAGCTTTCCGCACGGCTCGCGCGCAGCCCATGAATAATTCGGATAACCTATATTGGTCGTTAGGTGTCAGCAGTCGTTTCCCAACCGCGTATGCGACCGCCACGAAAATGCCGAGAAGGAACGCAAATGTATGGGTGAAGACATCGCCCCGATATTGATTCCGATTGGCACTGGATTGCTTGGTGTCTTGGTTGGCGCTCTGGTGGGCCATTATCTCACCAAGAGCCGCGAGTCTGAGAAAGATGACCGCGCCGCCATGAAGGAGCGCAAGGCATTGGAGGTGGCCATGCGTCTCAGCGATTCGGAGCGCGAAATTCTTCGACAGTGCGTTGCCTCCAATGGTTTCGAGAGAGGGAGAGTCTGGATACTGCGAGTTGGTGCGTTCGGATCGTGGATTCGAGCCGGGAAGCATGATTTTATGGATCAGCATGACAGTTCCGTTCAGGCCAGATACATGGATGCTTTCGAATCGCTGTTTGGCAGAGGCTATTTCCGTAGCGAGGGCCGCACACTGTTTCACCTTACAGGCGCAGGATTTGAAAGGGCACAAAATGACACCTAACAGGGCGCTGCGAACCGCCGCCCTGCTTCTCAGTTCGAGAGTCGCGGGCTTCGGCGACGCGCTCTGGTTGTCGAGCATCACGGGCGTTATCACGGCGGAGCGGTTGTCGTTCGGCAGCGGTCAATCGCAAGCGAGTGAAACTTCACCACAAATGGGATTACGCGCATGAACATCATCGATGGCAGGCTTGACGATCCTCGCGTGCAGGCGCTTCTGGCTCACCATTTCCGGTCTGCACGCGCCGAGACGGCCCCCGGTAGTGCGCATGCCCTTGATCTGAGCGGATTGAAATCACCAGATATCCACTTTTGGTCAGCTTGGGATGGAGATTGCGTGATCGCCGTTGGCGCTTTGAAACGACTCTCGGAATCCCACGGAGAGGTAAAATCAATGCACACGGCGCAGTCACACAGACGCAGAGGTGCCGGGAGCGCGATGCTCCAACATATTATCGCAATGGCCCGTCAAATGGGATTGTCCCGTTTAAGCCTCGAAACGGGTTCGTGGGCGTATTTCAAGGCGGCTCGTGCATTCTACAAACGACACGGATTTGCCGAATGTTCGCCTTTTGGGAGCTACATTCCTGACCCGAACAGCGTCTTCATGACTCTGGAACTTCCGCCGGAAGCCTTGGCACACAGGATCGTGATGCACAAGGTGAACACAACGACAATGGCTGAAGTCACCTGGAAGTCTCCAAAAGGAAAATTTATCGGGGCTGGCAAGGAGATTTCGGAGGAGTTGGGCCGCAAACCTGATTCGACGGATTTGAACGAGCGACATCCGTTCGATGTCGAGATTTGCCGTATTCCCGCGGGGAAGACGCCGTATCCGTATCACTCGCATAGTGCGCAATGGGAATTCTACCATGTGATTTCAGGCAGTGGAGTCGTCCGCCACAAGGATGGCAACTCGCCGATTGAGGTGGGTGACGCGTTCATTTTTAAACCGGGCGGGCCGCACCAAATTGTTAATGATGGCACGCACGATCTGGTTCTTTACGTGGTGGCAGATAATCCGATTGGCGAGTCTTACTATTATCCAGACAGCAACAAGTGGAGTGTGCCGATACCGGAGCGCAGATTGCTCCGGTCAGACGCGCTGGAATACTACGATGGTGAAGAATGAAACCGGCGTCACCTGCAGCCGACCGGGCGTTGAGCGTTCCCAACGCCGCTACCAAAATGTTGCCCAAGTTAATGGCTTCGCGCTCCGCGCACCGTGGTCCGGCGGCGGTCGCTGGTCGTTGATATGGCGGCTTTACATTTATGACACCCTTTGATTCAGGAGAGGAGAAAACGGTGCCGTTGCCTGGCGACGCGCCCAACGCTTCCACCCGGCGGGCACGGGCGTCTTTCGCGCTCGCCCTCGTCGCCCTTGCGCTTGGGGTTGTTTGCATCATGGGCGGACAATGGGGCCCTGGTCTCATCCTTGTGTTCGCTGCTGTGGCTGGGGTCATGACCGCATGGCGGCTACGCAGCCACATGAGACAGCGGAGCACAGACAAATGACTACGCGCTCCAGCGAACCCGGCCATCGCGCTCCGGTTGCAATCCATCCGTCCCGCGCGCCGGGTCGCTGAACTCGTTCGGCGGCATTTCGACCGCTGGCACACACCCCACAACAATGAGAGGAATAATCATGAAGACAGCACTCACAGCATTCATGGCCGTAGTCGCATTGGCTGCCGCATCCGGTCTGCAAGCACAGCAGGAGGCAGCATCAGCACGCGCTTTGAGCGGTGCCCCGGCGCGGGGACCTTTGGCCTTTTCACCCAACGGACAAATCCTGGTTACCGCAGTCGACGGCCTAAGTTTACAGCTGAGGGACACGGAGTCGGGCGAGTTAGAGACGCAATTGACGATTCCCAAAGGCCTGGGTCCGATTGCCATTTCGCCTGACGGCACAATGGTGGCGTGCGCCAGATCTGATGGCCTGGAAACAGTAGTCCTGCTGATGGACGTGGAAACCGGTCGCCAGGCACACACTTTGAGGGGGCACAGTGCCATCGTTCACTCGGTCGCCTTCTCGCCCGACGGCACCACATTGGCCAGCGGTAGTTCCGACAAGTCGATTAGACTATGGGACACGAGAAAGGGAGAATTGACCCTGACACTCTCCCAGCCAGATAAGGTAGTTCCGGGACAGCGGAATCTCGGACGCCCGGGGATGGTCTTTGCGGTCGCCTTCTCTCCCGACGGAACGCTGCTGGCCAGTGCTGGGGGCGATGGCGTGGGTGAGTATGGGGAAGTGGTCCTGTGGGATCTCCCTTCAGGCAAACAACGAGCCAGGCTGCTGGGATCAGGTGAAAAACAGGTCTGGGCCGTCGGCTTTTCACCCAGTCAAAAGTTGCTGTTCAGCGGTCAAGTCGATGGCACGATCACATTAATTGACTTCTCAACCGAGGCCGTCACTCGACAGTGGCATGCCGGGGAACAACTCCGCTCGCTTGCCGTTTCACCTGATGGGAACATCCTGGCCACGGGACTTCGGAAGGACGTCAAACTCTGGAAGGTTGAGACAGGAGAGCTTCAAGGCACGCTGAGCGGACACGGTAACTGGGTGGGCTCACTCTCGTTTTCAACGGAAGGGGATGGAAAGCTACTGGCAAGCGCAAGCAGTGACGGTGTAAAGCTGTGGTATTTGGATAAGGAGTGACAATGGATTGGAAACCGCTCATTGGAATGGAGGATTGCCGAACCAGCCTGGAGACGGTGAAGGTGGTGAAGGGCTTGCCGCCGCTGGAAATGGGGGGCATGGATGGCTAATCCTGAACAACTCGCCCGCCTTAAGGTTTTTGCCCGCAGTAGCTGCCGTTCATGAGCAAGGAGTTAACATGAAGAAATTGTTGCGGTGGCCGGCGCTCCCGCCCGGAGGGCCGCCAGCAGTCTTGCTCGCTCATCCTCGCATCAGGGCTTGGGTTGAGGATGAACGCCGCAATGCCTTACCCCCATGACCATCCCAAAAACGTGTTACGAGAGCCAGCAGCGGGCACTCAAAAAGCTGACGCTCCAGGCGTTGCACCTGAAGCAGGATCCCCGGGGTGACGCGAGCATTGGCGATACGCGCATCAACGCCGAACAGATGTTCCTGGCGGAAGTGGAAGCCACCGGCACGGTCTTCGCATCATCCGGGTTATTCGATTTCATCAGGAGTCTTTGGTCTCCAGCCAGCCCGGGACGGTCAGAAGTCCGGCTGAACCGTTTTCTGATCAAGCTGGGACGGGCGCTGGCCGCCACCGGCAAACGCCGGGACCTGCCGGATTGGCGCCAGGGGGTTGATCAAACGGAATGGTTCATTGCCGAGGGCTGGTGTGGGAACATTTCCGTTGAGGGGGAGAACTGGCCACCGCTCTGTTGTTTCACGACTCCTGCGTTGGTGAAGTTTCTGCGCCTCTGCCGGGTCAGCCACTGCAAGCTGGCGGCCAAAGACCCCCGCACCATTGAACGAGCCATCACCCGGCTTGGGCTGGTCCGAATCCCCCGTGGTCGCATCCGCCACGTCCAGAAGCGGTTCGGGGAGTTCCGCTTCGCCTGAATTCTGCGACACCGGATTGGACACCTGTTTGTCGCACTTCTGACCTGAGTCAGGGGGTAGGATGCCCCCGATGAAAGTACATTGCTTCCTGCCGATGCCACCTGACCGGTGGCCATCCAGTCGAGATTTTCGACCGGGGCGGGAGGCGGTTGCTGCCATCCGGATTCGGTGCGGCGCCGAATTCCGTTCACCAAACATCAACCAATCAAAAGAGAAATCACGTATGATCACCATCGAAATTCACGACCCGGCCACCCCCGCGCTGGAGGAATTGCGGCACCGCCTGAGCCATCGGCAGTTCATCCTGCACACGACCTCCAGCGGCCCGACGCTGTTGCTGCCGGCGAATGTCGCCTCGCACGCGCTGCGGATCCGGGCCTGGCTCCGGTGCCAGCGCCGGGCGGCTGCACCACCTCCGCCGCCAGTGTGCGGCTGCTGTGATTTCATGCTCGTTCCACGCTTTGGCCCCCGCTTGGTACTGAGGCGAAATCGCGGACGAATGGTTGAAGACCAGGACTCAATAGCAAACCACGCATCCGCATGATACCGGCCAATTCGAGCGCAATTCGCGCAGTCGGCTACAACCCGATCACTAAAACACTCGCTGTTCTCTTCCGCACCAGCAACACGATTTACGAGCATCCCGGCGTGCCCTACGCGCTTTATGCCGGGTTGATGCGGTCCCCTTCAATGGGCGCTTACTACAATCGTTTCATCCGGGGGAAATACCGATGACACGTAACGGCAAGATCGCCCGCCTGCCGAAAGTGGTCCGGGAAGAGTTGAATCGCCGGCTCGAGGACGGGGAACCAGGCAAACAACTCGTGGCTTGGTTAAATGGACTGGCGGAGGTGAAGGCGGTGCTGGCGGCGGAGTTCGGGGCGCAGCCGGTCAATGAGCAAAACTTGACCGCGTGGCGGCAAGGCGGCTATCGCGAATGGGTCTTTCGGCAGGATACGCTGGGGCGCGCGTGTGGACTGTCTGACCTCGCTTACGAGATCGAGGACACGGTGGGCGATTCACTGGCCGACGAACTGGCCACCGTGCTCGTTGCGCGGTATGCCGCCCTGCTTGCCGGGTGGGACGGCGAGTGGAGCGATGAAGTTCACCGCGACCTTCGCACGCTGCGCGAACTCACTCACGGCGTGGGGCAATTGCGCCGGGGCGCCCACAGCGCGGCGCGGTTGCGCGTTGCGGAAGAGCGCTGGGCGGCGGAACAGGCTGCGGCCAAGGGAAAAGCCGATGCGGCGACGCAGCTCTGGCCACTGCAAATGCTGTTGCTGGCCACGATGGTCGGCAACGTGTACGAGGGAAAGGTAAAAGCCACCGGGCGGGTGCCTTCAGAAATGCTCGACTTCTTCTCCGCGGTCACACCGGAGCAAAGCGAGGCCGCCGGGGTGAACTGGGAGGAGCTTCAGGCGCACTTGCAGTACGCGATCAAACTGAATGAAGGTGAATCAAGGTGAATCAAGGTGAATCAAACCCAATGTTCGGCTCCAACCCCATCCCATCAGCACGGGAGAACCCCGCAGCCAGTCGCCGGACTTCCGGTTGGGTGACCCCATTGGCTGGCTGGTTCAACGGGCGGTGGCAGCCCGGTTTGCGGCGCGTTCCCGAGACGCCGCGACGCAGGTTAAACCGTATAGGTGCTGCTGGCCACGCGACCGCCGGTGCCGGTCCAGTTGGTATGGAAGAATTGCCCGCGGGGTTGGTCCACGCGCTCGTAGGTGTGCGCGCCAAAGTAATCGCGTTGCGCCTGGAGCAGGTTGGCGGGCAACACCGCCGCGCGGTATTGATCGTAGAATGCCAGCGCGGTGCTGAAGGCCGGGACCGGGATGCCGCGTTTGGCCGCCGTGGCCACGATCTGACGCCAGCCTTTCTGGCAGCGTTTGATTTCGCCCCGGAAGTAATCGTCCAACAGCAGGTTCATGAGCTTCGGGTTGTTGTCGTAGGCTTCCTTGATCTTGCCGAGGAAACGCGAGCGGATGATGCAACCGCCGCGCCACATGAGCGCAATGCCGCCGTAGTTGAGATTCCATTTATATTCGGCGGCGGCGGCGCGCATGAGCATATAACCTTGGGCGTAACTGACAATTTTCGAGGCGTACAGCGCGTCGCGGATGTCGGCAATGAACTGTTTCTTCCTGTCGGCGTTTGCGGCAAGGCTGGTGAGCGCGGGGCGCGGACCTTTGAGTTTCTTCGCCGCTTTCACCCGCTCGTCCTTGAGCGCCGAAACACAACGCGAGTAAACCGCTTCCGCAATCAGCGTGATGGGAATACCCAGGTCCTGCGAATTCACAACCGTCCATTTGCCCGTGCCTTTCTGGCCGGCCGTGTCGAGGATTTTGTCCACCAGTGGCTGGCCGTCTTCGTCCTGCTTGGCCAGAATGTCGCGCGTGATCTCAATGAGGTAGCTGTCCAGTTCGCCTTGATTCCATTCCGCGAAGACTTCGTGCATTTCCGGCGCGGACAGGCCGAGGCCGAGCTTCATGATATTGTAGGCCTCGCAGATCAACTGCATGTCGCCGTACTCGATGCCGTTATGGACCATTTTCACGTAATGGCCGGCCCCGTTTTCGCCCACCCAATCGCAGCACGGCACGCCGCCTTCCACCTTGGCGGAAACCCCCTGGAAGATATCCTTCACGTGCGGCCACGCAGAGGGCGAACCGCCGGGCATGATGCTCGGGCCGCGGCGCGCCCCTTCCTCGCCCCCGCTGACGCCGGTGCCGATGTACAACAAGCCTTTGCTCTCGACGTATTTGGTGCGGCGATTGGTGTCCTCAAACAAGGAATTGCCACCGTCAATGATGATGTCGCCGGGCGCCAAATGCGGGAGCAGTTGTTCGATGAATTCGTCCACGGCTTGGCCCGCCTTGACGAGCATCATCACGCGGCGCGGTTTCTTGAGTTGGGCGACCATTTCCGCGATGGAGTGCGCCCCGAGCACCTTTGTGCCCCGGGCTTCGTTGGCGAGGAAGTCGTCCACCTTGGACACCGTGCGGTTGTAGGCCACGACGGTGAACCCGTGGTCGTTCATGTTCAGAATGAGATTCTGGCCCATGACGGCCAGACCAATCAGGGCAATGTCAGCTTGTGGTTCCATAAAGGTACATCTGTGATTTTCGGCTCAACGGGTGAACGATCCGGCTTGGCACCGGCGCCAGCCTCGGGGCGCGATTCTCTTGGTTCGCCGCGCGTCGGTCGCGCATCAACCGGTCGCTCCGAGTTGCAGCCGGGCGTCGCCCTCGAGCATCGTCTTGAGGACGGTCCAGTTCGCTTCGTTCATGTCGTTGAACGCGTTGAGATAAACCGCGACGGTTTCGTGGGGGTACTTGGCGAGCAGGACCTCCACGGCGGCCTTCAATTTCTCGTCGTCCATGGCCTCCGGCAAATCCTCCACCACGCCCTCCTTGTTCTCGATGCCAAGGGCGTTGAGGAAATCCACCAGCATGGCGTTCTGCTTCTTCACCAACCAGGTGCGGAGCAGCGTACCCGCCGCCAGGTCGAGGGCAGGCCGCGTGAGCGTGGCGAGCATGGTGGCGTGGCGTTGCGGCTTGGGCTGGCGCTCCAGAAACACGGGACGCAAGTGCCGGGCGTTCGCCACGGCGGCGAGCGCGGCCTTGTACGTGGGTTTGTCCTCCTCAAAGATGGAGGCAATGATTTCGTTGGCGAGGCCCGGCGACATGAAGCCGAGCAGTTCGTGCGACTTGAGCATGTGTTGAATCCTTCCGCGAAATTAACCCAATCCGTATGTCCTCAGCGGCCTTACCCGACCGTTGTGCGGGCAATCTTGCGGCGTTTCGGCAGGTCTGCGCAAGTCTCTTATTCCCGTAATCCGCCCGCCCCCCGTTTGCATCAAACCATTGAGAGGAGTTGGCGTGACCAGTGGGAAATTGAAAACGGTGGCTTGCCAAGGGCCACCCCTGGTCCATATAGAAATGCGAGCAGATGCTGCTGAAGGAGTGGCGACCCGTGCGGGTTCGGGCGCTGGAGCCGGTAGATCGCCGGACGTGACTCCGGCGAGTTGGCAAACGGCCGAATCCTGGGCTGAAACCTGCTGGAGGAACTGTTCCTATGGGGCAAACAAGTGCAGGTTGACGGCCAACCCGTCAGGCGGTTTTGATGAACCATCGGTGGTATCAGCGGGTCGGAGGACGGGCTGTCAACGAGGACAAGTAAGCAATGCGAAGAGCTGATTGTGTATGACGCCGTTATGGGTTGAGCGAATCGCGGGCGGAGTTCCATCTTCCGCGTCTGGCCGCGTGATCTTGGCCTTGACCCTTGCGGCCTTGGCCTGCGTCGGCAGTCGCGCGGGCGAGATCACCTCGACCGACATCGTGGCGATACCGCAAAGCGTCACGGCTTCGGGCAATGGCACACTCGACTTGCGGATGTTCACGTTTTCCGGTTCCGAGATCGCCAACAGTTCGGGAACATTCAATGGTGACAATGGCAACAACTCCCTGCCCCAAGGCGGCGGGGCGGATGTGGACTGGTTCACTGAGTCCTATGTCACCACGGCGGGCAAGATCAAAGCTTTCTACAATCTGAATTTCTCTCCGCCCGGCGGCATTTTTGAGATGGTGTTGTTCCTTGACTTGAACGAAACCGGCGCCGCGACCTTGGTCAATTCCCTGGACCGGCTTGATATCGTACTCAATCCCATCAGTATTCAGGGAAACCCCAACCCTTTCGGCGACGTTTCGAGCGCCCAGCAGGCCGCGATCAACCAGCTTTACACAGGCGGGATCACGATTGCCTCGTTGAACCCACAACCCGCCGCCAACCTGCCGCTCAACAGCCAGGGCGCGGGCTTTGCCGACTACGCCATCTTCACCGGAATCAATCCCTTCAGTCTGGAGGATTCCGACGTTTTGCTGTTCAACATTAGCATGAGCAGCCTGAACAACGGCGCCGAGGAAATCTTCCTTAGCGGAAAGTACGCGCCGACGGATATCGTTGTGCCCGAGCCGGGGTCGCTGATCCTGCTGCTGGCAGGTGGCCTTGGGCTGGTGAGGTGGTGGCGGCGGCGATGTTCTGGCTGAACCTGGGCGCGAGGTGCAGTCTTCCCGACCGCCAGCAACATGGGGTTCATTGGAGAAAGATTCCTCCCAAGCAGAATCTCGTGCTTTGAGCCCCAGAATCGTAGCCGCCGACGTAAGAAGGCGGAAAGGCTTCGGAGCGAGTCGAATCTGCCTCCACACGTCGGCGGCTACAAACGGGGGTGTCATGGGAAGATTCCACGATTCAGAAATCGCGCCTGAAAACCGTGAACCGAAGGTCTGTAACGCCGGTTTTCCAACCGGCGCGCGCCGACCGGAAAGTCGGCGATACCGATGGGTGGTTCATGGAAGGTTGGCCCGCATCCGGTGAACGGCACGACAACCACTCCGATCAATATTCCGCCGAGCCTTCAGCCAACGGTGGTCACCGTGATGGCGTGACGTTTGGCCAATGCGGCGCAGGTCTCCTGTTCGAGCAACAAGGATTTGCCCGATTCAATCGCCAGCACCGCAATGCGCGCCGCAACGCAGGTTTCCAGCGTCTGCGGACCCAGGCACGGGATGTCGAAGCGCATGTCGTGTTGAGTCTTGGCGACCTTGACCGCAACGGCACCGCCGTCCTTGCCGGCGAGTTCGCCACCACGCGCCAGACATCGGTCCGTACCCTCGAATCCTTCCACCGCCAACACCGTGCCTTCTTTGACCACAACCGTCTGACCGATTTCGAGCCGGGAAACTTCCTTCGCAATGCCAAAACCAAAGTCCACGTCCGCGCGCTGTTCCGCCGAGAGTTTCGGTCCGAGCAGAAAACCCACGCCCGGCATGAGCGGTTTGAGCCAGGGCGTGGCTTCGATCAGTTCCACCCCGTCTTTCCTGAGTTCGTCGGCGATGGCGCTGAAGATCGTGTGGGCGTTCCGCTCTTTGAGCCGAAACAGGACGCCCATGGCCCGCAAATCCGGGCGCACGTCATAAAGGTTCTTCGGCGCGATCTGGCCGGCCATCACGCACTGGGTCACGCCGCGTTCGGTGAACGCGCCGATCATCCTGGAGAGTTGTCCGACGCGGAGCCAGACGATGTCGTCCACGAGCGAGCTCAATGCGGGATCGGTTTCGCCTTCGAAGGCCACGGCGACCAGACGGCGCACACCTTGGTGCCGGGCCTGCCGGGCAAACTCCAGCGGCAACGAACGGTTGCCGGCGATGAGGCCGAGAGATTCAAGCGCGGTATTCATGCTGCGATTACGCACGTGCAAGCTAACAGGAACGGCCTCCGGGATGCCAGTCTGGGTTGAAATACACGCACTTGACCACGAAGCTCCGGGCTTGCCGCTGTCCATTTGCAGACCAGTGCTGTCGCAGATTATGACAAACCGCCAATTGCCATTGAAGCAATCACCGCAGCGTTTCTCGCGGCGGTTGCCGGCGACGCATGGAGTTGACCATCGTTGACTGAATCACACGAGATAACCACAGCGCCAAAGGCGTGCGCCAACCGAACGCTTCGTACAGAATCGGGCCGGAGAACATCCGCGCGTCAGTTTTGTTCAAACGCGGGAGATTACTTGCCCGAGCCGATCTGGCTTGCCGAGTGCTTGATCCACAAGCGGATGAGCCGGGCAGACTCATCGGCAAACATAAAACACGCGGCGATGACGAAGACCGAGGAATTTGTGGAGGCCCAGCGGCTGGCGGCGTTCCCACGCTTGAATCCCAACCCCGTACTGGAGTTCAACGGTGAGGGGGCGCTGACCTATGCCAATGCGGCGGCTTGCACCCTGGCCCGGGCGCTGGGCAAAGAGCGGGTTCTGGACCTGCTGCCCGCCGACGTGACGAACACGGTGATTGCCTGTTGGGTGGCGGGCACGCCGCGGTGGCGTGAGGAGGCATACGTTCACGACCGCACGCTACACTGGTCGTTCCTGCCGTTTCTGAAGGCGGGCGTCGTTCACTGCTACGGTGAGGACGTAACGGAACTGTTGCAGCGCGAGGAACAACTCCGTCAGGCGCAGAAGCTGGAATCAATCGCGCAAATGGCCTCGGGGATTGCGCACGACTTCAACAACATTCTCACGGTCATCCAGGGTTATGCGGACTGCCTGTACACGCGGCATCAGGCGGACAAACCGCTCGCGGATCCGCTCAAACGCATCGGCGAAGCGGCGCGGCGCGCGGCGGCGCTGACCCGCCAACTCCTGATGTTCAGCCGCAAGCGGGAAATCACCGCGCCGGCGGTTAATTTCAACATGATGCTGCGCGGGTTCCTCAACTCATTACCGCGGCATTTGGGTAACGACATCGTCGTAGAGGCCGATTGCGCCCCGGACCTGCCGCTGGTGCAAGCCGATCCTGGCATGTTGGAACAGATCATCTTTAACCTCGCGGTAAATGCCCGGGATGCGATGCCACAGGGGGGGCGTTTGTTGTTTACCACCCGATGGGTACGGATTGACGAAGCGTACGTGCGCCAGCATGCCGAAGCGCGGCCGGGCTGGTTCGTTTGCCTCACGGTTCGGGACAACGGCAGCGGCATTGACCGGAAGATTCTGGGTCGGGTCTTCGAGCCATTTTTCTCCACCAAGGAAGTCGGGCATGGCACCGGGCTGGGCCTTTCCACCGTTCACGGCATCGTAAAACAACATCAGGGTTGGGTGGAACTAAGCAGCGAGGTGGGCAAGGGCACGACCTTCAAAATCTACTTTCCAGCCCTCGCTCCCGATCCTGAGAGTGAAACCAAGACCACCGACGCCGCGCCCGCTTGCGGCGGCAAGGAAACCGTGCTGCATGTTGAAGATGAACCCATCCTGCGCGAGCTGGTCCGGGAAGTTCTGAGCCAGTACGAATACCGCATCCTTGAAGCCGGTTCTGGGATCGAAGCCCTCAAAGTGTGGGAGGCCAACCAAGGTCAGGTGGATTTGCTGCTCACGGACATGGTCATGCCCGAGGGCATGAATGGCCGTGAACTGGCGGAACAGCTTCGCGGCCGGAAGCCTGGTTTGAAAGTCATTTATACCAGCGGCCACAGCGCCAATGCCTTCAACCGGGATGAAGCCAAGCACGACGGCTTGTGGCTCGAAAAACCTTATCAAGCCTCCAAACTCGCCCGCACGATCCGCGACTGCCTCGACCATCCAGCGCAGTCCGCAATGGAGCCGGACCCTGCCCATGCGGTGGGCGTGGCAAGTGGCAAATCGCTAGAGCAAGACGCCGTTCCCGCCTGAGCGACGCCGTCTGACATTTCGCGTTTCTCAATCCCTGGCCGGCGGGATCAAAATCCGCTGCCCCACACGCAGCCGGCCGGCGTCCAATTCAGGGTTTGCCGCCATGAGCTCAGGAACCGTGAGGGTATGCCCCGACTGCCTCACCGCACTGACAATCCCGGAAACAGTGTCTCCTTGATGGATGACATAAATCGCACCCGGCAACGGACCCCCAGTGGCATCGTGTGGCCTATCAAACAATGGCGCCTCTGCTTCGCCGACTTCTAGCGCCAGCGGTTCGGCGCGCTCACGGCGCGGCGTGTAGGGCTTTGGATTTCCTTGCTCGTCCAACACGGGAAACCAGCGCATCCGATCCGCCTGGTCGCCGATGGCCGTCTTGCGGCAGCGACGCACGAGCGCCTTGTAGAAGATATCCGCAGTCGGCGGATCCACATATTTGATCCATGAACCCGCGCGACACAGCACTCTGGCCGTTTCATCCGTATTGTCCGGCATCAACTTCGCCGCCTCCCAGGCCAGAAACGCCGCTTGATAGCGGTAATGAAAACGCACGTCCGGATCAGGTTTGTGGCCGCGGGCGCGACGCAACTCGTCTTCGCTGGCAACGATGGTTTCCTTTCCACCATGTTCCTCCCGCCGCGCCACCGTAACGCCATCTTCAAAGCTCCCCTCGTGATAATGCCAGTCAGGTTCAAGTTCGGTTCCCAGTAATTCCATGCCTTTGAAACGCGCGAGGGTGGCCGCCTCAACCAGCGCTTTCGCCCGTTGCTCTGCGGGCAAACTTTCAGTCCAACCCGTGTTCAACGCCTGAACCAGCGTATCAATGTCCGCCCGCAACTCTTGCGGAAAGTAATCGCGCGCCACGTCTCCTTGACTCTGTCGAGTCAGGCGGCGTGCCAGCAAATAGCGGATCTTTTCCCGCGCTTTTGCGCTCTCGACTAATTCCCCTGCCCCATCCCCATCTGTCTCGACTTGCTTGTCTCGCCGAGCCACCGGCCACGCGCGGTCCACGTACCCTTTGAGTTCATCCACCGTCAGCACGCGTTCCGCCACATAGGCCGCGTCCATCCAGTAACCCGAACGCAGCAACGCATCGAGGGCCTGAATGTATTCCCGCCGCGCCAGCCGCAAGACACCCAGTTCGCCGAGCACCTGCCGGCCCGCCGGAATTCGCTCGTGATCAACCCCATTGATCTCGACGGACAGACTTTCCGCGAAACTGGTTGGAGCGTTCGTGCCCGGGAACTCCGTCGGAAAACTGCGACTCACGCTCGCCAGCAACGCGGCAGCTTCATCCACCTTGCCCGCCCGAAGGAAAATCTTGGCCTGCAACCACTGGGCGAGCGGAGAACCCGGAGCGCGCTTGATCCAGCGTTGCGCCAACTCGTACGCCCCGGACTGATACGCCGCGAGCGCCAGTTTCTCGGCGGATTCCACATCCGTCACGCCCTGTGCTTCCACCGCGTTCAACCAGCCGAGTGTGATGCCCGCGTCTTGGCGAATCCGGTCGGGGCTGTCCCGCCGGGATGCGTCTTGCGACGAAATCAGAAACGCCGTGATGACCTGCCGCGCCCGGGCATCCGCCGCCAACGCAGCTAAACTTTCGGGGTCGCTCAGGGCCGCGGCGGCAACCAGGTGCAGGGAGGCGATCGCCGTCGCATCGCCCGTGGCAAAATGTTCGAGATAAAGCTTGATGGCCGGGGCATGGTCTTTGCGCTGGTAATGAATCCGCGCCTCCCATCCCAGACTTGACGACGCCAATCCGAGCGAGTCCACGAACCCCCGACGCGCCAGTTCGCGCACCTGTTGATAGCTCGTGAGCGCTTTCTTCGGTTCTTCCTTCTCCCATGACTTGGCGAGCATGAACGCCGCCCAGGTGGACTTGAACTTGCGCTCCGCCGCCGGTCGCGCCAGCAGCCGTTCCCACGCCTCACGCGCCATGCCTTTGTCCACCAACGCCGGATTATACCATGCGGAAGCGCCTTCGAGATAATCAGAGAACTCAGCGGGCAGACCTTCAACAAACTCGATCTCTGGAAATCTTGGTGCCGGGCCTTTGGGTTCGTCGCGTCGCCGACCGTTCTCGTCCCAGTGCCATTCACCACTGCCTTCCCAACGCTCGCGTGCCGCCACGTAATCCTTGAGTTTCGCGCGCTCGGTCTGATGCGCTCGACGAATCTCCTCAATTCTTTCCTTCGGCAAACCGATCTGCTTTAGCGCCTCAGTCAGATCAATCATCTCAGCCGCCAGTGTCTGATCTGCAAAACCGCTGGCCGTGGGCTTTTCCGCCATGGACACCGCTTGAAACCGGCTCTCGACCAGTCTCATTCGCTGCAACTCCCGCTCAAAGTCCGCCAGCGGCGCCATCAGCAGGGCTTGGTCGCCGGCATCCAGCAGGTTGTTGGGAAAGAAAGGGCCGCAGGCAATCGCCGCATTGGCGGCCAACGCCAGCAGCGCCACCGAAAACGCCTCAAAACTTTTTAACTTCACACTGCACCTCACAGTCGCGATCAAATCGCAGCCAGCCCATTGTCAACCGTTCACCCGCAGGCAGGCGGCGAAACGTAGGTTGAGTTTGGAATCTCGCGGTGGAAACATTCTGTTCCACCAGTTCAAAGCCCTGCTGGCCGTCTCCCGCCACCAGGCGGGCGTTTGACCAACAGACTTCCACAGCGAGCCGTGAGGAAATGTCGAGTTCGCCATCATTCACAAGACTGATTTCCATCAGCCCCGCCTCGACCCGGCGCGTCTCGACCCGCAAACTTTCACGGGGTAAACGCGATTCGAGAATGGCTCTGAGCGTCGGCCAGCGCCAGTTAAAATTGTCGGTTGTCACCGGCAGCCGATACCAAATCACTCCGCGCAAGGCCGCCGGGCGGTTCTGGGTCCAATCGCCTACCAGTTCCGCCAGTTCGATGGGATCGGAATGCACCTCGCGCAACTGTGCATCCGCGGGCCAGTTCGGACGCGGTCCCTCGGCGACCAGACCCAGAAATTTTCCGCCCGCATCGAACGCCAGCAGATAACCATAAGTCGGCAGCGCCACGCGAAACGGCACGCCAATCCGCCCGGCTCGTTCCACCGCCCGGCTTGCCGCGCGCGGATCACACAGCGTAAACGGTGCATCCACACTGCGCGGTCGTTCGAGCGAGTGAACCTGCAGGACATAATTGGTCGCCACCCCGGCCAATCGCTTGAAAGCCGCAGATCTCAACCAACTGGGCAGGGCCGTGATCGTTACTGGCAGTGGCGCGACGCGTCGTTGTATTGCCTCCACCCACACGCGATAACCGTCGAGCTTGGAGGCCGCGCTATCGAAATCAATTTGCAGTTCCGCCAACGGCAGGTGATTCGCTTGAGCTTCGCTCACGAGCGAGGCGGCAAGCTCGGCGAGAAGAACTGTTATCGAATCGTTCGTGGTGAAGGGACCGGAATAAGGCCCGATGCGCAATGCAATGCCAACCGGGCGGCGGGCCTTCACCAAGCTGGGATAATCCAACGCCACGCGAACAACCTGCGGCCGCTTGTCCTGCCACGACACCTCCGCCTTCAGGACGGTCAGGGCGGTGAAGTTCGTTCCATGGTCTGATAGGGCGCTACGCACCGGCTGTGTCCACGCGCGCTGCCAGACATATACTTCGTGTTGAAGCGCTCCCGTCACGCGCCGTTCCGTGCGGCTCCAGAGCAACAGCACTGTCAGCACCACGCCTGCCGCGATGAACAACTTCAAGAAAATGACCGCGCGCTTTCTCATGCAACGCGCCCAATGTGAGCCGAGGCTTGGGAGCCTGAACCTGAAGACCGCAATGGCATGTCTGCAAACGAATTCAGTGCGGCGAAGCTGCAACCACTTTGGAGTGCGCGGACTGGTCCGCGCACTCCGCAGGCGACTGAAGATATTCGGTGAACGCGGACAGCTTTGTCTGCGGGTTCCAATCCACACGCCTGCAACGCGCGGACTCGGCGGTTCGCGCTCCTTTGGTGGCGGCTTTCTCGCGCCGCGTTCGCTCGCGGCTGGTCCAACTGCGGCAACTGGCTTGCACCGTCGCCGACTCGCCGTTGCGCGCAGAACTTCCAGCGCCCAAACCTCACGCGATGAATGAGTAGTCGTAGGGCTTGCGCATCTCGCGAGCCACCCATTGATTCGCCGCGCGCGCGTGCTCACCCGTGAACTGCTCAATCGCCGGATTCCACCCCAGCCGCAGTCCGCCCATGCGAATGGAAATCACGCCCAGGTGCGCAATACTAATTGAACGGTGTCCGATCTCGACGTCGCAGATCGGTTCTTTGCGCGTGCGAACGCACTCGAAGAAGTTGCCCATGTGATCGTCGCTGCGATAAAGCTGGACCGCCCCGGAAGGCAGCGGTTCACTCAGCAACTCCGGTCGGCTGGCCTCAATTTTGCCCCGTGTCACAAAAATCCAGCCTTCCGTTCCCACGAACTTCACACCATTAGGCGCGCGATTGCCGTCCGTCACCCGCATCGTCACGCCATTGGCGTATTTGAACTGGATGTCATACTCCGCCGCAGCGTCGTAGCCGCCCGGAATCATATCCACGAGCGATTTCCCCTGCACTTCCACCGGGCCGCTCCGTTCGGTGCCGTTGCCCCATTGCGCAATGTCGTTGTGATGCGCGCCCCAGTCCGTCATCTGCCCACCGGAGAAGCAATACCACCAGCGAAACAGCCAGTGCGTGCATTTGCTTTCGTAGCTCACCGTTTCCTGGTCGCCGGACTTGGCCACCTTGCGAACGCCCAAATGGTCCATCTTCGGCGCCTGACCAAGGTAAAAATCCCAATTCAGTCCTGCCGGTGGCGGAACGGTTTCAAACGGACCTTCGCGCGGTCCAGTGGGCAGACCCACGATCATTTCCTGCAGTTTGCCGAGCCGGCCATTGCGCACCAGTTCACAGGCCAGCCGGAAATTGCGGTCGCTCCGCTGCTGACTGCCGACCTGGAAGATTGTTTTGTGCTGGCGGACGGCCTTCACGAGCCGTTTGCCCTCGTCAATCGTGAGCGTCAACGGCTTCTCACTGTAGATGTCCTTGCCCCGCTGCGCTGCCAGCACATTGATGAGCGTGTGCCAATGATCCGGCGTGCCGTTCACCATCACATGCACATCGTCACGCTCCATGAGTTTGCGGAAATCGGCAAAGATCGCCGGTTTTTTGCCATCCCGGCTGAATTGTTGCGCCGCTTGTTCGGCCTGACGGGTGTCCACGTCGCACACCGCAACAACGTCACCAAAGCGGCGGGCACTGTTCGTATCGCCGCGACCTTGACCGCCGCAACCTACCAGCGCAATACCGGGCCGATCATTCGGCCTGAGACGTCTGGGGATCGGCGCGGCAAGCGCCATTTCGCGTTCAATGAACCAGCCGGGCAATCCCGTGGCCGCAGCGGTGGCGGCGGTGGTTTTGAGGAAGTGTCGGCGTGAGATGTAGAATGATTTTTCAGCCATGCCGGGATTCCACTGAGAAGCCGGCTTGGGGTCAAGTGCGAACCGAAGCTCCGGGAATAACTTGCTCGACCTGGCCGGGTTAACGCAAAGCCCCACGCCGCACGGCAAAAATTGTCCAAAGAATGACAATCTCCACTTTGCCCTGATGGCCATTCCCGAGGTAAAAGTTTCAGTACTGACCGGTGCCGCCCGGCGAGTGGATTCAGCACGCGAATTCACAGCCTTGAGGGCGAACGACTATAAACCAGCTCGGCAAGCGATTATGCAAGCGACCTTGGCCACTTCTCTCGCGGAAACGCTCCGCACTCTGCCCACCGACGACGTGCGCCAGATACTGTGGCGCTTCGCCGACCGCTACGATCTGCACATGCTCGTGCAAGGCGCGCGCGGCGTCGCGCGGGGACCGGTCGCCCGGCTGGTGGCCGAGGGCGGGCGCAACTCGCACGACTGGACCGAGGCCAAGGCCAGCCTCCTGCCGCACTTCGATGAAAGTGGCATCACCGCGGCGTTTCTTGATCCGGAACACGGCGGGTTTATCGCCGGACCGAAAAACCTGGCGCTGGCGCTGATTGCATTCGAGCTGTCCTGGGTGGATGCGGGCGCCGCAACTTGCAGTCTGGCCGGCAATCTTGGCCTTGCACCGATTCACGAACGCGGCACACCTGAGCAGCGCGCCAAATACGTCGCCAACGCCGCCCCGTTGAAGCCAGGGGAGAACCGCAAGCAAGTTCGCGCCGCTTTCGCGCTCACTGAGCCGATTCCCTTTGTCGGCGTGGAAACCGGCATGCTTGCCGGCAAAGTGCGCATCGCTGAATGGAAGGACGGACAGGAACCGCTGCTCCATGTGGACAAACGCGGACGTTTCATCACCAACATGGGTTTTGCCAACGTCGTCACCGCTGTCGTCGAATCTGACGATCCGAAGCTCAAGGGCAGTTGCATGGTGATTTTGGAGGAGGGCGACCCCGGCATCTGGGACCGCGGCACGCCGACCAAGAAGCTCGTCCACCAGCTTTCGTCCACCAACGATCCGGTCTTCAATCTCAAAGTACCTGCAAGCCGCATCGTCGGCGGTTACACGATCAAGGACGGCGTCATCATTCCGAGTTACTCCCACGCCGAGATCATTGAAGCCGTCTTTCGTCGCACGCGCGTGACTGTCGGTTTGATGACGAGCGCGAAGCTGCTTTCGGCCATAGAGCCGGTGATTTTGTATCAGCGTCGGCGTTTCCGTGGCGGTCAAGGCGCGCCCGGCACGCCGCGTTACGAACTCGGCATTCAGCAAAAGGAAGATGCATTGCATCGGCTGGTGGACATTTGGGCCACGGGCGAAGCCAGCGCCTCGCTGGGCTTCGAGGCCGCGCGGTTGTTCGATGAACTCGATCCGCTTGAGAAGGAAAAGGACCGTATTCTGGCTGAGAAGAAGCTCACCGGTCGCGCCGCGTTCAAGGAGTTGATGAAAGCGCAGGACGAAGCCCTTCAACTTCTCAACAAGCATTTGCCGATTGAAGCTCCGCTCACAAAGTTTGCCCAACTTGATTCGCTCGCGAACGTCCTTTGCCCCGCGTGCAAACTTTGGAACACCGGCCACGGCGCCAACATGATGCGCGAAGCCGTCAGCCTCATGGGCGGTTACGGGGTCACCGAGGATTGTCCCGGTTTCCTTGGCCAAAAGTGGATGGACGCGCAACTCGAAGCCACCTACGAAGGCCCGGAGGCGGTGCAACGGCTGCAACTCTCCATCACGATGACCAACGAACTGTTTCTTGCGCAGTTCAAACAATGGATTGTCGAGATGAAACGGATCGGCTCCGAGCGTCCCGGCACCGGCGCGTGCGCGCTCGGCACAGCGATGAAACTCTGGCTCTGGACGCTGCAACACGTGCAAACCGCCACCGACGCCGATGGGACGAAACTCTACCACAAAACGCGCCAGGGCGTGACGTTCCCGCTCGCCGACGCGCTTTGCTGGCTGCTCGCAGCCCGCCAGTTCATTCTTGATGTCATCGAAGTGGAGACGAAGGGCGCGCTCAATCCCGCGCTCGGTGACGGTTTGGCCGGTACGGTCGCGTTCTTCACCGATCTTTGCCACGTGCAAGCCGCGCGCGCCGCTGGCGAAGTTGGTCGCGTTTGCGCCGAGATCGTGCATGGTTACAACCGCCATCCCGCGTGGGACGACGCCAGTTGCCACGCCTGCTATTGCGCCGAGGAACTTACGAACCTTGAAGGCATCATTCCCGGCATTGACGGTTCGGCGCGTGCTTATTCGGACGTGGCCGAATCTGGCGAAGCGCATCCACTAAAAGCCGGTCCGTGTGTGAAGTGCAACGGGCTCGAACCGTTCGTCGCCCTGCGCGCCAAGCTCGACACCTGCATCACCGGCTGCCGCCTTGCGAAGGATCGCGCCGCCGAATCGCTAAAGACGGTGATGACGCGCGAGGCGCTGGATTATCCGGCATGAGCGCGGTTGGACAACAAATGCGACGTAGCGCAGGTTTCCAAACCTGCTGTATCGCCGACTTCCAAGTCGGCAGGGCTTTGCTGCGTTCCAGCGCGCGGCGGGTTTGGAAACCCGCGATACAGCAGACTTGGAAGTCTGCGCTACACCCCGTCGTTCACACGACCCATGCGCAACGATGACAGAAGCCGAGCCAACTTCGCCTGTCCTACCAGAACGTCCGCGCATGGACGCGGATATCGTCTGCGTTGGCTTTGGTCCGGCGACGGCGGGATTTCTCACCACGCTCTCGAAACAACTTACGAATGCCGACGGCACGCCCGCAGTCGAAAGCGCGGTGATGCCGGGCCTGCCGCCGCAAGTGCTCTGCTACGAACGCGCCGATGACATCGGCTTCGGCGTTTCCGGCGTGGTGACCAGGGCGCGGGCGTTGCGGGAGAGTTTTCCTGAAATCGAAACGGCGGGCATCCCAATGGCCACGCCCGTGACTGGAGAGAAGGTCCTGTATTTGCTCGATCCCGTTGGCGCAAGCCGGCGCTCAATGATGCTTCGGCTGGCGGATGAAGCGATTCGGGCTTTCAAGTTCGCGTTGCCCGTCGAAAACGACGCGCTGAATCTGCCCTGGACGCCAGATTTCCTGCACAAGCACGGCGGCATGGTGCTTTCTATGGGGCAATTCATACAATGGGCCGGCGCGCAGGTGCAAAGCACCGGCACGGTCCAGATCTGGCCGGGCACGCCGGTGGCGGAGGTGCTGCTTGACGATGTAGCCGCCGGCGTGAGGAGGCGGAGCCCGGAAAGCTTACCGCAAGACCGCCTCCTCACGTCGGCGGCTACGAGGACCAAGGTCCTCGGCGTCCGCCTGCTCGACCAAGGCGTCACCAAACTCGGCGTGCCTGCCGACGGCTTCGCACCCGGCATGGACATCCACGCAGCTCTCACCGTCGTCGCAGACGGCCCTATCGGTCCTATCGGTCGCCAGCTAGACGAACATTTCGGCCTACCACCGGAACACCACACCCGCGACTGGGCCGTGGGCATGAAATTCGTGGTGGACTTGCCGGAAGACACGCCGCTCAAACCCGGCACGGTGTTGCATACATTCGGTTATCCCGAGCCGGAGATTTTCGGTTTTCTCTACGTGCATCCCGACCGCGTCGCGTCGCTGGGCATTTTTGTGCCGTCGTGGTTCGACAGCCCGGTGCGCACGACCTACCGCTACCTTCAGCATTGGATGCTGCACCCGTATCTCTGGCGCTACCTCAAGGGCGGCAAGCTCCGTTCCTGGGGCGCGAAGACCCTCGGCGAATCCGGCCGGCGCGGCGAACCGCATCTCGTCGGCGACGGCTACGCGCGCATCGGCGAAGGCAGCGGCAGCACCAACGTCCTCACCGGCTCGGGCGTGGACGAAGCCTGGGCCGCCGGCGCGCAACTCGCCGAAGCCGTGCTCGAATTGCTCAAGGCGAAGAAACCGTTCACGAAGGAAAATCTCGAAGCCACCTACGTCCAACGCCGCCGCGCAAGTTGGGTGGAAGCCGAAGCCCGCGTCGCCGAGAAATCCCGCGACGGTTTCCAACGCGGTTTCGTTACCGGCATGATCGGCATGGCGCTGGCCGGTTTGAGCGGCGGACGCCTCGCCCTGCCCGGCAAACCGCTGCGTCCGTGGGAACGCGTTCCGTCGCTCGAAGATTATTTTCGCGGCCGCATTCCGCGCGACGAAGTGCGCAAGATTCGCGACGACTGCTACACCCGCGGCGTCTCCGCGCATGCCGCGCTGATGGAACGCGCCGGCTGGCCGGCGATTCCCTACGACGGCCAACTGCTCGTCTCGCACCAGGACGCGCTTCTGCTCGGCGGCAAGGTGCAAGCGCCGCCCGGCTACGCCGATCACGTCGCGTTTATTTTTCCGAACCAATGCCAGCGTTGCGGTACGAAACTGTGCGTCGAAGTCTGTTCCGGCCAGGCCATCACGCCCGGCGAAAACGGCGTGCCGAACTTCGACCGCGAGAAATGCGTTCACTGCGGCGCGTGCCTGTGGAACTGCATCTCCGCCTCGCCGGAAAACCCGGAGCGCATGGCCGTCGCCTTCCGCGCGGGAACGGGTGGATTGCATTCGGCGGAGAATTGAAGAGAATCAGCGGCCCCAACGTAGCGACAGAATGATGAAGAAGAGAACCGTTGCCATTCTGATGGTTTGCCTGCTGGGTCTGACAGCCAATCTGGTGTGGTGGCCAACTCACGACGGGGAAACTCACGACGCCGAATATTACTGCAACCGCGCTAGGGAACGACTTCCTGGTCACGACGACACTCCAGGTGATCCAAAGGGCGCAATCGCAGACTTCAGCCGCGCCATCAAGCTAAAACCAGATTACGCCGCCGCGTACGCCGGCCGGGCTTCCGCTAAAACCATCATGGCAGAGACCGGTTACCCTGTGCCGAAAGAGGCCTATCTCGAAGAAGCAATGGCCGATATCGACCGCGCTATTGAGCTTGATCCAAACGAGTACACCTATTTCACCCACCGCTCACACCTGAAGCGTGAGAAAGGGGATCTCAGCGGAGCCGTCGCCGACGCGGCACGCGAGAGCGAAGTCGTTCCGCCTGACCAGATTCCTCTGAGGCACATTGGCTCTTCTCCCGACGAAACGACTGCGAGGTTACTGCTTGGTGGACTTCGCAATTACAATCGCGCGCTTGCCCACGACCCGGCGTTTTCGTGGGGATACTACCATCGGGGCGTGCTCAAACACCTCGCCGACGATTTGGACGGGGCGCTGGAGGACTTTCAGCGCTGCTCGGACTTTCCTGACCCGAAGTTGAATGATTACGCGGCGATTCACATCTGGCTGGTCCGCGCGCAGAAAGGCCAAACCGTAGATGCCAACGTGGAACTATCTGACCATTTCAGCACCCGCACGAACGACGCGCCTCCAAGTTGGGAGAGACAGATAGCCGCATTCCTTCTTGATCAAAATGGCCAAGCGGAGTATTTGGCGGCTGCCAACATACCCGACGCCGAGCGAAAACGCAGCCAGTTTTGGTACTACAAGGGAGCGAAACAACTGCTGGCCGGTGACAAGGTCGAAGCAGCCAAGTGCTTTCGCGAAGCCTTAAAGACACAAAGACGGCCTTACGCCGTATTGATGTCGGCGGAGATCCAGTTGGGTCTGCTTAACCAATGATGCTGGGACAACGCGAAACGAGATCAATCAAAGTCTCACGCGGCCAGCCTGATTTATGAGCACCGCAAACCGAATCGTCGTTTGCGCCGGGATCGTGCCCACTCCGTTGCAGACGCTTGAACCCGGCCATTGATTTGCGATTTGCGATTGCCGATTTGAAGAAAGAACTGAAACAGTACATCAAACCGCGAAATACGCGGAATACGCGAACAGGAACTGGTTTCTGCAAATTTGGCTGTTACTTGAATGAAGTTGTCATGCTCAAGTCAACCGCGATGCTTGCCTCCGTTTTCGCGTGGTTCGTGTGGTTCGCGCTTTGTCTCAATTGCTGTTTCGAGAATGGAATGATGCTGCCCGCCGTCTTCGATCCGTGGGCCGCGCGGCTGCAGTTTTCACATTCGACAGATGCCGGAATTGACCCTATGCTGCGGCCATGAACCTGAAGATCGAGGTTGAGCGCGAAGCGGATGGCCGCTGGATTGCCGAGGTGCTGGAATTGCCGGGTTGCCTGGCTTACGGCAAGGAGCGGGCCGAAGCGCTGGCAAAAGCCAAGGCGCTCGCTTTGCGAGTGCTGGCGGATCGGCTGGAGCACGGCGAACCAGTGCCGGCGGGCGAAGAGTTGTTCACCGTGGCATGAGCCGGTGGGGTTCATGCAAAGCGCGACGCGTCCTCGCCGCTTTGCTCCGCATCGGTTGGACCATCAAACGGCACCGCGGCACTTCCCATCGAATCCTTGCGCGGGACGGCTGGCCGGATGTGGTGTTTGCCTTCCACGACAGCGAGGAAATCGGCCCGAAGATGCTTGCGCGCATTGCCAAACACACGGGGCTTAAGCCGGAGGATTTGTAGCGGCATCGGAATTCGGGCGGCGTTCGGCCCTCCGAGTTTGGGCTCTGCGTTTTTTGTGCTTTTTCGCGGCCAACCTGATTTGTGAGCACCACACACCAATTCGTCGTTTGCGCCGGGATCGTGCCCGATCTGCTACAGATGCTTGAACCCGCCCGTTGATTTACGATTGACGATTGACGATTGACGATTTGAAGAATGAAATGATGCTGCCCGCCGTCCTCGATCCGCCTCAAAGCGCTTCCCACTCGTCGCGAGTGATCCCGGCTTGACGGAGCACTCCGGCAAGGAGATTTGGCCCGATGTCGCTCCCGTGAGGATTTGGAATGGTAACCGACACCGTTCCCCGCAGCATGAATTCGTGTCTCCCGCCCGCGTATGGCCCGCTGAAGCCGAGTCGTCTGAGGCAGGCCACCAATTCCCGCCGCTTGATGGGGCCGAAGTGCGGCATTAGGCGAAGGCGGGTGATTCCTTGACCGCAAGGTCCAAGCCTTCCACCACGGGAATGGGCAGTTGCCTGGAAATGCGGAATAGCAGCCAATCTTCCAGCGTGCTCGCCAGTTCGCCCCGGCAGGCTTCTAACGTATTCGCCTGTGCAAGCACGCCCTGGAAACCGGGAATCTCGCCATAAAAACCCTCCCCACCATCGAGCAATTCATAATGGGCCCGAGCCATCGCGGCTTTCAAGTATTCGCTCAACATACGAGCGAAGAATACCATTCTGAGTTGATACAAGCAAAGGTCTTATTGGCGGTGAAAACGACTTGCCTCGCTGCCGTGAGCGCTCTTTCTTGGCAAAACCTTTGCCTGACCTGGCTTCGGATGAGTTTCTGCTTTGTTGGCGGGGCCAGATGGAATCACATTGCGGTTGCGGCCGGGTTCAAATTCTTTTGCGCCTTATGCGCCTTTTCGCGGCCAACCTGATTTGTGAGCACCGCCGACCAAATCGTCGTCTGCGCCGGGAGTGTGCCCGATCCGTTACAGAAGCTGGAACCCGTCGTGTCGTGGTGAACCCGGAGCGCATGGCCGTCGTTTTCGGCGCCGGGACAGGCGGATTGCACTCGGCGGAGAATTGAGCCAGCCTGAAGCCCACAAATCGGGTGTTTGACAGCATATCGTATAGGATATAGTATGAACTTGTCGCTTGGCTGTGTCCGGTTGGAAAACGGACGATGCCCGTTCCTTGACGGCTTGAAAAACCTGCCGCCAACGGATCAGGCGAAGGTTCTGGCCTGGGCCAAGCGACTGGTTGTGCATGAAGAATTGCGGCGACCGCCTTATGCGAAACATCTGGACGACGGCATATTTGAACTGCGGCTTTCCCTGCGGGCGGGAGAGCATCGTTCGTTCTTTTCTATTGCCGGGGCGACCGTCTGGTCTTTACGCACGGCTATTTGAAAAAGACGGACAAAACATCGCCCGGGGAAATCATCCGGGCTAAGAGAATGCGAGATTACTATGAAAACTGCGAACCGCCGCCGCGCGTCGGCATCGAATAACCGGGCGCACGCGGACGTGGAGGAGTGTCTGAAACGCAAGCTGCAAAACCCCGAATTCCGGGCCGCCTATGATGCGGAAGACAAGCGCATTGAACTGGTCCTCCAGATCATCAAGCTGCGACAGCAACGCGGCATGACGCAGTCAGACCTGGCCAAAGCCATCGGCACCCGGCAGGCCAACGTCAGCCGCCTTGAACGCTTTGACACAAACCTGACGCTGGGCACTCTCGAAAAGGTAGCCGATGCATTGGGTGTGAACCTGCAAATTGATCTTGTGCCAAAGGCGGCATGAAGAGGCCCGGCGTGAACGGCGTGCCGAACTTCGACCGCGAGAAATGCATTCACTGCGGCGCGTGCCTGTGGAACTGCGCCTCCGCCTCGCCGGAAAACCTGGAGCGCATGGCCGTCGCCTTCCGCGCTGGCACGGGTGGACTGCACTCGGCGGAGAACTGAATTCAATCACGGAAGAACACAGATGCTTGACGCGAATCTCGCGAATTCCCGCCAATGAAAAGCCCCATCGGGGCGAGAGATAATAGCCCAGGGCAAGCGAAGCGCCGCCCTGGGTAAGCGAACAAAATGAATTCAAGCCCTGAAGGGGCGACAGAGCTGGCGGCTTGCGATTGAAGTGTTGGCAGGCCTCGCGTAATAATCTGTCTGCATGAGTGCCGAGTTCTCAAAATCAGGGAATCAAATCTTCGTCGGGGATTTTGTCGGCTCGTGCGCTGATTCTCCGAGCGGTGAAAATCCTCCAAATCAAGAACTGGCGCGCCAACTCGTCAGCGATTTAGAGCGAGCGACGGCAACACCGCGGCTCTTGGAATATCCGAATTACGTCGGGAAGCTTTATCGCACCAAAGGCGAACTCTTGGAATTGCTTGGCGAAACTGATGGAGCGATTGCTGCGTATCAAAAAGCACTCGAAGCGAATCCACAAGCCGGCTGCAAGAAACAGTTGGAACGACTGACAAAAGCACCAGTGGTGCTGGCCGGAAAACCGAAACCAAAACCAACGGAGGAACGAGTCCACTTAGAAAAGGTGACGATGTTTCACTTTCGTTGCCCGACGTGCGGAGCAACACCGAAGGAAGTGCGAATGGAAGACTACCTGGCGGGGTGGCGGGATGCCGGACTCGCCCGACTGGATCAGTTGCTTGCCTTTTTGTTGGCGACAGCGCAGGAACTCAAAGGAAGCAGAGCAAATTCCACGAAGCGTTTCCATGCCGCTGCGGACGACCTTATTGCACTGCTGTCCGAGAGGTTGAAGGACACACCGCCACAACAAACACCACTCCTCGTGGCTGCTGCGCCAAAAACCATGTTCCTGCACGCTGAATGTCCGATATGCGAAAAGCCGTCCGGCCTCCGTAGGATGGACAACTATTTCACCATTTGGTCTGAAGCATGCCGGGTTCAGAGTTCAAATCTCTTTTACGAAGCGGGCGTGATCTTGATGGGCCTGAGTGCAATGAAACCCGCATGGCTCGAAGTTGACGTGCTGAGTTTCTGTGAAGCCGTCAGGTCGAAAACATTTCGTGCCGGTGAAGCAATTGGCATGATGTCCTGTCCGCAGTGCGGTCGGTTTACGAGTTGTCTTTACGGCGGGACAAAGTCTGATCCTGAAAAGGGAATGTGTCGCTGGTGTTCGGATACGAGCGGAGCGAACCAAATCACAATCACGGTCAATCTTGCGGACGTCGTAAACCAGGTTGGTCAATCTTCAGACGCCTGAACATCCACATTCTGCCGCCCTTGCAGGGCTTGGGAATTTCTTTGCAGGGATGACCCAGGGCGTCCTTCGCAGACTCGCTTTGCCCTGGGCTATGATCTTTCGGGCTTTCAGCCCTGAGCATCCGTGCGGGTCGGTGTTCATCCGTGGTTAAAACGCTTTGCGTCTGTGCGTGACGCGCCTTTTTTTGGCAAAGACTTCACCGGACTTGGCCTGCGGCCAGTTTAAGCTTTGTTCAAGCGCCCGGATTGAATCAGATTGCGATTGTGCTGAGTTCAAATTCCTTTGCGCCTTGTGCGCCTTTTCGCGGCCAACCTGATTTATGAGCACCGCATACCAAATCGTCGTTTGCGCCGGGATCGTGCCGGATCCGTTGCAGACGCTGGAACCCGTCGCGTCGCCGACCGGACCGGCGTTGAAGAATGAAATGATGCTGCCCGCCGTCCTTGATCCGTGGGCGGGCCACGCGCTCTACGAGGCGGCGAATCTCGCGAAGCACGCGCCCGGAAGCAAGGTCTGGCTCGTCAGCCTCGGCCCGAAGGCCAAGCTCCAGCAGGTGATGATGACCGTGGCGCAACGCGTGCCATTCGAACTCGTGGCGCTCGACGGCCCGGCCAGCGGTTTCACCGAGGCCGCCGAAGTCGCCGCCGCATTGGGAGAGGCCATCCAGACGATTCCCGGTCTCGACAAATCGAGGCTGCTCATTTTCGGTGGCTGGGAATCCGCTTCGCGCGGCGCGGGTGCGACGCTGCAAATGATCGGCGAGCTGCTCGGCATCGTGGACCAGTTTCAAGGCGTGGATGAACTCAAGATGAACACGGACGGTACACTGGACATTCTGGAGCGCATCGAAGGCGGCAAGCATCAAGTGTCGAAGTGCGTCGGACCGCCTGCGTTGCTCGGTTGGGCCACGGGCAATTTACCCGAGCCGAAGAATAACCCGCAGGTCGGCATGACCAACATGCGCACGGTGATGCCCGCGTTGCAGAAAGCGAAACCCACGAAGCTGACCGGTGAGGGATTGACGTTCGCCAGCGTGACGCTGCCGAAGCAGCTTCGCGAAACGAAGATCCTGAAGGACCAATCGCCGCATGCAATCGCGGCGGAGATTGTGGAGTGGATTAGGAAGTGAAGTGGTGAGGCGAGGCTATTGACGAACCGTTACGCTCTTTTGACAGCCACGTCCGGCTCGCGAGGACGTTCGCCCCACCGAATGATTTTGAAATATGGAGACGATTCTTGTTCTGACTCACACGGAAGCCGACGGTTCGCTGGCCAGGTCGGCGCGCGAGGCTTTGCACGCGGCGCGGACTCTGAACAAAGCCATCGCTGGCTCGCAACTTGTCGTCGGGTTGGTCGGTGAAAGTGTCCAGGCGGCGGCGAACTCCATCGCGGCTTGTCCGGCCACGAAGTATTTCGGGGTGGCGGGTGCGGAATTCGCGCCCGCGCGCTACGCCACCGACGCGGCGGCGGCGGCGGCGACCTGCAAGGCCGCGCAAGCGACCATCGTCGTTGCGCCGGCGACGTCGCGGTGGAATCGGGTGCTGCCGGGCGTGGCGCAACGGCTGGGTGGACGCGTGGACACGCACGTGACCGGTGTGGCCGAGTCTGGCAGTCAGCCAGCGATCAATCGCTGGTACTATCGTCAACGGATGGAAGCAACTATTGCTCGCACGCAGCGTCCGTGGTTCATCGCGATTGATCCCGGCAGCCAGCCGGCCTGTGAATGTGGCGCGGGAACGGCGACCGTCGAATCGGTGACCGTGAATCTGACGGGGGCCGACAAGCGGACGAAGGTCAGCGGCACTCGCGAACCGAAAGCCGATGCGCAGACCATCCGACCCGATGCGGAACTGTTGTTTGTTACGGGCGCGGGTTGGACTAAGAAGCAGGCCGACGGGCAGACGCATGTGCCGGAGGCCGAGAAGATCATTTTGGAGTTTCTCAAACACACGCGCGCGTCCTTGGGCAGCAGCAAATCGCTGGTGGACCTTGGTGGCGAAGGCCAGGCGGTGTTGCCGTTCCTTTCACACTTGAATCAAATCGGTCAAACCGGGTCGACGCCGCGGCATCCGAAGGGTCTGAGCACCTGTTGTCACGGGGAGGAGCCGCACACAGTGGGCTGGCGGTTCATCGCCGAGCGCCGGGCCATCAGTCTGGATCCGAATTGTGGCTGGGCGCGCGGCAAGGCGGACGTGCTCTATGTCGCCGACGCGTTCAAGGTGATGGCAAAGGTGAACGAACTGCTGGGCCAATAGCTCGGAGCGCTATCTGCTCTGGATCACCACCGGTTCGGCCACCTTCGATGGCGGTGAAGGGATTGTCGTGGGCATGGGCAGTGCGGCCTCCAGGACCTGGCCCTGCTTCAGCACAATTTCATAATCGGCGCCCACTTTGCGCACGCCCTGGCGATTCCACGATGGTTCGCGGCCCCCGAAGTTGTCACGGATTTTGACCGCACCATCACGGCCGGCAACGATTTGCAGCCAGGTAGTGGCGTTGTTCTGTCGCCGCGCGGACACGCGATGCCCGCCCTCGGCCCGTAGATCGTTGAATGACGCGTCGTGCCAGCGCCAAGGCATGGCTGGGAATATGCGGATCGCGCCCCAGTTGCCGCTGCCGGGACTGGCATCCCAACTCTGCAGCAGCATTTCGTGAACGGCCTCCATCGCGAGGAAGTTGCCTTCCAGCGTGAACGGACGGTAGGTGAAACTGCTGAAACCGGATTTCGTCTGGTCGCCATTCGCGTGGAAACCATTCCGCAGGATGAACGCGCGGGTGAAGAGGTCGAGATTCCGCACGGCGGATTCGGCATCGGCAACGCGCGCACGCAGAGCTGACATCCAAGTGAAGCTGTAACCGCACCAGCCACTCGTGCCCTGTTTGTCCCAGTCCTTCAGACTGGCGGCAATAATCTGCCGTTCGCGCTCGCCTCCTTCCGGCGTGAGCAGATTGAAAGGATGCAGCGGCATGAGGTTGGAAAGATGACGATGGCTGCCCGGCAGTGGCGTGGATTCATCGAGCAATAGCGTGCCGTCTGGTGCGGTGTGATAATCGCCGAGTTGCTTGACAATCGCGTTCCAATCGGCCGCGGCTTGTGAGTCGCCAAGCGTGGCGGCCATTTCCGCCAGCGAAAGGAACAGCATTTTAAGGCTTGCGAGATCGTAGTTGCTGTTGGGTTTCAAGAACGCGCGACGCGAGTTGTCAAAAATCTCCGGCGAACTGGAAAGCGGCAGTTTCAAAATGCCGTTGGTGTCGGGCTTGAGCAATGCCCGCAGGCAGACGCCAATTTCACGGGAAAACGGATAGGCGCGTTCGCGGAGGAAGCGGTCGTCCCCGGTGTGCCGCCAGTGCAGATAGAACAAGTGCGCGTTCCAGGCACCCATCGTGGGCGACAGGCTGTATTGCCCCCAACCGCCAAGGGCCTGACCGCGCAGGCTCATCACGCCCGGCACGGCGGCACCGGGCGCATCATAGAAATCCATGGCGAACTTGCGAAAAGTTGGCAGCAAGTCCCAGAGATAATCCAGGAAGCAGGCGCCTTCGTCAAAGTCGCCGGACGTGCGGTAGGCGATGTAGGTCATCTGGGTGTTCAGGTCGTTGTGGTAATCGCCCTTCCAGGGCGGCAGCGAGCCGGCATCGGCGGTCCACACGCCTTGCAGCGGCATCGGGGGCGCGCCCCGACGCGAGGCCGCGCCGTAGAAATAGCGCACAAGATAATAATGCTGGAGGATGTGCAACTCAGGAACGACCACCTGCGAGCGTTGCCAGAACTGCGCCCACCACTTCGAGTGATCAGCCAGCGCCTTGTCGTAGCCCTGCTTGAGCGCGACTTCCACCCGTCGGCGGGCGACGGCTTGGGGGCTTTTACCTTCGTCACGCGTGGCCACGGTAACGGCGAGCAAGGTGGAATCGCCCACGCGTCTCCAACCAGCGCAAACGGCATAGGAAAATCCATCGGCGGCTTCCTGCTCGAACCAGCGAAAACCCTCCGCCTCGCCGGTCTGCGCGGTGGGGTAGCCCAGCTTCTTCACGGCGTCGGGTGTTCGCAACTTTACGTCCTTCAACGCCGGCCCGGAAATACGGACCACGGCGACGGGGTCTTTGACACGGGCGGCATTGACAAAGGCGCGCAGTTCCTTTCCGTTCTGAAAGCGGGCGATTCCTTCCGCCGTGGCGAGATTCAATTCAAACGCTTCCACGGTCTGCGCAGGATCCAGCGTGATTTCAACCCGGCCAGCGGGAAGCTTGGTCGGCGGCCCGTCGTAATCATAATTCGAATCGAAGATGCGATTGAACTCGTCCATGCGATTGCTGGCGATGAGTTGTTGCATGGTGGCCCAATTGAAACGGTCACGCACTTCGACGTGGCGTTTGGCGGGGCGTTCGTCCCAGAGGTCACCGCGATCGAGCGAAAGCCGCAATGTGCTGCCCTCGCCCCACAGCAACACGCCCATCGTGCCGTTACCCAGCGGGATGGCTTCGTCCCAGGTCTTGATGGGCGCGGTGAGTCGGAGGTTCAACTCAGGACCGGGAAGCCGGGAGTTCGACGTTGCCGCAGCAGCAAGCGGATGAATTCCCATGATGAGTCCCGCAAGACAACCCGCGATCCAACCCAAGGTGTAGTGCATAGCGTGAAATAGTTAGCCGCATTTGTCCGGCGAACTCAAGCCTGCGTGTATCACTAAATGCGCCCTGTTTTCAGATTTACAAACGCCCGCGATTTGTCACGATTCAAGTTATGAAACGGGAAATGTGGGTTCTGGGACTTTTGGCTTCATTGCTTTCAATCACCACTGCCAGCGCGCAGAACGAAGGCGAATTCCGCCGCCTGACGTTGAAGGAATTTCGTGACAAAATGAAAGGTGGCTGGATTGGCCAGATGGCCGGTGTGTCGTGGGCGGGGCCTACCGAATTTCACTGGAAGGATGTCATCATGCCGGCGGACAAGATGCCGGCGTGGAAACCCGCGACAATCAATGACGCCTTCACGCAAGACGATCTTTATGTGGAGATGACGTTTCTCCGCACGCTGGAGGAATACGGGCTCGATGTTTCCATCCGGCAGGCGGGAATTGACTTTGCCAACAGCGGTTATCCGCTCTGGTGCGCCAACAACGCGGGCCGCGTGAATCTGCGCAAGGGTATCGCCCCGCCCGACTCCAGCCATCCGCAGTTCAACAAATGTCCGAACGATATTGATTACCAGATCGAGGCGGATTTTTCCGGATTGATCGCGCCGGGTGTGCCCCAATTTGTCGTCGAAGCGGGTGAGAAATTTGGCCGGTTGATGAATTACGGCGACGGCATGTATGCCGGCCAGTTCATCGGTGCCATGTATGCCGCAGCCTTCTTCGAGAGCGATCCGGTGAAAATTGTTGAAACGGCACTCAAAGCCATCCCCGCAGAGTCGCAATACGCCGGGATGGTGCGCGATCTGGTGGCGTGGTATCAGGCCGATCCTGACGACTGGCAGAAGACCTGGCAGCTTTGTCAGAAGAAGTACCGTGAAGACCCGGAATATCAGAAGGCATCCAACGGCGGCATTGACTGCAAGATCAACGGCGCCTACGTGCTGATGGGGTTGCTCTACGGTAAAGGGGATCCCGACCAGACAATCATCATCTCCACGCGCTGCGGCCAGGATTCGGACTGCAACCCATCCAGTTCGGCGGGGGTGCTTTTCACCGCCATGGGATTTGCCAAAGTGCCGCAGAAATTCACGAGCGCGCTTGACCCGGAAAAGGTTTTCAGCCACACGGCCTACAGTTTCACGAAGTTGATTGAAGTGAGCGAAATGCTCGCGCGGCAGATCGTTAAACGTTACGGCGGTCGGATTGAAATGCAGAACGGCGAGGAGGTGTTTCTGATTCCGATACGCGCCCCGAAACCGAGCAAGCTGGAACTGAGCTGGGCGCCGGGGCCGATTGCCAACAGCCGCTTCACGCCCGCCGAGATGGCGAAGATTTATGCCGCCAATGTTCCGCCGCACATGCATGAGGCCGTGCAAAAAACTTTTTCCGGATGGAAGATCGCCGACTGCGGCACGGACATGAACCCGGGTTTGCAGGCGGAGTACGCCGGCAAGAAAAATGTGCTGCTGACGCATCCGTTGGATGTGAACACCGGTTGCGTGTTGAGCAAAACCGTCAATGTGCCCACGGGAAAGCGAACCACGCTGCGCCTGGTCGTCGCCCATGATGCGCGTGGGGATTTCGACCTGATCGTGCGCGCCGACGGCAAGGAGTTGCTCCGTAAGCCTGTGAACAAAACGACAGCCACGGATGGACTGTGGCTCGTTCAGGAGGTGGACCTTTCACCATTCGCGGGCAGGGCAGACTTGAAACTGGAACTCCTCAACCAACCCAGCGGCTGGATGTACGAGGCGGCATATTGGGCGGAGATAGGTGTCGTCAGCAATTGAATGCGTCTGGCCAGGATCCGGAGCAACGCCTGCCGGCGCCGGGTTGAAGCGTTTCAACTCACGATTTCCGGTAGATCGGTTTGGCCACCACCACCGCGGGGGCACGGTTGCCGCGAATCTCGATTTCAATAGCCGTATCCGGCTTCGCACCCTCGGTCGGCACGTAACCCATTCCGATACCGATGCCGAGCGAGGGGCTTTGCGTGCCGCTCACCACTTCGCCCACCTGTGCGCCCGCGATCCAGATGGGGTAATGCGGTCGCGGCGGCGCGGATTTGCCGGCCATTTTGAACGCGACGCACTTCTTGCGGACGCCGTTGCGCTTCTGTTCTGCAAGAATGGCGCGTCCCACGAAATCGCCTTTATCCAGCGACACAAAGAAACCCAAGCCTGCCTCCAGCGGTGTGGTTTGTTCGTCCAGTTCGTGGCCATAAAGCGGATAACAGACTTCGGTGCGCAACGTGTCACGCGCGCCGAGGCCGCACGGCTTGATGCCAAAAGGCGCACCCTGAGCCAGCAGGGTTGCCCACACCTGCTGAATGGATTCGTCCCCGCCGATGATTTCAAACCCGTCCTCGCCGGTATAGCCCGTGCGGGAAACCAGTACGCTGCCGTGGCCGAACGGAAAACCGGCAATCTGATTTTTCTTCAAGTCGGTCACGTGCGCGACCCGGACGCCGGAATTGGACGCGCCGTCAAGGCAGGCGTTGATGAACTCCTTCACTTGCGGCCCTTGCACGGCGACAGCCGCGTAGTTGTGCGACGCGTCCGTCAGGCGCAATTCACTCCCCTGCGCAAAGACGGCGGCACGCGTCTGAAGCCACGCAACATCTGCTTCGATCCGAGAAGCATTGATGATGAGGAGATAAACCGCTTCGGACAGACAATAGACGTAGAGATCGTCAATGACCCCGCCGCGTTCGTTGCACATCAAGGTGTATTGGCCGTGTCCTGGCGTCAGTTTCCGGATGTCGTTGGTCAGGGTTTGATTGAGAAACGCACTGGCCGCAGACCCGCTGACGGTGACTTCGCCCATGTGCGAAATATCGAACAGCCCGGCGGCCTTGCGCACGGAGAGATGTTCGTCGGTGATGCTGGTGTATTGGACGGGCATTTCCCAGCCGCCAAAATCAATCAGTCGCGCCCCCAGTTCCTGATGGGCGGCATAGAGTGCAGTGCGTTTCAACATGACAATGATTCTCCCAGAACCCAACTCAACCCCACTTTTCCGTTTTCATTTGCGGCTTGGGCACCCCCAGTTCCCGTAGCACGATGTCCTCGGCAAATTCCACCAGTGGATTCGGGCCACAGGCATAGAATATCGTGTTGGGCATATCGTGAACCTGTTCTCTCACCCAATCCGCCGTGATTCGCCCGCGCCGGCCCGTCCAACGATCTTCCTCATGCAGGCGCGTACAGGTGACATAGAAATTGATGTTGGTGTTCTGCTGCGCCAACTCGCGAAACTCGTGCTCAAAAATGATGTCGTTGGTGGTGCGCACGCTGTAAAGGATGGTGATTTTGGTTTCGAGTTGGCGCCGGGTGGCTTCGCGCACAAAACCGCGAAAAGGGGTGACGCCCGATCCCCCCGCAAGGCAGACCAGATGCTTGTCGGGTTCGTAAACGGGAAGGAACTTTCCGGCCGGCGGCAGCACGCCGAGTATGTCACCCGGTTTGGCCCAATCCACAATCCGCGTGCCCATCCGTCCCTCGCGTTTGATGGTTACCTCGTAGAAGCCGCGATCCAGCGCACAGGAGGAGAGCGAATACGCGCGCTTGTAACCCGGAGCGTCGGGCCAGAACACGGTGATGAATTGGCCCGTCTTGAAATCAGGATCAAAGCGTTCCGGCCACTCCAGCCGGATGGTCTTGGTGTCAGGCAGTTCGGGCGTCACCGCCGCGATCAACATTTCGATTGCTTCTCTGGCCATAGCGTTGCGGAAAGCCCGGCGAGGATAATTGAACCCGCCGGGCTGTAAAGCAACGTTTCCGCGAAGTGGCGGAAGCCCCCCATGCTTGGTCGCCCAAATGGCGATGCCGAGGTGGATTGGCTACTGGGAGTTCAATCGGACCAGGACTTCCTGCGCCAACACCTCGTACGCCGCGGCGCTGGCGCTGTATTTGTCGTAGTGAATGATCGGTTTGCCGAAACTCGGCGCTTCCGCGAGTTTGGTGCTGCGCGGGATTATGGTTTCAAACACCCGGTCGCCAAGCAACCCGCGCACTTCACTCACCACTTCATGCGAAAGTTTCGTGCGCGCGTCATACATCGTCATCACGACACCAAAGATTTCCAGCCGTGGATTGACGCCACCCTCGCGCAATTGGGTCAACACCCGGTTCATCATTGAAATTCCCTCCAAGGCGTAATACTCGCATTGCAGCGGCACGAGTACTCCGTCCGAAGCGGCGAACGCGTTCAACGTGAGAATTCCGAGCGAGGGCGGACAATCCACCAGAATCAGGTCAAAGCGTCCGGACTCAACCACGGGCCGCAACGATTCGGTTACGCGCTGAAGATGATTCTCCGACCGCGCCAATTCCACGTCCGCACCGCACAAATCCATTTCACTGGGAATGGCGTGCAGCCGCTCGTAGGCGGTTTCCTTGACTTTCGCCAGCAAATCGCCTTCGCCCAACAACACACGATACGCGCTGTCGCCCTCGATCTTTTCCAGGCCCAATCCGCTGGTGGCATTGGCCTGCGGATCAAGATCAAAGAGCAGCACCCGCCGGCCGGTGGCGGCGAGGCAGGCAGCCAGATTAACCGCCGTGGTGGTCTTTCCCACGCCACCTTTCTGATTGGCGACCGCGATGATCTTGGTTGGCACTGCGCGGATTAAAGTGAAATTCCGTTCGCACTTCAAGGTTTTCGGCAGTTACTGTCGGCAGTTACGGCGGGAACTTTGCAGCCAACAAGGTTCGCGGTGGCCACAGAGTTTCGCTGGATTTTATGGCGCGCCAGTCGCATGATGCGGGCATGAAATTGATTCTTTCGACGCACAACGTGACCTTGACCAAGGCCATCGAGGAGCATGTGCTTGATAAACTGGACAAGCTGGACCATTTGGACCGCTGGGCCGTGGATGCGCGCGTCACCCTCGAGCACGATCACAAGCGTCTGCCGGAAAAGCAGTTTTCCTGTTCGATCCGGCTGGGGGTGCGCGGGCCGGATTTGTTCGCCGTGCATGCCGATGAAGACCTTTACGCGGCCATTGACAAGGTGGCCAAGAAGATTGAGCAACAGATTCGCAAGCGTCAGAACAAACGCAAAGCCCGCAAGCACAAGCAGGCCGCCCGCGGCAAACAGACGCTCAAGGAACGCGGCCTCTGATGGGTGCGCCCGCTCCCCTCCTCCTGCGCGCGCGCGTTGTACTGCCGATTCGTCGGCCCCCGATTGAGAACGGCGCGGTGGCAATTTCAGGCAGGCAGATCACCGCGGTGGGAAGTTGGGCTTCGCTTCGCCGACGGCACTCCGGCAGGACGCTGGACCTCGGAGCAGTCATTCTCCTGCCGGGATTGGTCAACGCGCATTGTCACCTCGATTACACCCGCATGGCGGGAATGTTTCCCCCGCCCCGCAGCTTCTGCGATTGGATCAAGAGCATCACCACGGAGAAATCACTGTGGAGTGATGCCGATTTTGCCGCCTCCTGGCGCGTCGGGGCGGAAATGTTGTTGCGAAGCGGTACCACCACCGTGGCGGATATCGAAGCCGTGCCGCAGTTGTTGCCGCAAGTCTGGAAGCACACGCCGTTGCGTGTTATTTCGCTACTCGAAATGACCGGCATTCGCAGCCGACGCGATCCGGACCAGATGGTAGCCGAGGCGGCGGCAAGAATTGAATCGCTGCCGCGCGGACGGTGCCTGGCCGGGTTCTCGCCGCACGCACCCTATTCCACCCTTCCTCGCCTGATGAACCGTTGCGGAGTCCTGGCGCGCCGCTGGGGCTGGCTGGTGGCGACCCACGTCGCGGAATCAGCCACCGAGTTTGAAATGTTCCGGCACGCTCGCGGTGAGATGTTCGACTGGCTGCGGCGCAATGAGCGCGACATGTCGGACTGCGGCGGCGTATCACCGGTGCAACACTTGGCCGGCACGGGTTTGCTCGGGCCCAATGTCATTGCCACGCATGTGAATTACCTTTCGCCCGGGGATGCGTCGTTGCTGGCACGCAAACGCGTCAGCGTGGTGCATTGCCCGCGCAGTCACGACTATTTCCGTCATCGCGAGTTTCCTTATCGCACCCTGACCCGGGCGGGTGTGAACGTCTGTCTGGGCACGGACAGTCTGGCCACGGTACGCAAGCACCCGCGGCGCGATCTGGAGTTGAATCTGTTTCATGAGATGCGCGCCTTTGCCACAAAGCACTCCAGGGTGCGTCCGGATCACATTCTGGCCATGACAACGGAAAACGCCGCCCGGGCGTTACGCCTTCGCGGTCAAATCGGCGAATTGGTGAAGAACGCGTGCGCCGATTTGATTGCCCTGCCTTTCAGCGGACCTTTGCGCGAGGCTTCCGGGGCCGTGCTGGAACACCGCGGCAACGTGGTCGCCAGCATGATTGAGGGGCAGTGGGCAATTCGGCCAAGGTGATGGCATCGTCGGTGTCGGCCCAACTGGGTCCGCGACGAACGGCAATGTGACAATGAAGCTTGAAAGGGGTTGCCGCGTTTGCCACTCGCCGCGTTTGGACTCGTAAATCCTAAATCGCAAATCATAAATTGCCCGCGTGCCTAATTTCGAAGCCGAACTGAAGCAACGTCTCGATTCCATCCGCCAGCAAGGATTGTTTCGCGAACTTCACCGCCTGGACAGTCCGCAGGGGCCGCGTCTTCGGCACAACGGCAGGGAGTTGATCAATTTCTCCTCAAACGATTACCTGGGCCTGACCAATCATCCGGCGCTCACGGAAGCCGCCATCAAGTCCGTGGAGCAGTTCGGTGCCGGCAGCGGCGCGTCGCGTTTGATCTGCGGCTCGCTTGCTCCCCATCACGAGCTTGAAGAAGCGCTGGCGGCGTTCAAAGGAACGAAAGCGGCCTTGACCTTTTCCACCGGTTACGCGGCCGCGCTGGGCACCATCCCTGCGCTCTTGGGCAGGGACGATGTCGTCATCCTGGATAAACTCGTTCATGCCTGCATCGTGGACGCTGCCAGGTTGTCCGGTGCCAAAATCCGAATTTTCGCCCACAACGATCTGAATGATCTCGGGAAAATCCTGAAGTGGTCTCGGCATAACAACCAACCGCCAACCTCCGGCATCCAACGCCCAAGGAACGTGTTGGTGGTCACGGAATCGGTCTTCTCCATGGACGGCGATCACGCCCCACTGGCGGAGATAGTCGCTCTCAAGGAGAAATACGGCGCCTGGCTCATGGTGGACGAAGCCCATGCGACTGGTTTGTACGGACAACATCGCCGCGGGTTGGCCGACGCGCTTGGCGTGAGTGAAAGCATCGAAATTCAGATGGGCACGCTGGGCAAGGCGTTGGGCGCAAGCGGAGGTTACCTCTGCGGCAGCCGGACATTGATTGACCTTCTGGTGAACCGCGCACGGAGTTTCATTTTCAGCACCGCCCCGGTACCTGCCGCCGCCGCCGCCGCTCAAGCCGCCATTCAACTCGTGCAATCCCGCGAAGGCGCAATACGCTGCGAACAACTTTGGCAACATGTGCAGGTTGTTGGTGACGATTTCAGGAGGCTAAAACTCACCCCCCGGGAAAGCCTGCCACGCATCACGGCGTCTCCGGCCAACGCAACGAAGCCCAGCGCGATCATCCCTGTTATCCTTGGCCAGGAATCCGCCGCCGTCACCGCCGCCACCAAACTCCGCGCGCAAGGGTTCTTTGTTCCCGCCATCCGTTATCCGACCGTTGCCCGCGGCTCCGCCCGCTTGCGCGTAACGCTTACTGCCGCGCACACCGCCGCTGACGTTGCCCAACTGGCTGGCGCGTTGGCCGAACTCGTCAGCCATCAATCGTAAAACATAAATGCACCGGCTCGCCCAACTCGACCACGCCCATGTCTGGCATCCCTTTACGCAGATGCGCGACTGGCTCAGGCGCGAGCCAATCGTGATCGTCGCAGGCGAGGGCGCAGTCTTGCGCGATTTGCATGGCCAGGAGTATCTCGACGCGAACTCCTCCATCTGGACCAACCTGCACGGCCATAATCATCCCAAGATCAACGCCGCCATTGCGCGGCAGTTGAAAAGTGTTGCCCACAGCTCGGCTCTCGGCTTTGCGAATGAACCAGCCAGCCTGCTGGCCGCAGAGTTGGTCCGCGTCTCCAACCCCAACACGGCGGGGCGAGCGTCCTCGCGCGCCGGCTCGTCCGCCGCCTCGCCCCACCACCTGAATAAAGTGTTCTTTTCTGACGACGGTTCGACTGCGCTGGAGGTCGCGCTCAAGCTCGCGTATGAATTCACGCGCCGCGCCAGCGGACGAAAACTCAAGCCGCGTTTTCTCTCTCTCGCGGGCGCGTATCACGGCGACACGGTGGGCGCGGTTTCACTTGGGCACATTGATCTGTTCCACAAAGCCTACGGCGGCCTGTTGTTCAATTCGGACAAGGTGATGTCGCCGTATTGCTATCGCTGTCCCTTCAACCGCGCCAAACCGGAGCGCGCCGATGCCCGCGATTACCGCAAGTGCAATTGGGAATGTGTCGGCAAGGTGGAGGAGAAATTTCGCGCCCAAAAGAAACGCGGCAGTCCTTATGCCGCGTTTGTCTTCGAGCCTTTGATGCAAGGCGCGGCGGGCATGATTCCACAACCGCCCGGCTGGCTGCGGCAGGTCACGGACATCGCTCGCAGTCATGGCGCACTGTTGATTGCCGACGAAGTGATGACGGGCTTTGGGCGCACGGGCGCTTTGAAGGCCGAAAACCAAAAACCAAAAACCGAAAATTTATTCGCCGGTCACCACGAAGGGGTGCAGCCCGATTTCCTTTGTTTGGCCAAGGGCTTGACCGGCGGTTACCTGCCGATGGCGGCCACCCTCACGACACAAGCCGTGTTTGACGCCTTCCTGGGCGAGTATCACGAGTTCAAGACGTTTTTTCACGGTCACAGTTACACTGGCAACCAACTCGGCGCCGCCGCGGCACTTGCGTCGCTGGAAATCCTGCAAGGCAAGGTATCGCTAAACAACCGCACCACGCTGGCACGCACGCTGGCGGCGGAACTGCCGTCACTCTGGTCACTCCCAAAGGTTGGTGACGTTCGCCAAGCAGGTTTGGTGGCCGGCATTGAACTCGTGAAGAACTGGCGCACGCGTGAACCGTTTGCCCTGCGGGAACGCGCGGGGATCCGCGTGTGCGAGGCGATGGCCCGGCGCGGGGTGTTGACACGGCCCGTCGGGAACGTCATCGTCCTCATGCCGCCGTACTGCACCACCGTGGCGCAGCTCCGAACGATGATCGCGGCCCTGGGAGAATCCGTCAGCGAAGTATTCCAATGAAGACCAAGCTTATCAGTTATTCACGCCAGATTGGCCGCCCGTACCCGTGGCTGGCCCTGCTCGGTTGCGTGCTTTGTGTACCAATACTGCCAGCGCAACCGGACCCGAATGCCCGCGTGCTCTCCGCGCACCATCACCATGTTGGGATTGCCGAGGCGAAGGAGGATTGGTCGGAAACCACCGCCATGCCGGAAGGCCCGCGTCTGGAATTGAAATTCACGGCGGCGCCAAATACGGGTGAAGTGGTATTGGGCGTGCGACAACGGGATGTGTCTGATGCGTGGGCTTTGCGACTCAATGGAAAACAGATCGCCACGCTCAAGCGCCATCGCGATCCGAAAGTCTCGTACTATGCCGTTCCGGCTGGCGCACTCCGCGACGGCGAAAACACGTTGGTGATCGAATCCAAGACCGGCAAGGACAACATCGTGGTCGGCCCGGTCGCACTGCATCAGCGTCCTTTGCGCGAGGTGCTTGAACTTTCACTGGTGACTCTGAACGTTTCTGACGCGCGTTCAGGTCGGCCCGTGCCCGCGCGCATCACCATCACGGATCTGCAGGACGAGCCGGTTGAAATCTTCAATGCCATCAAGAACGAAACTGCAGTGCGCTTGGGCGTGGTTTACACGGTGGGCACGGAAACCTGGGTGGAACTCCCGCGCGGAGAATATAACGTGTATGCCACGCGCGGCATGGAATGGAGCCGTCCCCAGGTGAAGATTTCTGCACGTCCGGGCGCCGCCGCCAACGTCGCTTTGCGCATCGAACGCGAAGTGGACACCAGAGGGTTCATTGCCGCGGACACGCACATTCACACGCTCACCTTCAGTGGCCACGGCGATTCAAATCTTGAGGAACGCATGTTGACCCTGGCCGGTGAAGGCGTGGAACTGGCCGTGGCGACCGACCACAATCACAACACCGATTACGCCCCTTACCAGGAGAAGATGGGCCTCACGGAGTATTTTACTCCCGTTGTCGGCAACGAAGTCACCACCGCAGTCGGCCACATCAACGCCTTTCCGCTGGATGCAAAAGAAACGCCGCCCAACCACAAACTCAACGACTGGGTGCAGATCGTGGATGGCATCCGCGCCAAAGGCGCGAAGGTAGTCATTCTCAATCATCCGCGCTGGCCCAGCCTGCCCCGGAGTCCGCTCACGCAGTTTGGCCTGAACCGCGCCTCCGGTGATTTTCGCTCCGAGGTGCCGTTTCCCTTCGACGGCATGGAACTGGCAAACGCGCTCACGCCCCAGCCGGATCCGTTGTTCCTGTTCCAGGACTGGTTCGCGCTGCTGAATCGCGGACATAAAGTTGCGGCGGTTGGCTCGTCAGACTCCCACACCGTGGGGCAGCCGGTGGGGCAGGGTCGCACTTACATCCCCAGCCTGACCGATGATCCGGCGAAGATTGACGTGGACAACGCCTGCGACCGATTCCTGCGCGGCGAAGCTTCCATCAGTTTGGGCATCTTCGCCGACGTGCTCGTGGATGGTCGTTACAAAATGGGGCACACCGTCCCCGTGCAAGGTGACTTCGTAAAGGTTCGACTGCGCGTAGCGGCCCCGTCCTGGATCACCCCGCGGCGGGCATTGGTATTCTTGAATGGGCGACAAGTGGCGGAGAAGCCAGTCCTGGCCGGTGCGCCACGGCGACCGACCAACGTGCTTAGTGATTTCGCGATCAAGACTCCGCAGCACGACGCGCATTTGGTTTGTGTGGTGTTGGGCGATGGCGCGTCGCATCCGAGTTGGCGCACCGCGGAACGATTCACCCTCGCCGCCACAAACCCGGTGTTTCTCGATGCGGATGGTGACGGGCAATACCGCAGTCCGCGCGAAACCGCTCGCCAGTTATTGGACCGGGCCGGCGGGCCGGTGGATCGCCAATGGCAGGCCGTAAATGAGGCAGATGATGTTATTGCCGTGCAGATGCTCAGTTTGCTGCGTGGGCAGGGCACGATTCCTGATTGGGAAACCCGCGCCCGTGAACTGGCGGCCAAAAAACCGTTATTAAGCGATTACCTGGCAATGCCCCTGCCGCCGATCAAAGTGACGGCGGAGCAACTCCGGTAAATTGACCCTTACGAAGCAGGCCCGGCCGCCAGCCGCGAATTGATCTGCCCCAGGATCGCCTGCCGGTTCGAGTCAAAGCTCAGGCTGTTCAGTTGCGAGACGATGGCGTGCCGCGTGCCGTCGCAAAAATCCGGCCGCGCAATGATCTGTTGGAGGACCTGCATCTTGCTGCTCTCAAAATTCAGGCAACGATACGTCACATTGATCAGATGCACCTGCACCGGCACGCCCAGCGACGGTCGCCCAGCGATTTGCGACAACGCCTGGGTGCGGGCGGAATCCATGTTGAGTTGGGCGGCGGCGTCAATCTCCGCCACGGTGGCGGCGTCCGTGGGATTGGTTACCACCACGGGCGGCGGGGCGGGTGGCGGCATGGGTGGTGTCTGGGAATGACTGCGACCCCCGATGCTGACAACGCAACCTGTGTTGAGCGTCAGTGTTACCAGAACAAGTGCGAGCAAGTTTGCAGTTTTCATAAGTTGGCGGTTCATGCCAGTAATTGAATGCTGTAATTCGAACAGATCGAAAGACGTTATTGCCCCAGCCACTTATTCAATGTCGGGGCGATGGCCTCCGCCCAAATCTCGTAGCCGCGTTCGGAGAGATGCAAAAAGTCTGGCATCACTTCCATGCTGATCGAGCCGTCGGCTTCGATCAACCGCGAGCCGAAATCCAGGTACTCAATCATCCGACCGTCAGCGAGCCTGGCGAGGGCCTGGTTGACTTGCAGAATTTTTCCGCGTTGCGTGCTGAAAGTCTGGCCGCGCGGGAATATCCCCACCACGAGAATCTTCGTCTCCGGCAGACGCTCGCGGATTTGCTGCACGATTACTTGCACGCCCTCCAGGATCTCCGTCTCGGTATTGTCATCGCCATTGGAATTGTTCGTCCCGATCATCAGTACGACTGCCTTGGGTTTGATACCGTCAAGTTGCCCATTCTCGAACCGCCAAAGGACATGCTGCGTGCGATCGCCGCCGACACCAAAATTCAGGCACTTGCGGCTGCCATAAAACTTTTGCCACACGTTTTTTGCCGGCGCCCTCCCAGCCTTGCGTAATCGAATCCCCGATGAAGGCAACCTCGCACGCTCCGGGATTGGCCTTGGCGCGCTGCAACACCATGTCGGTGCGCGCCTTGGCGCGTTCGTCCGGCCGGGGCACCGGCACAATGGCGGTGTTGGTGCGGGCGGTGGCAAGGACACTGGTGCTGGCCGTTTGAGTTGCAGGTGTCTGGGCATGCAGCGAACCGCCCAACAAAACGACGACAAGGAACAAAGGGTGGATAAGCGAACGCGCATTCATTTGTGGACGGCAGATTGGCAAAGCCGGCCATCCAGTGTCAACCGGGCGCTTTCAGCACCGCCAGAGGAGCGATTCACTTGCTCCCTATTGCCCCGCTGCTCTGCCAGCATTGCTGGCAATGTCCGGTGCAATTCCCCCCAACGGTTTCTATGGTTGTCGCACCCCTGTCCACTGCCGGTTGAATGCGACTGCGTCTGCATACCGAATTCCCCGTCCGCCAAAGATGTCCAGCGCCGAGCCGATCGTCAGGTCAACCCTCCCCTGCCCTGCTCGCGTGACTTCCTCCAAATCAGTCAGGGAGTTGGCGCCGCCAGCGTAGGTCATCGGAATCGGCGACCAACGGCCGAGCTTTTCCACAAGTTCACGATCTACGCCGCGGCACAATCCCTCCACGTCCACCGCGTGGATTAAGAACTCCGCGCAATAGCCCGACAAGGATTGCAGCGTCTCCGCGCTGATTTCCAAGGCGGTGAATTTCTGCCACCGCTCCGTGACCACCAGGTAGATGTCCCCTCGACGCCGACAACTCAAATCCAGTACCAATCGCTCTTTCCCCACCGTGGCGACCAACTGCCTCAACCTTGCCCAATCCACCTGCCCTTCGCGAAACACCCAGGAGGTCACGATGACCTGCGACGCCCCCGCTTCAAGCCAGGCCGAAGCGTTGTCAGCATTGATACCCCCGCCGATTTGCAGTCCGCCCGGATACGCCGCCAGGGCCGCGCGGGCTGAATCCTCGTTGCCCGCTCCCAGCATGATGACATGCCCGCCGCGGAGTCCGTCCCGACGGTAGAGTTCGGCGTACCACGCGGCCGGACGCTCGGACACGAAGTTGGTGCGCAAACCGCCGGCCTCATCGCTCAACGTGCCACCGACGATCTGTTTTACCCGGCCTTCGTGGAGATCAATGCAGGGACGAAACATTGGCTCAAACTAAGATTCGTCAGCGCAAGTTCAAAGCGCAAAGTGCCGGAGGTTGGCCAAAGATTCATTCAACGAACTCTGGACTGAGCGCATCTGCAAGGGAGGGTCGCAGGCTGGAGATTTGCATTTCCACTTTTCCACTGGCGTCATTTCTCCTAGCGTCGGTTCGTGCAACCAAAGGCCAAACCCTCGAAACCCGGCTGCCTCATCGTCGGTCTCATGTCGGGCACGTCGGCGGACGGCATTGATGCGGTGATCGCGGAAATCCATGGCCGCGAGCGCGGATTGCAGGCGCGGTTGCGGACGCACACCCACCAGACGTTTTCTCCGGCGTTTCGCCAGCGCGTGCTCCACGCTTGTCTCCACGGAACCGTCGCGGAAATCTGCGACTTGAATTTTGTCCTGGGAGAAATGTTCGCCCGCGCCGCACTGCTCGCCATCCGCCAAGCCGGCCTCAAACCGCGTGACATTGTCGCCATCGGCTCCCACGGCCAAACGGTACATCACCTGCCAAATGCGAAGACTCCGTCCACGCTGCAAATCGGCGAGCCGGCGATCATCGCCGAACGCACTGGCATCACCACCGTGGCCGACTTTCGGGTACGTGACATGGCCGCAGGAGGCCAGGGCGCTCCGCTGGTTCCTTACGCGGATTGGGTCTTGTTCACCCACCCCACCCGACCCCGCATCGTTCAGAACATTGGCGGCATTGGCAACCTGACCTTCCTGCGACCGCACGCCGGACTGGACGAGGTCATTGCGTTCGACACCGGCCCCGGCAACATGGTGTTGGATGCGGTGGTCACCGCGCTCACCGTGGGACGCGAAGGCTTTGACCGCAATGGACGGCGGGCGGCGCGTGGCGCTGTCTGCCTGCCCTTGCTGGCGGAGATGATGACGCACCCATTTCTCCTCCGCCGCCCTCCCAAAACCACCGGGCGTGAGGAGTTCGGGGAAGCGTTTGTCCGATCCGTTCTCAGTTCCGCCCGCCAACTGCGCTTGCCGGATGACGACGTGGTCGCCACGGTCACCGCGTTCACGGCGGAGAGCATCGCCCAAGCGTATCGGCGTTTTGTATGGCCCACACTTTCCGCCAAGCAGCGGGCACAATTGCAGATCATCCTTGGCGGCGGCGGCGTCAAGAATCCCACCCTGTTACGGATGCTGAACGAGAGGTTGGGCCCGGGTGAGTTATGCACTCATGAGGAATTCGGGATTGCCAGTGCGGCTAAAGAACCGCTTGCGTTTGCCCTCCTCGCGCACGAAACCCTGCGCGGCCAGCCCAGCAACGTGCCGACGGCCACCGGCGCGAAGAAAGCTGTCATCCTCGGCAAGATCATCCCTGGATGAGCCGGCCCGCCGCTGGATGGACCGGCAAAGGCATCCTGGCCGTGCTGGCCGGCTTGAAGCTCAAAGAACACTTGCTGCTGCCGGCACTCTCCGCTGCTTGAAAATGTTGCACACCTTGCCACACATCTTTCTACAAAGGAACTAACGCTGCGGGGTGACAAGCCTGCGTGGCTTCGTTAATCTCCACGGATGAGTGCTCGCTTTGTGACGAGGGTGGGGTTGGCTGTCGTCGCGGTTGGTTTCGCAATCGTGTCGGGAACCGGCTGTCGTTCGTGCCTGCCGCCGGAGCCGCCCGTGTTTTCCGGCAATCCCGTTTTCCCCGGCTGGTATGCCGACCCGGAGGGAATTGTATTTGGTGACCGCTACTGGATCTATCCGACTTACTCCGCGCCCTACAACCAGCAGGTTTTTCTCGACGCTTTTTCCTCGCCCGACCTGGTCAACTGGACGAAGCACAGCCGCATCCTCGACACGAACGCCGTGCCATGGGTATGGCGGGCGATGTGGGCACCGGCGATTGTGAAGAACCAGGGGAAGTATTTTCTGTTCTTTGCCGGCAACGACATTCAGAACAATGAACAGGTCGGCGGCATCGGCGTGGCGGTGGCGGACAAGCCCGAAGGACCGTTCAAGGATTACCTGGGCAAGCCGCTTATTGACAAATTCCACAACGGCGCGCAACCGATTGACCAGTTCGTTTTCAAGGACAAGGACGGACAGTTCTACATGTATTACGGCGGCTGGCGGCATTGCAACGTCGCGAAATTGAAAAGTGACTTCACCGGCTTTGAACCGTTCGCGGACGGCACGGTCTTCAAGGAAGTCACCCCGCAAGGTTATGTGGAAGGGCCGTTCATGTTCATCCGCAACGGCAAGTATTACTTCATGTGGTCGGAGGGCGGTTGGACCGGGCCGAATTATTCCGTGGCGTATGCCATTGCCGATTCACCACTCGGACCGTTCAAACGCATCGGCAAGATTCTTCAACAGGACCCGACGGTGGCGACGGGTGCGGGACATCACTCCGTGATTCAACTGCCCGGCAAGGATGTTTACTACATCGTCTATCACCGCCGACCGCTGGGCGAGAAGGACGGGAATCATCGCGTGACGTGCATAGACCGGATGGAATTCGACGAACAGAGTTTCATCCAGCCGGTGAAGATCACCTTTGAAGGCGTGGAACGGCAACCGTTGCGCCGGGGAAGATGATTGTCTGCCCGCACAGCTTCCCGCGTTGAGCGGACGGAATTGCGCTCCCCGGCTGTTCACGATGAAATGATCGGCGGTCAGATCGCTTGCCGATCTTGGTTTCATTCGACACACCGTCCGGGATTCATTGTCCTCCCGCATTGATCCGCTCCTGAGCAAGTGCTTGACGACCTCGGTCATTGTCGTTACGCCATGTTCCGCCCAGCAGCCGGAAGACCGCCTATGAAATCAGCCATTCTTGCCTTGGATCAGGGAACCACCAGTTCACGCGCCATTGTCTTTGACCACGCGGGCACCATCCGCGCCGCAGCTCAAAGGGAGTTTCAACAAATCTACCCGCAAGCCGGCTGGGTCGAGCATGACCCTCGTGAAATCTGGCAAACGCAAATGGACACTGCCCAAGAGGCGCTGGCCACTGCCGGTTTGACAGCCGCGGAGATTGCCGCCATCGGCATCACCAATCAGCGCGAGACCACGCTGCTCTGGGATCGGCGCACGGGCGAGCCGGTGCATAACGCCATCGTCTGGCAGGACCGCCGCACCGCAAAGTTTTGCGACGACTTGAAACGCGCCGGCCATGCGGAATTGGTTCAGCGGAAGACGGGGCTGGTGATTGACGCCTATTTTTCCGGCAGCAAACTGCGCTGGCTGTTGGATCATGTGCCGGGCGCCCGCGAACGCGCACAACGGGGCGAACTGGCGTTTGGCACCGTGGACACCTGGCTGCTCTGGAATCTCAGCCGCGGCGCGCTTCACGTCACCGACCCGAGCAACGCCTCGCGAACGATGTTGTTCAATCTGAACGGCGCGTGGGACGACGACTTGTTGCGCGTGTTGGACGTGCCGCGCGAAGTCCTGCCCAAGGTCTGCTCATCGAGCGAGATTTATGGCGAAACGGCGGCCAGCGTGTTCGATGCGCCGATCCTGATCGGCGGCATTGCCGGCGATCAGCAGGCCGCGTTGTTCGGACAGAATTGTTTCTCCCGCGGTCTGGCCAAGAACACCTACGGCACGGGTTGTTTCATGCTGATGAACATCGGCCCGGAACCCACTTTGTCGAAACACCAGTTGCTCACCACGGTGGCATGGCAGGTGGGCGGACAAACGGATTTTGCGCTCGAAGGCAGCATCTTCATCGGCGGCGCCGTAGTGCAATGGTTGCGGGACGGCTTGGGCCTCATCAAATCCTCGGCTGAGATTGAAGCCCTCGCCGGCTCGGTGCCGGATTGCGGCGGGGTTTATCTGGTCCCCGCCTTCGCCGGTTTGGGTGCGCCTCATTGGGATCAGTATGCTCGTGGCACGATCACCGGGCTGACGCGCGGCACCACGACCGGACACATCGCCCGCGCGGCGCTGGAGGGCATTGCGTTTCAGGTCGCCGACGTGCTCGAAGTGATGAACCGCGATTCCGGCGTGGTGATGAACGAACTGCGCGTGGATGGCGGCGCCTCGGTCAATAATCTCCTGATGCAATTTCAAGCGGACCTGCTGCAAGTGCCGGTGGTGCGCCCCAAGGTGGTTGAAACCACGGCCCTCGGCGCCGCGTATCTCGGCGGACTGGCGGTCGATTTCTGGAAAGACCGCGATGAAGTTACGCGGTCCTGGCAGGCGGATCGCACTTTCGAGCCGCGCCTAAGCGCTGACGAAGCGGCTCATCGCCGCAGTCGCTGGGCCGAGGCGTTGAACCGGGCGCGCGATTGGGAGGAACGATCCACCGTGAAAGCAACCGCAAACCTTTGATTCAACTGAACCCGCTATGAATCCTTACCTCGCTGAATTCATCGGCATCGCGTTGCTCGTGATTTTCGGCAACGGCGTGGTGGCGAACGTGGTGCTGGCGCGCACCAAAGGCCACAATTCCGGGTGGATTGTGATCACGGCGGGCTGGGCTTTTGCCGTGTTCATTGGCGCGTTCTGCGCGGCGCCGTTTAGCGGGGCGCACATCAATCCGGCGGTCACGATCGCTTTGGCCGTGGCCGGAAAACTGGCCGCCAGCAAGGTGGCCGGTTACCTCCTGGCTCAAATGCTGGGCGGCATCGTCGGCGGGGCGCTGGTCTTCCTCTTCTACCGTGAGCATTTCAAGGTTTCGGACAACGCGGACGCGAAGCTGGCCTGTTTCTGCACCGCACCCAACATCCGCAAAATCCCGCAGGCTTTGTTCTGCGAAGTCTTTGGCACGTTCGTGCTCATCCTGCCCATCTTTCTCATGACGCAACCGACGGTAAGACTGGCGGCGGGTGCGGACGCGGTCGAAACGCCCATCGGCCTGGGCACGATTGGCCTGATCCCCGTGGCGCTGCTGGTGTTTGGCATCGGCCTATCCCTGGGCGGCACGACCGGCTACGCGATCAATCCCGCCCGGGATCTTGGTCCACGAATTGCCCACGCGCTCCTGCCAGTGCCGGGAAAACGGACCAGCGATTGGCCTTACGCCTGGGTGCCGGTGGCGGGTCCGGTCATCGGTGCGCTGCTGGCCGCGTTGGTACACTCCCTCCTGCGTTGACCGACAGCGGCGTGGCAATTGTAGCTCCGCAAACATGAGCGACGAACACTCAACCGAGTATTGCACGGCCTTTGAGGGGCTCAACCTCAAAACCTACGCTCGTGAGTTCTTGGCTAGTACCGTGACAAACAAATTCCGATACAAGGTAGGGCGCGTCACTCCGTGCGCGCCGCAGCCTGCCAATCGCTTTCCCAAAGGCCGCAGGGGACTGACGCGCCCTACCCGCGCCCCGCAGGATGAATCGAAACCTCTTTGTCGTTTTTGCTTCGTGATAAGCGACAAAAACCGCGATGAATGTGCAGGAATCATGGCTGGACAAAGTGATGCGAAACCTCCATCTACTGGCGAGAAGATTATGACGACAAACTCCAATCCAAATTGTCGCTCACTTAACTGTTGAACTTCGCGCTCACCATGAACTTCACGCCTCAAGAGACGAAGATGATTGAGCGGCTTCGGAAGTATGAGCGCCAGTGGCGGTGGGCACGGTGGTCGGTCCTCGTTATGGGTATTCTCTCCGCCGGACTTTGCATCGTGTTCGGTTTCATCTTGCGTTGGTTGATTGTCGAGTCGCAGGCCGGACATTTCGACGGCCAGACGGTTTTCTTCATCTTATTGATTTGGACGAAGTGTTGCTTTTATCTTTTTTTCGGCACTTGGTGTCTCGCCACCGTGTGTTTCAAGTGGCACGGCGACGTGAACAGGATGCTTTTGCTGAGGTTATTGGATGCACAACAGAGAGTCGTCTAACACCCCAAAGGAATGTAGAGAACGCGGGGGCGTGAAGAGCCGGAGAGGTTGATTTCGTTGGAGCTGTCCTTGGAACCTGACGCCGCCCCCGTGTTCTTTACATTCCCGGGTTGAACGCAGCCGCGGTCAAAGGTTCGTGGGCCGGTCCGCCGCACGCTTTGCGGAAAGTCTCGCGGCCGCTCCCATCGCTCCCGCGGTCGCCGGCCCTTTGATCCCTTCACCGACCACTGACCCCACCTCGCCGTCACGCTGCCAGCCCCGTGCGACCCTCACACCAGGGCCTTTCTTCCGGTCGGCATCGCCTGCGACCGCTTCCCCGGGACGCCGCGCGCGGGCCAGACCCCGCCGTCCGCGCCGCCACGATTTTTTCGTCCGGCACCCGGCCACGCTCAACGCGAAGAACAGATCATAACCCAACTTCGACGCGGGGCAGCGGGTGGTCTTACAAGCTGAACAAACCCCACAACCCCTGCGCAACCTGATTGGCCGTGCGCGGACGCAGGCGAGTTGACGGCTGAAGTTCCTTACCCAGCCAGGGAAACTCGCAAATCCGATCTGCTGCAAAAAACTCGGCGAGCAGCCGGGCATTGCCACGAGTCGCGGAGTCTTCTTTGGACTGCGACATCAGCACCACGCGCGCTCGTCGTCGTGCGCGCACCGGCAATGCGTCGAGCACCAGCCGGGCTTGATTCACCGCACCCAGCCGGTTCGGGCAGACGATCAAGGGAAACGCCTGCAATTCCATGATTAAATCGCGCGAGTCAAAATCCTCACCCAGCGGACTGAGCAATCCGCCAGCGCCTTCCACCACCACCCATTCAAATCGCTGACTCACGGCGCGAACATGCTTTACCACTTGCGGCAATTGCACGCGCCGGGATTCCTTTCTGGCCGCCAGCAGCGGCGACAGCGGTGCGCGAAAATGCCACGGGTTGACTTCGTCGAGTGGAAGTACTTTGCCAGCCGCAGTGCGCAAGACCCGAGCATCGGCGCGCCCGCCGGAGCAAAGCGGTTTGAGTCCAACCACGCGACACCCCAGGCGGCGCAGATGCTGCACCAGATGCACGGCAAACACGGTTTTGCCCGCGCCGGTATCCGAACCAGTAACAAAGATGACTTGCGGTTTCATCGGCGCAGAGCGAACACCAATCGCCGGGTGGAGGCGATAACAAATCAACCCGCGTCCAGCCGGCTAAATCGCCCGTTCTGCTCCTTGGTGTGATTAAATGCGGGTGAGTCGGCTTGCGGGCGGAGCGCCGGTCTGTGACCGGCTTAGGGCGCGTTGAAGCCCGGCGGCCGGAATGCCCAAGCCCACGACCACGCATTCGAACTCGTTCCCCCAAAGCCGGTCGCAGACCGGCGCTCCTCACCCGTTTTATCAAGCCCGTTCGCTCACCCACTGGCGAGTTTTCTGTCGCCTTGGCGGCGCGTCGTCATTAGCCTGCCGCCCGCGTATGAAAATTCCCTGCCTCACTTTTGCCGCCTTAGACACAACGCCAGCAACAACGCCGCGTGAGGGCACGCGGCCTACAAGGCTCTGCAGGCTGGCTGCCCTCAGCCGGCAGTTCGGACTTGTGACGTTGTGTACAACGCTGGTTCTCACGGTGCATGCCGACGAAGGCATGTGGCTCTTCAATCAGCCACCGCGTGATTTGTTGCGCGAGCGTCATCAGTTCGACGTCACCGACGCCTGGCTGGAGCATTTGCAGAAGTCTTCCGTGCGCTTCAACTCCGGCGGCTCGGGCAGTTTTGTTAGCGCGGACGGTTTGTTGATCTCCAATCATCACGTCGGCGCCGACGCGATTCAGAAACTCAGCACCCAGGAAAAGAATCTGCTCCGTGACGGCTTCCATGCGCGCAAGCCGGAACAGGAACTCAAATGCCTCGACCTCGAACTCAACGTGCTTCAAGAAATCGAAGACGTCACCGCGCGCATCAACGCCGCCGTGCCCAAGGATGCCGACCCCGCCGCTGCCTTCGCCGCGCGGCGCAAGATCATCGCCGAGATTGAAAAGGAATCGCAGGATCGCACCGGAATGCGGTCGGACGTGGTCACGCTGTGGCAGGGTGGCGCGTATCATCTTTACCGTTTCAAGCGCTATACCGACGTGCGGCTCGTGTTCGCGCCCGAACAGCAAGCTGCATTCTTCGGCGGCGACGTGGACAACTTCGAGTTTCCGCGTTTCGACCTGGACGTCGCGTTTTTCCGCGCTTACGAAAACGGCCAGCCCGCGAAGGTGAAAAATTTTCTCCGCTTCTCGCCGAAGGGCGCCCAGGATGGTGAACTGGTATTTGTTTCCGGTCATCCCGGGCGGACCAGCCGGTTGCTGACCGTCGCGGAACTGGAACACCAGCGCGACCAGGCACTGCCGCTGCGGCTCAATACGCTCAACCGGCTGGAAGTGCTGCTTGGCAATTGGGCGGCGCGCAGTGAGGAGAATTCGCGTCGCGCGCACGATGATTTTTTGGGCGTGCAAAACGCGCGCAAGGCGCTCAATGGAAAACTGGCCGGCCTGCTTGATCCGGAGTTGTTCTCAGCCAAAGTCACCGCCGAATCTGAGTTCAAAGCCAAACTGGCCGGCAAGCGGGAATTCGCCGACGCACTCGCGGCCTACGACAGGATTGCTGAAGCCACGCGCATCCTGGCAACTCAAGCGATCCGCAGTGGACTGCTCGAAGGCGGCCAGGCGTTTCGCAGCGACAGCTTCGGCATCGCGCGAACGTTGTTGCGCGCCGGTGAAGAATTGCCCAAGCCCAACGGTGAGCGATTGCGGGAGTTCACCGATTCCGGGAAGGAATCGCTGGAGTTGAACTTGTTCTCCCAAAAACCCATCTACACGGACCTGGAAATTCTGTTACTGGCCGATGCCTTGACCTTTACGGCTGGTCAACTCGGCAGCGATGACGCGCTCGTGAAGCAAATTCTCGCGGGCAAATCGCCCCGCGAGCGCGCGGTGGAATTGATTCAAGGCACGAAGGTGCGCGACGTGGCTTTCCGCCAGCAGCTTTATCAAGGCGGCGCCAGCGCGGTGGCCGCAGCGAAGGACCCGATGATTGAACTGGCGCGGCTGGTGGACGTGGAATCGCGGGCGTTGCGCAAAGTGTCGGAAGCTCAGGGCGAGACCAGGCAGCAGGCGCACGCCGCCATCTCGCGCGCCCGCAACGCGCTGCTCGGCACGACGGGTTATCCGGACGCCACCTTCACGCTGCGGCTGGCGTTTGGCACGGTGAAAGGCTACGAGGAAGACGGCCAATCCGTGCCGCCGCTCACTACAATTGCCGGCCTCTACGAGCGCGCAAAAGAAATGAACTACAAACCACCGTTCGATCTTCCGCCGTCCTGGGTGAAACGCAAATCGCGGCTCGAGCTCCAGACGCCTTACAACTTTGTGAGCACGGTGGACATCATTGGCGGCAACTCCGGCAGTCCCGTGGTGAATCGCGCGGGCGAATTCGTGGGCATCATTTTCGACGGCACGCTGTCGAGTCTGTCCTGGGATTACGCCTTCAGCGACAAGCAGGGCCGCGCCACTTCGGTCCACTCGGCCGCGATTCTGGAGGCATTGGCGAAAGTGTACCCAGCCCGGGAACTCCTGCGTGAGTTGAGGGTTGGGAGCTTGGACCGCTAGCGTGAGTTGTGCGCCGGGGTTGTGCTTTGAGCCAAGTCGGGCAAGAGTTAAAACATGCAGCACGAAGCAAAGACCATGAAATTGAAGAGCAAACATCTGATTCTCGCCGCCATGGCCCTGGCGCTCACTGGCGCATTTGGCTTGGGCTGCAAGGAAAAAACCAGTGCGGAGAAGATTGAGGAAAAGGCCAAGACCTCGGCCCAGGAAGCCAGCGAGGCCATCAAGGACGCCGCCAACAAGACCGGCAAGCTTGTGGGTGAAACCGCGGAGAAGGTCTGGGACGCCACCAAGGACGGCGCGCAAAAAGTCAGCAAAGTGGCCACCAACGTCGCCGGAGAAGTCAAGGAAGGCGCCCAGAAGGTCGGCGAGAAAATCAAGGATGCCGTGAAATAGGTTTCGGGGCGCGTGGAGGAACGACCTATTTGAACTGCCTCAGCAAGGCAGAGCAAACTCTGATTCAACCCAGGTTATCCGCCCACAGCCCGGCGCTCCGGGAACATGACCGCAATCCAACTCGCCACGAATGCGGCAGGGTACTTCATCGGTCGCCGCCAACTTGCCACACGGCCCCATCCTGCCTATCTTCAGCGCGATGAAATACCGCCGCTTTGGTCGCACTGGATTGAACATGCCCGTCATTTCCTGCGGCGGCATGCGTTATCAGCACAAATGGCAGGATATGCCGCCGGCGGAAATTCCGTCCGACAACCAGGCCAACTTGGAAGCCACGATCCGCCGCGCGCTTGAACTCGGCATCACGCACATTGAAACGGCGCGCGGTTATGGCACGTCCGAAATGCAGTTGGGCCGCCTCTTGCCCACGTTGCCGCGCGATCAAATCATCGTCCAAACCAAGATCGCGCCCAAGGCCACCGTGGCCGAGTTCCGCCAGACGTTTGAAACCTCGATGAAGTATCTCCAACTGGAGTACGTGGACCTGCTCGCCTTGCACGGCATCAACAACCGCGAATTGCTCGAGTGGTCGCTGCGGAAGGAGGGTTGTCTGGCCGCCGCGCGCCAGTTGCAGCGCGAGGGCCGCTGCCGTTTTGTCGGTTTCTCCACGCACGCCACCACGGACATCATTCTCGAAGCGATCACGCAGGCGGATTTCGATTACGTGAACCTGCACTGGTATTTCGTCAACGATCTCAACTGGCCGTGTATCGAAGCGGCCACGGCGCGCGACATGGGCGTGTTCATCATCAGCCCGAACGACAAGGGCGGCAAATTGTACGAACCCCCAAAGAAACTCGTGGACCTATGCGCGCCGTTGACCCCGATGCAATTCAACGCACTGTACTGTCTGGCACGGCCCCAGGTTCACACGCTCAGTTGCGGGGCCAGCAGACCCGGTGATTTCGATGAGCACCTTGGCGCGCTGGCGTATTATGATCACATCGCGGAAACCATTGCGCCCATAGAGAAAAGGTTGCGATCTGAAATGGAGCGAAGCCTCGGCGCGGACTGGTGTGAACGGTGGTTTGAAGGCCTGCCGCAATACGTGGACGTGCCCGGTCAAATCAACGTCCTGGAAATTTTGCGGCTATGGACGTACGCCAAATCGCTGGACCTGGTGGCCTGGGGGAAGATGCGTTACAACTTGTTGGGCCAGGCCGACCACTGGTTTCCCGGGGAGAACGCGGCCAGGACGCGGGAATTAAATCTGCAACCGGCGCTTGCGCGCAGTCCGTTTGCGGCGCGGATTCCGGAAGTCCTGGAGGAAACCCACCGTCTGCTCTTTGAGAAGCCGGTAAAGCGATTGAGCGAGAGTTGAATTCGTCATCCCGCACTCAAAGGCCGGGCAACCGGGTAACTCCCGTCACGCAGTGCGTCGGTTACCGCCTCGGCTCAGATTTCTGCGGTGGGCTGCTGCCTTCGCGGGGTGCGTCGGCGTTGAGTTGGGCGAGCACGTCGCTGGTAATGTCGTTTTCACCACTGTTATACACCAACACGGGAGTGAGGTTGGGCGTTTCCGCGGCGGAATCCAACACAATGGCGTAACCCGCCGATTTGGCCCGCGCGGTAACGGTCGTGCGGATGACTTCGAGAATGTTCTCCCGCATGCGGCGACGTTGCTCGGCCAGGGAGGCATCCGCCTGGCTCACGAACTGTTTGATCACGTCCTCATTTTCTTTGAGACCCTTGAGGCTCGCCTCCGCCGTCCGCTTGCGCTTGTCGCGTTCCTCGGCGGAAACAGCCTGGTCGTTCACGTCCAACAGCAACTGCTGGTAATCGTCCACGAGCTTCTTGTGGCCTTCGCGCAGGCTGGCGAGCTCTTTCTTCAGATCGGCCTCGCGTTCCTTCAACGCGGCGTCCGCTTGTTTGGTCTTGTAGTAACCATCAAAGAGCTTGCGCAAGTCCACGGTGGCAATCCGCATTTGCGCCTGGACCGTGCCGTGCATCACGAACAACAGCACCAGCATCGGGATCAACTTTTTCAGCCAATTTGTCATGTTCATAGAGAATCAATTTTTACCCGTCACGCCAACTTCAAATTCCGTATCATCGGAGAGAACATCCCGCCGCAGCGACAGACGCCGAACACACGTACCGCGGCCATGAGACAAGTGGGCGGGGAAAACGTTCATCGCAATGCGCAACCATCCGGCGCTCAGGGCCGGTGCCGGCGGCCAAGCAGCCGACCAGGCGAGGCGCCGAGTGTGACGGGGTGTCCGCCGTTCACGATCACTAGCGGCTGTGGCACGTGGGGCCGCGCGGCCATCGGCGCAGGGTTGAGGGATTGAGACATGGTCAAAACGGACGCGTCCAACCAACGCCGAATTGAAACCGGCCCGAACCTCTGGCGTTGCGGTCGTGGTGAATCGGGATGCCGTAATCGAGGCGCAGCGGCCCGATGGGCAGATTGAGGCGCAAGCCGAAACCCCAGTTGTCGCTGAAGTTGCTCGTGGTGAAATCGTAGGCGTCGCTCATGACGTTGCCGATGTCGTAAAACACCGCAAAGCGCACGCCGCCCGCCTGCTCGCGTTGGACGATTGGGATGCTGTATTCCAACGAGCCAAACCAATACGTGTTGCCGCCGATCGGCTCCTTGAATCCCGGTTCACGCGGACTGATGTCGCGATAACGGAATCCGCGCAGTGAGTACAGGCCGCCCAAATAGTAGCGTTCATAGAACGGGACATCATCTCCGCGAAAACCCTCCGCCACCCCGGTCTTGCCCACTACTTCCAACACATGACCCTTGACGAAGCCGCGGAAATACCAGGCGGAACTCAATTCGAGTTTGTAAAAGTCCCGCTCTCCGCCGAGGTAGCTGGAGGCGACCTCTCCCATCAACTCGGTCCGCTGGCCGGCATCGGGTAGAAAAGTATTGTTGCGAGTGTCGTACGCCAGCCCGGCGCCAAGTTTGGTCAGCAATGTATAGCCGTCCTCCTTCAAAATCGCCTCGGGCACATCGTCATCATTCAACCGGATGCCGACGTTCTCAATGTTGTAACTCAGGCTGCCGATGAGAAAATCGCTGCCCAAAGCGCGGGTCAGGCTGAGACGAGCGCCGGTGCGCACCTCGTCGTAAAGATCATCCTGACTTTGAAAATTCAACTCACGATGATAAAGGTCCACGCCCAGCGCCAGCTTGCGGTCCAAAAACCAGGGCTCGATAAACGAGATTTCGTAGTCTTGACGCCGCGTGCCCATCTGCACGCGCAACCGGATTTTCTGGCCGGCGCCGGTGAAACGCGGGGGATTGAACAGGTCAAAGTTGCCCTGGCTCACCACCACGAAGCCCACCAACGCGTCCACGGAACTGAACCCGGCGCCCAGGGTGGCGTTTCCGGTGTTTTGCTCCTCCACACTGATCACGAGGTCTTTCCGTCCCACGATGGGCGGGTCGGTGGGCTCCGCCCGGGCGTCCACCTTGCCCGGCGTAAAAAACTGGGTGCCTTCCAGGCGGTTGCGGCTGCGCTTGACCGCCACCATGTTGAAGACTTCCCCCGGAGTGACCGCCAGTTCCCGCCGGATCACCTTGTCCTTGGTCTTGACGTTGCCGCGAATGTCTATTTTCTCGATATACGAGGGCTGGCCTTCGTCCACCTCAAACACCAGATCCATGGTGCCCGCCTCGGTATTGGCGATGCGCCGCACCCGGAGGCCGCCCGTGGAGGTCACCACATCAATGTGTCCTTTGGCGCCGTAGAAGTTTTCCACCGCCTCGATGTTTCGGCCCAGGTCCTTGAGCGTGAAAATTTCGCCTTCGCGCATCGGAAACGCCCGCACCATCCGCTGGCTTTCCTGCCAGGCGGTGCGTTCCGGGCCGGCGGGCGGCATGGGACCGGGATCGAAGCCGGCGCTCACGAAGTTGGTCGGCATCATGGTCGTGCCCTTGAACGTGATGTTCCCGACCCGATACTGGCGGCCTTCGTAAACGTGGAACCGAATGACCATGGTGTTGGGAGTGGGCCGCTCGAACTGCACGTCCTTGAGTTCAAAATCAATGTAGCCTTTGTCGCGGTAAAACATCGTCAGCTTCTCCTTGGCCTCCGCGAATTTATCGTCCTTGAACAGGCCGCTGCGGGTCAGCCAGGAAAACATCCAGTAATTGCGCAAGGACTTCTTGATGACTTTGCGCAGTTCCTTTTCCGAGAAGGTCTGCGCGCCGGGGAACTCCACGCGCGCGATTTTGACCTTCTGACTTTCGGTGATTTCAAACGTGGCCACGCCGCGCCCGGTCTCTTCGCTGATGCTCGAAACGGCGCGCACCTCCGTGCCGGGATAACCGGACTTCTGGTACAGCTCCTTGATGGCCTGGCTGTCAGTGAACAGTTTTCGCTCATCCAGCGGTTCGCCGATCTTCGAGGTCAGCTTCTTCCGGATCTTTGAATCCTTCAGCTTCTCATTCCCCTGCAGGACAATGTCCGTCAGGCGGGGCAAACCCTGGACGGTATAGGTCAAAACCATGCCCTCATCGTCCCGTTCTGGCACCACCCGGATGTTGTAGAACAGACCGGTGGCGTAAAGGTTGTTGATGTCGTCGGTGGTGCTTTCCGGCCGATACAGGTCGCCGGCCTTGGTGCGGATGTTGGCCCGCACGACGGCGTCACTGGCGGCGGGCGGACCGATATGGCGGATCTCGACGCGACTGACCTTGAGGGCCGCCGGTTGCGCGTTCGCGACCCCGCGCGAACACAGCAGCAAAACGAACAGTCCGCAAAAGCCAAACCAGCGGTTCATGGTGTTTCACTCGGCGGGCACGTCTTCATCACTGACTTTGGCGGCGCTTTCAAAGCGGGTGTACGGTTTTAAAAAGGTCAAATTCACGTCGCCGGTCGGTCCGTTGCGTTGTTTGGCAATCAACAGGTTTACCGGTGTCCCGTCCGGTTCCTCCGCGCCGCCGGCTTCGTCGTCTTCGGCGCTGGGCTTATACAACAGACCCACCACATCGGCATCCTGTTCAATGGCGCCCGATTCGCGCAAGTCGGACAAACGCGGCTTGCGGCTCTTTTCCCGCTCCAATTCGCGATTCAACTGGCTCAGGACGATCACCGGCACGTCAAGTTCTTTGGCCAGCGCCTTGATCCCGCTGGAAATGTCCGCGATCTCCTGCTGCCGGTTCTCCTGCGACCGGCGCGCAGTAGAATGGAGCAATTGGAGGTAGTCAACCACGAAAAGCTTGATGCCGTACTGCTGCCACAGCCGCCGCGCCCGCGCCCGCAATTGCAGGATCGAGAGGGCCGGCGTGTCATCAATGAACAGCGGCGCGTTGGACATCCGCCCCGCCGCACTGGTCAGTTTGGGAAAATCCGCCTCGGTCATGAACCCTTCGCGGATGTTGCGCAAATTCACCCGCGCATTGGAGCACAACATGCGCAGCACCAGCGATTCTGCCGTCATTTCCAGGCTGAACACCCCTACGGGAATCCGGCTGGTCAGGACCACGTGCTCGGCAATGTTCATCGCCAGGGAGGTCTTGCCCATCGAGGGCCGCGCCGCAATCACGATCATCTCCCCGCCATGCAGGCCATCGGTCATGCGGTCCAGGTCGGCAAAGCCGGTGGCCAGTCCACCCAGCACCCCCTGCCGGTTGAAGTAGTTCTCCACGGTGCCAATCGCGCTGTGAACCAGTTGCTTGATGGTTTGGGTGCCGCCTTGCGCACGGGATTCGCTGATCCGCAGAACGTCCCGCTCCACTTCGTCCATCAGCGCGTCCACCTCCCCTTCGTAGTCATACACCCGGCCCACCACCTCCGTGCAAGTCTGGATCATTTTGCGCAGGAGAAACTTCTCCAACACGATCTCGAGATAATAACTGAGATTGGCCGCGGACGGCACCGCGTCCTGCAAAGCACTGAGGTACGGAATCCCACCGATCTGCTCGAGCAACTGCTTGTCCTTAAGCCGCTGTTGCACCGTGATGAGATCAATGGCCTCCCGGTGATCATACATTTCGATCAGCGCGCTGTAGATGGTTTGGTGGCGCAGGTCATAAAACACCTCCGCGCCGGTCTTGAGTTTCTCAATGCACTGTCCGAGGCAATCGTTGGGGGAAAGCAGCACGCAACCCAGCACGCCCTGCTCGGCTTCAGGCGCATGCGGTGGGAGCCGGTCCGTTCGCACCACTTCGCTCGCACCCGCTTTGCGTCGCCGGGTGCGCTTCAAATCCGCCGCGGTGCCGGCACTGTCGGAAACAGAATCAATCATGGCCAATCAAATGAAATCAACTAGCGTGAAACAATCGCGAGTTATTGAAACTTAGTCACAGCTTCTTCACAAGTGCCAAGGCGTCCTTCAATTCGGTTGTCAACGCGGCGGTTGCGGCGCAGAATCCGATGCACCAGATGAAATCATTGCAACTCTCCACGCTCCTGGTCTGCGGGCTGGTCCGCGTTCCGTCGCCGCAATAAGCTCATTCACAATCAACCCCCACCTCAAGTCCATGATGAAAACCCTCACTCTCGGTGCATTGCTGGTCACGATGATTGCCGGCTGGCCAGGCCCGGCACTCGGTCAGGAGACAAAAACCAAGGTGCTCGTGGTGACGGGCGGACACGGGTTCAACCAACCGGCGTTCTTCAAGATGTTTCAGGACAACGCAGAAATCACCTTCATGGCCGCCGAACATGCCAAGTCGAGCGCGACGGTTTTTGAGCGCGACGATTTGGCCCGTTACGACGTGTTGGTGCTTTACGACATGGTCAGGCACATCACCGAAAAACAGAAAGCGGCTTTGCTTGCGCAACTCAATCGTGGCGCGGGACTGGTCGTGTTGCACCACGCGCTGGTGTCGTATCCGGATTGGCCGGAATATGAGCGGATCATTGGTGGTCGCTACACAGAACCGAACCCCGCCAAACCAGGCACCGTCACCGAGCAAGTCGGCTGGCAGCACGACGTGGAAGTGCCCGTGGTGATCGTGGCTCGGGATCATCCCGTGATCGAGGGACTGGGCGATTTTGTCATCCACGATGAAATCTACTGGGGCTATCGCGTGTTGCCGGAGGTCACGCGGCTGATCACGACGACGCATCCCAAAAGCGGCAAGCCACTGGCTTGGGCGCAAACTTACCGCAAGTCGCGCGTGGTTTACCTGCAATTGGGTCATGGCCCGGAAGCTTTCGAAAATCTGAATTACCGGAAACTCCTCGCCCAGAGCATCCGGTGGACTTCCCGAAAGTGAGCCTCCCATCAAACCCGCGGTTCCACGGCACGCGACAGGCAACTGACCGTCATGGAAAAGTTCGACGATTTCCGAATCGCGCCGCGGGACCATGAACCGCAAGGGCGTAACGCCGGTTTTTCAACCGGCGCCCGCGCCGACTGGAAAGTCGACGTTACCGAATGACACTTCATGGAGAACATCACGACATTTGAAGCCAGGAAAGTCTCGTTTCTTGGAGAGTGGCTGTATCGGGTTCACGTCCGCGGTACCGATCTTCTATTCATAAACCATGCTGGAGCGCAGGGGCCATTGGGAATGTTAACCATTCCGCTCGGTTACCTGGGACTCCCAGGCGCGCTCCTGGGCGAAGCATTGAACTGGTTGGCCAAGAAAGCGGAGACGTCCGGTGCTCCCGAAACTGAGGACCCCGAACTATTGGTCCACCAACTCGAAGGAAGCTTCAAACTTTATGCCGGAGAAATCCGGCAGGCCGCCATCGAGCCGCCACGAACCTCATTTGGCGGAAGTGGTCGAGTGGGCCGTTGGGTGTTTTCCGTGCATGATGGCCGAAAAATGCAATTCGACTTCAACTCGGCCGAACAACTTCAAGCCGCGTTGGCGCTGATCACGCCCCTGCTTGGCTCAACTCTCGAAATCAAGGTCGAGTGGGATGAGGCAAGCAACCGGTTCCTGAAGCAGTCCAAGGCAGACCCATCGTGATGGCTCACGGATTGGGTTCGCGCGAGCCTCGATCACAAATTCCTTTCTGGCCCGTTCCGCCGCCCGTATAGTCCGCGGCATGGTTCACGTTGGCATTGGCTATGACGTTCACGCGCTGGTCGCGGGCCGCAAACTCATTCTCGGCGGGGTGGAGATTCCCCACACCACAGGCTTGGACGGCCACTCCGATGCCGATACATTGATGCACGCGATTTGCGACGCGCTCCTCGGTGCGCTCGGCGAAGAGGACATCGGACATTTCTTTCCCAACACCGATTCACGCTGGCAAGACGCCCCCAGCCGCGTGTTCCTCGAGGAGGCGGCCCGGCAGATTGCCTTGCGCCGCGGACGGATCGTAAACGTGGACGCCACCGTGATCGCGGAAGCGCCAAAGATCTATCCGCACCTCGCGGTAATGAAACAACGCATCGCCGCCGCCCTGAGTGTCGCGGAAAAACTTATCGGGATCAAAGCCACGACCAATGAGCGGATGGGTTTTATCGGGCGCCAAGAAGGCATCGCCGCCATGGCGGTGGCGAGCGTGGATTTGCCGGAATGAAGAGTCGCGCCTCCGTGTCGCCAGGCAAACCAGCAGCGCCAACTCCACTCGATCTCGCAACTCAAACTCGGCACCCGACAAGAACCCACCATGCCCAAGGCTGAAATCAGTTGGAAACGCGTCACCGACGACGGACAGAAACTCCAGGTCTATGCCCAGCACGTGGGCCGCGAATGGCGCTTCTTCCACCGCGAACGGCGATTCGAGCAATGGCAGGCCGTGCCCGAACCGCCGCTGGCCGACTGGCTGGAACTCCTCGATGCCGTGCAACGCCTTATCACCCGCCGCCGCTTGCAGCCGGATGACGAGGAACGCCTGCGTCGCCGCATTCGGGAGCGGTTTCCCGAAACGAAGCTCTGAGCCAGCGTCATTCTGCAGCGCAATTTCATCCTGACTTGCCAGTGTCCTCTCGCTACCGTCCCGTCCGATGACCAATCCACCACTGATTCTCGTCTCGCCAAATGTGGAGAAAAAGGGCGACGAATTCGGCGACCTGTCCACCAGTTTGTCCGAGACGTATCAAGCCGCGCTGATGGGCGTGGGCGCGATGCCGCTGGCCATGCCCGCGACGACGTCACGCGAAATGGTGGCGGCCTGCGTGCGCCGCGCGGACGGGGTGCTGCTCACCGGCGGCGAGGATGTCGAGCCGGCACTTTAGACGCCGAGCCTTCCGCGTTCGCTGCGGCGCACGGTCACCGTGACGCCGGACGGCGGCGCGCGTGATTTGCGCGAGTTCCTGCTCGTGGATGAAGTGTTCCGCCAGCGCAAACCGTTGCTGGCGATTTGCCGCGGACATCAGCTGCTCAACGTTGCCCTGGGCGGAACTCTGGTCGTGGACATTGCCCGCCAGTTGCCCCGCGCGCTGAAACACCGGCGGCTCGACCGGCGCAGCCAGATCGTGCATGATGTGCAATTGACAGCCGACGCCTTACTGGCCAAGATAACGGGCGAATTGACTTTGGGCGTGAACAGCACGCACCATCAGGCCGTGGCGCAACCGGCGGGTATTCTGCGGGTCACCGGCCGCAGCCGTGATGGAATTCCAGAGTGTATGCAATTGAAACCTGAAACAGCGCACTTGCTGCCGTTCCTTTTGAGCGTGCAGTTTCACCCGGAACGACTGGCGGATCGTTATGCGGCGCACCGCGCCATTTTTTCCGCGTTCACGCAAGCGTGCGTGATGAACCGCGACAAGAATCTATGAAGGGCAAAATACTGGTGGTGGACGACGAGCAGCCGATTCGGGAGCTGCTGGGCGTGGTGCTGCAACGCGACTACCAAGTCGCCGAGGCGGAAAGCGGCGCCGCCCTCCAAAAAGCGTTTTCCGATCCGCAACCGGACGTCGTGGTGCTCGATGTGCGCCTCCAGGACGCCAATGGGCTTGAACTCCTGCCGCTCATCAAAAAGCGCTGGACCGACACCGAAGTCATCGTCCTCACCGGCCAGGGAACGATTGAAATGGCGTTGGAGGCGGGCCGGCTCGGCGCCTACAATTTTCTCACCAAGCCATTCGAAAACGAGAAGCTGCTCGCCGACGTCAAATGCGCGATCGAGCGCAAGCAGCAAGGCCAGGAAAACAGCGCCCTGCGCCGCGCGCTCGAAACCATGAGCGGCAACAACTCCCCCGTGTTCCGCAGCGCCTCCATGCAGGATGTCGTGCGCACTGTTGAGCGCATTGCCCCCAGCGACGTTGCCATCCTGATCACCGGCGAAAGCGGTACCGGCAAGGAGGTCATCGCGGATTTGACCCACGTGATGAGCACGCGCAGCAAGGGGCGCATCATCAAAATCAATTGCGCCGCCCTGCCCCGCGAGTTGATCGAGAGCGAGCTGTTTGGTTCCGTCAAAGGCGCGTTCACCGGCGCCCACGCGGATCGCGAGGGTTTGTTTCGGCAGGCCGAGGGCGGCACGTTGTTCCTCGACGAAATTTCCGAAATGCCGATTGATACCCAGAGCAAGTTGCTGCGCGTGTTGCAGGATCAGGAAGTCCGTCCCGTCGGCGGTAAAACCAGCTACAAAACTAACTGCCGCCTCATCGCCGCGACCAACCGCGCTCCGGAAGACGCCATCAAAGATGGCAAGCTGCGCGAAGATTTGTATTACCGCATCAGCGCCATCTCCGTGCATCTGCCGCCATTGCGCGACCGGCGCGAAGACATCATGCCGCTGGCTGAGGCGTTCCTGAAACGCTTCGCCGCGCAGGCCAACCGCCCCATCCGCGGCTTCACTCCGTCCGCAGTGGACCGGCTCACGGCGTTCGATTGGCCGGGCAACATTCGACAATTGCAGAACGAAATCCAACGCGCGGTGCTGCTCTCCGAGGGCGACATGGTGGATGCCTCCGACCTCTCCATCACGCGCGCCCGGCCGGAGAGCGCCGAATCGCAGGACACCAACTTCACCCTGCTCGAAGGCGTCGAACGCAACGCCATCATTCAGATGCTCAAGGAAACCGGCGGCAACAAACTGGAAGCCGCCAAACGCCTCGGCATCGGTCGCCAGACGCTTTACAACAAGATCAAGGCGTACGGTATCGAAGTCTAAGGGTGATGCGTGAAACGTGAGCGGGTTTAGCAAAGGCTCGCGCGTTCAACGCCATAGAGTTTGGAGGTTCATCACCAGTTTCCACTCGTCCCCGCGCCGCTCCAGGCTCAAGGCAAGGCTCTGGAAAAGACGGCCTTTGTGCTCACGGATCCCGACGATGACTGCGTTCGCGGAAACCACTTGGCGCGCGACAGTCTCAATGGCTGTGGTTTGTTTGAAGTGCTCGGCCAAGTAGTTGTTGAGCCGGCCGTTCGCCGGGTCAAGCGATTGCTGCTGGAAGTCCGGCAAGAATTCGGGAAGGAGACAATTGGACAATACCAGGACGTTGCCTTCGCGCCGCGCCCAGAAGTAAGTCTGGACTGTCGCTTCGGGCGTGAGAAAGCCTTGGTTCGCAAATTGTTCCTTCGCTATCCGGATCGGTTCCGGGGCGACTTGACCGGTCTGAGGGCCGCCAGTTTGGAGCAACCCGCGCATGCGCTCGTTTTCGGCCCGCAACTTTTCGAACTCCACTTTCTGCTCGCGCAACTGGCGGACTTCGTTGCGAAGTTCTGGCAGGTCCCGATTTTCCTCGAGCAATCGTGCGATTTCATTCGTAACCTGCTCGGTCGCCGGCAGGCGGTCCATACCGGCAAGATTCGCCTTCAACTCGCCGGCTTCAGCCGTGGCTATCGCAAGTTCTTGGTTTTCGACGCGGAACAGGCTCGCTTGGCGACGCTGGAATCCCACCATCGCAAGCAAGCCGACAGCGAGAAGGATGGGAATGAGCCGTTTCATGGCTGGGTTGCAGACTTGGCCTCGATGGGCTTGAGATAGGTTCGGCCATTGATTGTTTCTTCGCGGTACTTCGCTGGATCAATGGACTGCACGCTGCCGTCGGCCAGCCCGTAGTTGTGATGAATCGGACATTTCGAAATGACGGAGTCGGGGTAAACCTCTTCTATCTCGCCAGAGAGGCGCAACTGATAACTCGTCATCGCCGGTTGGAACTCGCTCCATGGCAACGAAACAAAAGCCTGCTTTGCCTTGTCGCTAGGACAGATCAGGATTTTGGCAGTGTGGAGTTCGTTGCTCATTTGCAGAACCGAAGTTGGGTGGCGATTTTCGTTGTCCAGCGACCATTGGCGAAAAGAGAGGCCAATCCATTTCAGATTGTTGACGCAGGCCACCCTTTCCGCCTCCTTGCGCGCCTCTTCAAAAAATGCGTCAGTAGCGGCGGTGTTACCGGCCTCCACTGTGGCTGCCAGCAACTGCTGGTTTTCCACGCGAAGCGCCTTGATTCGCACCGGCAGTTCCCGCAACCCCGCCACCTCTGCCCGTAACCGCTGCAAGTCTTGATTGGCTTTCCGCAATCGTTCCAACTCCGCCACAAGAGCGCGCTGGCGTTCGTAATCGGCATGAGCCGCACGGAGGGCTTCGAGGTTCGCCGCGGTCGCGCGCAAACCCCGGTTCTCTTGTTTGAGGCGGCTGACCCTGTGGGTTTGCACTCCGATCAACACCACACAACTGAACAGAAACACGCTGAACGCGAAGGCCGGCATCCAACGTCGAAGCAGATTGGGCAATCCGTCGGCGCGCGACCGGCGCGGCGCCGGCGTGTGCGGCAGTTCGATGTCGGCGAGCAACGTTTTCAATAAATCAGCCGGGGCGGCGGGACACGGTGCCCGGCGCAATAGTTTTTCAATTTGGATCTGGGTCATGATGGTTTCCTTTCGGAACTGCAAGCCGGCTCAGCGGTTTTAGCGCGCAGGAAATCCAGCGCCTCGCGCAACCGGTACTTGACGGTGCTGGTGGCGATGCCCAGCGTTTCAGCCGTCTCCTGGAGCGAGAGACCCTGGTAGTAGTGCAGATGGACGGTTTGTCTCTTCGCTTCGTCGAGTTGATCCACCCAGGAGTAAACTTGATGAGCCAACTCGCGATCCGCCGTGTCCTCGAACGGATTCAACCCGTCCGTGACTCGAGCCTCCCACCACGCGTCGGTTTGCGTGTCGGCAGGATGCTGTTGCCGGCGCCAGTCCACATAGACGTAGTACGCAATCCCGTGCAGCCAGGTGGAAAATCTGGAACGGGCCTCATACGAACCCAGCGACTGCCAGCCCTTGGCGAATGTCTTCTGCGTGAGATCGGCAGCGTCCTGCTCATTCGCGCACAAGCGGCGGAGATAGGCAAAGATGCTTTGGTAGAACATTGTGAGGAGTTCGGATGCGGCAGCCAGATCGCCTGCGCGGGCACGCTCCACCAGGATATTCGGATCAGCCGTCGTCATTTGTTACTCTGTCTGTCGTGACCCGCGGACAAAGTGGACAAATCTTTTTTGGCCAAATTTGCGTCTCCCTTGCAGAACGCCCGCTCGCGGCATTACGCTCCCTCACGAATCACGCAAATACTTCCCAATTCCCTCCCGGAAAGGAATCGGCTTCAGTCCAAACAGTGCCGCAGCAGTCGCGCAATCACCCACGTTGTCTTCCCGCAACATCTGCACCTGATCCCGGTTCAGCGGCGGCGCCTGGCCGAGCAGTTGGCCGCAAACGAATTCCAACAATGCCGCCTGCACCCGCGCCACACCAAAAGGCAAGGGCAGTTTCACCCGGCGTCGCCTGGTCACCGCCAGAATTGCATCAACGATCTCCGCCAGCGTCAGCACTTCCTGCCCGCAAAGCTCGAATGTCTGTCCCACCGCGCGCGGCTCGTTAAGCGACTTCACAAATGCCCGCGCGACATTTTCGACGGCGACGGGTTGAAACCTCATGCGCCCGCCGCCGATCAGCGGCACGACGGGTGAATACCGGCTCAGGCGCGCAAAGAGATTCACGAAGCCATCCCCTGCCCCATAAATGATCGAGGGCCGGAAAATGGTCCAGTCGAGTCCGCTGCCCCGAACGATTTCCTCCGCGGCCCACTTGGTTTGATGATAGCGCGCCGCGGCATTGGCGCGCGTGCCCAGCGCACTCATCTGAATGAACCGCTGCACGCCGCCGGATTGTGCCGCCGCCACGATGTGCCGCGTACCCCGCGTGTGAACCTTCTCAAACGTCTGTTTCCCGACTTCACTGATGATGCCGACGAGATTGATCACCGCGTCAATCCCGTGGCACGCATTGGCGAGGGAGTCGGGATTCAGAATATCGCCCGCACGGATCGTCGCTGAAAATTCGCGCGCGATGGCTCGCGCAGCGGCGGAATCGGGCTTGCGCGCCAGCAGGAACGCTCCGTGTCCGGCGTCGCGCAACTCCCGCAGGATTTCCCTTCCCACGAATCCCGTTCCGCCTGTGACCAGAACTCTCATCATCGTGAGTTTTCAGAGGAGTTGAACCGAACCGGAGGTTCAGTCCTTCAGCGAATTCAATTCCTCGCGCACCAGTTGCATCAGCGGTTTCATGGTTTTCCCGTCGAACGCGAAGCGGCAGCCCGCGGCGGAAAACAATTCCGGCAACGGGCGCGAGCCGCCCAGCGCGAGCGATTGTTTGTAGTCCTTGAGCGCCTTCGCCTTGTCGCGCTTCGAGTTCGCCCATACCTGCAATGCGCCAAGCTGCGCGATGCCGTATTCGATGTAGTAGAACGGATGCAGAAAAATGTGAAGCTGCCGGTGCCACAAGTGCGCCCGTGCCTCTTCGTATCCGCTCCAGTCCACGTCCCCGCCGAAACGATCCATCAACGCGACCCATGCCGCCGCGCGTTCAGCGCGGGAGTGACCCGGATGTGTGTAAAGCCACTGCTGAAACGCATCCACCGTGGCGATCCACGCCAGCACGCCCACGATGCCTTCGAGATGCACGCGCCTCGCGCGCCGGGCGTCGGCGTCCGCGTAAAACGCCTCGATGAATTCATTGCCCAGCAACTCCATGCTCATGGAAGCCACTTCGCAGAACTCAATGGGCGGACTGTTGCGATACGGCAGCAAATCCTCATCGCGCGCCGCCAGCGCGTGAAAGGCATGACCCGCTTCGTGCAGGATTGTCTCCACGTCGCGCTGTTGGCCCACAGCGTTCATGAAGATGAACGGCAACCGCGCCTCGGCCAGCGTGGATTGATAACCACCGGGCGCCTTGCCCTTGCGATTGTCGAGATCGAGCAACCGCAGTTCGTTCATGCGCCGGAAGCCACCCGCCAGTTCGCCATCAAGCTGATCAAAAATGCGCTGCGACCGCGCCACCATTTCGTCCACGCGCTCAAACGGGCGCAGCGGTGGGCGGTTGAACAGGTCCACCGCCATGTCCCACGGGCGCAGTCGCTCCAGGCCCAGTTGCCGGCGCCGTTCACCCTGCAATTCACGCACCACGGGCATGATCTCGGATTCTACTGCATCGTGGAATTTGGCGCAGTCGGCGGGCGTGTAATCAAAGCGCCCGAGCCGGCGGAAGGCGTAGTCGCGGTAATTGTCGAACCCGGCGTTCTGCGCGATGCGGCCTCGCAACGACCGCAGTTGGTCGAACTGCTCATCGAATCTGTCGCGCTCCTGCAAGCGGCGGCGCGTCACCAGTTCCCACGCTTCCTGCCGCAGCGCGCGATCCGGCTCCTCCAAGTACTTCCCCATCTGGATCAGCGTTTTCTCCTCCCCGCGAAACTGCACCGTCAGCGAACCGCTGAGTTTCTGATACTGCTGGCCCGTCTTGGCTTCCTCCGTTTCCAGCGGCACATTCTCGGCGCGGAACAACTCAACGTGATTCTGCGTGTCCCGCACGAACACTTCATAGCGCGGCAAGGGCAATTGGGCGCGCAGCGGGTGAGCGATGCACAAAGTCTCCAATTGGAATTGTCGCGGCTTGGTCTGCGGTTCGATGTTCTCGACGAAATCCAAATAAGCCTTCTCCGCGTCAGCATTGTCCGTGTGGCAGGTCATGGCGATGTAACGGCGCGCACCCTCTTCGTCGAGCGCGGCGTTCAGTTCGCTCCAATCCAGCAACCAGCGTTCGAGTTCAGCCACACCAGCGACTTGGCCCGCACGGGTTTCAAGCTGGTCAAACAGCGGCGCCAGTTGCGCCCAATCGCCCAGATCAATCTGCGCGGGCAGGAACCGGCGCGGCTTGAACGCGGGCAAGGAATCGAATGGCAATAAATTCATACTGGCAGCATAGGCAAACCCGATGCGGACGCAAAGAACTTCAACTGTTGGACCGGTGCGGGGAGTTTACTGCTCCGAACTCCGCCGCAACGTCACGCCCACGAACCGCCATTTCTGCTCGAATTCCTCGTGCGTGAACGCCGCCTTGCCCTTCAACGGATCACCAACGATCACCTGCGCATCCGTGACTTCCAGGACCGTAACATAATGATCCAGCATGAAACTGAACTTGATGACGGCCAACGTCAGCCCGGCGTCCTTCAATTCCGCAACCTCTTTGAACACCCGGAATTCGCTTACCAAACCATCCTTGCCGTAATGCCGCTGCAACGCCCGCGCGAGGATGTCCGGCGGTGTGCCGGTCGCGCTGCTGGTGTGCGCCAGAATGGCGATTTGTCCTTCCTCCGCCGAGAAGCCGAGTCGGCGCAACGCGGTGACCGCCGCCGCCGGACCGCAATTGTAATCATTGCTCTGAAGACAGATGCCCTCTTCATCCAGCTTCGTTTGAAGGCGCGACAAATAATCACGGTTGAACGCTGGCGCGAGAAATGGCCACACCGAAATCTGCCCCACAATCACCAGCATCAGGACCGCGATGAACCCGCGATCCCGCTGGCGCGACAGCCGCGAAAGTGGCGTCGTCAGCACCATCGTCGCCATGAAGCCGATGACGGCAAATTTGTTCCTGCCCATCATCATCCAGGAAACTGGTGGCACGAACATCAGGCCGGGATAACGACTGGCGATGCCGTAGATCACAATCAACCCGAGCGGAATGAAATAGCCGAGCAGCCAATACGGCTTTGGCCGGCGCGAACACCAGCGGCCAAGCAGGACGCCGGCTACCGCCAGCATCGTCACGGCGATTGATTCAAGCCAGGGATTCAAAGCCATTCAGATCAAGCTGACGGAAATAAATCAGGCGCGGGATTCAGTTGCACGCGCATTTCCAGTGGACGACCGCCGGGGCTTCACGTTTTTTTGGCGTTCCGTGGGCTTGACCCGACGACGGCAATATAGAAAAGTCGTCATGCAATATAGAGCAACGCCCTCTCGAGGAGTCGTGGAGGGTCAAGCCCCGCCCGACGGGTCGGTCCCTAAGCTCAAAATCGTTTGGGCGAGTGGTCGTTAGCAGACCTGACCCGCCGGGGCGGGTAAACCGAGAGACACGGATAGTGAAAACCCACAGGCCGCACCATCCGAATCGGGCCGCGAACTTTTGCGCGGCGACGAAGTTATTCACCGGCGGGGCGGCGGGGGCAACCTGGCGGCCCACCGCCCCGCCGATGAATAACTTCGGATAACCTATATTGGTCGTTGAACTAACCATGCTTCCTGACTTAGATTTTGATGTTGGAGAGACCGACCCGGTTAGAAAACTGATCGTCCTCGCGCTGTGCATGGCGCATGTGGACGGAGCCACAGCGTTGGCTTTTGGGCCTCCACCGCTCGATGGCAGCAGCACACCCTTCCGATACGAAATCGAAGGTGCATGGCATGATTTTCCGCCCTTACCCAACACCATGCGAAGTGTGGCCACCGAGTTGGAGGCTATGGCGGAAATTTCCCAGGTCGCTCGCGAGGGAATTCTTGAGCGGACAGTTGACGGAGCCAGAATGCGTTGGCGCGTCGCAGTGACGGCGGTAGGTGCCGAGTATTTGCTGACGCCACTTCCTGTGTGACTATGAACCACCGACAACGATGGCCTAATCGCCAAAGGATTGGAAAGGACCGAGGCGCGTGTGAGTCGTCCGGTTTGACCTGTGGGGTGATCGCGCCGAGCGTCCTTTCCATCCGGTGTTGAACCCGGCCCGAAATTCCAGCCGTCGTCTCCTTTGCCTTTTGCTCTTCGCCCCGCGCGCCCACACTCCCGATCAAGCGCAAAACCTACCCGCAGCCCGAACACCGCGGCGGAGAGGCAACAGCGCGGGTGGTGCAAGCGCCGGTGCCCGCCAGTCCAGCAAACGCCGATGCGGTACCGTTTAGCTTGGGCCGTGGCGACCACCCAGCCGCAGTGGCGCACCACGCAAAAGGTTTCACCTCACGTGGCAGGCCGCGTTGAACAACTTTGGGCGAAGCAAGATGCAGGGTCAGACAATTCCGGGGTAGGCTGACTCCATTGTTCCGACCGGCAATGCTGAAAAAGGCCGCCCCGGTTAACCGGAGCGGCCACGAACTCGGACTGCGGACTCAGGTGCGCAGCGAAATTACGGCCGTTACTTCCTCTTCGCCTTCTTGGCCGGAGCTTTGGCTTCGTCTTCCAGTGCGGCTTGCGCAGCGGCCAAGGCGGGCCACCGGCACGCGGAACGGCGATCTACTCACGTAGGTCAAACCGACCTTGTGGCAGAACTTCACTGAGTCCGGATCGCCACCGTGTTCGCCGCAGACGCCCAGCTTGATGCCCGGCCGGGTTGCGTTGCCCTTCTCCACCGCAATCTTGACGAGCTGGCCCACGCCGGTCTGGTCAATCGTGGCGAAGGGATTCTTCTTGATGATTTCCGCCTCGGTGTAGGCCGGAAGGAACGAGCCGGAATCGTCGCGGCTCATGCCCAGACAGGTCTGCGTGAGATCGTTCGTGCCGAAGCTGATCCCGCCACACGGCGCGACGGCGGTCAGGGCGATCTCGTCGGCGGTGAGCTCGCCGCGGCATTTCGATTTCTTCGGATCGAAGCGACATCTGTCACCTGACCGTCGGCCTCTATCAAAAAGATTGAACCGAACTGCCGCTTCAAACGACTTTGGTTTGAGAGCAGATGGAAGGCACCGATCCTCTACACGACGACTTGTTGGTCCTGCAATGTCAGCAAGGCGACGTGGCGGGCTTTGATGGGCTGGTCCGCCGGTGGCAGCAGCCGCTGCTGAACTACGCCTACCGGCTCACCGGCAACTGGGCCGCCGCACAGGACGTCGTGCAGGAGACGTGGCTGGTAGTCATCCGCGGGCTCGTGACGTTGAAGGATGTAACCCGCTTTCGCGCGTGGCTGTTTCGCGTGGCCAGCCACAAGTGCCAGGATCAGTGGCGCCGGAGCGCGTCGAGCGAGCGATTGGCCGAGACGCTGCAACAGCAGATCGAAGGCGTGGCTATTGCCGAGCCGCCCACCGCCGAGCGCGCGGATATTGACGCGGCGTTCCGCCGGTTGCCGCCCGAAAGCCGGACGGTGTTGGCCCTGATGTATCTCGAAGATTTTTCGGTGGGGGAGATCGCCGACGTGCTGTCGTTGCCGGAAGGCACGGTCAAATCGCGGCTCTTCCACGCCCGTCAACAACTGCGACAACTCATGGAGAAAGACTATGGAAGCATTTGATATCGAACTGAAGAACGCGCTGAATCGCACTCAACCCATTCCCGCCAGCGAGCTGGCGGCACTCAACCGCCGCATCGTCGAGACCTTCGCTCGCAAGCAAAAGGGTTTCTTCCACCTCATGTCGGCCTACCTCGCGCTGCTGACGGTGGCGATGCTCGCCATGCTGGCGCTGTATTTGTCCACCTCGGACTTGAAGCAGTGCTTCCTCCTCGGCATCGGCATCCTGATGGCCGTCGAGGGCACGGTGCTAATAAAACTCTGGTACTGGACCATGCACGGCAAGATTGCCACCGTGCGCGAGATCAAGCTGCTGCACCTGGCCATCGCCGAATTGAAAGCGTCGCTGCAGCGTCCACCGTCGGGAACGGCCCCCATCCTTCCGGACGAGCGCACGCCGGCTCCTACACCCACACCCGTGGCACCGGCTTCGTTCAATTGGTGGCGGTTCGTGGTTGCTCCCGTGTGGCTGACGGCCCTGGCCGGCTGGGTTTATTTCGGATGGGTGCAAGCCCCGGGCGAGCCCCGGCTGGTGACACCGTACTTCGAGAAGAGTTTCACCGCCGTCGACGGGGCGAAGTCATCCGAGTGGCGGCAAACCTTCGAAGTAACTCAGGCGCGCGGGCACTTCTATCCGCAGGTGGTAACTGCGGACAAAGCGGCGCGGATCTGGATCAGCGTCGGTGCGGAGGGCAGCGAACCGATCTACACCGGGCCGGTCGAGCCCAGATCCAGGATCAGCTTCGGCCGCGCGACGCCGAACCGTTACTTCGTGAAGGGCCGAATCGAGAAAGCGAGCGACGACGTGACAGTACGCATCGGTGGCGTGGACGAAATTCCCGGCGCGCTGAGGTTCGACCGCACCTTTATCCTGATGTTCAGCGCCGGAGTCGCCCTCGCGATCCCGATTGCCTGGTTGCAGAACCGCTGGCTGCGCCACATTGATTCGGAACTGGAGAAGTGAGCCCCACTCAACCGGGTGTATACGATTCGGAACGAAACTGAAAAGCCGCTCCGGTTTCCCGGAGCGGCTTTGAATTCAATCCGCGAACTCACGTTCGCGGCTTCGCTGAAGTGGTTACTTCTTCTTCGCCTTCTTGGCCGGAGCCTTGGCTTCGTCTCCCAGCGCGGCTTACGCGGCGAGACGAGCCAGCGGGACGCGGAACGGTGAGCAGCTCACGTAGGTCAGACCCGCGCGATGGCAGAACTTCACGGAGTCGGGGTCGCCGCCGTGTTCGCCGCAGATGCCCAGCTTGATGCCCGGCCGGGTCGCATTGCCCTTCTCCACCGCGATCTTGACGAGCTGGCCCACGCCGGTCTGGTCAATC
>JAANMW010000098.1_pt1 | contig 87242 bp, 78 predicted proteins | sample 7279671 | NCBI WGS metagenome assembly JAANMW01 (sample SAMN14094541, study PRJNA606508) | bioreactor metagenome | isolation source: A lab-scale SPAN reactor treating ammonium-rich wastewater day 247 | place: Ireland: Galway | collected 2017-09-19 | reverse complement strand
GGAATTGGCCTGGGGCTGGCTGCTGACCGCTGTCGTTGCTGGGCTGGCCGGTTGGGACTTGACCCACTTTCTGACCCATTTGCAGGCAACGCCCGAACGCTTGCGCGAGGAAGAACTGGTGCGCCGTCATCTCCTGCGGCTGGCCGGGGTGGCCGGGGGTGGCTGGCTGCGCACGTAGCGGACCGCGGCCAGCGCCATGGCCGCGGCGCAGAGCAATTCGCCGGCGAAACGCGGCAGCGGACCCCAGGTCAGCGGCAGGAGCAGGAGCGCCGTGCCGACACCCATGCCGGCGAGCAGCCAGGGCCAGTCCTGCCGGTACCACAGACCGGCACCGAGGCCCAGGTAGGCGGCGAGCACGATGGCAGGCACCACCGGCAGGCGTGGCGGCAGCAGGAGTTCGGGGGCCGCATCCGGGCAGAACAGCGGCGGGGGCACCGACGGCAGGTACCAGACCACGTCCTGCCAGCATGCCGGAGCCAGCGTCGGGATGACGAAGATCCCCGGCAGGCTGTAGATCAGCAGGGCCACCGCCAGCAGGCAGACCCCGCCGTGCCCCCAGTCGATCCGGGCCCAGGCGAAGCCGCTGCCACGGCTGATGGTGGCGAAGGTGAAGAGCGCCGCCGGCAGGGCCACCGTCGCCACCAGCAGGGGCAGGACGTAGAGGCCCCGCAGGTCCGCGCCCGGGCCGGCCCAGCGGCCGGTACCGGCGATCAGCGCATGGAGCACTGCCGCCGCCAGCACCAGGACGTTGAACAGCAGGATGACCGAGCGACTCCGCCGCCACTCGCCGAAGGCCCAAAGGCAGGCCAGGAAGCCTGCTGCCGCCATGACCAGGATCAAGAGCGAGAACATGGCCGGATCATACCGCAGGATGCACGAGACAGAAGCCGTGGCCTTTCAGGCGCGTACATGCCAATGGTCAGCTTTCACGAAAAGGCTGTAAATGCAGGCTCAAACGCCCTTGCCCGGCGAAAATATTCTCTTGGATGTTGCACGAGCGCGTTTATACTTCGCTCCCGGGACTACATCTCTACACTCTCACGGAGTATTGAAAAAATGGCGAAAAAGGGTGGCGCACCGACCAAGTCGGATATCCTCAACGCGATCGCGAAGGACACGAAGCTCTCCCGCAAGCAGGTGTCCTCGGTGTTCGACTCGCTCAACGGCGTGATCAAGAAGAGCCTGCGCAGCAACGGCCTGTTCACCATGCCGGGCCTGCTCAAGCTCAAGGTCATCAAGAAGCCCGCGACCAAGGAACGCGAGGGCACGAATCCCTTCACCGGCGAGAAGATGGTCTTCAAGGCGAAGCCCGCCTCGAAGAAGGTCCGCGCGCTGCCGCTGAAGGCGCTCAAGGGCATGGTCAACTAGGCCAGGCAGCCTTTCACATGACGAATGCCGGGCCACGCCGCGCGCGTGGCCCGTTGGGTTCGGCCCGGAGTGGCGCAGCCGCTCCGGGCCTTTTTTCCACGGGGCCAAATCCATGAAGCACCTCAAGTCAGCCAGTTTCCTCCTCCTCGGCCTGGTGTCGCTCACCGCAGCCTGCCAGCAGAAGCCGCCGGAGGCACCGAAGGCGTCCGCCATGACGGAAGACCAGAAGGCGATCTACGCCTATGGCGCCGCCATCGGCCAGCAGATGGCAGAGCAGAACAAGCAGCTGCGCCTGTCCGCCGAGGAACTGGAAGTGTTCCGCAATGCCTTCGGCGACACTGTCTCGGGCAAGGAGCCGGCAGTGAAGATCGAGGAGTACGAGACGAAGTTCCGCGAACTCGCGCAGGCACGCATCGCCGCCGGTGCGGCCGATGCCAGGAAGACGGGCGAAGAGTTCCTCGCCAGCGCCGCCTCCCAGCAGGGCGCCGTGAAGACCGACTCGGGCCTGGTATTCCGCACCATCACCCCGGGCAAGGGTGGCGCGCACCCGCAGGCAACCGACAAGGTCAAGGTGCACTACCAGGGCACGCTTCCCGACGGCACGGTCTTCGACAGCTCCCTGCAGCGCGGCCAGCCCGCGGAGTTCACGCTGAACCAGGTCATCCCCTGCTGGACCGAGGGCGTGCAACGCATGCAGGTCGGCGAAAAGGCGCAGCTGGTGTGCCCGGCGACGCTGGCCTATGGCGACCGCAACACCGGCGGTCCCATCCCGCCCGGTTCCACCCTCAACTTCGAGGTGGAGCTGCTCGAGATCAACCCGAAGCAGTAGGCACCACGGCGGCAGCGCGCCCGGCAGCGCGGGCGCGCTGCCGTTGCGCCGCGGGTTATCATCGCCCGCCATGGCCATCGCCCGCGCCGCCATCCTGCTGCTGACCCTCGGCCTGTGGAGCCTGGGCACCCGGGCCGGTGAAGTCACACTCACGCTGGCCAGTGCCTGGAGCCAGCGGCAGAACTTCACCGCCGACTTCCTCCGCTACGTCGAGGCCGTGAACCGCGCCGGGCAAGGCCTGGTGCAGATCCGCTTCCTCGGCGGGCCCGAGGCCGTGCCCGAGCAGCAGCTCCTGTATGCCCTGCGCCGCGGCGTCATCGACATGGCCTTCGGCGGCATGACCTACTACCGCGGCGTGCTGCCCGAAGGCGACGCCCTGTTCGCCTCCACCCTGGACCCGGACCGCGCCCGGGCCAGTGGCGCGCTCGACGCCCTGCAGCCTTACTGGCGCGAGCGCATCAATGCCCACCTGGTCGGCTGGGTGCAGGCCGGCATGGGCGCGCAGTTCTACCTGCGCACGGTGCCGCGCTTTCGTGCCGACGGCCTGCCGGACCTCACCGGCCTTGCCATCCGCACCTCGCCATCCAACCGCGAGATGCTCGACGCGCTGGGCGCCCGCGCCGTGCAGATCCCGGTGAGCGAGATCTACACGGCCCTGGAACGCGGCATGGTGGATGGCATCGCCTTCACCACCATCGGCCTGCCGGACCTGGGCGTCGGGCAGTTCATCCACTACCGCATCGATCCACCGGTGCTGCAGCTCTCGGTCTGCCTGCAGGTGAACCTCGACACCTGGAACCGCCTGGCGCCGGCGGCCCGCGCGCTGCTGGAGGCCGAAGCCATCCGCTACGAGCACGGCAACCGCGAACGCTTCCTCGCGTTGCAGGCCGGCGAGCAGCGGCAGCTTGCAGCCGATGGCCTGAAGAGCGTAAGCGTCGCACCGGAGCGGGTGGCGGCCTTCAGCGACCTGGCCTTCGAGACCGTCTGGCAGCGGCTGGCGGCGCGCGCACCCGCCTCGGCCGCACGCCTGCGGCCGCTGTTCTGGCCGGAGAGCCCGGCAATGCCAGCGCGGTGAACCGCATCGTTCGCGCCTACGACGCGCTGGTGGACGGCCTGGTCCGGGCGGCCGGGCTCATCATGGCTGCGGTCTGCCTGCTCATCGCCTGGGATGTCATCGCGCGCAACCTCGGCCTGCATCCGCCGCGATCCACGGTGGCCCTGACCGAGTACGCCCTGCTCTACACCACCATGGCGGTGGCGCCGGCACTGGTGCGCGAGCGCGGCCATATCGTCATCGAGCTGCTCCACGAGCGCTTCCCGCCGCGGCTGCGCCGCTGGGTCGACCGCTGCATCCTGGTCTTCTCCACGGCGCTCTCGCTGCTGGTGGCGCTGCTGGCGACGATGCTGGCCGTGGAAGCCACACGCCGGGGCGAGATCGACGTCCGCTCGCTGGACGTACCACGGGCCTGGCTGTTCGCGCCGCTGGCGGCCGGCTTCCTGCTCACGGCCACGGAGCTCCTGCGCCTGCTCTGGCGCGGCGAAAACCTGGCACGCCCGGCTTCCGGGCAGGGCAGCCTGTGAGCCCGGTCGAGTCCGGAGCCCTGGTCTTCGCCACGGTGCTGGTGCTGATGGCGCTGGGCGTGCCGGTACTGTTCGCCTTCCTCGGCGCCAACCTGCTCGGCGCCTGGCTGCTCATGCACGGCTTTGCCGGCCTGCTGCAGGCGGTGGACAACTCGGTCAGCCTGATCACCTCGTTCACGCTGGTGGCGGTGCCGCTGTTCGTGATGATGGGCAGCCTGCTGTTCCACAGTGGCCTGGCGGTGCGGGTCTTCGATGCGCTGGATACCTTCTTCGGGCGCATCCCCGGTCGGCTCTGCTACCTGACGGTCGCGGGCAGCACGGCGTTCTCCACCCTCACCGGCTCGACCCTCGCCAACACCGCGATGCTCGGCTCGCTGATGGTTCCGGAGATGATTCGCCGCGGCTACGCGCCGCGCATGGCCATCGGCCCGGTGGTGGGCACAGGCGGCCTGGCCATGCTGATCCCGCCCTCGTCGCTGGCGGTGCTGCTGGGCAGTCTTGCCGGCATCAACATCGGCGCGCTGCTGATCGCCGGCCTGCTGCCCGGGCTGATGCTGGCCGCCCTGTACTGCGCCAGCATCTGGCTGCAGCTGCGGGTCAACCCCGGCCTGGCCCCGGTCTACGAGGTTGCAGCCGTACCGGCTGGCCGCCGGCTGCGGCTGCTGGTCACCAACGTGTTGCCCCTCGGTCTGGTGCTGTTCGCCGTGGTGGGGCTCATCGTGATCGGCATCGCCACCCCGTCCGAGGCGGCTGCCTTCGGCGTGCTGGCAGTGGTGCTCATCGCCGCGGCACAGGGCTGCCTGGGCATCGGCGCCATCACCGCGGCGCTGCGGGATACCGTGATCGTCACCGGCATGGTGTTCGTGCTGATCATCGCCGCCTCGGTGTTCAGCCAGCTCATGGCTTTCTCGGGACTCAGCCGCGTGGCCGTGGACTGGGCACTGGCGCTCGAAGGCGGCGCCCTGCTGAAGCTCGCCCTGATGTTCACGGCGGTGCTGGTTCTCGGCTGCTTCCTCGACCAGATCTCGATCATGCTGCTGACGATCCCGATCTTCTTCCCGCTGGTGAAGGCGCTCGGCATCGACCCGGTCTGGTTCGGCCTGCTGGTGCTGCTGGCCCTGGAGATGAGCCTGACGACGCCGCCATTCGGCCTGCTGCTGTTCGTCATGCTCGGCGTCTCGCCGCCCGGCACCCGCTTCGGCGATGTCGTGCGTGCCGCCCTGCCGTACCTCGGCTGCAACCTGCTGCTGGCGCTGCTGCTGCTCGCCTTTCCGGCCATCGCCCTCTGGCTGCCGGAACTGCTGCTGCGCTAGCCTCACGCCACCATGAGCGCGCAGGCGGCAGTTCCGGTGGTGGTGGTGGGCGCGGGCCCGGTCGGCCTGTGCACCGCGCTCTGCCTCGCCCGCCGCGGCATCAGCACGGTGTTGCTGGAGCGCGAGCGCCAGCTGCCCGCCGACCTGCGCGCCTCGACATTCCACCCGCCGACACTGGAGATGCTCGAGGACCTCGGCCTCACCGGCGCCATCCTGCAGGGTGGCCTGCGGGCTCCGACCTGGCAGATACGCCAGCACGAGACCCACGAACGCGCGGTCTTCGACCTCGGCGTGCTCGCCTGCGACACGCGCCACCCTTATAGGGTGCAGTTCGAGCAGGCGGCATTCTGCCGCCTGGCGCTGGACGCCGTGCGCGCCGAACCCCGCATCCGCGTCAGCTTCGGTGCCGAGGTCAAGGGCATGGTACGGCTGGACGATGCGGTGAGCCTTTCCGTCACCCACCCGGGTGGCCGCGATGCTCTGCGGGCCCGCTACGTGGTCGCCGCCGACGGCGCCGGCAGCACGCTGCGGCGCCTGCTGGCGCTGCCTTTCGAGGGGCTGACCTACCCGGAAACCACGGTGCTCGCCACCACCACCTTTCCGTTCGAGAACCACCTGCCCGGGCTTTCCCGGGTCAACTATGTCTGGATCGGCGACAGCAACTACGCGCTGCTGCGCCTGCCGGACTGCTGGCGCGTCAGCCTCTACCCGGATCCAGACGAGGACCCGCAGGCCGAACCCTGGCGCATGGACGACCCGGTGCGCATCGAGGCGAAGCTGCAACGGATCGTGCCGCAGACGGGCCGTTACGAGGTGCTGGAGCATCGCCCCTACCGCGTGCACCAGCGCATCGTGCCGACCTACCATTCAGGCCGCGTGCTGCTGGCGGGCGATGCCGCACACGTCAACAGCCCTTCCGGGGGCATGGGCATGAACTGCGGCATCCACGATGCCTTCAGCCTCGCCGAAAAGCTTGCCGGCGTGCTCGGAGGCGGCAGCGAGGACCTGCTGGCACTCTACGATCGCCAGCGCCGCCCGGTGGCGGCCGACGAGATTCTCCGCCAGGCAGACCGCAACCGCCATCGCATGCGCAATGCCGATCCCGCCTGGCGTCGCGCGGAACTCGCGCGCCTGCAGGCCATTGCCGCGGATCGCGATGCGGCCCGCGCGCACCTGCTGGCATCCTCCATGATCGCCGGCCTGCGCCGGGCAGCCACCATCCAGTGAGGCCACGTTGATGCAAGCGGATGCCAGCAGGCGCGACTACGGCACGGCCGGCCGCATCGGTGTCGGCACGCCGCAGGCCAACCCTACCGTGGAGGCCGAGTTCCGCCAGTTGCTGCCGGCCCGGGTGGAGTTCCTCACCACGCGCCTGGTGAGCAGCCGGGCCGATGCCCGCGAGCGCCTGGTGGAGTACCTCGAGCACCTGGACGATTACCTGGCGGCCTACGGCGGCCTGGCGCTGGACCTGTTCTGCTTCGCCTGCACCGGCTCTTCGTACCTGCTGGGCCATGCCCGCGAGCGCGAACGAGTGGACCATGCCGCGCAGCGCTTCGGCTACCCGGTGCTGACCGCAACGGAAGCCCTGGAGGAGCGGTTGCACCAGCTGCGTGCCACGCGCATTGCGCTGCTCGCGCCCTATCCCCGGTGGCTCATCGACGCCGCGGCGGACTGGTGGCGCAGCCGTGGGTTCGAGGTCAGCAGCTGCCACCCCGTCGCCATCGCGCGGCCCGGCGACACCCGAAGCATCTACGAGCTCACCAGCGCCGACGCACTGGCCGCGGCCCGCGCGGCCGGTGACCTGCGCGCGGATGCGTTGCTGATGTCCGGTACCGGCATGGCGACCCTGCCGGCGCTGGCGGCGATCCGCGCGTCGGTCGGCGTGCCCGTGGTCACCTCCAACCTGGCGCTGGCCGGGCAGGCCCTCGCCCGGCTGGGCCTGGTGCCCTCAGCGCTGCCCGGCGCGGGTGGCTGATCCCAGCAGCCACAACCAGCTCATGCCACCCAGGCCGGCGATGAGCGAGGCAGCGATGATGCCGGTCTTCGCCAGCAGCAGGTATGCCGGTTGCTCCATGTAGGCCAGCTCGGCGATGAAGATCGACATGGTGAAGCCGATGCCGGCCAGCAGGCCGACGGCAGCGATCTGCGCCATGCGCGTCTGCGCCGGCAGCTGCGCCAGGCCCAGGCGCAGCGCCAGCCAGCTCGCGCCGGTCACGCCGACGAACTTGCCGAGCACCAGGCCGACGGTGACGCCGAGGGCCACCGGCTGGCGGAAGATTTCGCCCAGGGTACCGGGGTCCAGGCGAATGCCGGCATTGAACAGCGCAAACAGCGGGATCACGCCGAACGCCACGGGCAGATGCCAGGCGTGTTCCAGCCGCTGCAGCGGCGCCTGGACGGCCACCGCCCCGTTCTCCAGGGCCTGCACCGCCGCGTGCATCTCCTCGTTGGCCAGGATGCCCGCGCCAGGCGCGCGGCTGGCGTCGAAGCGCTCGGTCAAGCGGCGCAGCTGGGCGCTGAACCACGCCGCGTCGTACCTGGGCCGCGCCGGCACGGTGAAGGCACCGATCACGCCCGCCAGCGTCGCATGCACGCCTGACTGCAGCATGGTGAACCACAGGGCCACGGCCAGCAGGAAATACGGCAGCACGCGACGCACTCCCGCCAGGTTCAGCACCACCAGAGCGGCGACCACGGCCACGGCGCCGGCCAGCCACGGGAGGACCAGCTCGCCCGTGTAGAACAGGGCGATCACCGCCACCGCGCCCAGGTCATCGACGATCGCCAGGGCCACCAGGAACATGATCAGTCCCCTGGGCACCCGCCCGGCCAGCATCACCAGCGCCCCGGCGGCGAAGGCGATGTCGGTGGCCATGGGTATCCCCCAACCGTGCACGGCATCGCCACCGGCGTTGAAGCCGAGGAAGACCAGCGCCGGCACCACCATGCCACCCAGTGCGGCCGCCACTGGCAGGGCGGCCTGGCGTGGCTCCGCCAGCTCGCCCACCAGCAGCTCGCGCTTGAGCTCCAGGCCGACGACGAAGAAGAAGAACGCCATCAGGCCATCGTTGATCCAGTGGTGCAGGGACATCTCCAGGCGCCAGCTGCCGATGCCGATGCTGACCGGCAGCCGCACCAGCTGCCAGTACGCCTCGGCCAGGCTGCTGTTGGCGAGGACCAGGGCTGCCACCGTGGCGGCGAACAGCAGGAGACCGCCGCTCGTCTGGCTGCGGATGAACTCCTCGAAAGGACTCAGGACCCGCTCGAAGGCCCGCTCCCAGGGTGCATGGAGGATGCCCCTGCCCGGCCCGGTTGCCGGCTGTTGCCCGTCGTCCTGCTGCTGGTCGCGCATCCACCTGTCCCGTCATGCCCTGCCGCGGCTGTCCATGCTACCTGCTTCCCTATAATCGCCGCATGGATCGCACGCTCACCCATCTCGGCGCCATGAGCGTCAGCCGCTTCATGCGTGAACATTGGCAGCGCCGGCCGCTGCTGGTCCGCAATGCCCTGACACCCCCAGCGGTGGACCGCAGGCAGCTGTTCGCCCTCGCGGCTCGCGACGAGGTCGAGTCACGCCTCATCGTGCGCCGTGGACAGGACTGGACACTGCGCCACGGGCCGATCCCGCGACGCGCCCTGCCACCGTTGCGCCAGAAGCACTGGACGTTGCTGGTGCAGGGCCTCGACGGGCTCGACCAGGCGGCGCACCGGTTCCTCGCGCGCTTTCGCTTCGTCCCCGACGCCAGGCTGGACGACCTGATGGCGAGCTACGCCAGCGATGGCGGCGGGGTCGGGCCTCACGTGGACAACTACGATGTCTTCCTGGTGCAGGCCGCGGGCTTTCGCCGCTGGCGCATCGGCAGGGCGCGCGATCCCCGCCTGCAGCCGGGACGCCCGCTGCGGCTGCTGGCACATTTCCAGCCCGAGCAGGAATGGCTGCTCGGGCCGGGTGACCTGCTCTACCTGCCGCCGGGAGTCGCCCACGACGGCATTGCCGTGGGCGAGAGCATCACGCTGTCGGTGGGCTATCGCACGCCCACTTTTCAGGAGCTGCTCGATCCCTGGTTCGCGGATTTCGCCAGCCGCAACGAGCTCCCCGGCCGCTATGCCGATCCCGGACTGCGGCCCACGACACGCCCGGGTGCGCTGCCACCCGCCATGGTCGCGCGCGTGCACGCCGCCCTGTCACGCCACCGCCCGCGGCGCGCGGACACCGAGCGCTTCCTGCTCGAGTACCTCTCCGAACCCAAGGACCACATCGTCTTCCGACGGCCACCGCGGATACCGGCGCCGGCTGCCTTCGCGCGCGCCGCCCGGCGCCGCGGCGTCCTGCTCGACCCGCGCAGCCGCCTGCTGACCGGTCGCACGGGAGTCGGCATCAATGGGGAGTTCGTTCCAGCTGCGCCGGGTGGCGTACCGGCCAGCCTGAGGCAACTGGCCGATCGCCGGCGCCTCGACGGACGACAGCTCGCCGCCGCGCCAGCGGCCTGCCTCACCCTGCTCCGCGACTGGCTTCAGGCCGGCTGGCTGACGCTGGGCCCGGGGCGCTAGGCGCGCGCCTTCGCTGCCATCAGCCGGCGCGCATGGGGTGATGCGGGACCCGGGGCAAACCAGCGCACGGCAATGGCAACCACCAGAAGCACGGCCTGGTAGGCCCCGGCCAGCACGAACGGTGCCCAGGGCCCCCAGCTGTCGAAGACACGCCCGCCCACCGCGGTGAACACCAGAATCCCCAGCGCACCGCAGAAGCTGCTGCCGGCGATGATGCTGCCCCGCTCGGCCACCGGTGCCTCCTGGCCCAGGAGCGACAGCGTGGCCTTCACCATGAAGCTGGTGCCGAGCGTCAGCAGCACCAGCAACGGCGCCATCTCCAGGTGCAGCGGCGAGGTGAGGAGCGGCATGGACAGGTAGCCGACCGATGCAGTGGCCAGCGCGATGATCAGCGCCGTCACGCGGTTCACCCGGTCGATGACCCAGCCGAAGACCGGCGCCGACACCAGCGACACGCCATACATGATCACGATCATCGTCCCGAACTGCGCCATGGCGCGGGCGGGGGAGAGTCCCTCGTGCCGCCCCGCCTGGATGGCCCAGAGGCCGAGGAACAAGCCCTTGATCACCACGTCCGAACGGGCCACCAGCGCACCGGCATAGGCCAGCGAAATGCGCGGGTTGCGCATGGCGCCGAGCACCGAGCGCACCAGCTCGCCGACCGGCGGCCGCCGCTGGCGTCCCGCAGGCAGCCCGGGTGCCAGCCCGCGCGCGGCCAGCACCGCGGTCAGCAGGCACACGACCGAGCCGGTGAGGAACATGACCTTGCCACCCGTGATCGCATCGATACCGCGCTGGTGGAGAAAATCCGGAATGCTGCCCACGAACTTGCTGGCGAATATGGTGCCCAGCGTATTGCAGACGCTGGTGATGCCGATCAACATGCCGCGAGACCCATCCACCGGGTAGTCGTTGACCAGCGTCGCCAGCGCCCCGGCCACCGCCGGCGCACCGATGGCATAGACCATGCGGAACGCGAGCAGCTCGCCGGGGTTCTCGGCGAAGGGGTACAGGCCCCAGCCGATCCCGACCATCACGAAGCCGAAGGTCAGCACCGCGCGGCGCCCGAGGCGGTCGGCGGCAACACCGAAGGGCACGAACAGCAGCAGGCCGATGATCTCGGTCCAGAAGGCGAGATCACCGGACAGGGTGCCCTGCTCGGCACGCGGCACGTGCATGTGTACGTTGAGGATGTAGCTCTGCAGTATGGAGATGCCGGAGAGCGCACCGATGCCGACGAAGGCGGCCCAGAGCTTGACCAGCACATTGCCACGCGTGATGCCGGGCACGAGTTCTATGGGACCGAGGCGCGCGGAGCGGGTGGAGTCCGTCATGGTGGCTGGTGACCTCGGCGGCTGTTGGCGGGCAGCAGTCGCCGGATCATACAAACGTCATGTTGATATGACAATTAAGCAGCCCTGCGGCAGACAGCCGCCCCCTGCCTGGAATTGCCCGACATGACGAACGAGTCCGCGTTCATCGAGCTGCGTCGAGCGACCCCTGCCGACCGCGATCTGCTGGCGCAGGCTGGGCGCGCCTGCTTCGTAGAAACCTTCGGGCACCTTTACCGGCCGGAAGACCTGGCTGCTTTCCTCGGCACGGCGCATGCGCCCGAAGCCTGGCAGCGGACGCTGGCGGATCCCGCGCTCGCCACCTGGATCGCCGTCGGCGCCGCGGGCTGTGTGGCCGGCTACGCGGTCGCCGGACCCTGCAAGCTGCCAGCCGCCGGCCGCGAGCCGCTGGCCGGGGAACTGCGCCAGCTCTACCTGCGCACCGGATACCAGCGCCGCGGCCTGGGGACGCGGCTCCTCGAAACCGCTCTGGCGTGGCTGGAAGCCGCAGGCCACGAGCCGCTGTATATCGGTGTCTGGTCGGAAAACTTCGGTGCCCAGCGGCTGTACGCCCGCTACGGTTTCCAGCCGGTCGGCGAGTACCTGTTTCCGGTCGGGCAGCATCGCGACCGGGAGTTCATCCTGAAGCGGCAACCGGTATATAAACAGTAATGGACATTTAAATAGACAGGTATTGTTTCCGAATATTTATCAATCATTTACATATATTGTCAGTCATCTGCCTGCCATGCTCCCGAGGCCCTGGTGGCGCCGTACGGGGCAGGCACGGCCCAGCCGGCCGCGCTGTTCGCAGGGACGATGCTGGCCGGGACGGCGGTCGTCGAGTGGCTGGTCAGTTCCCCTTCCCGGCCAGGGCCGCTTCCACCGTCGTAGCCACCCACTTCGCGAACAGCGGGCTCTCGGTCAGGCCGACATCCACCATCTCGATCTTGAGCCCCTCGAGATCCTTGTGGATCTTCTTCGACACATAGCCGCGGCCGGTGATGAGCAGCGGCGTCACCAGCACGCGCCGGCCGGCGGCGGTTTCCGCGGCGATGTGGTCGCGCACGCGCTTGACGTTGGCCTCGCGCATGGCCGCGGGCGCATCGTCCTGCAGGGTGGCGGCCCAGGCACCGGCCAGGCCCAGCGCCTTGCGGACCGTGGCGGCGTGCTGCTCGAGGTCGGCCAGCTCCGCCGCGTTCTCCTGCTCGTCTGCCGGCCCGTGGGCGATGATCACGGCCACTTCATGGGCGGGATCGCGGCTGATGGTGCGCAGGTTCGCGGCGAGGATGTCGCTGACCACGCTGCTGGCAGTCGGCCCGGCCGCCATGACCAGCCGCGCCTTCGTCTTCAGGCGGGGCACGTCGAGATAGGCCGAGTGCTCCTCGAGGCCGAGGATGTAGAGCCATTGCCGCGTCAGGTCGGTGCGCTGGCCGATCTCGGTCGGCACCACGACGATGGTCTTCGCCCCCGCGGCCTCGAGCGCATCCACCGCGCGCTGCATGTGTACCGAACCCATCATGGCCATGCCGAGGGCGGCCGCCGTCGGCATGGTCTTCGCGACGTCGGCGAAACCGGCCTCGAACTGCGCATCACCCTGGTCGCCGTAGCCGTGGCCGAGGGCGAGCACGCCCACTTCACCTCGCAGGCCGGGCGGGCTCAGGTAATCCTCGACGTCACGCATGCGGCCCATGCTCTCGTTGATCTGCTGGTCCGTGAACGTGCGGTAGAGCGGCACCTTGCTGCGCAGGGTTGCCAGGTCTTCGGCGCTCATGGCATGGGCGTCGCCGTGCTGCTGGTGCGCCGAATGGTCGTCGGCCCGTACCGACAGCGCGAGGACCGACAGGACGAGGCCCGAGGCGAGGCAGAGCGCCCGAACCGGACTGGGGCGTGTTGGCGTCATCATGGTGGCTTGCCCTTCAGGGATGTGACTCTCGCATCATAGCCATGGACCATCAGTCCGGGCCACGCGATCACCCTGACGCTTCACTGCAGCGGATCGGGACGTCCCTGCCCCGACAGGCGCACCACGAACTGGCCGCTTGCCGGGTCCACGCACCAGCCGCGGATCAGCCCTGCCTGCCCCCCGCCATCGGTATCGGACCACAGGACCCAGCATGGCTGCGGCTCGGGCAGTGCCGCATCGCGCTGGTAGCGCAGGCTGAGCTGCACTGAATCTCCGCCGGCAAAACCGGCGGCCCGGGCCGCCTGCCAGGCCGCGGGACTGTCCACGAAACCCGCCGATACCGGCTTCATCAGCACGCAGGCACCACCGGTGCCCACGTTCTCGACATCGCCGTTCTCCAGCGCCCGGATGCGCGTGCACCGGCCCTGGCCGGGCGATTGCACGTCGTAGAACCAGAAGGTGTTGCGCGGCCCGTCGGCAAGGCTGGTGGAGACACCCACCAGCTCCGCATCGGGCTGCCAGGCCCGTGCCTCGGCAAGCGCCTGCTCGAGGAACGCACGCGCGGTGATGCCATCCGCACTGGCCGGAGCGGCTGGCGGCGTCGCCGTCGAAGCCGGCGACGCCGCTGAGTTGCCCGGTGCCGGCACTTCGCTACCACCGCAGGCCGCCAGCGCGGTGATCGAGATACCGAGGAAGAACTGGTGCAGCCTTGTCATGGTGGTCCTCGCGAAGCCCGCCGGAACTCTCCTACTTTAGCTCGTTCGGCGAGATACCCAGTGCCCTGGCCACGCCCTCGCCATAGGCACGGTCGGCCTGCAGGCAGTGGCGGATGTGCCGGAGCTGGATCTCCCGTGGCGCCTCGCCGATGGAGCGGGCGGTGTTGTCGAACAGCGCCTGCTTCTGGGCAGCGGTCATGAGGCGAAACAGGGCACCGGGCTGCGAGTAGTAGTCGGCATCCTCGCGATGGTTCCAGTGGTCCGCCGCACCATCCAGCGACAGCGGTGGCTCACGGAAGTCCGGCTGCTCCTGCCACTCCCCGTAGCTGTTCGGCTCGTAGCCCGGCGTACCGCCGTGGTTGCCGTCCACCCGCATGGCGCCGTCGCGGTGGTAGCTGTGCACCGGGCAGCGCGGGGCATTGACCGGGATCAGGTGATGATTCACGCCGAGCCGGTAGCGCTGCGCATCCCCGTAGGAAAACAGCCGCCCCTGCAGCATCCTGTCCGGTGAGAAGCCGATGCCGGGCACGATGTTCGCGGGGTTGAACGCGGACTGCTCGACTTCCGCGAAGAAGTTCTCCGGGTTGCGGTTCAGCTCCATGACGCCGACCTCGATCAGCGGGTAATCCTTGTGTGGCCAGACCTTGGTCAGGTCGAAGGGGTTGTAGGCGACCTTCGCCGCATCGGCCTCGGGCATGACCTGCACCTTCAGCGTCCACTTCGGGAAATCGCCCTTCTCGAGGCTCTCGTAGAGATCGCGCTGGTGGCTCTCCCGGTCCTTGCCGACCAGGGCTTCCGCCTCGGCGTCGGTGAGGTTGCGGATGCCCTGCTGGCTCGTGAGGTGGAACTTGACCCAGTGGCGCTCGTTCTTCGCGTTGATGAAGCTGAAGGTGTGGCTGCCGAAGCCATGCATGTGGCGATAGGTGGCCGGGATGCCCCGGTCGCTCATGACGATGGTGACCTGGTGCAGGGCCTCGGGGAGCGAGGTCCAGAAGTCCCAGTTGTTCTTCGCGCTGCGCAGGTTGGTGCGCGGATCACGCTTTACCGCATGGTTCAGATCAGGGAACTTCAGCGGGTCCCGCAGGAAGAACACCGGCGTGTTGTTGCCGACGAGGTCCCAGTTGCCCTCCTCGGTGTAGAACTTCACGGCGAAGCCGCGGATGTCGCGCTCGGCATCCGCCGCGCCCCTCTCGCCCGCCACGGTGGTGAAGCGCGCGAACAGCTCGGTTTTCTTGCCGACCCGGGAAAAGATCTTCGCCTTCGTGAACCGGGTGATGTCATGGGTCACGGTGAACGTGCCGTAGGCACCCGAGCCCTTGGCATGCATGCGCCGCTCCGGGATCACCTCCCTGTCGAAATGCGCCAGCTTCTCGAGGAACCACACGTCCTGCAGCAGCTGCGGACCGCGCCGACCGGCAGTCAGCACGTTCTGGTTGTCGCTTACCGGGCAACCGGCGTTGGTGGTCAGTTTCTTGCCCATCGTCTTGCTCCTGGTCATGGTCGCGGCCGGAGGCCGTGATGCGGATGGTTTGCCTGGGTCATGGCGGTCCTGCCGCCATCGCCAGGGCATTGTGGCCGGCCGGAGCAGATCTGACAAATGCAATAAAACTGCCTCGATAATCTATTGGATCGAATACTGGTCTGCGCCGTACCCATCGCCTGCATGTTCACTGGATGGATTCGGGCAAGCGGCGCTCACACCGCCGGGACACTGCGAGCCGACCGCCGCCGACGCTGCCCGACACTCAGCCCGGGAGAACGGCCGACTCCAGCCTCCGCCTGCGTTCGCGCCAGTCCGGGAGCCGCTGGTCCATGAGCAGATGAAAGGGGCGGCCGTGGCCACGCTGCTCGAGATGGCAGAGCTCGTGGACCACCACGTACTCGATGCACTCCCGGGGCGCGCGGACCAGCGCGAGGTTCAGGGTCATGCGCCGCGGCGCGACGCTTCGCGGGTCCCGACGCTCCGACCCGGGAACGGGTCCGGACAGGCTGCCCCAGCGGCGGGTCATGCGGCGGACGAGCACCTCGGGCCGGACGTGGCCACGGGCGGCGAACCACGCGAAGTTCCGCTCGAGGATCGCGGCGAAAATCCCTGTGGCCCGCTCCCGGTACCAGCGCTCGAGGACGCGCCTCGCGGCTTCGCCGCCCATGCCGCCGCGTGTCGCGACTTGCAGGGTATCGCCAGCCAGCCAGACGGCCGGGCGCGGGGCGGCAGCCACCTCGAGCCGGAAGTCCCTGCCGAGGAATGGCAGCGTCTCGCCCGTAACGTACCGGGGCGGGGCTGGCCGCTCCTGGTCCAGTCGCCGGAAGCGCTCGACCTGGCGGGCGATCCACTGGCTTCGCCCGGCGACCCAGGCGTCGATGATGCCGCGGTCCAGCCGTGCGGGCGCGCGGACGATCACCCGCAGATCGCGGTGCACCTCGAGCGCCAGCGTGCGCCGGCGGGTCGACACCCGCAGTTCATATGCCGCCATGATCGGGGCAGTTTACCGATCCCTGCGCCTCTGCAGCGGCAGTGCAGGGTCACCTCCCCGGCTCAGTTTCCCGCCGGTCCCGGGAAATGGCAGGCAACATGCACGGCGGCGGGCGCACCAGCCGCGGGAGCGAGTTCCGGCCGCTCGTGGCGACAGCGCTCGCGGACACGCGGGCAGCGCGGGTGGAAGGCGCATCCCGATGGGGGATTCGCCGGCGATGGGACCTCACCGGCCAGCACGATGCGCTGGCGCCGGCGGGCGGGATCGGGCACCGGCACGGCGGACAGCAAGGCCTGCGTATAGGGATGCTGCGGCTCGCGGTACAGGCCGGTGGCCGGCCCGGTCTCGACGATGCGGCCGAGGTACATGACCGCCACCTCGTCGCTGACGTGCTGGATCACGGCGAGGTCATGGCTGATGAACAGGAAAGCGATGCCATGCTCGCGCTGCAGGCGCGCCACCAGGTTCAGCACCTGGCTCTGCACCGAGACGTCGAGGGCCGAGACCGGCTCGTCGGCGACGATCAGCGCCGGGTTCAGCGCCAGCGCCCGGGCAATGCCGACACGCTGGCGCTGGCCACCGGAGAACTCGTGCGGGTAGCGATCCTGCGCCGAGGCGCGCAGCCCGACGATGTCGAGCAGCTCCGTGACCCGCCGCCGCCGCTCGGCCGGCGTGCCGGCCTGGTGCACGTCCAGCGGTTCACGGATGGCCTGGCCCACCGTGCGCCGCGGGTTCAGCGAGGCATATGGATCCTGGAAGATGATCTGCATCTGCCGTCGTTGCGCCACCAGCGAGCGCTTCGGCAGCGCGGTGATGTCCTCGCCCCGGAGGATGACCTGCCCCGATGTCGGCTCCTGCAGGCGCAGGATCGCCCGGCCCAGCGTGGATTTTCCGCAGCCGCTCTCGCCTACCAGCCCCAGCGTGCGCCCGGCGTCGAGCTGCAGGCTCACGCCGTCCACCGCCTTCACCTGGCCCAGGACCCGACGCAACAGGCCGCCCCGGATAGGAAAGTGCTTGCGCAGCTCGCGGACTTCGAGAAGCGGGCTGCTCATGGGTGCGGGTGGTAGCAGGCAACGAGCCCGCCGTCACCGGATGCAAGCAGCGGAGGCGCGGCCACCCGGCACTCGGCGGTGGCGCGCGGGCAGCGTTCGGCGAATCGGCAGCCGGATGGCAGCTGCAGCGGATCGGGCACCCGCCCGGGAATCACCGGGAGTTCCGCGAGCCTGGCATCGCGCAGCCGCGGAATGGCGTCGAGCAGGCCCACGGTGTAGGGATGGTGCGGACGCGAGAACAGCCTGGCCGTGGTGCCCGCCTCCACCACCATGCCGCAGTACATGACGATCGCGCGGGCGCAGGTTTCGGCAACGACGCCGAGGTCATGGGTGACGAGAATCATCGCCATGCGGTAGCGCGCCTGCAGGCGGCGGATCTCCTCCAGCACCTGCGCCTGGGTGGTGACGTCGAGCGCGGTGGTCGGCTCGTCGGCAACCAGCAGCCGCGGGCCGCAGGACAGGGCCATGGCGATCATCACCCGCTGGCGCTGGCCGCCAGAAAGCTGGTGGGGATACTCGTCGATGCGACGGCCCGGCTCCGGGATGCCGACCTGCTCGAGCAACGCCAGCGCCGCCGCGCGGGCCTCGCGGCGCGACAGCCGCTGATGACGGCGGATCACGCCGGTGAGCTGCGCGCCGACGGTGAACACCGGGTTCAGCGCCGTCATCGGTTCCTGGAAGATCATGGCAATGTCACGCCCGCGCACCGCGCGCATGCCGCGCTCGGGCAGGGCCAGCAGCTCCTGGCCATCGAAGCAGATGCTGCCAGCGGCAATGCGGCCGGGTGGCTGCGGCACCAGCCGCAGGATCGACAGCCCGGTGACGGTCTTGCCGCAGCCGCTCTCGCCCACGAGCGCGAGGCTCTCCTCCGGGAAGACGTCGAATCCCACGCCATCCACGGCCCGTACCCGGCCGGCCATGGTGTCGAACTCCACGGTGAGGTCGCGCACTGACAGCAGCGGGGACGGCGGATTCATCGGCTCAGGCCACCTGCTTCGGGTCCAGGGCGTCCTGGAGCGAATCGGCCAGCATGTTGAAGGCGAACACCAGGCCGAACAGCAGCGCCGAGGCGACGATGAGGTTGTTGAAATGCCCGGCGAGGAACTCGAGCGTGCTCTCGCTGATCATCAGGCCCCAGCTCATGCCGTCCTTGACCCCCAGCCCGAGAAAGCTGAGCACCACCTCCGCCTTGATGGCATCGACGAAGCACAACGTCAGCTGCACCAGCAGGATGTGGAAGGTGTTCGGCAGGATGTGCCGGAAAATGATGGTCGCTGGCGGCACGCCGATGGCGCGCGCCGCCTCGACGAACTCCAGCTCGCGCAGCTTGATGACCTCGCCGCGCACCAGCCGGCCGGTGGTGGTCCAGAACGTCGAGACCATGGCGACGTGCATGGCATAGGGATTGTCGGCCATGGCGAAGGCTATTGCCGCCACCATGAGGTAGAAGGGCATGGCATCCAGCACGCCCATGAGCCAGAGCACGACCTCGTCGATCCAGGTGGCGGCGAAGAAGCCGCCGGCCGCGCCCAGCAATGCTCCCAGGGTGACGGCCAGCAGCGCAACCACGAGGCCCACCTGGAAGGCGGTCCCGGTGCTGTAGATGGCACGCTGGAAGATGTCCTGGCCGATGATGTTGGTGCCGAACCAGTGCTGCGCCGATACCGGCCCCCACTTGGTACCGGTGATCAGCGCCCAGTCGCTGGCCCACCAGCCAGACCAGGCACCGACGGCGGCAAGGAGGTACACCAGCACCACCGCCAGGCCAAAGAGGCCCGCCCGGTCGCGCCGCAGCTTGTACAGGGCGCTTCGCCAGAGTGACGCGCGCGGCGGCCCGGCTGCCGGCAGGCTGGAGTTTGCCGCGGTCATTCCAGGGACACCCGCGGGTCCACTGCCCTGTAGAGAATGTCCGCCACCAGCAGCGCGATGACGAACAGCGCGGCGGTCAGCCCCACCACGGCCTTCAGTACCGGCTGGTCGCCGCTGATGATGGCCTCGTAGGCCGCCTTGCCGACTCCCGGGATGCCGAAACTCGTCTCGAGGAGCAACGCCCCGCCGATGACGATGGCGGGGATGGTGAACATGATGCGGGTGATGATCGGGATGGCGCAGTTCTTGAGGATGTCGCACCAGAACAGCCGCACCGGCGCCGCGCCGAAGGCCCGCGCGGTGCGCACATGGTCACGGCCCATCTCCTCGACGATCACCGCCCGGTAGAAGCGCGTGTTGTAGCCCAGCGCCACGAATACCGTGGCCAGGGTGGGCACCGTGACGTGGCGCAGGTAATCGGCCAGGTCGGCAGCGCCCCAGCCGCGGACCGGGAACAGATCCAGGCCGTAGCTGGTGCAAAACCAGATCTGGAAGGCGAAAATCACGACGAGGAAGCTGATGCTCATGCCGATGACGGCCAGGCCCATGATCAGCTTGTCGGGCCAGCGGCCGCGGTGGTAGGCGGCCAGCAGTGCCAGGGCGATACCCAGCAGGTTGCCGAGGATGAACCCCGGCAGTTCCAGGGCCAGCGAGACCGGAATGGTCCGGGCCAGCAGGCTCGACACCTTCTCGCCCGTGGAATCGGAATTGCCGAAGTCCACGGTGGCGAGTTCCCGCAGGTAGTCGCCGTAGCGCACGAGGAACGGCCGGTCGTAGCCCAGCTGGTGGCGGAGCTCGGCGATCTCCTGCGCCGTGGGATTCTTGCCCAGCAGGTCGAAGGTCTTGTCGGGTCCGAAGTAGACCATCAGGGTGAAGCTGAGCAGCGTCACCCCGAGCAGCAGCGGCAGGCCCGCCAGCAGCCGGCGCAGCGCGTACTGCAGTATGCCCATCAGCCCGCCGGCTCCAGGTCAGGCGGCCGCGCGCTCTCGCCCTCCGGCAGCACGTCGACATACCTCAGGAAATAGCCGCCGACGATCTCGCGATCCGGCAGCGCCACGACATTCTTGTGCCAGAGGTAGATGCGCTTGCGGGACAGACCGGTGATGGCCGCGCAGTCATCGATGACCATCTGGTTCATGCGGCGGTAGAGCGCCGTGCGTTCCGGCGAAGACAGCATCACCGCGGCCTGCTCGTAGAGCCGGTCGTAGGCGGGATTGCGGTAGTTGGCGTCATTGGAGCCCGGCGAGCCGTTGGGGCCGTAGAAGAGCTGCAGGGTATTCTCGGCATCGGGGTAATCGAGGCCCCAGCCCTTGCTGACGATGGGCAGCCGGCTTTCCTTCCAGGCGCGGCCCAGGTCGCCGAAGGTCGCGTACTGCTTGAGCACCACCTTCTCCTGCGGCCAGCCGATGTCCATGAGCTCGGCACGGAACTGCTCGAAGAACATCCGCTGCTTGACCCCGGCACTCTGCCCGTACACCAGCACCGGCAACGTCTCCGCCGTCCAGCCATTCTCCTGCAACAGGCGCCGGGCGCCCGCCACATCGCGGGTTACGCTGGACCGCGACAGCTGAGGGTCGAACTCCGGCACCACCGGCACGATGATGCCCGGGAATATGGTCGCCAGGCCGAAGTACCAGCTGCGGTTGCGCGCTTCCCAGTCGAATGCCTTGATGACGGCGCAGCGCAGGGCCTTGTTGCGGCGCTCGCGCACCGGATCGGGGTTATAGCCGAATTCGGGAAAATCGAAGTTGAAGGCCTGGAAGACGAAGCCGGCCTCGAGGCCGGAGGCCACCTGGTACTTCCGGGCGAACTCCGGCTTCAGGCGCACCGGGTCGCGCGACTCGAGGACCTCGTCCACCTTTTCCGCCGGCAATCCGGTCACCTGGATCTCGTTGCCCTTGATGAACGAGTTCCAGCGCGAGGCGTCATCGTCGGCAAAGTCGATGATCAGGCGGTCGACGAACGGCGGGGAACGACCCTGGATGCGCTCGACGCCGGTGTAGCGCTGCGTGGCCGAATCGTAGCCCTCGGCCTGCAGGTCCACCGGCTCCTGGCGGAAGCGGCGGTTGCGTTCGAATACCACGCGCGAACTGTCATAGGAAACCACCCTGAAGGGCCCTGAGCCGACCGGGTGGGTTCCCAGCTCGCGCCCGTAGTGCTCGGCGGCCTCGCGTGGCACGACTGCCGAGAATCCCTGGGCGAAGGTATCCAGCAGCTGCGGATAGGGACGGACCAGGCGAACCTCCACGGTGTAGCGGTCCACCGCTCGCAGGCCGGGAACCTCGCGATCGTAGTCGGAGCCAGCTGCCTTCCAGTCATCGAGCCCGACGATGCGTCCCTGCCAGAACCACGCCCCCTGCGGCCGGTTCTTCGGGTCGAACTGGCGCTTGAGCGAGTAGACGAAGTCCTCGGCGACCAGTTCCCGCCCCTTGCCAGCGGGGAAAGCGGCATCGTCCTGGAAGAACACGCCCCGCTTGATACGGATCCGGTAGCGCAGCAGGTCCGGGGATATCTCCGGCCAGCCGTCCGCCAGGTTGGGCTTCAGCTGATAGGGCCGCGCGAGGTACTTGTACGCGAACAGCGTGTCGTAGGCATTCAGCACCACATGGTTCGCGTAGACATTGGCAGCCTGCACCGGGTCGAGGGACGAGGGGGCCTGGTCGAGCGAGTGGCGAAAGGTCTTGATGCCAGCGTCGGGCTCGGGGGACGCCCTGGCTGCTTCCTGCCCGGTCGGACCGCGGCAGCCGGCCAGGGCCAGCAGGCCGGCGCAAAGCACGGCCAGCCAGCGGGCGTCACCGCAATGTGCAGGTCTCCAGCGCGACGCCGACAACATCGGCGCCATTCTGCCAGCGCGAGTACCGCTGGCGTACCGGGTGGCAACGGCATCTTGCGGGAGCGGTTTGCCGCAGAACGACCGGGAATTGCCCAGGTTCAATGATAAATTCGCTTGAAATGAATAATGAGTGAATAGATAGTGTCGATTTATATGCTACTAATTGTGAATTATTTTGGCCATAAATAGCTTCTAGGACCCACTTATTAGTTATCTCACCACTTCCATAATTATGTATGGCCCACTCAATCCAAGTGCTGAAATGAACGATACGTTCCTGCTCTTGCTGGCAGCAATACTGCTCATATGAGTATCTGAAATCCGGCTTGCTGGCCGTCTCGTGGGATGCTGTTTGACAGATCTTTGCTCGCCCGGCTGGCTTGCCGATGCCAGCCCCTGCCTTTTTCCCGGGCGGCCCCTTATTCTCCGCAGCCCATGATCGGCTTGTTGCAGCGGGTGTCGGAGGCCAGCGTCCGGGTAGCTGGCGAGGAGGTCGGGGCGATCGGGCCCGGCCTGCTGGTGCTGGTAGCCGTCGAGCGTGGCGATGGACCGGAACAGGTTCGTCGGCTGGCCGAGCGCCTGGTGGCCTACCGCGTGTTCGCCGATGCCTCCGGGAAGATGAACCTCGATGTGCGCGCTGCAGGCGGGGCCCTGCTGCTGGTGCCGCAGTTCACGCTGGCTGCCGACACCGATCGCGGCAACCGGCCGGGCTTCTCCGCAGCCGCGGAACCGAACGTCGGTCGGACCCTCTTCGAAATGCTGGTGGGAGAGGTTGCTGCACGCGGGCCCCGCGTAGCCACCGGGCGCTTCGGTGCCGACATGGCGGTCAGCCTCGTCAACCAGGGCCCGGTGACCTTCATGCTGCGGGCACCGCCCAGGGCTGACGCGTGACAGCGCCGCCAGCAGCCGCGCAGCAGCCAGAACGAGCCGCAGGTATCAGGGGCGCAGCCATGTTTTGCCGTATGATTGAGCCCTGTTGGCGAGGGCACGGCGTGCCCCCTGGAGCGTGGACATGGGATCTCTGAGCATCTGGCACTGGTTGATCGTCCTGGCGATCGCCGTGCTCATATTCGGTACCAAGCGCCTGAGCTCCATCGGCACCGATCTCGGCAGCGCGGTGAAGGGTTTCCGCAAGGCCATGTCGGAGGCCGACCAGGACGAGCCACCCAAGCAGATCAACAAGCAGGCTGACGCGGATTTCACCGAGAACCGCCAGAACGAAACCGCCGGCAAGAAGTCCGGCTGACCCCTTCCGGGACCTGATGCCGCGATGATTCCGGCCCGGGCACCCCGGTCCAGGCACGGTACGGGCTGATCCTGCATGTTCGACGTTGGCTTCTCCGAACTCGTGGTCATCTTCGTGCTGGCGCTGATCGTGCTGGGCCCCGAGCGTCTGCCGAAGGTCGCGGCCCAGGTCGGCCAGTGGGCCGGCAAGGCACGTCGCATGGCCCGCATGCTCAGCAGCCAGTTCCAGGAAGAAATGAACGCGGTGGATCCGCGCCACTACATGGACCCGCCATCGTCGGCAGCACCCCCGGACTACAGCCGTCCCGGCGTCGATGACCTGAAGCCGCATGGCGAAGCCGCCCAGGACGCTCCTCCACGGCAGGCGGCATCCGGTCAGGCCGAAGAGGCGACGCAGGCCGGCCCGGACAGCCACGCGCCCCCCGGCGACGCCCGGCCCTGACCCTGGCGCGCAGGCATGGCGGGAGACAGGCGCGACATTCCTGATGACGAGGTGCTCGAGGAGGGGACGCTCATGTCCCATCTCATCGAGCTGCGCAGGCGGCTGCTGCGGGCAGTGCTGGCCGTGGCCGTGATCTGCATCGGCCTGCTGCCCTTCGCGAGCCGCATTTTCACGCTGGTGGCCCAGCCCCTGATGAAGCAGCTCCCGGAGGGTGCGAAGATGATCGCCACCCAGGTCACGGCGCCGTTCCTCACGCCCATCAAGACGACCTTCTTCGTGGCGCTGTTCCTCGCCATGCCGGTGGTGCTCTACCAGGTCTGGGCCTTCGTGGCACCAGGGCTCTATCGGCGCGAGAAGCGCTTCGCCGTGCCGCTGCTGGTGTCCAGCGTGGTCCTGTTCTACACCGGCGTGGCCTTTGCCTACTTCCTGGTATTCCCGACGGTGTTCCACTACTTCGCGGCGACGACGCCCGAGGGCGTCACCATGATGACGGACATCAACAGCTACCTCGATTTCACGCTGCTGACCTGCTTCTCCTTCGGCATTGCCTTCGAGGTCCCCGTGGCCACCGTGCTGCTCATCGCCACCGGGCTGGTCAGGGCGGAGACCCTGGGCAGGCAGCGCCCGTACATCTTCCTCGGCTCCTTCGTCGTCGGCGCCGTGCTGACCCCGCCTGACGTCATCTCGCAGTTCATGCTTGCCCTGCCCATGTACGGCCTCTTCGAAGGCGGCCTGCTGATGGCCCGGCTCATGTACCCCTCCGGCGCGGCGGCCTCCACGGACAAGAGCGCTGCATGACCGGCGCCCGGGCGCCGTTGCCGTCGGGGCACCCGGCCGGCCTGAGGACGCTGTTCTTCACGGAACTCTGGGAGCGCTTCAGCTACTACGGCATGCGGGCGCTGCTGGTGCTGTTCCTGGTGGACGCCGGCAGCGGCATGGGCCTGGACGACCAGGCCGCCACCGCCATCTACGGGCTCTACACCGCGGCGGTCTACATCGTGGCCCTGCCGGGCGGGTGGATCGCCGACCGGCTGCTCGGCGCGCAACGCGCCGTGTGGATCGGCGGCATCATCATCGCCGTCGGGCATTTCACCCTGGCGCTGCCGGCGACGCCGACATTCTTCGCCGGGCTGCTGTTCATCATCGCCGGCACCGGGCTGCTGAAGCCCAATATCAGCGCCGTCGTGGGCGAGCTCTACGCCAGCGGCGATCCGCGGCGCGACGCGGGATTCACGCTGTTCTACATGGGGATCAATCTGGGGGCCGGCATCGGGCCGCTCATCTGCAGCACGCTGGGCGAGAGTGAGCGCTTCGGCTGGCATTACGGCTTTGCCGCTGCCGGCGTCGGCATGGTCATCGGGCTGGCCTATTTCCGGGCCACCCGGTCGCGCCTCGGCAGCGTCGGCCTGCATCCGACGCTGGATGCCACGGACCCGGTGCAGGCGGCGCTGATCCGCTCGGGCTGGCGCCGCGTGGCGCTGGCCACTGGTCTGGTCGTCGTGCTTGCCGTGCTGATCGGCACCGGCACGCTGCCGCTGACGCCGGCAGAGCTCGCGCGCGGCAGCGCCTGGGCCATTGGCATCCTCGCCGCCGCCTATTTCACCTGGCTGTTCCTTTTCGGCCGGCTGGACCGGCAGGAGAAGCAGCGGGTAGCGGTCATCATCGTGCTGTTCCTCGGCGCAGCGACGTTCTGGTCCGGATTCGAGCAGGCGGGGTCTTCCCTCAACCTGTTCGCCGAGCGCTACACCGACCGCATGATCGGCGGCTTCGAGATTCCGGCCGGGTGGTTCCAGTCACTGAACCCGGTCTTCGTCATCAGCTTCGCGCCGGTGTTCGCGGCCCTCTGGGTCGGCCTGGCACGCCGCGGCCTGAACCCGTCGACTCCAGCCAAGTTCGGCCTCGGCCTGCTGCTGCTCGCGGCCGGCTTCGGCGTGATGCTGGGCGCGGCGACACTGGTGGCGGCCGGCCAGCAGGCGCTGCCGGCCTGGCTGATCTTCACCTACCTGTTCCACACACTCGGCGAGCTGGCGCTGAGCCCGGTGGGCCTGTCGGCGACCACGCGGCTCGCGCCACGGCGCTTCGTCGGACAGATGATGGGCATCTGGTTCCTCGCGGCTTCGGTGGGCAATATCCTCGCGGGCCTGTTCGCCGGGCAGTTCAAGGATGACGTCCTGGCCGACATGCCGGGCCTCTACCTGCAGATCGTGCTGATGACGGCCGGTGCCGGAATGCTCTTCCTCGTGTTCACACGACCCATCCGCCGGCTGATGGGCGATGCCGGCTAGCCAGGACACCGCATGCAAGCGCAACGCGAGCTGACCGTCCGCGCGCTGGTCCTCGGCGGCATCCTCGCGGTGCTGCTTGGCGCCGCCAACGCCTACCTCGGCCTGTTTGCCGGCATGACGGTATCCGCCTGCATTCCCTCGGCGGTGATTTCGATGGGTGTGCTGCGCCTGCTTGGCCACGCCGGGATCGGCGAGAACACGCTGGTGATGACCCAGGGCTCGGCCGGCGAGGCACTGGCGGCGGCGGCGATCTTCACGCTGCCGGCACTGGTGCTTCTCGGCGTCTGGGATCACTTTCCCTACCTCTGGGTCACCGCCATTGCCGGTATCGGCGGCATGCTCGGGGTGCTGCTCACCATCCCGCTGCGCCGCGCGCTCATCGTCGAACAGGACCTGAAGTTCCCGGAGGGCACGGCAGTCGCCGAGGTGCTGCGGGTGGGCGAACGGGCGGGGCAGGGGCTGGGGGCGCTGGTGGGGGCTGGCCTGCTGGGAGCGTTCATCAAGTTCTGCGAAACCGGCCTGCAACTCTGGCCGGGTACCGCCCAGATCGCCGGACATGTCGGGCGGGGCATCGCCTACTTCGGCACCAACCTGTCGCCGGCACTGCTCGGCATCGGCTACATCGTCGGCCTGAACATCGCCGCGCTGGTGTTTGCCGGCAGCATGATCTCCTGGAACCTGGCGATCCCGGTGTACGCCGCCTGGTTCCTGCCTGGCGACCCGGCATTCTCCGGCACGGCGGCGCTGCCGCCGGCGGACCTCGCCTACCTCATCTGGACCAGGAAGATCCGCTACCTCGGCGTCGGTGCCATGCTGGTCGGCGGCCTCTGGGCGCTGGTCGCCATCCGCCACTCGCTGTTTTCCGGCGTGAGGAGCGGCCTGGTGCAGTTCCGCCGCTCGCGCGAGCAGGCACCGGATCCACGCGACCGCGACCTGCCCATGCCCTGGGTACTGGCCGGCATTGCCGCCTGCGTGCTGCCGATCTTCCTGCTCTACGGCCAGATCGTCGGGCACTACGGGGTAGCGGCGGCCATGGCGGTCACCATGCTGGTCGCCGGTTTCCTCTTCTCCTCGGTGGCCGCCTACATGGCCGGCCTGGTGGGTTCGTCCAACAACCCGATCTCCGGCGTCACCATGGCCACCATGCTGCTGGCGTCGCTGCTGCTCCTGCTGCTCCTCGGCCCGGACAGCGGCAATGGCCCGGCCGCGGCCATCATGATCGGCGCCGTGGTGTGCTGCGCGGCCTCCCTCGGCGGCGACCTGCTGCAGGACCTCAAGACCGGGCAGCTCGTCGGTGCGACGCCGTGGAAGCAGCAGCTGGCGCTGGCCGCGGGCGTGCTGGTGTCGGTGTTCGTGATGGCGCCGATCCTCAACCTGCTGCTGCAGGCCTATGGCATCGGCGAACCGAGCGCTGCGCACCCGAAGCCACTGGTGGCGCCGCAGGCGACGCTGATGGCCTCGGTGGCGCAGGGCGTGTTCCGTGGTGGCCTGCCCTGGGGCATGGTCGCCGCGGGTGCCGCCATCGGCGTTGCCATCATCCTGCTCGACGAGTGGCTGCGGCGCCGTGGCGCGTCGTTCCGCGCGCCGGTGCTGGCAGTCGCGGTCGGCATCTACCTGCCGCTGGAGGTGGATACGCCGATCTTCGTCGGCGGCCTCATCGCCTGGCTGGTGCAACGGCGGCTGGGCCGTGCCGACAGCGGCGCGGGCGCCGGCACCCTGTTCGCCGCAGGCCTCATCACCGGCGAGGCGCTGGTGGGCATCCTGCTCGCCATCCCGATCGTCGTCACCGGCAGCACCGGGCTGCTGGCCGTGCCGGACGCCTGGCAACCGGGCGCGCTGGCCGGGCTGGCCATGGTCGCGCTGGCTGCTGCGCTTCTCTACCGCGCCGGGCTGCGCTCCAGTCCCTGAAGAACCTACAATGGCGGCCCTTGCACCCGGCGCCACAGCGGAGAGAAGCCATGCCTGCCTACATCATCTCGGTCGTCCAGTTCACGAACATGACCCCGCAGCTCAAGGAATACGCGCAGAAGTCCGCGGCGCTGGCGAAGAGCCACGGCGGCCGTTACGTCGTGCGCGGCAAGACCGTGGAACTGCTGGAAGGCACCGGCCTGGACGGCAAGTCGGTGGTGATCCTCGAGTTCCCGACCATGGAGCAGCTCAAGGCTTTCGTGAAGGGCGACGAGTACCAGAAGACGGTCAAGCCGCTGCGTGCCGGCACCGGCATCTACGACATCGGCATCTTCGAGGCACCGCCACCGGCGATGCAGTGAGCCGCCGGCCGCTCAGCCCCCATCCACGATCATGAACGTGCCCTCGGCTTCGGCGACCAGCGTGTTGTCCGCGGCACGAATTGCCTTGCCCGAGAGCACGGCCAGCCGCCCCTTGCGCCGGAGCAGTCGCCCCTCCAGCAGCAGGCGGTCACCGAGTTCGACCGGCTCGCGATAGCGCACCTCGCAGCGTGCCGTGTGCCCGCGGATGCCCTGGAGGAACAGCCAGTTGGCCATGACGTCATCCAGCGCGCTGTAGATGATGCCGCCATGCACCAGCCGGTCGTAGCCGCAGTGGAAGGGACCGGGGCTGAACTCGCTGCGGCAGGCTTCCCCGTCCATGCGGAAGGGCAGGCGCAGGCCCAGCGGGTTGTCGGGCCCGCAGACGAAGCACTGGTTGGCATCGGGACGCGTGCGCTGCTCGCTCATGGCCTTGCCCTCTCCGGCGCTTGTCCGGCCCGCCGGCCAAACCTATGCTAGCGGTCCATGGCCTACGATCCCAGCAACATCTTCGCGAAGATCCTCAGGAACGAGATCCCCGCCTTCCGGGTGCATGAAGACGAACGCACGCTGGCGTTCATGGATGTCATGCCGCAATCGGACGGCCATGTGCTGGTGGTGCCCAGGAGCCCGGCAGAGAACATTTTCGATCTCGACCCCGCCATGGCTGCCGCCGTCATCCAGTCCGGCCAGAAGCTGGCGCGCGCGGTGAAGCAGGCCTTCAATGCCGATGGCGTCATGCTGGTGCAGTACAACGGCGCAGCAGCCGGCCAGACGGTGTTCCATTTCCACCTGCATGTCATACCACGCTATGCCGGCCAGCCGCTTCGCAGCCACGGCCGCAGCATGGCCGATGGCAAGCTGCTGGAAGAGCATGCGCAGAGGATCCGCGCCGCACTGCAGACCGGATGACGGGCTGAACTAGCCGCGTGCGGCGGCAGCCGGGGGCGTGGCGGTGCCGAGTGCGGGCGGACGTCGTCTGTCCTTGTCCTTCGCCATGGCGCGCCCGGCCGCATTGCCGAGATCGAGCAGGCTGCGGCCATCACCCGGAAACACGCCGGCGCCGATGCCGACCGTCACGCGCTGGAGCACACCACCGATTTCCACGGTCGTGGTGCCGATGTTGTGGCGGATGCGGTTGGCGACCGCCTTCGCCACCGCTGGCCCGGCCCCGGAAACGAACAGCAGGAACTCGTCGCCACCATAGCGGGCCACGAGATCCACCGAGCGGGTGCTGCGCCGAAGGGCTGCGGCCACCGCGGCGAGCACGCGATCGCCGGCATCGTGGCCATGGCGGGCGTTGATCAGCTTCAGGCCGTCGATGTCCACCAGCAGCACGGCAAAGCCGCTGCCGCGCTGGATGGCCCGTTCGCGCTCCGTCTCGACGAGTTGCGAGAACGCCGAGAGCGTCAGCAGGCCCGTCAGCGGGTCGTGATCGGCCATCACCTGCAGCTTCTCGCGGGCATCGGCCATGCGCCCAGCCAATGCAGCCGTCACCAGGGCCACCAGCAGCATCGGCAACTCCCCGGCGACCAATGCCAGCGAGGAGGCGAGGCCGGGCGCCTCACGGCCCATGCCAAGCCAGTCCAGCACCAGCCTTGCTGCCAGGACCAGGCCAACGATAGCGATGGTCATGCCCCGGCCGAGCGTGAGTGCCGCACCGATGACCGGCAGCAGATAGAGGCCTGCCAGCCTCTCGCGACCGTCACCGGTCAGTGCGAGCACGGCGGTGATCAGCGCCACCATGGCAACGATTGCCAGCAATCGCTGGTCCCGCGACCGGTCTGCCGGGAACCGGTGCACTGCCGCGAGCAGCACACCGTAGGCCAGGCAGGCGCCCAGGTACAGGCCGGGATGGGTCATGCCGCCCGCCGGGATGGCGAAATGAAGCAGCACCAGCACCAGCAGCAGGATCTCGATTCCGGTGCCGTCGTGCAGGATGCGGGCGAGCCCGACGCTGCCTGTCCCGTCGTCGGACCCCGGGGTTGAATCTGCCATGGTCCGTGATTCCCGGTGGCGGACTGCTGCCGCCACCCTGCCCCGAGGGCAGGAAAGCCTTACCGGTCGTGGATGGTGCCAGTACCCTGCGGCCCTGTCCGCGACCCGCTTGGCAGATCGGCAGCGTTTGTCCTGCCACTCCTGAGATAGGCCAGCGCCTGGTCGATCGCCGGATCGGCCTGCGGCGGCTGGGCCGGAGCGCCCGCGCCCTCCAGCACCACATCGGGCGTGATGCCGTGCCCGTTGATGGATTCTCCGGAGGGCGTGAAATAGTGCGAGGTGGTCAGCTTCAGCGCCCGGCCTCCGGACAGTGGCATCACCGTCTGCACCGAGCCCTTGCCGAAGGTACGCACCCCCATGATCGTGGCACGATGGTTGTCGCGGAGCGCGCCGGCGACGATCTCCGAAGCGGAGGCCGAACCACCATTGACCAGCACCACGAGAGGCACGCCGGCCAGCAGGTCGCCGGCATGGGCCTCGTGGCGGAAGCTGGCGTCGCTGGCGCGGCCGCTGGCGGTGACGATCACGCCGCTGTCGAGGAAGTCATCGCTCACCTCCACGGCTGCATCCAGCACCCCACCCGGATTGTTGCGCAGGTCCAGCACCAGGCCGCGGAGTGCGCTGCCGCGTCGCCTGCCGGTGAGTTCCGCCAGGGCCTTGCGCAGATCGGCGCCGGTGGTGCCGCTGAACTGGCTGATACGCACATAGGCGAAGCCCGGCTCCAGCATCCGCGAGCGGACGCTGTGCAGTTCGACATTGCCCCGCACCAGCTCGAAGGCCAGCAGCTGGGCCTCCCCGCTCCGTGACACGGTCAGGCTCACCTTCGTGCCTGCCGGCCCGCGCAGCCGGTTGATGGCATCGGTGATGTTGTCGTTGCTCACCACCAGGCCATCGATGCTGAGGATGACGTCACCGCTGCGGATGCCGGCCTGGTCCGCGGGCGTGCCTTCGATGGGCGATACCACCAGCACCTTGCCGTCGCGCATGTTCACCTCGAGCCCCACACCCGAATAGTTGCCGGTGGTGCTGATGCGCAAGTCCTCGTACTCGTCGGCATCGAGGAACTGCGAGTAGGGGTCGAGACTCGTGACCATGCCACGCACGGCGCTTTCCAGCAGCCGGTGGTCGTCGACCGGTTCCACGTAGTCGAGCTTGACGCGCTCGAGGACCTCGGTCAGCAGACGCACGTCGTCCCAGGGCAGCACGCCGCCCTGCGTATCGCGCCCGGCGAGCACGCTGCCGCCGGTGGCGACCGCGACGCCGGCGAGGAGTCCGAGGCCGAAGAGCAGGAAGCCACGGGTCCTGCCGGACATCAGCGGGCGCTATCCGGGACGGGTGGCATGCGCGCCACGATATCACAGGGCATCGCTGCGCATGGCCAGTGGCGGCGCACCCGCGCCAGCCTGCTAGCGCACCCAGTCCTTCGGATCGATGGGCTTGCCGTTGCGGCGTACCTCGAAATAGAGCCCGGAGCGGTTCTCCCCGCCACTGTCACCGACACGGGAGATCACCTCGCCCTGCGCGACCGTGTCGCCGACGGACTTCAGCAGGTCCTGGTTGTGGCCATAGAGACTCATGTAGCCCTTGCCGTGGTCCACCACCAGCAGCAACCCCATGCCAGGCAGCCAGTCGGCATAGGCAACGCGGCCGCCGCGTACCGCCCGGACCTCGGCGCCGGCTGGTGCCTCGAGCATCATGCCGTCCCAGCGCAGCATGCCATCGGCGCGCGGCTGGCCGTAGCGCGATATGGCGCGTCCCCGCAACGGCAGGTCCTTGACCTGCACTGCCGGTCCCGGGGCCGGTGCAGGTGCGGTGCGTCGTGCGGTGCTGGCACGGCTTTCACGCTCCAGCCGTGCCATGAGGGCAGCAAGTCCCCTGGCCTCCTCGCGCAGGCGGCCGAGCTTCGCTTGCCGGCTATCCAGGCTGCGCTCCAGCGTCTGCAGCGACTTCGCGCGCACCTGCCGCGCAGCCGCCAGCTCGCGCACGCGGGCCGACTGGCGATCACCGAGATCCGCCAGTTCGGCGAGCTGGGCGTCGAGTTCGGCGGCAGCGGCGGCCAGCCGTGCCAGCTCCTGCTCCACGTCCTGCAGCAGCTTGCCGCGCTGGCGGGTGATGTAGCCGTAATAGACGACGCGACGTGACAGCGCGACCGGGTCCTGCTGCGTGAGCGCCACCCGCAACCATTCTTCGCGTCCGGTGGCGTAGGCCAGCCGCAGTTGCGAGCCCAGCGCCGCGCGATGCCGGGCGAGATCCGCCTCGGCATCAGCCATGTCTGCGCGGATCCCGCGCTCCCGCTCCCGCCCCTCGGCCAGCTTGCGGCGAATCCCCTGCAGGGCGCTGCGCGCGTCCGCTTCCACGAGCTCGGCGTCCTTCAGCGCCTTGCCTGCCGTGGGCTTCCCGGCCGCTGCCCGGGAGATCTCCGTCTCCAGATTGCGGATGCGCTCCTGGATGGCATCGAGTTCCCGTGCGGTTTCCGCCTTCCTGGCTGACGTACCGGCTGCGCCGGCGACGCCGGCGAGCAGTGCCATGGCGGCCAGGACGACGAGGGCCGGGGCAAGGCCCGCAGCCTGGCGGGGCGGTCGCGTGGCGGATGCTGTCATGAGGCCGCGGAATGGAGGAGTGACCGGTGAATGGCGGATTCTGTCACAGGGCTGCCGCGGCCGGGCAGCAGCGCGCGGCGAGCGGGTATAATCCGCCGCCACTGCACGAGGCACCGCGAGTACATGGCCCGATTCATCGAGTTCTGCCTGCGCCACCCGCTTCTCGTCGGGGGTACGCTCATGGCGCTCGTCGCTGCGATCGCAAACGAGATCCGGCTGCGCGGTCGGGCCGGCCTCGCGGTGCCGCCGTCACGGGCGGTGATGCTGATCAACCAGGGCGCCACCGTGGTGGATGTGCGCGAGAAGGACAGTTTCGCCGGTGGGCATATCGTCGATGCCATCAACCTTGCTGCGGGCGACCTCGTGGCCGGCGCGGAATCCCGCCTGAAGAAGAAGCGGCCAGTCATCCTCGTCTGCGACAGCGGCGCTCAGAGCGTCCGGCTCGTCGGCGGCCTGCGCAAGGCAGGATTCGAGAGCACCTGGGCGCTGGACGGCGGCCTGACTGCCTGGCGTCGGGACAACCTGCCCGTGGTGAGCGGGCGGCCGCGCAGCTGAGGAAGCCCCGTGAACCACGCAGCGGAAGTCGTGATCTACACCAAGCCGACCTGTCCCTACTGCGCGGCCGCCAAGGCCCTGCTCAAGGGCAAGGGCGTGTCGTACCGGGAGATCGACATCGCCGGCGACGATGGCCGTCGGGAGGAGATGATCGCGCGCAGCGGCCGGCGGACCGTACCGCAGGTCTTCATCGGCAGCCGCCATGTCGGCGGTTTCGATGACCTCTCCGCACTGGACCAGCAGGGCGGGCTCGACCCGCTGCTGGGCATCAGCCGATGATCGGCAAGTGGATCTGCCATGAGCGCTGAGAACACCTCCGGCAACGGTGCCGCGGACACCCGTCCGCCCGGCCCGGTCTTCGAACTGCGCCTGGTCTTCCTGCGGGATCTCTCCTTCGAATCCCCGCATGTCCCCGGCGTGCTGTTCGGGCACGAGCAGCCCGAACTGACGTTCAGTGTCGAGAGCGGTCATCGGCTGCGCGAGAAGGACCTGTTCGAGGTCTCCCTGGACGTCACCGTGCATGCCACGGCAGGCGACAAGTCCCTGTTCATCATCGAAGTGAAGCAGGGAGGGTTGTTCGAGATCCGCGGATACCCGTCGGAGGAAACCATGGCCCTCTTGCGGACCCGTGCGCCGGAGGCGCTCTATCCCTATGCACGGGAGCTGATTGCCTCGCTGGTGAGCCGCGGCGGCTTTCCCCGCCTGCAGCTGCGACCGATCAACTTCGAAGCACACTACGCCGAGGCACAGCGCACCGGCGTCGCATCGGCCTGAAGCACCCGCACGCACGGCGCAGCTCCGTGAGCCAGGCACCACCACCCGACTCCATCGCCGTGCTGGGCGCCGGCTCCTGGGGCACCGCCCTGGCAGTACAACTGGCGAAGGTCAACGGCGCCACCAGCCTCTGGGGACGCGATGCGCCGGCCCTGCGGGAGATGGCTGCCGGGCGCGTCAACCGGCGTTACCTGCCTACGGCAAGGTTGCCCGACAACCTGACGGTCGAGCCCGACCTCGAACGCGCGGTGCGCCGGCATCGGGACTTGCTGGTCTGCGTGCCGAGCCAGGCGTTCCGTACCCTCGTCGCAGCCATCGCCCCGTGCCTCGCGCCGACCAGCCGCGTCGCCTGGGCGAGCAAGGGCTTCGAGCAGGCCAGCGGCAAGCTGCCCCACGAGGTGGCACGCGAGCTGCTGGGCCCGGACCGGCCGCTGGCCGTGCTGTCGGGGCCGACGTTCGCGCGCGAAGTGGCAGCCGGCCTGCCCACTGCGCTGACGGTGGCTGCCTCGGATCCGGCATTCGCCGACGATCTTGCCTTGCGCATCTCGGACCAGCGCTTTCGTGCCTACACCTCCAGCGACATGACTGGCGTCGAGGTCGGCGGCGCGGTGAAGAATGTCCTCGCAATCGGCGCGGGCATTTCCGACGGCCTCGGGTTCGGAGCCAACGCCCGCATGGCATTGATCAATCGCGGCCTGGCCGAGATGACCCGCCTCGGCGTGGCGCTGGGGGCGCGGGCCGAAACCTTCATGGGGCTATCCGGCATGGGCGACCTGGTGCTGACCTGCACCGACGACCAGTCGCGCAATCGCCGTGCCGGCCTGCTGATTGCCGCCGGCAGGAGCAGCAGCGGCGCAGCAGCGGAAATCGGCTTCGTCTGCGAGGGCATCATCGCCGCCCGGGCCGTCCGCGAGGTTGCCCGCCACCGCGGCGTGGACATGCCCATCTGCGAACAGGTCTACCGCATCCTCTACGAGGGTGTCGCGCCTGGCGAGGCCGTGGCGGCCCTGATGAGCCGTGCGCTGAAGCCCGAATCGGCGGCCTGAGGGCCAGCGCTTCAGCCACCGCCCGGAAAGCCGAGCTGGCGCCAGGCCTCGTACACCACGACGGCTGCCGCATTCGACAGGTTCAGGCTGCGGCTGCCCGGCTTCATCGGTATCCGCAGCACCCGCTCGCGCGGCACTGTCGAGAGGATCTCGCCGGGCAGGCCCGCGGTCTCGGGTCCCAGCAGGAACACATCACCCGGCGCGAAGACCACCGCGGCATGGGACATCCGCCCGCGCGTCGACACCGCGAACAGCCGCTGCCCCGCGAGGCCAGCCAAGCAGCTGGCCAGATCGGGGTGCACGGTCACGCTGGCCATATCGTGATAATCGAGGCCAGCACGACGCAGATAGCGATCCTCCAGCGTGAATCCCAGTGGCTCGACCAGGTGCAGGCGCGTCCCCGTGTTGGCACACAGGCGTATGATGTTGCCGGTATTTGGCGGGATTTCCGGCTGAAAAAGCACAAGGTCGAACATTGACTGCACCAGGCAATACCGTCGCCGATCCGCGGCTCGCAACCGGCTTCTGCGGCATGACGCTCGCATCGCCCATCGTGCTGCTGTCAGGCTGCGTGGGCTTCGGCGAAGAGTACACGCGCATCGCGGGATTCTCGAACCGCGATGTCGGCGCCATCGTCCTCAAGGGCACAACGCTGAACCCGCGCCTGGGCAACGCCCCGCACCGGGTCTGGGAGACGCCTTCCGGGATGCTCAATTCCATCGGCTTGCAGAACCCGGGCGTGGACGCCGTGGTGAGCCGTATCCTGCCGACGCTGGACCGGAGCGAAACCCGCTTCATCGCCAACGCCTGCGGCTCCACCATCGAGGAGTACGTAGCCGTCTGCCGACGCTTCGACGACTCGCCCATCGATGCGATCGAGATCAATATCTCCTGCCCGAACGTCAAGGAGGGCGGTGCCTCCTTCGGCAACTATCCGGATGCCTCGGCACAGGTGGTGGCAGCCTGCCGGAAAGCGACGAAGAAGCCATTGATCGCCAAGCTCTCGCCAAACCAGACGGATATCCAGGAGAACGCCCGCCGCTGCATCGAGGCCGGCGCCGACGCGCTCGCCGTGATCAACACCCTCATGGGCATGGCAGTGGATGTCGAGACCCGGCGGCCGGTGCTGGGCAACATCCAGGGCGGCCTCTCGGGGCCGGCGATCCGCCCCATCGCGGTATTGAAGACCTGGCAGGTATACCAGCAGGCCCGCAAGCACGGCATACCGATCATCGGCCAGGGCGGTATCGTCACCGCGAGGGATGCGCTGGAGTTCATCATCGCCGGGGCGACGGCCATCGGCGTGGGAACCGCGCTGTTCTACGATCCGCTGGTCTGCCGGAAGATCAATGCCGGCCTGGCCGAGTACCTCACGCGAATGCAGATGTCAGGGCTGGCGCAACTGGTTGGCAGCCTCGACGCGACCGCTCCCGCTGCCGGCAACGTCTGCTAGCCCACTGGCCGTCGTGACCTGAGCGGCTTCGAGCGGCGCCGCTGCACCGTCTGCTTGACGGCACGTTCCACCCGCGCCAGTGCATCGTCCATCGCCGCCTGCAGCGAGTCGCTGTCGGATTCGATGATGACGCTCGGAAAATCAGCCAGGGTCACCTTGATCACGCAGCGCTGGTCGATTCCCCCACGCGGGCCGTTGATGTCCCCGATCCGTACGCTCACCCGCTGGATGGCGCGTGAGAACTTGCCGAGCTTGCGGCCAAGCTTGCGTCGCAGGTAGTCCTTGTCCGCCTGATCGGCGGCGGCGCCTGTCACACGAATATGGGCGGGTATTCCGGCGGGTGCCTCCTGGCGCCCCGCCAACTTCGTGGTCCTGGACGAGGCTGCGCCAAGCGGTGCACGCTTCTCGCTGTCCGGTGTCCGTACCCGCGCGCGACCCAATTTGGGCGTATTGCGTCCCTTGACCGGTGACGGGCGGCTCCTGCTCCGGCCTGTGGTGGTGCTCCGGCGGCTCATGGATTCCTCTGCCTGCGTGAGGGGCCTGCCATGATGGCTGGACGGCTGGCAATTGCAAGATGGCGACAGACCGCCTGGCCAGACATGCAGCGCCGCACGTGCGGCTATGAATCGAGCTGCAGCTCCTGGATCTTGCGTGCCAGCGTGTTGCGACCCCAGCCGAGCAGCCGCGCCGCTTCCTGCCGGTGCCCATGGGCGCGAGCCAGGGCGGTACGGATCAGGGCCTTCTCGAACTCCGGCAGCGCACTTTCCAGAAGGGGCCCCGCAGCGCCGCTGTCGAGCTGCCGCTCGGCCCAGCGCATCAGGCTCGCTGACCACTCCGGCGTGCCGGAGGGCCGCTGGCTGCTGCCGCCGAGGTCTGCGGGCACATCAGCCACCTGGATTTCCGGACCCGGTGCGGTCACGGTCAGGCGCCGGCAGGCATTGACCAGCTGGCGCACGTTTCCCGGCCAGTCGAAGCCCTGGAGCAGCGCCAGCGCATCGGCCGCCATGGCCTTCGGCTCGGTTCCGAGTTCGCGGGCTGCTTCGCGCAGGTAATGCCCGACCAGCAGCGGAATGTCATCACGGCGCTCGCGCAATGGCGGCGTGGCAATGTGGATCACGTTGAGCCGATGAAACAGGTCCTCGCGAAAGCGGCCTTCGCGCACCGCCACGTTCAGGTCCTGATTGGTGGCGGCGATGACGCGCACGTCAACGCGCAATGGCTGTTGCCCACCGACACGATAGAACTCCCCCTCCGCCAGAACGCGGAGCAGCCGTGTCTGCAGCGCGGGGGACATGTCGCCGATCTCGTCGAGGAACAGCGTGCCGGTGTGGGCCTGCTCGAAGCGGCCGATGCGACGCGCGTCGGCGCCGGTGAAGGCACCACGCTCGTGGCCGAACAGCTCGGACTCCAGCAGCTCCGAAGCGATCGCCGTCGTATTCAGCGCCACGAAGGGCCTGGCCGAGCGCGGGCTGTGCTGGTGCAGCGCCCGCGCCACCAGTTCCTTGCCGGTGCCCGACTCGCCGGTGATGAGCACGTTCATGCTGGAGCGTGACAGGCGGCCGATGGTCCGGAATACCTCCTGCATGGCCGGGGCCTTGCCGATCATCTGGGGCATGACGGGGCCTTCGGCCGACTCGGTCAACGCGGCATGGTTGACCGAGCGTGCCGCGCGCCAGACGAGGCTCACGGCTTCGTCCACGTCGAACGGCTTGGGCAGGTACTCGAAGGCGCCGCCCCGGTAGGCCGCCACCGCGCTGTCCAGGTCCGTGTGGGCGGTAATGACGATCACCGGCAGCGAGAGCCCGCTCGCGTCCAGGCGGCGCATCAGGTCCATGCCGTCCACACCCGGCATGCGCACGTCCGTGACGACCACGTCCGGCCGCGCCTCACCGAGGGCCGCAAAGAATTCCTCGGCCCGCTCGAAGCTCCGGGTGCTGATACCCGCCGCCTTCAGCGCCTTGTCCAGCACCCAGCGCACCGCATCGTCATCGTCGACGACCCAGACATCGAGCGGTGCGCCGCTCATGTGCTGCCACTCCCGGAGGCTGGCTGCGCTTCCATGGACTCCACTGGCAGGCGCAGCATGAACACCGTCTCGCCCGGCTGCGAGCGGTATTCGATGAGGCCGCCGTGGCGGCTGAGGATCTCCTGCGCCAGCGGCAGGCCAAGGCCGGTGCCGTCGCTGCGGCCGGAGACCAGCGGATAGAAGATCGAGTCCCCCAGTTCCGGGTCGACTCCAGGCCCATCGTCCTCGATCTCGATGTTCGCCACCAGCTTGTGCCGCTGGTCGCCGATCACCCAGTTGGTCAGCGCACGGCTGCGAATGGTGATGCGCCCGGACTGGCCGACCGCCTGGGCGGCATTGCGCACGATGTTGAGCATCGCCTGCACCATCTGGTCGCGGTCGACCGGTATGGGCGGCAGGCTGGGATCGTAGTCGCGCAGCAGTTTCACACCAGGCGGCACCTCGCTGGCCACGAGGGTCCGGACCCGCTCGAGGACCTCGTGGATATTCACGGGCTCGCGCCGCAGGCGACGCGCCGGACCGAGCAGACTGTCGGTCAGCGCAGCAAGGCGATCTGCCTCACCGATGATGACCCGCGTGTACTCGCGCAGTTCCGGGGTGGGCAACTCGCGCTCCAGGAGCTGTGCGGCGCCGCGCAGGCCGCCAAGCGGGTTGCGGATCTCGTGGGCAAGCTGGTGGATGACACGCCGGCTGGCGTCGTGCTGGCTGATCAGTGCCTTCTCGCGGTCGATATGCCGCCATTGTGTGGCATCGATGAGCTCGATGACGATGACGAGGCCGTGATCGGTCCGCAGCGGCGTGGCGCGTGCCGTGACCTGCATGGCCTCGCCCTGCCGGTAGACAGGATGCAGCGCGAATTCATGGCCGTAACTCTGGCCGGTGGCTGCCGCGCGACCGATCAGCGGGGCGAGCGGCGCCAGCTCCGGTTGCAGCGACGGCAAGTGGCGTTCGCGGGCCTGGTTCGCGCTGACGCCGAGCAGCGATTCGGCGGCCGCATTGAGCTGGCAGACATGGCCATCCGCGGTCACCACGGCCACCGCCGTGGTGAGGCCGTCGAGGATGAGCGAAGCAGGCAGGCTGCTGGTGGCTGCCGTGTCAGCAATCCTGGTCAGGGAGTCGCGATGGAAGTCTGGCGAACGACGAATGTCGTCGGCTCGCTCTCCCCAAGCACTGCCTCGTTCTTGCCGATCACCTCGGCTTTCAGCGTGTGCACTCCGCGGTACACGTCCTGGAGCTGCGTCTCCGTACTCCCCTCCGGAAGATCCTGGGCCACGCCGTCCAGGTACAGGCGCAGGTGATTGCCCGGCTGAAGCTCGGGGCTCACCCGCATCGATACGCGGACCTGGCCTGCGATGTTCCAAAGTACCTCCTGCTGTGCCGGGCTGACGATCTCCAGCAATTCATACCGTGGCTTGGTGGCCGCCGCAGCCGGCGCCGCTGCCTGCTTGCCAGTGGCGCCGGTCCCGCTGCTGCTGCCCGTGCCCGCCTTCGGCGTCGAGAAGCCCGGTGCATCCGTGATGCGCAGCTTTTCCGCGCCGGGCTGCCACTGGTCCGAGTAGTGGGCCTGGCCCGATGAATCGACCCACCGGTAGACATCGGTTGCACCGGCAGGCAGGGCCAGCAGGAGCGCGAGCAAGAGCACGATTCGCATGCCCCAAGCATACCCTCCCGGTGCCTGGCGGGGCCAGCGCGCCGCGGGCCTTAAGTCAAGACCCGCGGCGCGGCGCCATGACACCTACAGGCTGTAGTACAACTCGAACTCAACCGGATGCGTGGTCATGCGCACCTTGGTGACGTCCTGCATCTTCAGGTCGATGTAGGCATCGATCATGTCGGCGGAGAACACGTCGCCGGCCATGAGGAAGCCACGGTCCTTGTCGAGTTCATTGAGGGCCTGCTCGAGGGAGAAAGCCACCTGCGGGATCTTCTTCTCCTCCTCCGGCGGCAGGTCGTAGAGGTCCTTGTCCATGGCCTCGCCCGGATTGATCTTGTTCTTGATGCCGTCGAGACCCGCCATCATCATCGCCGAGAAGGCCAGGTACGGATTGGCCGTGCTGTCAGGAAAGCGCACTTCGATGCGCCGGCCCTTCGGGCTGGAGATGGGGATGCGGATCGAGGCGGAACGGTTGCGCGCGGAATAGGCCAGCATCACCGGCGCCTCGAAATGCGGCACCAGGCGCTTGTAGCTGTTGGTGCTGGGGTTCGTGAAGGCGTTGAGGGCCCGGGCGTGCTTGAGGATGCCGCCTATGTAATAGAGGGCCAGCTCCGACAGGCCGCCATAGCGGTCGCCCGTGAACAGGTTCTTGCCGCCCTTGGCGAGGGACTGGTGGACATGCATGCCGCTGCCATTGTCGCCAACCAGCGGTTTCGGCATGAACGTCACGGTCTTGCCGTAGCTGTGCGCGACGTTCTGCAGGACGTACTTCAGGACCTGCACTTCGTCACCCTTCTGCACGAGGTGCCCGAACTGCACGCCGATCTCGCACTGCCCGGCGGTCGCCACCTCATGGTGGTGGACCTCCACGCTGATTCCCATCTGCTCCAGCGCCAGACACATGGCGGAACGGATGTCGTGCAGCGAGTCAACCGGCGGCACGGGAAAGTAGCCGCCCTTCACGCCCGGACGATGGCCGATGTTGCCGCCATCCTTCTCGGCACGATTGGAATTCCACGACGCCTCGGCGGAATCGACCGAGTAGAAGCCGCTGTTGATGGTCGAGCCATAGCGGACGTCGTCGAAGATGAAGAACTCGTTCTCCGGCCCGAAGAACGCCTGGTCGGCAATGCCGGTGGACTTGAGGTAGGCCTCGGCGCGCTGGGCCAGCGTGCGCGGACAGCGCGAGTAGCCCTGCATCGTCGAGGGTTCGAGCACATCGCAGCTGATGTTGATGGTCGCATCCTCGCTGAAGACGTCGAGGCGGGCCGTGCCGGGATCAGGCATCAGTACCATGTCCGACTCGTTGATGCCCTTCCAGCCGGCGATCGATGAGCCGTCGAACATCTTGCCGTCCTCGAACAGCGACTCATCGGCCAGCCTGGCCGGAATGGTCACGTGCTGTTCCTTGCCGCGGGTGTCGGTGAACCGCAGGTCGACGAATTTGGCTTCCTTTTCCTTGATGAGATTCAGTACGTCAGCGGGCGTCATTGCACATCCTCCAGATGTCCAGATATTCGGGGTTCGATGACCAGCGGTAATCGGCCGCAGCGTCAATGCATGCGGCGTGCCAGAAACGGTGCGACTATAAGAGATTGATTAGACGTGAAATTTGTATCTTCTGCTCATCCAGCATGCACCATCATGGTGCGCACTGGCACTTGACTGCACCAATGTAGCGCATGCGGGCCAACCGTGACCATTTCGGCGGCCGGGCAGAGGCCGGGACAAAGAACGTTATACTTCCGCGCCTGATTTTTCATGGGTTTCACGCGTGACCGCCAGCCGCCCGCCAGCGACCTTCCAGGACCTCATTTTGGCACTGCAGCATTATTGGGCCGGCCAGGGCTGCGTTCTCCTGCAGCCTTACGACATGCCGATGGGCGCGGGCACCTTCCACTCGGCCACCTTCCTGCGCGCCATCGGGCCCGAGCCCTGGAGTGCGGCGTACGTGCAGCCCAGCCGCCGGCCAACCGACGGTCGCTATGGCGAGAACCCGAACCGGCTGCAGCACTACTACCAGTTCCAGGTGATCCTCAAGCCGTCGCCCGACAACATCCAGGACCTGTACCTGGATTCGCTGCGCTCGCTGGGCATCGATCCGCTGGTGCACGATATCCGTTTCGTCGAGGACAACTGGGAATCACCGACACTCGGCGCCTGGGGACTGGGTTGGGAGGTGTGGCTGAATGGCATGGAAGTCACGCAGTTCACGTACTTCCAGCAGGTCGGCGGCCTCGACTGCCGTCCGGTCAGCGGCGAGATCACCTACGGCCTCGAACGGATTGCCATGTACCTGCAGGACGCCGAGAGTGTCTACGACCTGACCTGGACCGATGGTCCGTTCGGGCGCGTCAGCTACGGCGATGTGTTCCACCAGAACGAGGTGGAAATGTCCCGCTACAATTTCGAGTGTGCAGACACCGGGGTGCTTTTTGCACGCTTCGATGACGCCGAGCGCCAATGCAAGGCGTTGATCGGCAACCAGCTCACCCTGCCGGCCTACGAGCAGGTGCTCGAAGCTTCCCACAGTTTCAACCTGCTCGACGCCCGCCAGGCCATCTCCGTGAGTGAGCGTCAGCGCTACATCCTGCGTGTTCGTGAACTGGCGCGACTGGTTGCACAGGCCTACTACGACAGCCGGGCGTCGCTCGGTTTCCCGATGGGTAATGCGGCCCGGCCGGCTGCCTGATCCCGTTTCCGACCGGAGTTGTCCCCGATGCCGGCGCACGCCGACTTCCTCGTCGAGATTGGCACCGAAGAGCTGCCGCCCAAGGCACTGCGCGACCTCGAACTCGCTTTCCGCGACGGTGTCGTCAGCCGGCTGAACGCCGCAAACCTGGGCGGCGCCGAGGCCCGTTCGTTCGCGACACCACGTCGCCTCGCCGTGCTGGTCCCCGACCTTGCGGTGGAACAGGCGGCGCAACGGGTCGAGAAGCGCGGACCGCCGCTGAAAGTGGCCTTCGATGCCGCAGGCCAGCCCACCCGCGCCGCCCTGGCCTTCGCGCAAACCTGCGCCGTGGAGGTCGATGCGCTGGAAAAGCTGGAAACACCAGCCGGATCCTGGCTGGTTTTCCGCGGCGAATCTGCCGGCAAGGCTGCTGCCGACATCCTGCCAGGACTCGTCGCCGAGGCGCTGGCTGGCTTGCCGGTGCCGCGCCGCATGCGCTGGGGCAACCGTGAGGTCGAGTTCGTCCGGCCGGTCCACTGGCTGGTGATGCTGCTCGGCGAGGCCGTGGTACCGGCGGAGATCCTCGGCCTGCAGGCGGGCAGGCACACCCGTGGCCATCGCTTCATGTCGACCGGTGCCATCGAGCTGCGCAGCCCGGCGGATTACCCATCCGCCTTGCGCGGTGCCGGTTGCGTCATCGCCGACTTCATCGAACGGCGCGGCATGGTGCGTGAACTCGCCATGTCGGCTGGCCGGCAGCTCGGCGGCGAGGCCGTGACGGAGGACGCGGTCCTCGATGAAGTCACCTCGCTTGTCGAATGGCCGGTCGCCGTCACGGGCCGCTTCGATCCGGCTTACCTGGACCTCCCCGAAGAGGTGTTGATGGCCACCCTGCAGGGTCACCAGCGCTACTTCCCGATGCGGGGCGCCGATGGCAGGCTGCTCCCGAACTTCATCACCATCAGCAACCTGCGCAGCAGCGATCCTGCCCAGGTACAACTCGGCAACGAACGCGTGGTGAAACCCCGCCTGGCCGACGCGTCGTTCTTCTGGACGCAGGACCTGCGCAAGCCTCTTGCCGAGCGCGCGCCCGCCCTCGCCGACATCGTCTTCCAGCGTGGCCTCGGCAGCCTGAAGGACAAATCGTCCCGCATGGCGGCTCTCGGCGTGCAGATTGCCGGCCGCCTTGGCGCCGCACCGGATGCGGTGGAGCGGGCGGCATTTCTCGCCAAGGCCGATCTGCTCACGGACATGGTGAAGGAATTCCCCGAACTGCAGGGCCGGATGGGCTACTACTACGCCCTGCGCAATGGCGAGCCCGATGCCGTCGCGATGGCCATCGAAGAGCAGTACCTGCCACGACATGCCGGTGACCGGCTGGCCACCACCGGTCCCGGCCGCTGCCTGGCCCTCGCCGAGCGGCTCGACACACTCGCCGGCGCCTTCGCCCTCGGCAAGCGGCCGAGCGGCAACAAGGATCCCTTCGGCCTGCGGCGTGCAGCGCTTGGCCTGGTCCGGACCCTGATCGAGGGCGGCATCGAGCTGCCGTTGCCGGAATTCATCGCCAGCGCGCTGGCCTTGCAGCCGGCGAAAGCCGCCGACCCCCGGAGCATTGGCCAGGACCTCTACGATTTCATCATCGAACGCTTGCGCGCCTGGTACCTCGAAGGGCAGGCACCGGGGATCCGTGCCGGCCAGGTGACGGCTGAGATGTTCGAGGCCGTGCGGCTGCGTGCTCCCGCATCGCCGCTGGACTTCCACGCGAGGCTGCTCGCCGTGCGCTCCTTCATGGAGATGGACGAGGCACCCGGGCTCGCCATCGCCAACAAGCGTATCGCCAACATCCTCAGGACGGCCACAGGCGCCGTTCCCGCGGTGGTGGATCCGGCCTTGTTCGAGACCGCCGAGGAGCGGCAGCTGCATGCCGCCCTCGAAGCGCTGTTGCCGGTGCACCAGGCGGGCCTCGTGGACCGCCGTTACGGCGAGGTGCTGCAGCGCCTGGCAGGGCTGCGCGATCCGCTGGACGCCTTCTTCTCCGCCGTCATGGTGATGAGCGAGGATGCGGCGCTGCGCCAGAACCGGCTGGCGCTGCTGCAGGATCTGCGTCAGCTGTTCCTGGACGTGGCGGATCTGTCCTGTCTCAACGTCACCTGAAGGTCCGCGCCGGCCCATGACCGCTAAGGCTTGCAGGCTGGTGGTGCTGGACCGTGATGGCGTGATCAACCGCGAATCGCCCGATTTCATCCGATCGCCGGCGGAATGGATACCGCTGCCGGGCGCCATGGATGCCATCGCGCGCCTGACGCGCAGCGGCTTTGCCGTGGTGGTCGCCAGCAACCAGTCCGGTGTCGGCCGGGGCTTGTTCACCGCGGAAACCCTGGTGGCGATCCATCGCAGGATGACCGGCTGCATCGAGGCGGCGGGTGGCCGGCTTGCCGGGATTTTCATCTGCCCGCATGCCCCGGATGCCGATTGCGACTGCCGCAAGCCGCGGCCTGGGCTGATGCGGCAGATCGAGGCCGCGTTCCATTGCCCGCTGGCAGGTCACCCTGTCATCGGTGATTCCGAGCGCGACCTGCTCGCCGCACTGGCCGTGGGTGCCCGAGCCATCCTCGTGCGTACCGGCAATGGCATGGAAACGGAGGCGCGACTCCTGGCCAGGGGTGCGAAGCTGGAGGTCTACGACGATCTTGCGGCAGCGGCCGGTGTGCTGTGCAGAGAGCTGCCGTGATCGCTTCGCTGGTCTTCACATCCCTCATGTTCCTGACCATTCCACCCTACGCGCTGGCCGCGATTCTGGTGCGACCGGCAGGGGTGGCGGCTTCGTACCGGGTGGCGGTCGCCTGGGCCCGCCTGACGACCCGCCTCTGCCGCCTGATCTGCAGGCTCGACTACCGCATCGAAGGCATGGAGAACGTGCCGTCAGTGCCTGGAGTGGCGCTGATGAAGCACTCATCGGCCTACGAGACCATCGCGCAGATGCTGCTGTTCCCGGCGCAGTGCTGGGTACTGAAGCGCGAGCTGATGTGGGCGCCGTTCTTCGGCTGGGCACTCGCCGCGCTCGACCCGATTGCCATCAACCGCAAGGCCCGCAGCGGTGCGGTGAACCAGGTCGTCGAGCAGGGCCGGCAGCAGCTGGCACGGGGCCGTTGGGTAATGGTCTTCCCGGAAGGGACACGCATGCCGCCGGGCGAGACGCGCCGCTACGGCATCAGCGGCACCTTGCTGGCGCAGCAGGCGGGTTGCGTGGTGGTGCCCGTGGCGCACAACGCCGGCGACTTCTGGCCACGGCGCGGCTTGCGCAAGCGGCCGGGGACAGTGATCTTCCGCATCGGCGCGCCGATGGATCCCGCCGGCCGGGATCCCCGCGAGTTCAATGACGACGTGCAGTGCTGGATCGAAGCGCAGGTTGCGGACCTGCGCCCCCCGCGCGGCTGACCGAGCGGTTCAGACGTCCAGGTTGGAGACGGTCAGGGCGTTGCGCTCGATGAAGTCGCGTCGCGGTTCGACCTGGTCACCCATCAGCGTGGTGAAGATCTCATCAGCCGAGACCGCGTCTTCGATGCGCACCTGCATGAGGCGTCGCGTCTGCGGATTGACCGTCGTTTCCCAGAGCTGCTCGGGATTCATTTCGCCCAGGCCCTTGTAGCGCTGGATGGTCTGGCCCCGGCGCGCCTCGCCCAGCAGCCAGTCCATGGCCTGGTGGAAGCCCGTCACCGGCTGGCGATCCTGCCCGCGGCTGACGTACGCGCCTTCGCCGATGAGCCCCACCAGGCTCTGGCCGAGGTCCACGAGCTGCGCGTACTCGGGTGACTCGAAAAAGCGGATGGAGATCTCGTGGATTTCCGCGAGGCTGTGCCGCTCGCGCTGGATGCGGATGCCGGCAAGACCGCCATCGGTTTCGATCGCGGACAGCCGGTAACTGGCGCCGTCGCCATTCAGTGACGCACGCAGCGCCTGCTCGAGATCGCCGATCCAGCCGGTCATCCAGGCTGCATCGGTGGCATGCTCGCGGTCGACAGCGGGCGCGTAGATCATCTGCTCGAGGACGTGCCGGTCGTAGCGACGGCCAAGGCGCTCGGTAACCGCCATCACCCGGACGAATTTCTCCGCCAGTGCTGCCAGCGCGGTACCCTGGATGGGCGGCGCATTGGCGCTGACATGAAGTGCTGCGCCTTCCAGTGCCACGTTGACCAGATAGGCATTGAGCTCGGCGTCGTCCTTGACGTACTGCTCCTGCTTGCCGCGCTTGACCTTGTAGAGCGGAGGCTGGGCAATGTAGACGTGGCCGCGAGCGATCAGCTCGGGCATCTGCCGGTAGAAGAAGGTCAGCAGCAACGTGCGGATATGGGAGCCGTCGACGTCGGCGTCCGTCATGATGATGATCCGGTGATAGCGCAGCTTTTCTACGTCGAAGTCCTCGCGGCCGATGCCACAGCCCAGCGCGGTGATCAGGGTGCCGATCTCGTCGCTGGCGAGCATGCGGTCGAAGCGCGCCTTCTCCACGTTGAGGATCTTGCCCTTGAGCGGCAGCACGGCCTGGGTGCGCCGGTCGCGGCCCTGCTTGGCCGAGCCGCCCGCTGAATCGCCCTCGACGAGGAAGATCTCCGAGAGCGACGGATCCTTTTCCTGGCAGTCGGCGAGCTTGCCCGGCAGGCCGGCGATATCCAGGGCACCCTTGCGGCGTGTGAGCTCGCGCGCCTTGCGGGCCGCCTCGCGGGCCCGTGCTGCTTCGACGATTTTCGCAACGATGATCTTCGCTTCGGGCGGATGCTCCAGCAGGAAGGCTTCCAGCCGCTCCGCCACGACGGATTCCACGATGCCCTTGACCTCGGAGGACACCAGCTTGTCCTTGGTCTGGGAAGAGAACTTCGGGTCGGGCAGCTTGACGGACAGGACCGCCGTGAGACCCTCGCGGGCGTCGTCGCCGGTGGTTGGCAGCTTGTCCCGCTTGCCGTTGAGTTCCCGCTCGATATAGCCGTTCAGGGTACGGGTGAGGGCGCTGCGGAAACCCACCAGGTGCGTGCCGCCGTCCTTCTGCGGGATGTTGTTGGTGAAACAGAACATGTTTTCCTGATAACCATCGTTCCACTGCATTGCAGCTTCGACGAGGATGCCGTCCTGTTCGCGGGAGATGAAGATAACTGTCGGCTGAATCGGGGTCTTGTTCCGATTCAGGTGCTCGACGAAGGCACGAATGCCGCCCTCGAACTGGAAGGTTTCCTGGCGGCCGTCGCGCTCGTCGCTGAGCTGGATGCGGATACCGGGGTTCAGGAACGAGAGCTCGCGCAGTCGCTTGGCCAGGATGTCGTAGTGGAACTCGACATTGCTGAAGATCTGGCCGCTGGGCTTGAAGCGGATGACCGTTCCGGTCTTCCGCGTGGTACCGGTTACCCTGAGGGGCGCTTCGGGATCGCCCATCCGGTAGCGCTGCTCGTGAATCTGGCCACCACGGAAAATGGTGAGGTCCAGCGTTTCCGACAGGGCATTGACCACCGAAACACCCACGCCATGCAAGCCGCCGGACACTTTGTACGAGTTCTGGTCGAACTTGCCGCCGGAGTGCAGGACGGTGAGGATCACCTCGGCCGCTGACACGCCCTCTTCCGGATGGATGTCCACCGGGATCCCGCGGCCGTCATCACCTACAGTCAGCGAGCCGTCCTGGTGAATGGCGATGGTGACTTCGGTGCAGAAGCCCGCAAGCGCTTCATCGATCGAATTGTCGACGACCTCGAACACCATGTGATGCAGGCCGGTACCGTCATCGGTGTCGCCGATGTACATGCCCGGCCGTTTTCGCACTGCATCAAGCCCACGTAAGACCTTGATTGTGCTTGAATCGTACTTGTCGCTTCCGGTCATCAACGGTGCTCGCTGTATAGAATTTCGTGAATTATAACAAAGCTTTAGCGTTACCGTGTTCCACGTGGAACAACTTTCCAGGCCGCGACAGCGGCAGTTCCCGGGGGTTGATGCAGGCCAGGAAAACCTGAGCCGGTGCAGCCTCGAGTGCCCGTATCAGCGCAGCGAGCCGCTCTCCGTCGAGGTCGGCGGCGGGTTCATCCACCACCAGGGCCGATTCCGGCTTGCCCCGCACGGCTGCCAGATCCGCCTGGGCCAGAACCAGGGAAGCGCCGAGCAGCTTCTGCTGCCCCTTGGATGCCCGCCAGCGGGAACGCTCGGCATCGATCTCGAAGCGCAGGTCTGCCCTCTGGGGGCCGACTCGGGTGTACCCGGCCAGTCGGTCGGCTGCACGGCTGCCAGCCAGGGCCTCCGCCAGCGGCAGGCCATCAGTCCATCCCGGGCTGTAGTCCAGGGAAACCGCGGCGCCAAGCAGACGTTCCCCAATGTCCTGGAAACGGGGCGTCAATTCAGCGAGGTAGGCCTGGCGCGAGGCATCCACGGCCTCACCCGATATGGCGAGCTCCACTTCCCAGGCGGCCAGCACGGCATCCGTAGCCTGATCACGAAGCGCCGCATTCCGCTGCGCCAGCGCTCTCCGGAACAATCTCCAGGAACGGAGAAAGTCATGTTTCACGTGGAACACGCCCCAGTCGAGGAGGCGGCGCCTGGCTTCCGGCGGGCCCTGGCCAAGACTACTGATGTCGGCATCGATTGCCTGCACGGCGAAGTGAGAGGCCAGGTCTGCGGGCCCGCAGCCGGCCTGCCCGCCGACGTGGATATCGAGTCCGCCGGCGGCAATGCGAACGCCCAGGAAGATGCCTGCCGGCTGCGAATCGAGGTGGCCGCCAATCTCGGCGGCCGATTGCCCGGAGCGGACCAGCACGCGGTTGTCGGCCGCACGGAACGAACGGCCACGGCCCAGGAAATAGATGGCTTCGAGGAAGGAAGTCTTGCCGGCACCGTTGGCACCGGCAAGAACATTCAGGTCCGGGTCGAAGCTCAGGTCCGCGTCGCCGATACAGCGAAAGTCCCGGACCCGGATGTCGGCCAGCAAGGGCAGGGGAGCCGCCCGCACCGCCCGCTTATAGCCGCATCGGCATCACGACGTACTTCGCGTGACTGCCCTTGCCACCACGGATGAGGCAACTGCTGTTTGCGTCGAGGAAATCGATCTCCACCGTATCCCCGTCGACCACCGCAAGCGCATCGAGGAGGTAGGTCACGTTGAAGCCGATTTCGATGGCGGCCCCGGAATATTGCACCTCGATCTCGTCCTGCGCCTCTTCCTGGTCCGGATTGTTGGCCTGCACCTTGAGCAGGTCCTTGCCCAGCTCGAGGCGCACGCCCCGATACTTTTCATTCGACAGGATCGCCGCACGCTGCAGGGCTCCGCGCAGAATCTCACGCTCAGCCGTCAGCGTGGCGGCGCCGCTGCTCGGGATGACCCGCTCGTAGTCCGGGAAACGTCCATCTATCAGCTTGGAGGTGAAGCGGATGCCCTCGAGATTGGCACGGATGTGATTGCTGCCGATGGTCAGCTCGACCATCTCCCCGTCGCCAAGAAGCTTGTGCAACTCGATCACGCCCTTGCGCGGCACGATGACCTGACCAGCTGTAACATCTTGATTTTCAAGATTAATATCACAAAGTGCCAGGCGATGGCCATCGGTGGCTACGGCGCGCAGCCTCTTCTTCGAGCACTCCAGCATCAGGCCATTCAGGTAGTAGCGCACGTCCTGCTGTGCCATGGAGAACTGCGTCTTGTCGATCAGGCGCGCGACCTCCTTCTGGGGCAGCTTCAGGCGATTGCTGGCTTCGATGCCATCGACCAGGGGGAATTCCGCTGCCGGCAACGTCGACAACACGAATCGCGTTCTGCCGGCCTTGATGACCAGTCGATCGCCATCGAGCTGCAGGCCGACCTTCACGCCCTCCGGCAGCGCCCTGGCGATATCCAGCAGCTTGCGGCCGGGAACGGTGATCTCTCCGGGCACATCGATCCGCTCGGCCATCGCCACCGCGACCAGTTCGACCTCGAGATCGGTGGCGGTGACCGTCAGCCTGTCGTCCTTGGCCACCAGCAGCACGTTGGCCAGGATCGGCATCGTCTGTTTGCGTTCAACGACACCGATGATGGATTGCAATGGCTTGAGGAGCGCATCCCGCGAGATCGACAACTTCATGGGGGACCCCGATTAAGATTGAATTCCTGAATATCTGAATCTATCGATTACTTCAATTATGCCCGACCGGCGTGTGCGGAAATCCTGAATTCCGCGCCGGTACACCCGCTTGCAACGAACCACGGCCTGTATAAGCAGCCGCGAATTCTGCTGGCGCGCTGTGCGTAAGCTGTTGGTCGAATCGCCGCAAAAAACCATCCACCACTGGTCCACAGCTTCAGCCCGTCTCATCGACAGGATTCAGGCAGTTTCAATTGGTCAGGGTACGCAGCAGGTTCTGGTAGTCCTCTCGTACCTTCGTGTCGGACTCGCGCAGCTCCTGGATCCGCCGGCAGGCATGCAGCACGGTGGTGTGGTCACGGCCACCGAAAGCGTCACCGATCTCCGGCAGGCTGTGGCGGGTCAGTTCCTTCGCCAGACTCATGGCAATCTGCCGTGGCCGCGCAACGGAGCGGCTGCGTCGCTGGGACAGCACGTCGGCCACGCGCATCTTGAAATACTCGGCCACCGTCTTCTGGATGTTCTCGATGGTCACCAGCCGCTCCTGCAGGGCCAGCAGGTCGCGCAGTGCCTCGCGGGCGAAATCCAGGTCGATCGGCCGCCCCGTGAAACTGGAGTTGGCGATCACCCGACGCAGCGCTCCTTCGAGCTCGCGGACGTTGGAGCGGATCCTCTGCGCCATGAAGAAGGCCACTTCCTCCGGCAGCTCGACGTCCTGCGCCGCAGCCTTGGCAATGAGGATGGCCGCGCTGGTTTCCATCTCCGGCGGCTCGATGGCCACCGTCAGGCCCCAGCCGAAGCGCGACTTCAGCCGCTCCTCCAGTCCGGAGACTTCCTTCGGATAGCGGTCGCAGGTCAGCACCATCTGCCGCTGGCCTTCCAGCAAGGCATTGAATGTATGGAAGAATTCTTCCTGGGAGTGGTCCTTACCGGCAAAGAACTGGATGTCGTCGATCAGCAGGGCGTCGAGCGAGCGGTAGGTCTTCTTGAACTCGCTGATGGTGTTATGCCGCAGCGCCGACACCATGTCCTGCACGAACTGCTCGGAGTGGACATAGGCCACGTTCGCCGAAGGTCGCTCGGCGACGATGGCATTGCCGATGCTCTGCATCAGGTGTGTCTTGCCAAGGCCGACACCCCCGTAGATGAACAGCGGGTTGTAGGCACTCCCGGGGTTGCGCGCCACCTGCATGGCCGCGGCGCGTGCCAGCTGGTTGCTCTTGCCCTCGACGAAGCGCTGGAAGGTGTAGGTGGGGTTGAGCTTGCCACCCAGCGGTGCGGGCTTCAGAGCTGCCGGCACCGCAGCCGGTGCCGTGACGCTGGCCTCCGGCGCCAGGCCGCGGCTGCCGACCTGCAGAATCACCGCGGCTGTTCCTGAAACCGCATCGCGGCCAACCACTTCCTGAATGCGCGCGAGACAGCGGTTGGTGACCCAATCGATGACGAAGCGGTTCGGCGCCAGCAAACGCAGCGTGCCGCCGTCCTCGACCGCCTGCAGCGGCCGGATCCAGGTATTGAATTCCGTTTCGGAAAGGTCCGCCTGCAGTTGCCGGAGGCAGCCGTTCCAGAGGGATGTCGCCACGCCTTGGCCCCTGGTGTGTCGTTCGTTGTGGTGCGGGAATGCGGGGGACGGGAAGTCTATCGCCGTGATCCGGGGTTATCCACAAGGCATTTCAGGATTGACAGCACCGGGACAGCTGCGTAACCTTTCGCGCTCTAAAGAACGGCCCATCGCTTTGTTTCCAGAAGGCTTTTACCCGCCATGAAGCGCACATACCAACCCAGCAAGCTGAAACGCAGCCGCACTCATGGCTTTCGGGCCCGCATGGCCACGCGCGGCGGCCGTCTGGTGCTCAAGCGGCGGCGTGCCAAGGGCCGTGTCCGCCTGATTCCCTGATTGCCCGGGCCGGCGGCAGACGCGCAGACAGGGCATCGGCCGCAGGGTTTTCCGATCCGCCTCCGGCTGACCCGCGCGGCGGATTTCGAGGCGGTTTTCAAGCAAGGACGGCGTTCAGCCGATCGACTGTTCACGGTGTTGTACCGCCCCTCCGGTTTCGAGCATTCCCGCCTGGGCATGACAACGTCCGCAAAACGCCTGCGTACCGCGGTGGCGCGCAACCGGGTCCGCCGCCAGGTCCGCGAGAGTTTTCGCCAGGGCGGGATCCGGGATCTCGGTCTCGACATCGTGGTGCTCGTCCGGGAGACGGCGGCCACCGCCACCAACGCCGATATCCGCTCGAGCCTCGCGGGCCACTGGCGCCGCCTGCAGCGCGATATGCTGCCGCAGTCCTGAGCCATGAGTGATTCCGTGATGGAGAACATGCGCCTCGCCCTCTGGGTGGGCGTGGTGCTGCTGATCTGGAGCTGCTACCAGGCCTGGCAGCTCGACTACGCACCCAAGGCGCCGGCCACGCCGGCGGCGACCGCCACACCGCAACCGGCGACTCCGGCGCTGCCCGCCGTCGCAGGGGCACCGGCCACCGCCGCCGGCGCGGCCGCGGCGCCCACCGCAGCGCCAGTCGCGCAGACCGGCGAGCTCATCCACGTGCGCACCGACGTGCTGGACCTCACCATCGACACCCTCGGTGGTGACATCCGCAGCGTTCGCCTGCCGGTCTACCCCGTGCACAAGGACCAGCCGGACGTGCCGGTGCAGCTGCTGAATCCGGCGCCCGACAACCTGTTTGCCTTCCACACCGGCCTGCGCTCCGCGGCAGGGCAGCCGGAAGCCGACCATCTCGCGCTGATGCATGCCGACCAGTCGGAGTACCGGCTGGCCGACGGCAGCGACGAGCTCGCGGTAACCCTGACCTGGGAGGCGCCGGGCAGGGCCAGCGTGGCGAAGACCTACCGCTTCCGGCGCGGCAGCTATGCCATCGGCCTGGAGTATGCGGTGCACAACCTCGGCACCGAGCCCTACAGCGTGGCGAGCTACCTGGAGATCCAGCGGCTGAACAATCCGCCGGAGCGCTCGTACTTCAACGTCGACTCCTATTCGTTCACCGGCCCGGTGGCCTACGACGGCAAGAAGTACACCAAGCTCGATGTCGCCGAGATGGCAGCGGAGCCGTTCCACCAGCAGCTCGCCAGGGGCTGGATCGCGGCCATCCAGCACCATTTCCTCGCGGCTGCCGTGCCGCCGGCGGACCAGCAATACGCCTATGAGGGCCGGGTCGCCAACAACGTCTACACCCTCAGCGCCGTCGGCCCGGCGACCGTGGTGGCCCCGGGTGGCGAGGCGGAACTCCACGCGCAGCTGTTCGTCGGCCCGAAGCTGCAGGCACAGCTGGCGCAGGTCGCCGATGGCCTGAAGCTGACGGTGGACTACGGGCGACTGACGCTCCTGGCGCAACCGCTGTTCTGGCTGCTGGAGCAGATCCACAAGGTGGTGGGCAACTGGGGCTGGTCGATCATCCTGGCGACGCTGCTGATCAAGCTCGCCTTCTACAAGCTCACCGAGACCAGCGGCCGTTCCATGGCGCGCATGCGGCAGATGCAGCCGCGCATGCAGGCCATCCAGGAGCGCTACAAGGACGACCGGCAGAAACTCAGCGAAGCCCTCATGGATCTCTACAAGCGGGAGAAGGTCAATCCCGCCGCCGGCTGCCTGCCGATGCTGATCCAGATCCCGTTCTTCATCGCCTACTACTGGGTGCTGCTGGAGAGCGTGGAAATGCGCCAGGCGCCCTTCATGCTCTGGATCACCGACCTCTCCACCCGCGACCCGTACTTCATCCTGCCGCTGCTGATGGCCGGGGCCATGTACCTGCAGGGACAGCTCAACCCCGCGCCGCCGGATCCCGTGCAGGCCAAGGTCATGAAGTGGATGCCGGTGATGTTCGCCGGCATGTTCGCCTTCTTCCCGGCGGGCCTGGTGCTGTACTGGCTGACCAACTCCTTGCTGTCGATCCTGCAGCAGTGGCGCATCAACAAGGTCATCGCCGGCGACTGAGCCGCGGCCCGCCTGTCCCCGGAGCCCGCGCCGCATCCGGCGCGCCCGCATGAGCCCGACCGACACCATCGTCGCCCGCGCCACGCCGCCCGGCCGTGGCGGCATCGCGGTGATCCGCGTCTCGGGCCCGGCCGTGCCGCAGCTGGCGCAGCAGCTGCTCGGTGCGCTGCCGCAGCCCCGCCACGCCACCCTGGCCGGCTTCCGTGATGCCGGCGGCGAGGCGCTCGATCTCGGCCTGGCGCTGTACTTCCCCGCGCCGCATTCCTTCACGGGCGAGGACGTGCTCGAGCTGCACGCCCACGGTGGCCACGTGCTCGCCGAGTTGCTGGTGGAGCGGGTGATGGCGCTCGGCGCGCGTCCCGCCCGCCCCGGGGAGTTCACCGAGCGCGCCTTCCTCAACGACAAGCTCGACCTCACCCAGGCCGAGGCCATCGCCGATCTCATCGACGCCGACTCGCAGGCCGCCGCCCGCGCCGCCCAGCGCTCGCTGCGCGGGGATTTCTCCGCCGCGGTGCTCGCGCTCACCGAGGAGGTCACCGCGCTGCGCACCTGGGTGGAAGCGGCGATCGATTTCCCCGACGAGGACATCGACTTCCTCGGCGCCGAGGAGCTCGCCGCGAGGGTGGCGGGCGTGGCCGCCTCCTTCCGCCGCCTCGAGGAAGCCACCCGCCAGGGCTGCCTGCTGCGCGAGGGGCTGCGCGTGGTCATCGCCGGGCGGCCCAACGCCGGCAAATCGAGCCTGCTCAACGCGCTCGCCGGCTACGCCGCCGCCATCGTCACCCCCGTGGCTGGCACCACCCGCGACGTCATCCGCGAGCAGCTCGACATCGACGGCCTGCCCATCCACATCATCGACACCGCCGGCCTGCGCGAGGCGCAGGACCTCGTCGAAGCCGAGGGTGTCAGCCGCGCACAGGCCGAGCTTGCCCGCGCCGACCATGCGCTGGTGGTGATCGACGCCGCCGCCGATGACGAGGCGACGCTCGCTGGGCTCCTCGCCGAGTTGCCCGCAGGCCTCCCGCGCACCCTGGTGCGCAACAAGATCGACCTGACCGGCGAGCCCGCGGGCTCCGTGCCCGGCGAACCCGGCGCGCTGCGGGTGAGCGCCCTCACCGGCGCCGGCCTGCCCGAGCTGCGCCGGCGGCTGCGCGAAGTCGCCGGCTACCAGCCCGCGGGGGAGGGCAGCTTCACCGCCCGGCGCCGCCACCTCGAGAGCCTCCGCCAGGCCCGCGAGCACTTCGAGGCCGCCTGCCGGCAACTGCGCGAGCAGCAGGCCGGGGAACTCATGGCGGAGGAATTGCGCGAGGTACAGAACGCGCTTGGCGAGATCACCGGCGAGTTCAGCAGCGAGGATCTGCTGGGGCGGATCTTCGGGGCGTTCTGCATCGGAAAATAGCGAAGCGTCCGGAGACATCCGCAGTCGTCCAGCGGCATCGCATTTCATGCGGGATTTCTCGGTCATTTCGTCCACTGCCGTCGATTGCCCTCCGGGGGCAGCCTTGCTAGTGTGCCCCCATAGGTGCCCCCATGCGGAGGGTGTGCAGAACCCCGTGGGGCACCGCCCGATTTTCCATGGGGGCACGCATGGCGCTCACCGACACCAAACTGCAGCGATTGCAGCCCCGCGAGCGGCCCTATCAGTCCGCCGATGGCGGCGGGCTGTACGTCGAGGTGCAGCCTACCGGCAAGAAAGTCTGGCGCATGCAGTACCGGCTCGGCGGGCGCGACTCGCGCAAGGAGCGCGTGACGCTGGGCGAGTATCCCGCGCACACCATCGCTCAGGCCCGCCTGTGGCGCGAGCAGTGCCGGGCGATGATCGCCCACGGCCGGTCACCAGCCTCGGCCAAGCAGGCCGAGAAGGATGCGCGCGCCGCGCGCGCCACCGATTCCGTCGCCGCGTTCGCCGACCTCTGGTACGCCGACATCGTCAGCCGCACCAATAGCGAGCCGCGCAACATCCGGCGCGTGCTCGACAAGGACGTGCTGCCCGCCATCGGCGAGAAGCCCGTGGCCGACGTCACAATCCAGGACATCCTCGCGATCACGGACGCCGTGAAGGCTCGCGGCGCCGACCAGATGGCGCTGCAGACCCGCAACGTCATCAAGCGGCTGTTCGCCTACGCCATCGCGCGCGGCAAGACCCGCTTCAACCCGGCCGCCGCCATCGAGGCGCGCTTCATCGCGACGGCCCGTAGTCGCGACGTGGCACTGACACAGACGGAAATCGGCCAGCTACTGCGCGGTATCTACCAATCGTCCATTCGCCGCCAGCACAAGCTGGCCCTGCACCTGTTGGTCCTGTGTATGGTCCGCAAGGGCGAACTGATCGGTGCGCGTTGGGAAGAAATCGACTTCGACAAGGCGGAGTGGCTGATTCCGGCCGAGCGCATGAAGAAGGACAAGCCGCACCTGGTGCCGCTGTCGAAGCAGGCGATCGCGATGTTCGAGGAATTGAAGGGCCTCTCCAGCAAGTCCCAATGGGTGCTGCCAAGCCGGAATACCCTAAAGGAGCCGATCGCCCACAGCACCCTGAATCAGGCCATCCGTTCGCTGGACCTCGGCATCCGTGATTTCGTCATCCACGATTTCCGCCGCACTGCCTCGACGCAGCTTCACGAGGCCGGCTTCAACTCCGACTGGATAGAAAAGGCGCTTGCCCACGAGCAGAAGGGCGTCCGCGGCGTCTACAACAAAGCCGAATACCTGAACCAGCGCCGGGAGATGCTCCAGTGGTGGGCGGACCTAGTAGATGCCCAGATCGAGGAGGGGCGGAAGGTCGTCATCGGGCGGTTCGGGAAGGCGTTTCAGGCGGCGTGAACCGTTGGTCTGCGGCGCCGCCTTCTATCCTATTCCGCCAAGCTCCAATGCCTCGGTGTGTTCGCCGTCGACGAGCTTGTCGGCTGCCGCGACTCGGTAGCCCATCGCCCGATACCCGCGCTGGCGCTTGTCCCACATTCGCAGCAGCGCGGGGTGGCCGGCATCGACGAAGTCAATGATTCGCACGTCGCTCTTTGCAGCGTGTTGTCGGTGCAGTCGGCCGGCGTATTGCTGCAGCGTGCCTCGCCATGAAACCGGCATCGCCAACACCATCGTGTCGAGCGCCGGGTGGTCGAAACCTTCGCCGATCAACTTGCCGGTGGCCACCAAGACGCGCGGCGCGTTTTCTGGCAACGCGGCCAGGCACTCGATCACTGCGACCCTCTGCTTTTTCGACAGCCGTCCATGCAGCACGAACCGCACGGTTACCCGATCACTCAACGCACCGGCGATCGCCGTGACGTGTTCGGTGCGCTCGGTCAGCACCAACACCTTCCGGCCGAGCTGATAGGCGGTGGCGACTTCCCGCGCGATCGCACGAGTTCGCGACGCATCGCCCGCCAGCTGGCGGAACACATCCTGGATACCGGCGTCTGCCGGCACATCGATACGTCCTTCGCGGAGGTGGGGGATAACGGCAAGATCGTGGGGCGCATCGGCTGAAGGGTCCGCCTTGTAGCGGATCGGCCCGCACTGCATGAAGATGATCGGCTGCTGGCCGTCCCTCCGAATCGGCGTGGCCGTCAGGCCCAACACGAACTTCGCCTTCGCACGCTTGAGAATGGCATCGAAAGAGACGGCCCCCACATGATGGCATTCATCAACGATCACCTGCCCGTAGCGCTCCACCAGCGCGCTCACTTCACCCTTTCTCGACAGCGACTGCATCACGGCGATATCGATCTTGCCGGTGGGCTTGGACTTTCCTCCGCCGATGAAGCCGACGACGTCCTTGCCGACGCCTAGGAACGACTGCAGGCGCTCCTGCCACTGCTTCAGCAGTTCGGTGCGATGGACGAGAACCAGCGTGTTCACGCGTCGCTGCGCGATCACGGCAGCCGCCAGGACCGTCTTGCCGAAGGCGGTAGGCGCACAAAGCACGCCCGTTTCATGAATGAGCATGGCAGCAACAGCCGTTTCCTGGTCGCGCCTCAGCGAGCCGACGAACTCGACATCGATCGCGTCACCGGAAAGCCGCTCGTCGCGAATCTCGCACCGAATGCCATTCACGCGCAGCAGTTCCACGACTGCATCCAGGCAGCCCCTTGGCAACGCAATGTGCCTGGGGAAGTTCTCGGCGCAGCCGATCACGCGCGGCTTGTCCCACACCGACATTCGCATCGCCTGAGCGCGGTAGAACTCGGGGTTCTGGAAGGCCGCAAGCCGGATCAATCGATTCGCGAGTGATTGTGGGACCTCCGCCTTGTCGAAATAGATCAGGTTCGCGAGCGTCAGGGTCAATGCCTTCGGCATGTCTCCCGAAAGCCTGATGCCGTGGTCCGGCGCCCGCTTCCACGGCGTTGCCAGATCCTCGTCATCGATGAAGGTGACATCCAGCGGATGGACGCCACCGGTCGCGCGCAGGATCGTGGGCTCGATATCGAGCAGCGCCATGCGCCGTACTGAAGCAAGAAAAGCCCATTGGTCCACGTGCGGCTGTAGTGCGGCGTCCACGAATACGCTGAGCCCGCTTTCGCGAGGAGTCTTCTGCAGCGGCAAGGCAATCAGATTGCCGAAGCCGCCCTTTGGCATCGTGTCCTGGTTCGGAAACAACCGGTCGTACGAGGCCAACCGCAACTGTCGGGTACGTGCGCAGGTATGCGTGATGATCGCGGTTGCCAGCCGGCGCGCGTCCCGGGCCGGCACCGACATCGAGAAGAAGATCCAGGCGTGCGCGCCTTTGCCGGAACGCGAGATCTCGAGCGCAACTGGCACACCCAGCCCTTCGCACGATTGGGCGAAGGCCTTCGCGTCATCACGCCAATCTGATTCGTCGAAGTCGACGGCGATGAAGTGGCAGGTATCGTCGGAGAGCAGCGGGTAGATGCCGATCGTGTGCTTGCCGGCGAGGTGACCGAATATCACGTCATCGGAAACCGGAAGCAGCAGTCGGTGGGCGCAGTCACCGCACCTGATGCGCGGCTTCTCGCAGACGCCGGGGCGCCACTCATTGCCGCAGGCGGGAGCGTAGCCGGCCTTGCCCGACGACTTGCTCTCCCATCGGACGGGGTACACGTCCACGCGGCCACGAAACAGTTTCCGGAACAACGCCACCTTCTGTTCCGGGGAGAGCGTGCTGGATTCCGGTTCACGGACGGCCAATGGTGCCGCAGCCGATGGCCGCCATTGAATCCCGTGGGCATCGAGCAGCGCAGTGAGACGCGCGTTCTCAGCCTGCAGCGCCGCGAGCCGCTGCTGCTCGTTCACGGCGTCTCCATCTCCGCCGCCAATTCCTTCACGTATTCGCGGTAGCTGAACACCCGTCCCCGCTGCCGGCTCGTGAGTTCACCCACGACCGCGATGCGCTCCAGATGCGCCAGCGACTTGTTGACCGTCGCCGCCGTGAGTCCGGTGGCCTTCACCAGCGATGTTGCCGTCGCGATCGGCTGCCGCTGCAGCGCCTGATGCACGGCGAGCGCGGAGGGCGCCGCGCGCCCGAGACGGGCGATGCGGTCGCGGTCCGCATTCACCAGCGCCAGCAAGGTGTTCGCCGTCGCCACCGCCTGCGTCGCGCTGGCCTCGATGCCTTCGGCGAAGAAATCCAGCCAGCGTTCCCAATCGCCGCGCAGCCGCACTTCGTTCAGCAGCTCGTAGTAAAGCGCGCGGTGCTTCTTGAAGTACAGGCTGGGATAGAGCATAGGCTCGCGCAGCACGCCGTCGGCCACGAGCTGCAGCACGATCAGCAACCGACCGATGCGACCGTTGCCATCCAGAAACGGGTGGATGGTCTCGAACTGCACGTGCGCCAGCGCCGCCTTCAGCAGCGGCGGCACCGGCTCCGGTTCGTCGTTGAGGAACCGCTCCAGCGGCGCGAGGCATTTCGGCACCTCGTCGGCCGGCGGCGGAACGAACACCGCGTTGCGGGGCCGCGTGCCGCCGATCCACACCTGGCTGCGACGCAGCTCGCCCGGCGCCTTGGCCTTCCCGCCGGGATGCGAGAGCAGCACCCGATGCATGTCGCACACCAGCCGCGTACACACCGGCAGGCCGCCGCGCAGCCCTTCGAGGCCCTGCTCCAGCGCGGCGACGCAGCGGCTCACCTCGCGCGCATCCTCGACTGGCACGCCCGGCACCTCGTCGATCTCGTAGAGCAGCAGGTCCGCGAGCGAGGACTGGGTACCCTCGATCTGCGACGACAGCACCGCCTCCTTGCGCACGAAGCTGTAGAGCAGCAGCGCTGCATTCGGCAGCAGCGCGGTGACCGAGTCGAGCCGGCCCAGAGCCACCAACGCCGCGTCGAACCGATGGCGCAGCGCTGCCGACCAGACCAGCGGCGGTTCCGGCGGCAACGGCGCCGGGACGAAGGCCCGGAAGGCTTCGTCTGTGGTCGTCACCGTCTGGTAGTGGCCGGGTTGGGGTCGATGCATCGGGGTCGCCGAACCTAAAACAAGCACCGGTCTTATTTTAGGTTATGACGCAAAGCTAAATCTACAGTCTATGGCTTGGCCCACACTGCGCTGGAATCGTTTGGAATCTGATACCTTCAGCCTCCCAAGTCCAGCACAGCGAACCGCCCATGGCCGATGAGGTCCTGACCATCAAGGAAGCCGCCGCGCTCCTGAAGCTCGCCGAGAAGACCGTCTACACGATGGCCCAGGCGGGTGAGATCCCGGCTTTCAAGATCCGCGGCCAGTGGCGCATCACGCGCACCGAGTTCGATCGCTGGCTGGCGGCGCAGTCGCGCCAAGCAAAGGACGGTGGAGGCGCGCATGGCCGCTGACCACAACCAGTTCGCGAACCTGATCTGGCAGATCGCCGACCTGCTGCGCGGCCCCTACCTGCCTCCGCAGTACAAGCGCGTGATGCTGCCGCTGACGGTGCTGCGTCGCTTCGACTGTGTGCTGGAGCCGACGAAGGCCAAGGTGGTCGCCGAATACGAACGGGCCAGGGGCGGCAAGCTCTCTGGCGACGCGCTCGACACCAAGCTCAACAAGGTCGCAGGCCAGCGCTTCCACAATCATTCGCCGCTCGACTTCGCGAAGCTCAAAGGCGACCCGGACAACATCAACAAACACCTGGTCAGCTACATCAAGGGCTTCTCGGCCAACGTCCAGCGCATCTTCGACTACTTCGAGTTCGAATCCGAAATCGAGAAGATGCACGAGGCGAACATCCTCTACCTCGTCGTCTCGAAGATCGCCGACGTGGACCTGCACCCGTCGAACGTGCCCAACGAACAGATGGGGCTCATCTTCGAGAACCTCATCCGCCGCTTCAACGAGCTCGACAACACGACGGCCGGCGATCACTTCACGCCGCGTGAAGTCGTGCGGCTGATGGTCAACCTGCTCTTCATCCACGACGACAGGCTGCTGGCCACAGCGGGCACTGTGCGTAAGCTCCTCGACCCGGCCTGCGGCACCGGCGGCATGCTGGCCGAGGCGCAGCGCTACCTGCGCGAGCACAACACCGAAGCCAGGCTCTACGCCTACGGACAGGACTACAACAAGCCCGCCTTCGCCACGGCGGCGTCCGACATGCTCATGAAGGAAGTGAGCCACAACGGCGGCGGCGACAACATCCGCTACGGCGATATCTTCACCGAGGACCAGTTCCCGACCGAGACCTTCGACTACTTCCTGAGTAACCCGCCCTTCGGCGTCGACTGGAAGAAGCAGCAGGCGGTCATCGTCAAGGAACGCGACAAGCGCGGTTTCGACGGCCGCTTCGGCGCCGGCCTGCCGCGCGTGAACGATGGCGCCCTGCTGTTCCTGCAGCACATGTGGAGCAAGCGCGAGGACGTGAACCCGAAGGAGCGCAAGGAAGGCTCCCGGCTCGCGATCGTGTTCTCCGGCTCGCCAATGTTCACCGGCGGCGCGGGCTCGGGCGAGAGCGAGATCCGCAAGTGGCTGCTGGAGAACGATTGGCTCGAAGCCATCGTCGCCCTGCCGGAGGCCATGTTCTACAACACCGGCATCGGCACGTACGTATGGGTGGTGACCAACCGCAAGGAAAAGAGACGCAAGGGCAAGGTGCAGCTGCTGGACGCGCGCGATGTCTGGACGCCTGGAGGCAGTGAGGACAGCAAGCGCAGCCTCGGCGACAAGCGGCGACACATGACCGTTGCCCAGATCGATGAGCTGGTGCGCCTCTACGGCAAGTTCGAGGAGGGCGAGCGCTCGAAGATCTTCGACAACGCCGATTTCGGCTACACCCGCGTGACCGTAGAGCGACCGCTGCGCCTGCGCTACGAGATGACAACGGAGGACAAGGCTCGCTTCCTCGACGCCTGTCCGCATCTGCTCGATGACGTGCAGGCCATCGACAAGTCGCTCGGTCGTGAGCCTCGGCTGGACTGGCCGGCGGCTTGGGACGAGATCGAGGCGCTGCTGAAGAAGCGCGGCAGTCGCTGGAAGGCCACTGAGCAGAAGCTGTTCCGATCGGTCTTCACGCAGCGAGATGCGAAGGCCAAGCCCGTCCCGACGGGTGGCCGCGGTTCCGGCTTCGAGGTGGATGCGGACCTGCGAGACTTCGAGAACGTGCCGCTCAAGGAAGATGTGGAGGCGTACTTCAAGCGAGAAGTTGAGCCGCACGTCCCTGACGCATGGATAGACCGAAGCAAGGACAGGGTCGGCTACGAGATCAACTTCAATCGACACTTCTACGCGTTCACGCCGCCGAGGCCGCTCGCCGAAATCGACGCGGACTTAAAGAAAGCTGAGGAAGAAATCCTCCGGTTGTTGCGCGAGGTGACCGCGTGACCGCCAAGCGTACGTTCGAAACGCGGAGATTGAAGCACGTCGTTGAGCTTCAACGCATTCGCGCCGACGTCGTAGAAGGTCCCTATGTGGGACTAGAGAACATTGAATCGTGGACTGGGCGACTGAAGGCGACACCGGATACGGTACCGCCTTCTGAGGACCCGGTCGACGATAGCGTTGGTCAGTCACAGACAAACAGCTTTCAGTCCGGCGACATCCTGTTTGGAAAGCTGCGGCCGTATCTGGCAAAGGCATGGGTTGCGGACTTTGGAGGCCGATGCACTACGGAAGCGCTCGTCATGCGCGCAGAGCGTGTCGAGCCTCGCTACCTGCTCTATGTACTACTCCAACCTTCGTTCGTCGACGCGGTAGATTCGTCCACCTACGGGTCGAAGATGCCACGCGCTGAATGGGACTTCATCGGGACTGTTCCGGTCCCGGTGCCACCGCGGGCCGCACAGCGCGCAATCGTCGACTTCCTCGACGCGGAGGTCGGCGAGATTGATGCACTGGCCGCCGCCAAGCAGCGCGTGCTCGATCTGCTAGCCGAGAGGCGCAAGGCCATCATCGCCACGGCCGTCACGCGCGGACTCGACCCGAAGGTGACGCTGCACGACTCCGGTGTCCCGTGGTTGGGAGAGATCCCAGCGCATTGGGAGATCGAGCGCGCACGCTGGCTCTTCCGCGAGCGCGACGTGCGCTCTACGACCGGCGAAGAGGAGATGCTCACCGTCTCGCACCTCACGGGCGTCACGCCTCGGTCCGAGAAGGACGTCAACATGTTCGAGGCCGAAACGAACGAGGGCTACAAGCTCTGCGAGCCGGGGGACCTAGTTATCAACACGCTGTGGGCATGGATGGGTGCGATGGGCATCGCTCCTGTGAAGGGCATCGTCAGCCCTGCCTACAACATCTACAAGCCCGGCCCACGCCTCACCCCTTCCTATGTCGATGCGCTCGCTCGCCTCCCGGTGTTCGCCCAGGAGGTGACGCGCTACTCGAAGGGGGTCTGGTCCTCCCGTCTCCGCCTCTACCCTGAAGGCTTCTTCGAGGTGTACCTGCCGGTGCCGCCAAAAGCAGAGCAACAAGCTATCGCGAAGCACATCGCTCGCGAGTCTGAAAAGCTCGACGCCGTGCTGGTAGCGACGGAGCGAACTATTGGCCTCCTCAAGGAGCGCCGCTCTGCGCTCATTGCCGCCGCGGTGACGGGCCAGCTCGACGTGAGGGCGGCGGCGTGACCCGCGTGCAGGTCAGCCGGCAGCTTCTTCGGTGGGCCTGCGAACGCTCGCGAATCGACGAGTTCGAACTGGGCGTACGGTTCCCGCAGCTCGAAGACTGGGAGCGCGGTGAGAAGCAGCCGACGCTCAAGCAACTGGAGACGTTCGCCAAGGCGACACACACGCCAATCGGCTACTTCTTCCTGCCGGAGCCTCCGGTCGAGCGGCTACCTATTCAGGACTTCCGCACGGTTCGCTCGGGCTATTCACGGCCAAGCGCCGACCTTCTCGACACCATCTACGCGATGCAGCGTCGGCAGGACTGGCTGCGCGAAGAGCGACGAGAGGGTGACGGCGAACCGCTGGACTTCGTAGGCGGTGCTCGCCTTGCCGACGAGCCGGAAGCGGCTGGACGGGAAATGCGGCGGTTCATCGGTCTCGACGACGGTTGGGCGTCGGAAGTCCGAACTTGGACGGAGGCAGTGGGCGAACTGCGACGCCGCGTCGAGGCGCTCGGCGTCATCGCCGTCATCAATGGAGTGGTCGGCAACAATACTTCCCGCAAGCTTGACGTCAATGAGTTCCGCGGGTTTGCGCTCACCGATCCCTATGCCCCACTGATCTTCGTGAACGGAGCGGATGCAAAGTCGGCGCAGATGTTCACCTTGGCGCACGAACTGGCGCACGTCTGGTTAGGTCGCGAGGGCGAGGGGATCTCTGGCTTCGAGGGCATCTTCCCCGGCAATCAGCGTGTCGAGAAGTTCTGCGACCGCGCAGCCGCCGAATTTCTCGTGCCCGCTGCCGAGCTCAAGCGCGCGTGGCCGGCGGTGAAGCAGGAACGCGATGTGTTCGAGCGACTCGCGCGACAGTTCAAGGTCAGCCCCATCGTTGCCGGTCGCCGTGCCATGGATCTTCGCCTCATTGGGCGCGATGCATTCTTTAGGTTCTACACCGAATACACGCAGCGGGAGCGCGAGAGAACGAAGGCTTCGGGGGGCGGCGACTTCTACAACACGCAGAACACCCGTCTAGGCGCGACCTTCGCGCTCTCCGTGATGCGCGCAGCGCTGGAAGGCCGCCTGAGCTTCAAGGAGGCGTACGACCTGACCGGGCTGCGCGGTGGCGCTTTCCAGGAGTACGGACGCCGTCTTGGCGTCCCGCTGCCATGAAGAAGCCAGCGGTCTTCGTCCTCGATTCCGACGTCTTCATCGCAGCGAAGAACGCCTACTACGCCTTCGACATCTGTCCCGGCTTCTGGGACGCGATCATTCGGGCGCACGGCGAGGACCGCGCACAGTATCGACCGTATCAAGGCTGAACTGCTCGCGGGTCAGCCCAAGGAAGACCTCGTGCAATGGGTCAAGGGAAAGGTCCCGGCCGGCTTCTTCCACACCGCACAGTCAAAGGCTGTGCTCGACGCTTACGCTGAAATCGTGCTGTGGGTTCAGCGCAGCACCCAGTACCTAGATCGCGCCAAGGCGAAGTTCGCGACCGAGGCTGATGGCTGGCTCGTGGCCTACTCGATGGTTCACGGCACGACCGTTGTGACCAACGAGCAGCCAAGACCCGATTCGCGGAGCCGGGTGCTGCTGCCGGACGTGTGTGCGCAGTTCAAGGTGCCCTCAAGGGACACCTTCACGATGCTTAGGAGTCTGGCAGTGCAGCTCGTCCTTCCAGGGAACGGCGCCTCGTGACCCCGCAGTTCCCTTCAGGTGGCGGGCCAAACAGCTACCAGACCGAGGGTGGTCGTACGCACCGCGACTACTGGTTCGAGGCCGAAGGCGGCAAGTCGGAAGCTTGTAGGGGACCCTTGCGAATGCAAACGGAAGCGAGGAGCGCTTGCCGGTGGTGACGTTGTCCCGCCCGCCCACGATTGCTGAGTTGTACCTAGCCTTCCGGCAGGCAAAGACCGCTCTCTACTTCGAAAGGCGTGGGGTGGGACTCCTTGAGCTCGCGGCCTATGAACAGGATTTGCCGAAAAACCTAAAAGCGCTGCAGAGCAAGCTGGAGAAGAGCGCGTGGTTCGACAAACTACCCGTCGGTGAAACGTGGCTCGTTCCCAAGCGACTTCGCGTAGCCGACCAAGCGGGTGAAGGCGTTGTTCGCATCGGCCCGTCGCGCCGAAAAGATGGACGCCGCGCCATCGACGTCCAAATCAGGCTGACACCCCACCCGGAGTTTGCCGTTGCCGAGGTCCTGTACCTCTGGCGGTTTGGCGGGCTTCTTGATGCGTTGCTGTTGGATCAGGAGGTAGTTGGCTACAGACTTGACCTTCGAAATGGTGAGGTCGTGCCGCACAGACGCTGGCTATTCGAGTACTGGCCTACCCGATATCAGAAATTTCGAGCGGAGCCTCTAGAAGCTGCGAAAAGCGCTCTGGGTCGCGGGGAGGAGGCGCTGATCATTAATGGCGACCTCGCGAGCTTTTACGACACCGTAGAACCCTCGTTCATGCTCGGAGACCAGCTCCTCGCGGGATTGCTGGGCCTTGGCGCTCAAGACAGTGACATAAGGGAATACAGGCGCGCGACCGCATCGTTGCTAGCTGCGTACGGAAGATTTCGAGTCGAGGCAGGGCGTCGCGCAGCCACACCGATTGCAGTTGGTATACCGATCGGCGCATTGACTAGCCGGGTGGTCGCAAACCTATCTTTGGCGCCGCTGGATCGATTTGTCACGGCGCAATCCGGCGTCCTTTGCTATCGGAGATACGTCGACGACTTAGTGATCGTCGCAAAGGGTGGTGAGTTCGATACCGATAGCACCCGCCTGAAAACGATAAAGCGATTCCTCCCGCTACTTGATGGTGACGATGACGTCTTGCGGTTGGACGTCCACTTGCTGGGACGTGATGGCTCTGAGCTCCAATTGCAGAATGCAAAGGTCCGAGTCCACCACCTTGCTGGGGCGCCCGGCCTCGACTTCGTAGAAGCGGTTTCTTCGGATTTCGGCAAGGCCGTAAGTGAACGGCGAGCCTTTATCGACTCTGCGACGTTAGTGGGAGACGGTGTCACGCACCTCATACGGGCGGGCCAAGCCGAGGGATCACCTCTTCGAGTACTGCGAGATGCGGACCGCGCCAGACTTGAGCGCTTCGCGCTGTCGACGAGTTTGCACTCGCTCGAACGAGTATCTAGCCTCATTGGCCACGAAGAAGCTCAGGAGATCGTTCGGGGATGCCTTGAGCGCGTCGGTCGGGTACTCGACTCTGAGGACAACTGGGTTTCTGACTTTGATGTCTCGCTGCGGCTGCTCAAGCTGGCGATCAGCACCGGGGATTGGAAGTCCGCGACGGAACTGCGGGAGCGCATGGACCGCATATGGGGCACGGTAGATTCACTTCGCGCTGCTACCACGACACTCTACTATCGAGGGTGTGAACTCCCACCCGGAAGGATCGCGCCCTGGACCTGGCTACGGAACTATCTGCATGAACGCCGGCTAGAGGCCATTAGTTCATCCTTGCCGATAGGCATGAATGCCGCCCAGATTGAGAGCCGCATTCCCAAGGGCCTTGTAGTAAGGACAAGAAGAGTTGGAGCAACAGTACTGCGGCGGCGAGCTGAACAGCTCGCCGCTGCTGATCTGCGCTCGCGGGATCGCGAAGACGACGCTCAGCTTGATTTTCATTCGGTTGAGATAGATCGGAGCTGGCTGCGCAAGGAGTTAAGGGTTGATCTCGAGCTTTCGGCCCGCCTAGCGGTGATAGACCAGTTTCTTGAGCGTTGCGAAGAGCTAGGCGATCGCCCGTGGCTCATGCCTGCCGCCCGACTCTTCCTCTGCACGCGCCCTCCGTCGTACTTCGACATCGCGCGTCGATGGCTGTATCGCGTCGAGAAGGACGGCTTTGCGCCCGACGTGTTCACACACTTGCTCGAAGTCGTCAACGCAGTTCGTGGGACAGAGTACCGCGACCCTGTGGGCCAAGTGATTGATCGAAGCACCGTGTTCATCGATTCATTTCCGGCAGCGGAGCCGGACGTGGGTACCTCCTCTCCACCAGATCCACGCATCATCCTCGGCAATCTCCAGATCTCTGATCGGGCGTGGGCCGCTGCGGCAACTCGAATTGCAAGCCCGCCCTACAACGCCCCGATGCTGACGCGGGACCGGCTTCAGGGGATCGCGATTGTGCTCGACAAGGCGACCCGCGTTGCGCGCGGCCACGTCCCAGCAGTCTTGGTGCTTCCCGAACTTTCGTTGCCACGCCGGTGGCTTCGGGCCGTATCGAACCACGTTGTTCGACTTGGCAAGTTCGGCTTGATCGCCGGGCTTGAATACCTACACGACCCGAAGCAACCCCATGTGCACAATCAGGTAGTCGCAGTGCTACCTGGGCCGTTCTCGTCGGCAGCAACATGGCCCTGGACGAAACGCTTGCCGGCGCGAGAGGAGGCAATTCAGCTCGCAAAATTGAAACCACCCGTCTCGTTCTCACCCATACCGTCCACCAGCTTGCCGCGAACGGTCGTGAAATCGGCACTGGGTTCACTATCGGTGTTGATATGTAGCGAGCTACTCGAGGCGCGGCGCGTGGCGGATCTACTTGGGCGCATTAACGTGGTGCTTTGCCCGGCTTGGAACACCGACACGTCCTCGTACGACCACCTGATTCAGTCTGTCGGGTTCCAACTCCATTCCATCATTGCCATTGCAAACAACGGACACTACTCGGATTGCCGAGCGTGGGCGCCTCGCACAGAGCGGTGGGAGCGAGACCTATGCCGGCTGATCGAACGGGATGTGGACGACGTTGTCCACGTCGACATTCCGCTGGCGCAGCTCGTCGCTTTCCACAACGGCGTGCCTAACAAGAGATGGCGCCCTCTGCCACCGGACTGGCCATGACGCACGCCTGCGAGATCGACTCCTCATTGCGCGAATGGAAGCTCGTACGCTCGGCGGAGGAGCGCCAGCGATGACAACGGAGACCAACGGCATGCTCAACGGTGAGCTAATTCTCTACCGCACCGCAAACGACTCCGTGCGCGTCGAAGTACTTTACGAAACAGAGACCTTCTGGCTCGACCAGCGACGGATGGCCGAGCTATTCGGGGTAGACGTCCGTACTGTCAACGAACATCTGCGCAACATCTATGACAGCGCCGAGCTTTCGGAAGGGGCAACTCTCCGGAAAATCCGGATGGTTCGAATTGAGGGCTCCCGCGAAGTCGCCCGCGACATTGCGTTCTACAACCTCGACGCCATTATCTCAGTCGGCTACCGGGTAAATAGCGCGCAGGCGACCCAGTTTCGAATTTGGGCCACGCAGACGTTGCGGGAGTTTATCGTCAAGGGCTTCGTGCTCGACGATGAGCGGCTGAAGCTGAACAAGCGCTTCGGCAAAGACTACTTCGACGAGCTGCTCGAACGGATCCGCGAGATCCGGGCCAGCGAGCGTCGCTTCTACCTGAAGATCACGGACATCTACGAGCAGTGCAGCATCGACTACGACGCGCAGGCCGAGACGACCAAGACCTTTTTCAAGACCGTGCAGAACAAATTGCACTGGGCTGTGACTGGCAAGACGGCTGCAGAAATCATCGCCGACAGGGCGGATGCTTCGAAGCCGTCGATGGGCCTCACCACCTGGAAGAACGCCCCGAAGGGCAAGATTCTCAAGACGGACGTCGGTGTCGCCAAGAACTACCTGATCGAGACGGAGATCAAGGAGCTTGAACGCATTGTCTCGATGTACCTGGACTACGCGGAGAACCAGGCCGCCCGCCAGATTCCAATGAGGATGGCCGACTGGACAGAGCGCCTCGACGCATTCCTGCAGTTCAATGAGTACGAGGTGCTCGCCAATGCGGGAAAGGTCTCTGCGGAGATAGCCAAGCGCCTCGCAGAGGAGCAGTTCGATCAGTTTCGCGTGCGACAGGACCGCGAGTTCGAGAGCGACTTCGAAGCCGAGGTGAAGCGGCTCGAATCAAAGCGCACGTCCCGACGCAAGAAGGACGAGCACGAATGACCGTATCGCGCCATTCCGAAGGTGCCTTCGAGACGGTAATCGAGCACTACCTACTCAATCACGGCTACGTAGCTGTTCCAGGCGAAGGTTTCGACAGGGAACGCGCCATTTTTCCCTCCGCGGTGCTGGACTTTATCCGGGAGACCCAGCCGAAAGAATGGGCGAAGCTGGAGACGCTGCACGGCGTGAAGACCGGCGAGCAGATCCTCGGCGACCTCTGCAAGTGGATGGATGCCAACGGCTCGCTGGCCACCCTGCGCCATGGCTTCAAATGCTACGGTCGAACGCTGTTCGTCGCGTACTTCAAGGCTGCGCATGAGCTGAACCCGGAGCTGGAAGAGCGCTACTCGCGGAACCGCCTTGGCCTGACACGGCAGCTGCATTTCTCGACGCGATCCGAGAAGTCACTGGACGTGACGCTGAGTGTCAATGGCATTCCCGTGGCGACGCTCGAACTGAAGAATGCCATGACGGGCCAGACCGTCGAGCACGCACGCCGCCAGTACAAGCAGGATCGCGATCCGCGCGACCCGATTTTCGAGTTCAAGAAGCGCACCCTCGTGCACTTTGCGGTCGATACCGACGCCGTGCTGATGACGACCCGCCTTGCAGGCAGCGCCACGCACTTCCTGCCTTTCAACAAGGGCGATGGTGGCGGCGCCGGGAATCCGCCGGACCCGCAAGGGCGCAGCTACCGCACGGCGTATCTCTGGGAGGAAGTCCTCGCGCGGGACAGCCTGCTCGACTTGCTTGCCCGCTTTCTGCACCTGCAGATCGATGAGAAGCGCGACGAGCAAGGCCGCAAGGTGAAGACGGAGCAGTTGGTGTTCCCGCGCTACCACCAGCTCCAGGCCGTGCGGTCGCTGGTCGCGGCGGCGAAGACCGAAGGCCCCGGCCACAACTATCTGGTCGAGCATTCGGCGGGCAGCGGCAAGAGCAACACGATCGCCTGGCTGACGCACCGGCTGGCGTCATTGCACGACGACAGTAACAGCCGCGTCTTCGACAGTGTCATCGTCATCACTGATCGCGTGGTGCTGGACCAGCAGCTGCAGGACAACATCTACCAGTTCGAGCACAAGCAGGGCGTGGTGCAGAAGATCGACGAGAGCTCTCGCCAGCTCGCCGAAGCGCTTACGAGCGCAGTGCCGATCATCATCACGACGCTGCAGAAGTTTCCGTTCGTGGCGCGTCAGCTACTCAAGATGGCCGAGGAGCGGGGCGATGCGGGCAGCGGACGACTGCAGACCCGGCGCTGCGCCGTGGTCATCGACGAGGCGCACAGCTCGCAGGGTGGCGAGACCGCCACCGAACTGAAGGGCGTGCTCGGCGGGGAGGACCTGCACGAAGAAGCCCGGCGGCAAGCTGCGGAACACGGTGCCGAGGACATGGAAGAACTCTATCGCAGCATGGCCCAGCGCGGCCGGCAGGCGAACCTGAGTTTCTTCGCCTTCACGGCCACCCCGAAGCACAAGACGCTAGCCGTCTTTGGGCGGAACGGGCAGCCGTCCCACCGCTACACGATGCGGCAGGCCATCGAGGAAGGATTCATCCTCGATGTGCTGCGCAACTACACGACGTATGCGACGTATTTCCGGCTGCTGAAGGCCTGCGATGAGGACCCCAACGTCGAGCGCAAGAAGGCGGCACGCGCGCTGGCCCGGTTCATGAAGCTGCACCCGCACAACATCGCTCAGAAGACCGAGGTGATGGTGGAGCACTTCCACGCCGTCACCCGGCACAAGATCGGTGGCCGGGCCAAGGCGATGGTGATCACCGGATCGCGTCTCGAAGCGGTCCGCTACAAGCAGAGCTTCGACAAGTACATCAAGGCCAAGGGCTACGCCATCAAGTCGCTGGTCGCGTTCTCGGGTCAGGTGCAGGACGAGAAGCTGCCCGGCGTCGCCTACACCGAAGAGGGCATGAACGACGGCCTGCGAGCGAAGGAACTCCCCGAACGGTTCGCGACGGCGGAATTCCAGGTGCTGCTCGTCGCCGAGAAGTACCAGACCGGCTTCGACCAACCGCTGCTGCACACGATGTACGTGGACAAGCGGCTGGCGGGAATCCAGGCAGTCCAGACCCTGTCGCGCCTGAATCGCATCCATCCGCTGAAGGACGATACGTTTGTCCTGGACTTCGTGAATGATCGCGAGGAGATCCGCCAGGCGTTCAAGACGTACTACGAAGGCGCCGAAATCGGCGACGCCGTTGAACCGGCCCGGCTGTATGCGATCAAGAGCGAACTCGACGTCGCGGGCATCTACCTCGCCGAAGAGGTAGCGCGATTCAGCGAGGTGTACTTCAAGCCAAGACAGAAGCAGAGCCCGCTGGATCATCAGACGATGAACGCGGCACTCGATCCGGCCGTGTCGCGGTTCAAGGCCCGGATGGACGACGACGCGGATGAGGCGGAGCTGTGGCGCGGCAAGCTGCAGGCGTTCCTGAACCTGTACGGCTTCCTGAGCCAGGTGATCCCGTATCAGGATTCCGACCTGGAACGCCTGTACGTCTTCCTGCGGCACCTCTCGACCAAGCTCCCGCGCCGTTCGAGCGGCGAGGGCTACCAGTTCGACGACGAAGTGAAGCTGGAGTACTACCGGCTGCAGAAGATCAGCGAGGGCTCCATCGCCCTCAAGGACGGGGAAGCTCGGAAGCTCGACGGACCGACGGAAGTTGGCAGCGGAGCGCTTCGCGAGCAGCCCGTGCCGCTGTCCCAGCTCATCGATGTCGTCAACGACCGTTTCGGTACGGACTTCAACCAGGCCGACCAGCTCTTCTTCGACCAGATCGTCGAGGCGGCGATGGCGGATGACGGACTGCGCCGCGCCGCCGCCGTGAATCCCGGCGACAAGTTCGAGCTGCTCTTCAAGAACGTCCTGGAGAAGCTCTTCGTCGACCGAATGGACCAGAACGAGGACATCTTCGTCCGGTTCATGAACGACGCACCGTTCCAGAAGGTCGTCACTACCTGGATGGCGGAAGAGGCCTATCGGCGTCTTCGGGTGGACGAGCCGGCGACCGCCAGACCGAAGTTGCGGCTGGTCGAAGGCGCCCCGCGCGAGCGCTATGTCCGGTGCGTGCCGCTCGTGCCGCTGAAGGTCGCCGCCGGGGCCTTCGGTAACCCCCAGCACGTCGTCGATACCGACTGGCAATGGGTCGAGCCGGGCACCGACCGGCCGCTGCGCAGTGGAATGTTCGTCGCGCAGGTGGTTGGGCAGTCGATGGAGCCTGCGATACCCGACGGCTCGTACTGCCTGTTCGCCGCCCCGGTCGCAGGCTCGCGCCAGGGCCGTACCGTACTCGTGCAGCTACGCAGCGCCGTGGACCCGGAAACCGGCCACAGCTACACCGTGAAGCGATATGAGAGCGAAAAGACCGCCGACGGCGATACCTGGCGGCACACCCGGATTGTACTGAAGCCGAACAATCCCGCGTTTGCGCCAATCGAGCTGCAAGACAGCGAAGAGGGCGCGGTGCAGGTGATCGCCGAACTCATCGAGGTCCTGGGAACGGCGGCACCTGACCGGTGAGCGTCGCGTGCTCGCTCGATGGTAGCGGGGACCTATGCGACATGCAGGGACCCGGTGCGGCGCGGTGATGCTGGATGCGTCCCGCCACCCAGCTCTGCACCTCCGACTCAACCCACCCGACGGCGCGGGCACCGATCCGCACCCGGCACGGGAACCGGCGCTCGGCTTCGAGTTGATAGATCATCGAGCGGCCGAGGCCCGTCACTCTGCAGACCTGCGGCAGTCGCAGGATCTGCGCGCCGATGAATCCCTCGGGTTGATCCGTGTTCGAGCTGCTGTGATGCATTCGACGTGGTGCCTCGGCTGATTGTCAGCGTGAGGCAAAGACTACGCGGCGCGGGGGACTGAGCGAGAGACCGGGATTGCAGGCAAAACCCGGCAATACCCCGCAAGGCGCGAACGTCGACTCCAAGGCGGAAGTCGACACGGGGTACTGAATTGGCGGTAGTGCAGGATAGCCATCGGCTTAGCATTGGGGCCACATTGGGCCACAACGCTAGCGCGCGGCGAAAAGATGGCATCTGGCAGGCGTGGGTGAGTTCTGCACCGGTGCCCCCATAGGTGCCCCATTTCCGCGAGTCGTCTCGCGTAGACTGATGCGCTATCAGAGACCTACGTCAACCCTCAACCTTCTGCATCGGACTCTACCCCCAGCGTCACAACCCATATGCCGACGCTGGGCGCCTACCGCGCCACCCCCGTCTCCCACGCCGCGCGCAGCTCCTGCCCGCAGCCCGCCGAGGCGAGGCCCTGCTGGATCTCGCCGTTGGCCAGGGCGAAGCGGGAGATGACGCCGTAGTACTTCCTGTCGGCGTCGATCCAGGGGTAGAAGCCGAAGGCGCCGGGGCTGCTGAAGGCGCCATCGCCGTCCTGGGGGTCGTCCTCGACCCAGTGGGCGATGGAGTAGTGCCACTGCACGGTGACGGCGGGGCTGTGCACGGCGTTGCAGCCGGTGCCGAGCACCCAGGCGCAGACCGGATGGCTGCCGAGCGCCTCGCGCATGCCGAGATCACCTCGCAGGACGGCACGCAGCAGCAGCGCATAGTCGCTGGCGCGGGCGGCGATGCCGCCGGCGAGCAGCGGCTGGGTGTACTGCAGGCTGACGCCGGGCACGCCGAGGCCGGCGACGATGGCGGGGCCGAGGTCGGCGGTGTCGAGGTCGTTGATCTCCGGCTGGAAGAAGCCGGCGTGGTTTTCCTCGTGGCCGGAGTTGTAGTCGAAGAGGCCGTCGGTGGACGGATCGTAGCTGGAGAAGGTTTTCCCGGGCGTCGAGGACGGCAGCGTCAGGCAATGCTCGATGCTGTTGGCGCCGCTCGCCGGTGGCGTGCAGGTGGGGCTGCTCGTGGAGGTATCCATGTAGGTGTAGCCGCTGGTGAAATTCAGGAAGCGGATGTCGTCGGGGCTGAGGTTCGCGGCGCCGCCGCGCCTCTGCACCACGTACATGCCGTAGATCCATTTCGATGCCGAGGCGATCGGCCAGCGGGTGACCGCGGTGACCGGCGTGCCGCCGGCCTGCGTCGAGCTGCCGCCCGCCAGCGCCGCGTCGCCGTTGCCGATCTCCCAGTAGAAGGGCTGGATGGCGGTGCAGCGCGCGTTGGTCCCGGCGGTCTGGGTGACGGCGGCGACGCTGTTGGGCGTGGGCGGGCCATCGTCGTCGGCGGCGGGTGGACCGAGGGCCGGGGAGCCGCCGCCGCCACCGCAGCCCGCCAGGGCGAGCAGCAGCAGTCCGGGGAGGATGGGGCGGCAGCGGTTCAGGCGATCAGCGGTGGGCGGGTTGAGCATACGGGTTCCTGCCGGACATCGACAACGGAATCAACGAGCCGGCGCTGCCCGGGTTGACAGGCAGGCGGGCGCCGGCCCGCCGCCCGGGGCGGGCGCTCGCGCCACGGCCCGTCCCGGGCTCATATAGCATGCGAGCCCCGCCGAGTCCGTCAGAATGTCCACCATGACCTCATCCGCCACCGAGCCCGTCCCGTCCTTCGCCGATCTCGGCCTCGCCCCGCCGCTGCTCAAGGCGCTGGCGGAGGTGGGCTACGAGTCCCCTTCGCCGATCCAGGCCGCCACCATCCCGCTGCTGCTCGCCGGTGTGGACATCGTCGGCCAGGCGCAGACGGGCACGGGCAAGACGGCGGCCTTCGCGCTGCCCGCGCTCTCGCGGCTCGAGCCGGCCCGACGCGAGGTGCAGGTGCTGGTGGTCGTGCCGACCCGCGAGCTCGCCATCCAGGTGGCGGAGGCGTTCCAGAAGTACGCCGCCCACCTCAGGGGCTTCCACGTCGTGCCGGTCTACGGCGGCCAGAGCTACGAGCCGCAGCTTGCAGCGCTGCGTCGTGGTGCGTCCGTCGTCGTCGGCACGCCCGGGCGGCTGATCGACCACCTCGGGCGCGGCACGCTGCAGCTGGCGGCGGTGCGCACGGTGATCCTCGACGAGGCCGACGAGATGCTGCAGATGGGCTTCGTCGATGCCATCGAGGAGATCCTCGGCCAGGCGCCGCCGGAGCGCCAGGTGGTGCTGTTCTCGGCGACCATGCCGGCGCCGATCCGGCGGATCGCCAGGAAGCACCTGCGCGAGCCGCGGGAAATCACCATCCGCGCGAAGCCGGGCACGGCCGCGAAGACCCGCCAGCGCTACTGGCTGGTGGACGGGCTGCACAAGCTCGATGCGCTGACCCGCATCCTCGAGGTCGAACCCTTCGATGCCATGCTGGTGTTCGCGCGCACCAAGCTCGCCACCACCGAGCTGGCGGAGAAGCTGGAGGCCCGCGGTTTTGCCGCGGCGGCACTAAACGGCGACATGGTGCAGGCCCAGCGCGAACGCACCATCGCCCAGCTCAGGGCCGGGAAGATCGACATCCTGGTGGCGACGGATGTGGCTGCCCGCGGCATCGATGTGGAGCGCATCGGCCATGTCGTCAACTTCGACCTGCCCTACGACGTGGAGTCCTATGTCCACCGCATCGGGCGCACCGGGCGTGCGGGGCGCAGCGGCGAGGCGATCCTGTTCGTCGCGCCGCGCGAGCGCAACATGCTGCGGCTGATCGAGCAGCACACGCGCCAGCCCCTCGAGCCCCTGCGCCTGCCGACGCTGGGCGATGTCAACGCGAAGCGCGTGGCGAAGTTCAAGGCCCGCATCCTCGATGCGCTCGGCCGCGGGGATGCCACGCCCTACCGCGGCATCATCGACGAGCTGGCGCGGGAGAGCGGCGCGGATGCCGCGGACCTGGCCGCCGCGCTGGCGAGCCTCGCCCAGGGCCGGACACCGCTGCTGCTGGCGAAGCCTGCCGCGGAGCCGGCCGGCGAACCGGCACCCGCCGGTTCAAGGCCGCGCCGTGCGCAGGCGGACGAGGAAACCCGCCGGCCGCGCGGCCCGCGCCACGAGGAACAGCAGCTGTACCGGCTCGCCGTCGGCCGCAGCCATGGCATCCAGGTGGGCAATATCGTCGGTGCCATCGCCAACGTCGGCGGCATCCACGGCTCGGACATCAACGGCGTGGACATCCAGCGCGAGGAGACCTTCGTGCGCCTGCCCGCGGGCCTGGCGCCGGAAACCCTCGAGCGCATCGCCGAGGTGAAGATCCGCGGGCGCCTGCTGGCCATCAGGCCGGTGACGACGGGCCCGGCCGCCGGCCGGAAGAAGAAAAAATACTGAGCGTCGCCCCGGCCCCGCGGGTTGTCGCCTCGGCTGGACCGGCGGTGGCCGGGCCAGCGGGGCGCCGCTCCCTCAGAGTTCCCCGATCGCCCGGCGCTGGCGCAGCTCGCCGAGCACGACGTCGAGCAGGGCGTTGTCGTGGTTGGCCACCGCCTGCAGGCGCAGGGCTTCGGCATCGAGCACGACGGTGCTGGTGGCCAGGCCCACGCCGTACTGCTCGCGCCCGACCCGCAGGTTCTCCTCGGCCTGGTCCACGGCCTCGCGGGTCAGCGGCACGCGGGCCTGCGCCTCGCGCAGCGCGAGCCAGGCTTCCCGCACCTCGAGTGCGATGCGTGACTGGAGATCGTTGTGCTCGCGGGCCGCGGCGCGGCTGGCGCTGCGCAGCGCGCTGGCCCGCTCGCGGATGCGCCCGCCGTCCCAGAGCGTCCAGGAGAAGCCGAGGCCGAGCAGGCCGAAGTCCTCGCTGTCGAGCACCTGGTTCTCGAGGTGCTGGTAGTCGGCGATGAGGCCGAACTGGGGCAGGTGACTGGCGCTCTCGCCGCGGGCCTGCTCGGCGAGCGCCTGCGCCTGCGCGGCGGAGCCGGCGAGTTCTGGCCGGTGTGCCAGGGCGCGTTCGACCAGCTCGTCCACCGGGCCCGCGACCGGCGCGGCTTCGGCGATGTCCTCGAGCGGGGCCTGCCGGTCCAGCGGCTGTCCGAGCAACCGGTTGTAGGCTGCCAGGGCCAGCTGCTGCCGGCTGTCGGCACGCAGCCGCGCCTGCCCGGCATCAGCCAGCGTCACGCGGGCCGCCAGCCAGTCGTTGCGTGGCACCGCCCCGCGCTCGAGCATCACCGCCACCTCGCCGGCGTGGGCTTCGAGGCTTGCCACCGCGGACTCCGCCGCCCGCAGCGCACGTCTGGCCCGCAGCACGTCGATGTACGCGGTGGCCACCCGCAGGCGCAGGTCCTGCGCGTAAGCCTGTGTGCCGAAGCCGGCCCCGAGGGCCACCTGCCGGGCGGATTCGATGCCCGCCGTGATGCGCCCACCCGTGTAGAGCGGCAGCTCCAGGCGCGCCCGGCCCATGAGGAAGTTGTCGTGGCTCACCAGCTCGGGCGAGGTGAAGGTGCTGCTGCCGAAGGGAAAGCGGAACGCCGGGGCATCGCCGAAGCGCTGCCAGCTGCCGTCGATGCTGAGCTTCGGCAGGCGCTCGGCGCGGGCGGCGGCCTCCTCTGCCTGCCCGGCTTCCGCCCGGCTGTGCAGGGCAGCGAGTCCGGCATCGTTTTCCGCGGCCAGCTGCCAGGCGTCAGCCAGCGTTTCCGCGCCCGCGGTGCGCAGGGCCAGCAACACCAGGGGTGCGGCCAGTCGCCACAGACTCGCCGGATGAACCGTCATGGGGCCTCCCTTGCGGCGCTGGCCGGCCGCCGGCTGCGCCAGGCGAAATACAGCACCGGGATCACCACCAGCGTCAGCAGCGTGGAGACGAGGATGCCGAAGATCAGCGACACCGCCAGCCCGTTGAAGATGGGATCGTCGAGGATGAACAGGGCGCCGCTGATGGCCGCGAGCGCGGTGAGCAGGATCGGCCGGGCGCGGATGACCGCGGCATCGACCACCGCCCGCTCCAGCGGCTCGCCCCGCGCCAGCTCGTCGTCGATGAAGTCCACCAGCAGGATGGAGTTGCGCACGATGATGCCGGCCAGCGCGATCATGCCGATCATCGAGGTGGCGGTGAACTGCGCGCCGAGCAGCGCATGGCCGGGCATGACGCCGATGATGGTCAGCGGGATGGGCGCCATGATGATCAGCGGCATGAAATACGAACGGAAGTGGGCGACGATCAGCAGGTAGATCAGCACCAGGCCCACCGAGTAGGCGATACCCATGTCACGGAAGGTCTCGTAGGTGATCTGCCACTCGCCATCCCACTTGATGGCCAGCCGGTTGGGGTCTTCGGGGGTACGGATGAAGAGCTGATCGGGCTTCAGCCCCGAGGGCAGGCCGCGGTCCAGCTGGCCGACGAGGTCGAACATGCCGTAGAGCGGGCTGTCGAGCCTGCCGGCCATGTCGCCGGTGACGAAGACCACCGGCAGCAGGTCCTTGTGGTGGATCGCGCCATCCCAGGGCAGGCGTTCCACGCGGGTGACCGCCGAGAGCGGCACGAGTGCGCCGGTCGTGGCGCGCACACCGAGTTCGAGCACCGGATCGAGGCCGGCCTTGTCGGCCCTGCCGAGGCCGATGCGCACCGGAATCGGCCGCCGTTCGCTGCCCTCGTGCACGTACACCGCATCGAGGTCGCGCAGCCCGGTGGCGAGTGCGCTGGCCACCGCGGCCTGCGCCACACCGAGCAGCGCCGCCTTCTCGCGGTCGATGGACACCACGAGGCGTTCGGCGGCAGCTTCGGTGGAATCGTCCACGTCGACGATGTCGGCCGTCTGCTCGAACAGCGTGCGCAGTTCGCGGGCCGCGGCCCGCTGGGCGGCGTAGAAGGGCCCGTAGACCTCGGCGACGATGGGCGCCTGCACCGGCGGGCCGGGCGGGACTTCCACCACCTGCACCGAGGCGCCGTGCCGGCGGCCGATGGCGGCGAGCGCCGGGCGCACGGCCAGCGCGATCTCGTGGCTGGCGCGGTGGCGCTCGTGCTTGTCGAGGAGGTTGACCTGGAGATCGCCGAGCTCGGGGCTGGCGCGCAGGTAGTACTGGCGGACCAGGCCGTTGAAGTTGATCGGCGCGGCCGTGCCCGCATAGGCCTGGTAGTCGCGCACCTCGGGCACGGTTTCGATCACCCGCGAGAGCTCGTCCAGCACCCTTGCGGTGCCTTCCACCGGCGTGCCCTCGGGCATGTCCACGATCACCTGGAATTCCGACTTGTTGTCGAAGGGCAGCATCTTGAGGACCACCCACTGCAGCCCCGCGAGGCCCACGGCGAGCGCGATGGCCAGCCCCAGGCCTGCATAGAGCCGGTGGCGCCGGGCGCGGGCCCGCTCGCCGTGGAGGAAGGGCAGCATGATCCGCTCGAACCCGCGGTGCAGCCGGCTGTTTGCGTTTGCGGGCGCGGGGGCGGCCCCGGGGCGGGCGGTGGCCAGCAGGTGACCCGACAGCCAGGGCGTGAACACCAGCGCCACCGCGAGCGAGATCAGCATGCCCATGCTGGCGTTGATGGGAATCGGACTCATGTACGGGCCCATGAGCCCGCTGACGAAGGCCATGGGCAGCAGGGCGGCGATGACGGTGAAGGTGGCGAGGATGGTCGGCCCGCCGACCTCGTCCACCGCGGCGGGGATCATGGCGAGGAAGCTGCCGCCATCGAGATGCTGGCGGCGGTGGATGTTCTCGACGATGACGATGGCGTCGTCGACGAGGATGCCGATGGAGAAGATCAGCGCGAACAGCGACACCCGGTTGATGGTGAAGCCCCAGGCCCAGGAGGCGAACAGCGTGGCCGCCAGCGTGACGATCACCGCGGCGCCCACCACCAGTGCCTCGCGCCGGCCCATGGTGACCAGCACCAGCACCACCACCGAGAGCGTGGCGAACAGCAGCTTCTGGATCAGCTTCTGCGCCTTGTCGTTGGCGGTCACGCCGTAGTTGCGGGTCTCGGTGATCTCCACGCCCGCGGGAATCCAGGTGTCGCGCAGCATCTGCACCCGCGCCAGCACCGCGCGGGTGACATCGATGGCGTTCTCGCCGGGCTTCTTGGCGATCGCCAGGGTCACCGCCGGCGCGTGGCGCACCTGCCCCGCACCGGCGGGGGTGGCCGCCCCGGTGCCGTGCCAGGCAAAGCTCTGCGGCGGGTCGGCGCCGCGGCTCACCGTGGCGACATCCTGCAGGTACACCGGCCGGCCGTTGCGCAGCGCCACCACCAGCGAGGCGACCTCGGCGCTGCCGGCGAGGAAGCTGCCGGCCTGCACCGGGGTGAGCCGGTCGCCGCCGACGACGACACCCGCCTGCTCGGCCCGGCCCGCGGCATCGAGCGCGGCGGCGAGTTCATCCACAGACAGCCCGACCTTCGCGAGCTTCTGCGGATCGAGATCGACCCGCACCACGCTGTCCGGGCTGCCGATGGCGTAGACATCGCGGGTGCCGGGCACGCGCTTGATCTCGGCCTCGATCGAGCGGGCCACCTGGCCGAGCTCGAAGCCGCCGCGCGCGGGGTCGCGGGTCCACAGCGTCAGGGTCAGCACCGGCACGTCGTCGATGCCCTTGGGCTTGATCAGCGGGGGCAGCACCCCGGCGCCGGGCGGCTGCCAGTCCTGGTTGGAATAGACCGCGTTGTACAGGCGCACGATGGCGGCGGTGCGCTCCTCGCCGACCCTGAACTGCACCGAGAGCACGGCCACGCCGGGGCGCGATACCGAGTAAATGTGCTTCACCCCGGCGATCTCGCCCAGCACCTTCTCCATGGGCGAGGCCACCAGGTTTTCCACCTGGGCGGCGCTGGCGCCGGGAAAGCCGATGATGATGTTGGCGAAGGTGACGTTGATCTGCGGCTCCTCCTCGCGGGGCGTCACCAGCACCGCGAACACGCCAAGGAGCAGCGCGGTGAGCGCCAGGAGCGGGGTGAGTTCCGAGTGCAGGAAGAACCGCGCGATGCGGCCGCTGATGCCGGGGTCCGCGCCCATCACCGCGTGCGGGCCCCGCCGCCCCCGGCTTCGATGGCCCGGAGTGCCGCCTGCGGGTCGAGCGCGAGGCGCTCGCCGCCGGCGAGCCCGGCGAGGATTTCCACTTGCCCGTCGCTGGCGGCGCCGGTGCGCACCTGGCGCAGGCTGATCCGGCCGTCCGCATCGACGACGTACACCGCGGTGACCTCGCTGCGGGTGAGGATGGCGGTGGCGGGCACCCGCAGCCGTGGTTCCTCGCCGGTCACGATGCCCACCCTGACGAACAGGCCGGGGTAGACATCCCGGATGCCGGCGGGGAGATCGAGCCGTGCGCGCACCGTGTTCGTGACGGTGTCGACTTCGGGGAAGACGGTCACGGCAGTGGCCTCGATGCGCCGCCCGTCGACGTACACCGCGGCCTTGCCGGCCGCACGCAGCGGGCCGGCGAGTGCCTGCGGCAGGTCGCAGACCACCCGCAGCCGGCCGGCGGCATAGGCGCGTATCAGCGGTGTTCCGGGGGCGACGGCCTCGCCGACCCGCACCAGCCGTTCGCTGAGGATGCCGGCATAGGGCGCGCGCACCTCGGTGTAGGCCAGGCCTTCGCGGGCGCCGTCGAGGGCGGCCTGCGCGGCGGCCAGCCGCGCCACGGCGGCGTCGCGTTCGGCCTGCGCCTGCTCGTACTGGGCCTTGGCCGCCACCTGGCGCGCGTACATGTCGCTGATGCGGGCGAAGCGCGCCTGCGCCTCGGCCTCGCGGGCGGCGGCTTCGCTGCGCGCAGCCTGCGCCGCTTCGAGCCCGGCGCGCTGCTCGGTGCCCCGCAGCCGGAGGATGACCGCGCCGGCCGGCACGGCGTCATTGACGTCGAAGAGAATGGCCTCGACGCGGCCCGCGGTCTGCGCCGAGAGGGTGGCCTGCTCCACGGCCTCCACCCGGCCGTCGATCCGCCGCTCGAGGGGAACGGCGACCGGCTGGATGACTACCGAGGCGAGGCTTGCGACGGAGGCAGCCGCTGGCACGGGCGGCGGCTGGCCACCGCAGCCGGCCAGCGCAAGGACGGCCGCCAGCGCCGGCAGCCGGCCCGGCAGGCGCAGCGGCATCGTCAGAATGCCGGGCCGGGCTTCAACCCGGCCTTGCGCAGGATGATCGCCAGCGGGCAGAACCCGGTGAACGCCGACTGCAGCAGGTTGGCGCCGACGAAGGCCGTGAGCCAGAACCAGTAGGGGTGCACCTCCAGGCCCAGGCCCAGGCTGATGAGTATCACCGCTCCCGCAAAAGCCAGTACTGCACGGTCGATGGTCATGGTGATGATTCTCCTTGTCGGGGTGATCATGGGCGTCGCTGTCAGGCCGCGGTCCGTGTCGACCCGCCTTTTGCCCTTCTGCCCGTCCGGGCACCGCAGTAGTGGTCGTGCAGCAGCCGCACCACCTCGAGCGCGATGCCGGGGGTGACGCGGTAGTAGATCGTCTGCGCTTCGCGGCGGGTCTGCACCAGCTTTTCCCGCCGCAGCACCGCCAGATGTTGCGAGAGCGCCGAGGGGGACAGTTGCACCAGCTGGTTGATCTGGCTGACCGACAGCTCGCTGGCCGACAGCGCGCACAGGACCAGGAGCCGATGCTCGCTGGACAGCGCCCGCACCAGTCTGGCGGCGCTGCCGGCGTGCCGGCGCATGGCCTGCTGGTCCAGGCCCGGCATGGATCCGGTCTGCGGCATCCGGTTGGTCCTTAAGCAATATCTAATTAAGCGCTTTCTAACATACAGGCAGTCGTGAATGGGAGCAAGCCCGTGCAGCCTGTCAGGGAAAGACGCTGGCCCCGGCCTCCGCTGTCAGGCCGCAGTCGCGCAGGGCCTGCTCCACTTCTGCCCGGACTTCGGCCCGGCTGCGCACCGGGCCGGAGGGCAGCGCGCCGCGGCCCTCGCGGGGATTCTCGTGGGGCAGCACCAGGCCGGGGCGCGGCGCGCAACCGAGGAACGCCAGGATGCGGGCCAGGTTCTCGTCCGCTGCGCCACCGCAGATGTCGATGACCAGCAGGTCGGTGTCGCGCCCGGCGAAGTGCCGGCGTACCCGCTGGTGATAGTCCTGCCGGCAGGCGATCCAGCGCCGCAGCGCCAGTCGGGGCCCGGCTTCGTACTCCTCCCGCATCGGTCCGGTGGCGCCGATGCTGCGGCGATGTTCGACGTGGCGTATGCGGCTGGCGAGCCAGTCGTCGAGCCGGCGCGTGGTGAGGATGAAGCGGCTGCCCGGGAAGCTGCGGTCGAGCAGGGCGAATCGTGCTCGTTGCCGTCGCTGAAGCACTGGAAGGCGGCGTAGAGCGGATCGGTGACCGGTATGTGGCTGTAGTAGCCGTGGAAGGAGCGCAGCCCCAGCTCGAGGAACAGCTGGTGCATGGAGGAGGTGCCGGTCTTGTTGAAACCGATGCAGAAAACCTTGCTGGACATGCGCAGCCCCGGGCCGCCGGCGCCTGCCGGCCGGGACTAGCGTACGACGCGCAGGCTCGGTTTGGCGGATTCCATTGCCTTCCGCGGCGGCGGATTGCGCGCCGCGCTGACGCGCACGCGGTTGCGGCCGCTGCGCTTGGCGGCATACATGGCCTGGTCGGCCCGGGTGAGGAGCTCGGGCACGGTTTCGCCGCGGCGGTATTCGGCCACGCCCGCGGAGACGGTGATCTCCAGCTCCCGGTCCACCGGGTGGCGCGCCACGGCCTCGCGCACGCGCTCCGCGCAACGCAGCGCGCCGTCGATCTCGGTGCCGGGCAGGATGGCGAGGAATTCCTCGCCGCCGAGGCGGCCGAGCGCACGGCGGAAGCGCGTCGGGTTGATGGCGTCCATGGCGCGCAGCGCGCGGCGTGCGCGGTTGGCGAAGATGGCCAGCACCCGGTCGCCGACCAGGTGGCCGTGCGAGTCGTTGAGCGACTTGAAGCGGTCCAGGTCGAAGATGCAGACGCTGAAGGGGCGCCCGGTGCGGTCGGCACGGGCCTTCTCGCGCAGCAGGGCGTCCATGATGTACTGGCGGTTGAAGGTCTTGGTCAGGTGGTCGCGCTCGGCGCTGCGGGCCATGCGCTCGACCTCCTGCTGCAGGCGCCCGACTTCGTCGCGCAGGCCTTCATGGTCGCTCTCGGTCTGGCGGGCGCGGCGGCCCAGCAGCACCAGCATGCCGATGACACCCGCGCACTGCAGCACCTCGCCCCAGAGACCCTCGCCGGCGCCGTTGGCGAGCAGGCGGATCACCATGGAGAGCGCATAGCCGCCGCCCGCGGCCAGGCAGAGCTGGCGCAGGCGGACGGAATCGGTGCGGGTGAAGGCCACCAGCACCGCAGTCAGGTACATGCCCGGGACCAGTTCGCCGGGGCCGTCGGCGAGCACGGCATAGACGGTGGTCCAGGCGATGGCGAGGCCGGCCTGGGCCGTGGCGATGGCCGAATCGCTGTCCTCGCGCACCGCCGGCAGGCTCAGCAGCGCCAGCAGCGCGTTGGTCACCAGCACCGCGCCGGCCAGCAGGGCCGCGGCGGCCGGGTCCAGGGTGGTGCGCCCGGCGAGGTGGCTGAGGAAGGCCAGCCCCGCCCAGGCCAGGTAGAAGCCGGCGGCCGGCAGCGAGGCCTGCCAGGAAGCCCGTTGCGCGGGCTGGTCGTCGATGGAAAGGTCCGGTGCGGGTTCGCCGTCTGCCATGGCTGCCTGTTCTTGTTCTTGTTGTGGGCGCCGGCGACGATCGCGGGCGCGGCAAGTGAGACTAGCGTCGCAGATCGCGGCCCGGCCGGACTGTGACGGGCGTCGCAGCACGCCGGATGGCGCCGCTTATGGTCAACGCCGGCGAGGGCGGATGGCCGCGCTACAATGCGCGCCGCCGCGGCTGCCGGGAGCCTGCCCGCGGCAAGGGTGCCCGAGCCATGCAGCAGCAATCGCGCTTCGATGTGATCGTGGTCGGCGGTGGCCACGCCGGCAGCGAGGCGGCCGCGGCCGCCGCGCGCCTCGGCGCCCGCACGCTGCTGCTGACGCAGAACCTCGAGACCATCGGCCAGATGAGCTGCAATCCCGCCATCGGCGGCATCGGCAAGGGCCACCTGGTGCGCGAGATCGACGCGCTGGGCGGGCTGATGGCCCGGGCCGCGGATCGCGCCGGCATCCACTTCCGCATCCTCAACGCCAGCAAGGGACCGGCGGTGCGGGCGACGCGGGCCCAGGCCGATCGGGCGCTCTACAAGGCGGCGGTGCGTGCGCTGCTCGACGCCCAGCCGGGCCTCGCGCTGTTCCAGGCGAGCGTGGCCGACCTGCTGCTGGAGGGCGGGCGCGTGGCCGGCGTGCGCACGCAGCTCGGCCAGTGTTTCCACGCCGATGCCGTGGTGCTCACGGCCGGCACTTTCCTGCGCGGCCGTATCCACGTCGGCCTCGAGCAGCACGCCGGCGGCCGCGCCGGGGATCCGCCCTCCATCGAGCTGGCCGACCGCCTGCGCGAATTGCCCTTCCGCGTGGGCCGGCTGAAGACCGGCACGCCGCCGCGCATCGATGCCCGCAGCGTCGATTTCAGCGTCATGCAGCCGCAGCCGGGCGACGAGCCGGTGCCGGTCTTCTCCTTCCTCGGGCGGCGGGCGGAGCATCCGCGCCAGGTGCCCTGCCACATCACGCGCACCACCGAGGCGACGCACGCCATCATCCGCGGCGCACTCGACCGCTCGCCGCTGTTCACC
>JAANMW010000097.1_pt1 | contig 87256 bp, 87 predicted proteins | sample 7279671 | NCBI WGS metagenome assembly JAANMW01 (sample SAMN14094541, study PRJNA606508) | bioreactor metagenome | isolation source: A lab-scale SPAN reactor treating ammonium-rich wastewater day 247 | place: Ireland: Galway | collected 2017-09-19 | reverse complement strand
CCAGCTCTGGATGACGCTACCCGCACCGCCGGCCGTCACGACCCGGCGGGCGTTTGCGGTTCGCCCAAGATAGGCGCTAAGGCCACTGGGATACTGAACGCGAAAGTATTCAGGCCCTCCGTGGAGGCTCCCGTGGCAGGTGACTTTCTCGTTGACATCAATCTCGGTTCGGAACTCGACCGTGTCTGCACCGCAGGTGCCCGCGGAGATACGAAGCAAGGGCCTCCCATCGAGGCAAAAACGGTCTGCATTACTGAAGGTCACCGCGGTGCGCTGGCCATCCAGCGGAAAAGTCTTGCCACATCGCTCGATCCGTGAGAAACCGGTGAGGGTCCACCCGGTACCGGCCGACCCGTCACCAGCCTGGCTGTTGTAGCTCAGCGCGATCTGCGGGGCGAGGCCATTCCGGCCGGCCGGCACGGAGAGCGGGATCTGGTAAGTAGCTGCGCCCCGGTCCGTGATCTGGAATTGACCCGGCAGCCGGCCGATGGCCGCGTCGACTACGACAGGCACGAGTAGCCCGAGAATCAGGGCAGCGGCCACGATCTGGGGAAACTCCCGACGACGACTCAGGCGGGAGAGGATTGACCTGGCCACGCACGTCCGGACGCGCAGCCGCTTACCGCGCAGGAACTCACTCATTGCACCCCCCACCCGGCGAGAGCCGGGCTGTGCGGAGCGGCCGCTCGAAGCGCCGAGCGAACCGGAATTCGTGTTGCCCCACGCGAAACACGTCCTGACCCGAACACTACCCCGAGAAAGCGCGCCTGGCAACCCGCCGGCGCGAGCAGCGAACTCAGGCGTGGGCTGCTAAGATCTTTGTAGAAGCTGTGCGCCAATAAGAATCGCGTGACAGTTTTGTTTGGCCTACCACCTCGACAGACGGCGCTCAGGAGATTGCTGTGCTCCACTGGATCGGACAACTCAGCCTGCTTCTGGCGATTGCTGCCAGTGCCGGATACTCGCTTGCGTTACGGGCAGCAACCAAGCAGTCCGGAGCGTGGGCAACGCGAGTAGTTCCCATCGCTTTGTGGGCACACCTGATGGGCATTGGGGTGGCCTACGCTGCTTTGACCATCGCCTTCGCCGTAGGTGACTTCAGCATTGCCTATGTCGCCGAAAACTCCAACAAGGCGCTGCCGCTGGGCTATCGGCTCACCGCCGTGTGGGGCGAGCACGAAGGCGCCCTGTTCCTGTGGTGCCTGCTGCTCGCGCTATGGACAACGGGGTTCTGGCTTGCGGTGCGGGGGCCTGAAGAGCGGGTAAAACGAGAAGCTTGCGGCCTGCTCGCACTGCTGAATGGCGGTCTGCTTCTGATCCTGCAGCTGACCGGTAGTCCGTTCGAGGTGTCGTCGGTCACGCCACTGGATGGGCGGACGCTGAACCCGATCCTGCAGGATCCCGCCATGGCTCTCCACCCGCCCCTCCTGTACGCGGGTTACGCCGGTGCTGCCATTCCGTTTGCGCTGGTAGTGGCTGCACGCCGCAACGACGTAGCCCCGGACGTCTGGTTGCGGTCGGTACGGGGCTGGACGCTGGGTGCGTGGATCCTCCTGACTCTGGGAATCACCATCGGGAGCTGGTGGGCCTATTACGAACTCGGCTGGGGCGGCTGGTGGTACTGGGATCCCATCGAGAACCTGTCTTTTATCCCCTGGCTCGCGGCAACCGGCTTGCTGCACGGGGCAGCACTGTCGAGCCAGCGTCCGCTGTTCCACACCTGGGCCGTGGTGCTGGTCGTCGCACTCTTCGCCACCGGCCTGCTGGGGATTTTTCTGGGTCGCACCGGGGTCATTACCTCCATCCATTCCTTTGCCACTGATCCACTCAGCGCCCAGGTCTCGCTCGCTTTCGGGGCTCTGGTCGTGGTTCTGGGCTGCGTGACCATTGGGAGATCGGGCCGACGCGTAACGACAACCGGGTCGGAACTCCCGCTCCTGTCCCGGGACGCCCTGTTACTGGTGTCGACGGCCCTGTTGGCCATGGCGGCGGCCCTCGTGCTGCTCGGTACACTGTTCCCGGTGATCATGACGAGCGGGACGCGCCACTCGGTGACGCTCGGGCGGCAATTCTTTGACGTCGTCTTCCTGGTGCCGGCGCTGCCGCTACTCATTGCGGCAGGCTTCGGCATGCGCACTCTGGCCCGCAAAAAGTCCTCCCGTGACGCACTTCGGCCGCTCGTCGTCCCGTTGTGCCTGGCGATCTTCGGTGGAAGCCTCGTTCCGTGGCTGGTATTCGGATCCTTCTCCTGGCTGACCGCGGCAGCCACCGCCGCAGCCCTGTGGCTGTTCCACCTCGCGATTGCCGTTGCGCCGTTCTCACGCACAACGCAGCCCCGTCCGGCGGCTGTGCGTCGGGTAGGTGTTGTCCTGGCACACGGCGGCCTCGCCGTTTTTGCGCTGGGTGTGGCATTGGTGTCTACATATGGTTCTGAGCGGGATCACCGGTTGGCACCCGGGGAAAGCGTCGAGCTCAGCGGCCACCGGATGACCTTCGGGGGCGTGCGTCCGGTCGAGGGTCCCAACTATGAGGCCTGGCAGGGAGAGTTCCAGGTGTGGAAGGGCAGCGAGGTGGTCGCGGCGCTGCGGCCGGAGCGGCGGGTCTACGACGAGCGGATGGGCAGCCTCGCTCACACGTCGATTGCCAGTTCCTGGTCCCGCGACCTGCTGGTCTCCCTGGGCGACAACCCCGAGGGCGATATTTGGGCGCTACGCATGCAGTATCGACCCATGATTCGCCTGATATGGCTGGGCACGTTGTGCATGGTCATCGGCGGCTGCCTATGCCTCTGGCGGCCACGACAGGCATGACCCGGTCCTGCAATGGCGCCGGCTACCTCGGCCGCCGGTGGAAGGTGCGGTACCTCGCTCTCGGACTGCTCATCCTGTTTCTTGGGCTGGCGACCAGACCGGCATCCGCATTGGATGGCGTCGTACTCCCGGATCCAGAGCAGCAGGATCTCTACCTGAGCCTGCTACAGGAGTTCCGTTGTGCGGACTGCCGCAACGCCTCCCTGCTCGAGGCCTCTGGAGTTCAGGCAACGGAGATGCGCCGGGAGATTCGCGGCCTGATTGAAGCAGGCCTCTCGCCCGCGCAAATCAGGGACGAGGTCGTCCGGCAGTACGGCGCGGAAGTGAGGCTGCACTGGGGCGCAGAAGGAGGCACAACCCTGCTGTGGATGGTGGCCGGTTTGATCATCGCCGGGACGCTGGGCCTGTGCGTGGTAACGCTCCGGCCGACGCGCAGCTCCCGATAACGCAGACCGGCTGAACTGCCGGCGCCAAATCCGGCGCCGGCAGCTAGAATGGCGGGCTCATGCCCGCCAATCTCACCCCTGTCTACCGCAAGGCCGAAGAGGCCTATCGCTCCGCCCGGGAACCCACGGAGAAGCTCGAGCACCTGAAGGAGATGCTCCGGACGATTCCGAAGCACAAGGGCACGGACCACCTCCAGGGCGACATCAAGAAGAAAATCAAGGAGCTCACCGAAGAGCTCGGCAGCGGCAAGCAGGGGGGCGGCAAGAAGAAGGGCCCGGTCCACACGATCCGGCGCGAGGGCGCCGCCCAGATTGCGCTGCTCGGCGCGCCCAACGCCGGCAAGTCGGAGCTGCACTCCCGCCTGACCGGGTCCCGGGCCGACATAGGCCCCTACCCCTTCACCACCAAGCTCCCCCAGCCCGGCATGCTGCCCTTCGAGGACGTGCTGTTCCAGATCGTGGACCTGCCGCCCATCTCCAGCGACTACATCGAGAGCTGGATCGTCAACGCGCTGCAGCCGGCGGACGGCGCCCTGCTGGTGATCGACCTCAACGACCCGGCCTGTGCCGAGCACATCCAGGCCATACAGCAGCAGCTCGCCGAGCGCCGCATCGTGCTCCACGGTTACTGGCCGGGGCTGCGGGGCCCGAGGCCGGCGGCGGAACCGGTGCTGGACGAGAATGGCGAGGAGCTCATCGAGGACCCCTTCCGCATCGAGCTGCCGACCCTGCTGGTGGCCAACAAAAGCGATCTGGTGTCCGATCCGGAGTCAGAGATCCAGGTATTGAGCGAGATCCTGGAGCTCGATTTCCCGACGCTGGCGGTCTCGGCGCTGACCGGTGCCGGCTGCGACGCCGTCGGCCCCCTGCTGTTCAAGGCCCTCGAGATCGTGCGCGTCTACACCAAGCAGCCCGGCAAGCCCGCCGACAGGGACCGCCCCTTCACGCTGCGCCACGGGCAGACCGTGCTGGATGTGGCCGGGCAGGTGCACAAGGACATCGCGGAGGGCCTGCGCTACGCGAAGATCTGGGGCGCGGAAACCTACGCGGGCCAGCAGGTGGGCCCGGAGCACGTGCTGGCCGACCGGGACGTGATCGAACTGCACATGAGGTAGGGGCTGGGCAAGCCTCTTCACCCGGACCGGAACTGGTGGTGCTGCCGCGGATCACGGGCTAACCGGCGGAACGAGTCTGATCGCTGCGGTGGGGCGTCAGCCGGTGAATCCGGTTCCACTACGCCGGACTACCGGCGTGTGCGTTGGAACCGGACACACCGTCCGCCGCGCCAACGACGGCAGAAAGTTCCCTTCCGGAGTCTCGCGGTAAGGTCAGCGGAGCACGGGCGTTCCTCCTGCAGCGATAAAGCGCGGTACTCCGTGCTAGCGGAAGGAGGGTTAGCCCGTGATCCGCGGCAGCACCGCCGGTCACCGCCAGGAGGCTTGGCCCCAGGATCCGCAGCAGCACCGCCGGTCTTCGCGGACACCGTCACGAGTGCGTCATGCGCCAGCGGTGTAATGTCGTCCGATGCGCATTCTCTACGGCGTCCAGACCACCGGCCACGGGCATCTCGTGCGATCCACGCCCCTCATCCGGGGGCTGCGTGCCCGGGGACATACCGTCGACGTCGTGCTCAGCGGCCCGCCGCCGGATCCGGCCTGGGCACAGCGGATCGGCCCGCCATTCACGACGCATCCGGGGCTGACCTTCTCCGCCGACGGCGGACGCATCCGGTATGTGCGCACGGCCCTGCAGGCGCGCCCGCTGCGCTTCGTGGCCGACGTGCTCAGGCAGCCGTCCGCCGGCCGGGATCTGGTCGTCACCGACTACGAACCCATCACCGCCTGGTCTGCCCGGCGCCACGGCCTCAGGAGCATCGGTATCGGCCACCTGTACGCCTTTGCCTGGCCCCTGGTCCCGCGCGCCAGCGGCAACCTGATCACCCGAGCGGTCCTGCACCACTTTGCCCCGGCGGGCGTGCCGGTGGGACTCCACTGGGGCAGCTTCGGCGCCCCGGTCCTGCCCCCCACCGTGGACCCGGAGATCCGGGCGCTGCGGCGGGGACCGCCAGCGGAGGATCTCGTGCTGGTGTACCTGGCCTTCGAGCCGCCCGAGCGGCTGGTGCCGCTGCTGAAGACGGTGCCCTCACGGCGCTTCCACGTCTATGCCAGGACCGGCGCGGCGGTCGAGAATGGCAACGTGACAGTAAGACCCGTCTCGCGGGCGGGCTTTGTGGAGGATCTCAGCCGCTGCACCGGCGTGATCGCCAACGCGGGCTTCACGCTCACCAGCGAGTGCCTGCACCACGGCATCCCGCTGCTCGCCATGCCCATTCACGGGCACCTGGAGCAGGAATCCAACGCGCTGGCCCTCGGGCAGCTGGGGCTCGCAACCGTCACCCGGACGCTGACCCGGGACGTGATCGATTGCTGGCTGCAGCAGCCACCACCGCCGGCACAGGCTTACCCGGACGTGACGGCAGCACTCATCGACTGGATTGCCGCCGGCGCGGCCGAGCCTTTGACCGCGCTGAGCCAGCGCCTCTGGACGGACGCAGCGGCAGCCGGCCGTACCGCCTAGGATTTGCGCGGACCGAACAGCGAATCGGCTGCGTTCCGGGCGGCGCTCTCGGTGGCCGCGCGGGCCGCGTCGAAGGCGCCAGGGCGTGGCCTGAACCAGTCGCAGAAGTTGGCCCGCTCCTTGTCGCGCACCTCCTCCGCGTCGTCCTCCCGGCACTGCTTCGGCCGGGCACGGTCCCAGTTGCGGCACATCCGGCACACGTGCAGCTGGTTCCGGCAGGCCGGGCATTCCTCCGTGCGCCCCAGAGGAAGGCGCAGCGCAGCCAGGGAGGCGCCGCACCGCCAGCAGACCAGTTCGTCGCTCATGGCCGAAGCTTAAGCCCCCGGAGCGTCGGGCGGCACCGGGTCGTCCGCCTTCACAGTGTTCGGGTCTACGGAATTGCGGGCGACCGGGGCAAACTCCTCGCCCGCCATCTCCCAGACGGTGAGGAAAAAGGCGGCAATAACCGGGCCGATGACCACCCCGGCGAGCCCGAAGGCAACGAGTCCGCCGAGGGTGGACAGCAGGATCAGGTAGTCCGGCATGCGGGTATCCCGGCCGACCAGCAGGGGGCGGAGCAGATTGTCCGCGAGTCCGATGATCAGGACGCCCACGACGACCAGGACGCCGCCCGCGACCAGCTGGCCGTTGACGATCAGCACGATGGCCGCCGGCAGCCAGACCAGGGCCGGCCCGACGGCGGGGACGATGCTGAGGAGCGTCATGACCAGCCCCCACAGCACCGGGGCGCGGATACCGAGCAGGCCAAAAGCGATGCCGCCGATGGCGCCCTGCACCACGCCCACGACGAGGGTGCCCTTGATGGTCGCCCGGGACACCTCGGCAAAGCGCGCCATAAGCTGGCGTTCGCGCCGGTCACCGAGCGGCAGCACCCGCACCGCCGCATCGAGCATCCGCTCACCGTCGCGCATGAAGAAAAACAGCAGGTAGAGCATCAGCACGAAGTACAGGCCGATGCGCAGCGTGTTCTGGCCGATGTTGAGCGCGCGCGTGGCGAGGAACTGGCTGATCTCGACGGCCGACGACGACAGCTGGGCCTGCAGGCGCCCCGGATCGATGCCGACCGATTCCATCAGCGACAGCAGCTGCGGCAGTCGCCGGCGCAGCTCCTGCTCGACCCGGGACAGGTCGATGTCGCCTGCCCGCAGGCTGTCGTAGAGCGCCGTAGCCTCGCCCGTGACGGCCATGCCAACGCCGATGATCGGCATGATGATGACGATGATCACGAGCAGCACGCTGGCAACGGCCGCCAGCGTGTCCTGCCCCTTAAGCCGCAGCCGGAGGCGCGCATGCACGGGGTAAACGAGGATGCCGAGTGCCACGGCCCAGAAGATCGGCTGCAGAAAGCCCTGGATCAGCCACAGGAAGGCGGCCGTGACGCCGAGCAGGAGAACGCCGAAGAAGATCCGCTGCACGTCCTGGTCGTTCATGGCGGCAGTATAGGTTTAATGGCATCCGAACTGGCGGTGCTGCCGCGGATCACGGCCTAACCTTCAGGCCGCATCCGCCGCATCGCCGGCCGGTGCCTCGCCGAACTGCAGTTCGGCGAGGCGCGCGTAGAGCGGGTCGCGCCGGACCAGATCCTCGTGCCGGCCGCTGTCCACGATGCGGCCCTCGTTCATCACGACGATGCGATCGGCCTTGAGCACGGTCGCGAGCCGATGGGCGATGACGATCGTGGTGCGGTCTTTCTCGAGAAACTCCAGCGCCTCCTGCACCAGCCGCTCGCTCTCCGCGTCCAGGGCGCTGGTGGCCTCGTCCAGCAGCAGCACGGGCGGATCCTTGAGGATGGCGCGGGCGATCGCGATGCGCTGGCGCTGGCCGCCGGACAGCCGTGTGCCGCGCTCGCCCAGAAAGGTGTCGTAGCCCTCGGGCAGCGCGCGGATGAACGGGTCCGCCGCCGCCGCGCGGGCGGCGGCCTCCACCTCGGCATCGGTCGCACCGGGGCGGCCGAAGCGGATGTTCTCCCGGGCCGAGGTGCCGAAGATGACCGTTTCCTGGGGCACGATGCCGATGCGACTGCGCACCGCCTCGGGTGCGGCCTGCGCAATGTCCACGCCATCGAGCAGGATCCGGCCGGCATTCAGGTCATAAAAGCGCAGCAGCAGCTGGAAGGTGGTGGTCTTGCCGGCGCCCGAAGGGCCGACAAAGGCCACCCGCTCGCCGGGGATTATGCTCAGGCTGAAGTCCCGGAGCGCCGGGGTGCCGGGCCGGGAGGGATAGCTGAAGCTGACGTTGTCGAACACGATGCTGCCGCGGCGTTCCGCAGGCAGGGCAACGGGCATAGCCGGAACCGCAATGCGCGGTTCTGCGGTGAGCAGCTCGAGGAGACGCTCCATGGCCCCGGCCGCCCGCTGCACGTCGCCCCAGACCTCGCTCAGCGACGCGGCCGAGGCGGCCACGAACATGGCATAGAGCAGAAACTGCCCGAGCTGCCCGCCGCTGATCTCGCCGTCCAGCACCGCGTGGCTACCGACCCAGAGCACGAAGGTGAGGGCCCCGAACAGCGCCAGCACCGAGATTCCGGTCAGCAGCGCGCCGGCCCGGGCGCGCCGGATGGCGGCGGCAAAGCTCGCCTGCACGGCGGTGGCGAAGCGCTGCCCCTGGAAGGCCTCCAGCGTGAAGGCCTGGACGGTCTGGATGGCGTTCAGGGTCTCGCCGGCCATGCCGCTGCTGTCGGCGATCCGGTCCTGGGCCGTACGCGACAGGCCGCGCACGCGACGGCCGATCAGGATCAGCGGCACAACCACGGCCGGGATCAGCAGCACCATCATGCCCATCAGGCGCGGGCTGGTGATGGCCAGCATCACCAGGGCGCCGGTCAGCTGGATGATATTGCGCAGTGCGATGGCCACCCCGGTGCCGGCAATGGACTGGATCAGCGTCGTATCGGTAGTGATGCGGGACAACACCTCGCCGGTCTGGGTGACCTCGAAGAAAGTCGGGTCCATGCGCAGGATGCGCCGGTACACGGCCTGGCGCATGTCCGCCACCACGCGCTCCCCCAGCCAGTTGAGCAGGTAGATCCTGGCGGCGGCAAAGGTTCCGAACAGCACGGCAACGCCGAACAGCCAGAGAAAATAGCGGTTGACCTGGGCCGGATCCTGGCCGGCGATGCCGAAGTCGATCACGTAGCGCAGCGCCACCGGCAGGGCGAGCAGCGCCCCAGCGCCCAGCAGCAGGGCGATGAGTCCCAGCGCCAGCATCCGCCAGTGGGGCCGGATGAACGGCACCAGGGCCCTTAGGGGCTTCAGTGAACGTCCCTTGGGCCGGTTGGCAGCTTCGTCGGGCACGCGGGCCATGTGCTCCCCTCCCTGGGGGCTGTGGTGAGGCTATCCGGCCACTATGGAGCAGCGACGCCCGCGGCGCAAAGGGCGGCCGGCCCGCTACAATCCCCGCTCCGGACCCATCCGGGAAAGGCACCCATGAGCGGCGACCCGATCAGCACGATCCCCCGGGGCGAGCCGGGCTTCAGCCTCGGCAGCTTCCTGCTGCGCCTGCTGTTTGCCCTGGTCGTGGTGCTGCTCACATACAACCCCACCGGTTTTGCGTTCTTCCACTGGGCGCGGGACGCCTTTTTCGCGAGCGCCCTCGGCCCGCTGCACGCCCTGGCGGGCCTGTGCCTGCTGATCGGCTGGGTGCTGTTCGTGCGGGCCACGATGCAGTCCCTTGGCCTCCTCGGGATCGTGCTGGTTGCAAGCCTGTTCGGCGTCCTCGTCTGGATGCTGTTCTTCTATGACGTGATCGACGACGGGTCCATGAACACCATCGCGTGGCTGGTGCTGGTTGGCGTGTCGCTGGTGCTGGCGGTGGGCATGTCCTGGGCGCACATCCGGCGCCGGCTGTCGGGCCAGGCCACAGTGGACGAGATCGATGGCCACTGACGTCCCCGCGCCAGCCGGTCATTCATAGGCGGCCATGGCAGGCTGGTTCTGGCTGATTGCCCTCGGACTGTTCCTGGTCCTGGTCGGGCTCTATATACACTGGTCGGTGGTGCTGGTCGGCGCACTGCTGCCGCTGGTGCCCATCCTCGCCGAGTACCTGAAAAGAAGAAGGGGCCGTTCCTGACGCCAGGAACGGCCCCTTGTGAACACCCTGCGCCGGGGCGCAGGATCAGCGCGGCTAGGCTGCCTGCTGGCTCTGCTCCATTTCGAGCGCCCGGGCCTCGCGATCGAGCTTCTGCTTGATGTGGTCAGGCGTCAGCCAGGACACGGCCGTGATCACCCCGATGGCCAGCACGATCAGGGTGAGCTCCATCGCGTACTTCGACGGCTGTACCCAGATGTCCTCGCCGATGCCCCAGCGGCCGATCAGCTCGTAGCTGGTGAAGGCCACGATGCCGGTCGCAATGGCATAACGGACCGCGGTGGCCACCTTCCACATCTTGATCATGCGACTGAAGAGGTAGACGGTCCAGATCGTGTTGAACACGAAGTAGGCATAGGTGACCGGATGCTGCGCGCCCAGCCACGCCTCGTTGTAGAGCACGAGCAGGAGCAGGTAGAAGAACCAGAGCAGGTAGATGCTCTCGATGAAGGTGATCAGCGCAAAGTTGCGCTCGTGCCGCGGATTGGGCTTGCCGACGGGCAGACGGGCGGTGCGCTGGATCCAGCGGAAGAAATTGCACTTGGTTTCCTTGTTGGACAGGAAATACAGGAAGGTCACCACCATGATCCCGACGGAGCCTTCCATCACCAGATACTCGGGCTTGGTCAGGATCTCGCCCGAAGCGACGTCCATGATCGGCTTGACCTCCATCTGGAGTGCGTAAACGATGAAGGTGAACTCCACCCAGCCGGTCCACAGCGCCATGGCGGCGAAGAAACCCCACCAGGTGGCAGAGGTTTCACCGGGACGGGTCATGCCGTACCAGAGCATCGCGAGGCCGGCGAGGCCCATGGCGAAGGCGCTGTGAAACATGTACTCGTGGCCGAGCAGCTCCTCCATCACGACCATCACCGTATGGCCGAGGCCCTGCACGATGAACACGCAGATGAAGGCGAACAGCCCGATGTAGGGGGGCTTGTAGAACATGCGCTTGACTGTCGTCACGACTTACCTCCGGCCAGGCGGTGCACCCGGCTGTCAATTTCCACGACTGAAGGACCGCTCGAGGTGGGCAAGCTTGCCCTCCACGCCCTGCCATTGCGCGGCATCGGCAGGCACTTCGCCCCGGGCGGTGATGACCGGCCACAGGGCCGTCAGCTCCTTGTTCAGGGCGATGAAATTGCGATAGCGTTCAGGCACATCGTCCTCGGCGTAGATCGCCTCGACAGGACATTCGGGTGCGCACAGGGTGCAGTCGATGCACTCCTCCGGGTCGATGACCAGGAAGTTCGGGCCCTCGTGGAAGCAGTCCACCGGACAGACTTCGACGCAATCCTGATGCTTGCAGCGTATGCAGTTTTCGGTAACAACAAAGGTCATAGGACAAACCCGCGCCACAGTTGAAAGATCGGGTTAAAGTGTAGGCAGGGCCACCGGCCGAGTCAGTCAATGGACAGTAAACAGGCCCTAACCGCAGGCAATCGTCTGGACATGTCATGACAACAGCTGGCCACCGACCCCGATGAATCCCCCCGAGAAACCGGCGAACGGCGACACCCCGCAGCTGCTGCTCATCGATGACGATGCGGCCCTTGCTGCCATGCTCCGCGAGTTCCTCGAGCTGCAGGGCTTCGGGGTGGAGGTGGCGCCCGATGCCGAGACCGGGCTGGCGCGCCTGGCGGCAGAGCCCCCGGACCTCATCGTCCTCGACGTCATGCTGCCGGGGATCAGCGGTTTCGAGGCCCTGAAGCGCATCCGGGCCGAGCGGGACGTGCCGGTCATCATGCTCACGGCGCGAGGCGGTGAGTCCGACCGCATCCTCGGGCTCATGGGCGGTGCGGACGACTACCTGCCCAAGCCCTTCAATCCCCTGGAGCTGTGCGTGCGGATCCAGGCGGTGCTGAAGCGCGCCCGGACCGACGGGACGGCAACGCCCCACCGTGATGCCCTGGTCGTCGGTCCGATCCGGCTCGACCTGCGGCGCCGCGAGGTGGTGGCCAATGGCCAGCATGTGCCGGTCACCGCGGCCGAGCTCCGGGTGCTCGAGCAGCTGATGCGCCACCCTGACGAGGTACTGTCCCGGGCGCGCCTCACGGAGCTTGCCCTCGAGCGTCCCATCGAGGCCTACGACCGCAGCATCGACACGCTGATCAGCAAGCTGCGCAAGAAGCTCACCGGCGCAGGCGTCGCGCACGCCTGCATCCGCAGCCTGCGGGGACACGGTTACGTGCTGGACTCCGCGGGCACCCGGCTGGCCTGAGCCCATGCAGCTGCCGCGCCGACTCTACGTCCGGATGATGGTCTACATCAGCCTGGCGCTGGTGATCTTCGTGACGCTGGGCGTGGTGAGCGTCGTCACGGTTGCCTCCATCGAGCTCAGGAACTACAGCGCCACACGGCACAGCAGCCTCGGGCACCGGGCCGCAGACGTGCTCACCACTGGCGGCCGCCCGGCGCTGGAGAAATGGCTGCAGGACGAGGCCAACATCCCGGCGGACGTGATCGCCTATGTGCTCGACCAGAACAGCGAGGACATCCTCGGCCGGCGCATCCCGCCGGAACTCGTCAACTTCGTGCGCACCTCGGTGGTAGTCCCCCGCGACTCCGATTCGGCAAACTACCGCCCTGTGCGGCTCGCCCCCCAGCTCATCGGGCCCGGCAACGAAAGCTACGCCTTCCTCGTCCTGCCACGCGGCGTCAGCATCTTTGGCAGCCTCGGTACTGCCCTCGGCGTGCTGCTGGCGGCGCTGCTGGTGATCGTGAGCATCGCCGGCCTGATCGCCCGGGCGGTGGGCCGGCCGATCGGCGAGCTGCAGCTGGCCGCACGCGAGCTCGCGATGGGCCATATCAACGCCCGCGTGCCCGCCAGCATCGTGAACCGGCACGATGAGCTCGGCACGCTGGCCGCCGACTTCAATACCATGGCAGACCGGATCTCGGCCCTGATCGAGAGCCGCCAGCAGCTCATGTCGGAGCTGTCTCACGAGCTGCGCTCGCCGCTCGCCCGCCTGCAGACCGCGCTCGCGCTGGCCGGTCATCGCCAGTCCCTGACCCCGGCCGAGCGGGAGCGGATCGAGCAGGAGATCCAGCGCATGGACCTGGTGATCGGCGACCTGCTGCGCTTTACGCGCCTCGATGCGGCCGCGACCATCCACAAGCGGCTCGTGCGGCTGGACGAGCTGCTCGGGGATCTGGTCGCGACCGAGGAACTCGAGGCCGCTGCCCGGCGCTGCCGGCTGGAGCTGGCAGCGACCGGCGACCTGGCCGTGGTCGGCGACCGGGACCTCCTGCGCAGCGGCATCGAGAACATCCTGCGCAATGCGATCCGCTATGCGGGCGAGGACAGCGTCGTGCAGCTCGAGGCGCACCGGGATGGCGATGAACTGGTCATCCGCGTCCTCGACCGGGGACCGGGGGTGCCCGATGCCGACCTGGACCGGATCTTCGAGCCCTATGTGCGCGTCGCCGACGGCGCCGGCAAGGCCGGCGGCACGGGCCTCGGCCTCGCGATCGCCCGTCGGGTCGTCGAGGTGCATGGCGGCCGGGTCAGTGCCAGCAACCGGGAGGGCGGGGGCCTGGCCGTCACGGTGCGTCTGCCGGCGGCCGGATGAGACCCTGACGGTCTCAGAGCACTCCGCCCCCGCGTCGTGAAGCCGTCCGACATCCTGCGATTCCTGTCCCTGGCCGCGCTGTTTGGCGGGTCATTCCTGTTCATGCGGCTTTCGGCACCGCATTTCGGTGCGCTGCTCACCGCCGAGCTGCGCGTGCTGGTCGCGGGCTCGGTGCTGGCGGCTTATGTGCTGCTCACGGGGCGCCCCCTGCTGACGCGCCAGCACTGGCGCGGCTTCCTCGTCGTGGGCGCCCTGAACACCGGCTTCCCCTTCGTGCTGTTCGCCTATGCGGCCATTCACATCCCGGCGGGTTATTCGGCCATCCTCAACGCCCTGATGCCCGTCTGGGCGGCGTTCTTCTCGGCCTTCATGCTCGGGGAGCGGCTGACCTGGCGGGTGTTTGCCGGCGTGGCCACGGGGATGGCGGGGGTCGCCATGCTGGTGCAGCTCGGCCCGGTGGTCATCAACAGCGAGCTCGTTCTGTCTGCGGCAGCCTGCATCCTCGCCACGGTCTGCTATGGCTTTGCCGGGACCTTCACCAAGAAGTACCTGGCAGGCTTGCCCGCGCACGGCGCGGCGGCAAACACCATGCTCTTTGCTGCGGCCCTGCTGGCGCCATTTGCCCTGTTCAGCCTGCCGTCCGCCGCACCGCCGCCGGTGGCGTGGCTGGCGGTGGGCGCGCTCGGCGTGTTCTGCTCGGCGCTGGCCTTCTTCATCTATTACCAGCTCATTGCCCGCATCGGCGCCACACAGATTTCTGCCGTCACCTTCCTGCTGCCGGCCTTCGGCATTTTCTGGGGGTGGCTGTTCCTCGACGAACCGGTCACGCCGGCCATGCTGGGCGGCTTTGCGCTGGTGGGCATTGCCGCCGCACTGGTGCTGGGCATCGGACGGCTGCGCGCGGCCTGATATATGCATCCAACCAATGCGTCTAACCCGCGGGTCGACGCCTCACTATGCTTTCCTCCCGTATCACCCCCCGAGGGCACTGACCCGGCCCCATGCACACCACGGGACAGATGGTTATCGCCAACCGGCTCACCGATGGCCGTACGGTCTTCATGGCCGCCGACGGCGGCTGGACGGACTGCATAGCCTCGGGGGCCTTCACGGCGGACAAGGCCGCGGCGCAGCAGCTGCTGGCAGCGGCCCAGGCCGACGAGGGCCGCAACCGGGTGGTGGAACCCGCCCTGATCACCGTCGCCGACAAAGGCGGGCACCGGCGACCGGTGGAGTTCCGCGAGGCGATCCGCGCGGCGGGTCCGACCCTCGGCCCGGACCCGCAGGCCTGAGACACCCGCAAGGATCCCGGACGGCAACCCATGTACCGCTACGACGAGTTCGATCACACCCTGGTGGCAGAGCGCATCGCCACCTTCCGCCGCCAGGTCGCCCGGCGCCTCAGCGGCGATCTGAGCGAAGACCAGTTCAAGCCGCTGCGCCTGATGAACGGCCTCTACCTGCAGCTGCACGCCTACATGCTGCGCATCAATATTCCCTACGGCTGCCTGGCGTCACGCCAGCTCCGGCAGCTCGCACGCATCGCCCGGCATTACGACCGGGGCTTCGGGCATTTCACCACGCGCCAGAACATCCAGTTCAACTGGATCCGGCTGGACCAGGCGCCCGACGTGCTCGACATGCTGGCCGCGGTAGAGATGAACACCATGCAGTCCTCCGGCAACTGCGTGCGCAATATCACCTCGGACCAGTACGCGGGCCGTGCCCGGGACGAGATCGAGGATCCGCGGCCCTGGTGCGAACTGATCCGCCAGTGGGCCATCCTGCATCCCGAGTTCTCGTACCTGCCCCGCAAGTTCAAGATCGCCGTCAGCGGCGCACCGGTGGACCGCGCCGCCGTGAAGCTGCATGACGTCGGCCTGTACCTGCGGCGCAACGGCGCCGGCGTTCTTGGCTTTCAGGTGATCGCGGGCGGCGGGCTCGGCCGCCTGCCCTTCGTCGGCCACACCCTCCGCGAGTGGCTGCCGAAGGAAGACCTGCTCCCGTACCTGGAGGCCGTGCTGCGCGTCTACAACCTGGGTGGCCGACGCGACAACCCGCAGAAGGCCCGCATCAAGGTGCAGGTCAATGCGCTGGGACCGGAGGAATTCCGGCGGCTGGTGGACACCGAATGGCTGCAGATCCGTAACAACCCGCTGCTCGAGGTGCCCGCCGCCGAGATCCGGCGCGTCTCGGCCCACTTTGCCCCGCCCGCCTGGGAAGCGCTGGAGGACGGGCCGGCGGCACTGACCACGCGCCTGCGCGACGAGCCGGATTTTGCGGCCTGGCACCGGGCCAACGTGGTGGCCCACCGCGCCCCCGGCTATGCCATCGTCAATATCTCCCTCAAGGCACCGGGCATCGCGCCGGGGGATCTCACCGCGGAGCAGATGGACCGTGTGGCGGATCTCGCCGACCGCTTCAGCTTCGGCGAGTTGCGCGTCTCCCACCGGCAGAACCTGGTGTTCGCCGACGTGCGCCAGCAGGACCTGCACGCCCTCTGGCAGGCACTGTCCGCGCTGTCTCTCGCCACGCCCAACATCGGCACGCTCACCGACATCATCGCCTGCCCGGGCCTAGACTACTGCGCCCTGGCCAATGCCCGCTCGATCCCGGTGGCCCGGGACATCAGCCGGCATTTCGCCGACACGGCCACGCTTTCGGACATCGGCGAACTCACCGTCAACATTTCCGGCTGCATGAACGCCTGCGGCCATCACCATGTGGGCCATATCGGCATTCTCGGCGTGGAGAAGAACGGCCAGGAGTTCTACCAGCTCACACTGGGCGGCTCATCGGGCGAGGACGCGTCGCTCGGCGACCGCCTGGGCAGGGCGATCCCCGCCGCGGAGGTGCCGCTGGCCATCGAGGCCATCGTGCAGCGCTTCCGGGCCCTGCGCGAGCCGGGGGAGCGCTTCCTCGACACCTGTCGCCGGGTGGGCATCGAGCCCTTCCGGGGGGCTGTCTACGGGCAGGAAGCCGTGCCCCGGCGCGAGGTGGCCTGACATGGCCCTGCTCCGCGACGGGCGCATCGTGCCGGATCCCTTCAGGGACGCCTCGGGCGGGGATGCGATCCCCGACACCGGGGCCGTGATCGTGAGCCTCGCCCAGTGGCAGGCAGAGCGTGAGGTTCTGCTCGCGTCGGGCCGCCCGCTCGGCATCCGCCTGAAGAGCGACCAGCCGCCCGCACTCATCGGCCATGACCTGCACGGGCTTGACGTCATTGCGCTGGAGTTCCCCCGGTTCAGGGACGGTCGCCCCTACAGCCACGCGCGACTCCTCCGCGAGCGCCTCGGCTTCGCCGGCGAGATCCGCGCCGTCGGCGACGTGCTCCAGGAGCAGCTGCACTTCATGCAGCGCTGCGGTTTCGACGCCTTCGAGATCGACGGGCCAGAGCCGGAGCAGGCCTGGCGGGTCACCGCCGCGGATCACTCCGTGTGGTACCAGGCCACCGGGGACGGTCGGGTGCGGGCGGTCGATCTGCGTCACCGTCGCTAGAGTTGCTACCCTCTGCGGGGTGACCCGCCTGCGCCTGTTCCTCGCCCTGTGGCCCGATACCCGGGTCCGCGACCGGCTGCACACCCACCGGGATGCCTGGCAGTGGCCCGCCACGGCAACGCTGGTGCCACCCGGGCGCCTGCACCTGACCCTGCACTTCCTGGGCGCCGTGGACGCCGGACGGATGCCGGACCTGACCGCCGGCCTGCAGGCAGACTTCAGGCCCTTCCGGCTGGTGCTCGACAGGACGGAATGCTGGGCTGGCGGGCTCGCCATACTGGCGCCCGGCACGCTGCCTGCGGAACTCAGCGCCCTGCATGAAAGCCTGGGCGCACGCCTCGCGGCTCTGGGATTGCCGCCGGAAACCCGGGGCTTCCGCCCCCACGTGACGCTCGCGCGCCGGTCTGCGGATGCGCGTCCCCCGGCCCGCTTCCTGCCCCTCAGCTGGCGCGTGCAGGACTACGCACTGGTGGTATCGGAGGCAGGACCCCCGCCCGCCTACCGGGTGCTCGCGCGCTATTGCTGAACAGCGGCAGCGACGCCGCCGCCCTGCGCGCCACTACCGCCTCGGCCCGCGCAGCGGCACCACCACGGAGCGCTTCACGGGCCGGCGGCGGCGCGGCGCGCGGGCTTCCCGGGCCGCCGGCTCATCGACCACCAGCACGGCGCGCTGCCGGGCCACCCGGCCGGCCGGAAACGGCGCCCCGCCCGCGTACAGGTCAGCCACCACACCCGCCTTGTCGGCCCCGGTGACAAACCACAACACGTTGCGGGCCTGGTTCAGTACCCGCCAGGTGAGCGTCATGCGTCGGTGGCCGGCATGCGCCATGGTCATCGCGACGCTGCGACCCATGACCCCGAGCGCCGGATCGCCGGGAAAGAGCGAAGCCGTGTGGCCGTCGCCGCCGAGCCCGAGGTGGACCAGGTCGAGCACGGGGGGCTCGCCCGCCAGGGCAGCCAGCTCCCGGGCATAGGACGCGGCAGCACCGGACAGATCGGAGCGGTCCACCCACATGGGATGCAGGTTCCGGCGCGGCAGTGGCCCGGTCCAGACGAGGATCTCGTGCAGGGCAGCCAGGTTGCGCGCCGGGTCGCCGCGGGCCACCACGCGCTCGTCAACCTGAAAGACGTGCACGGCCGACCAGTCCACCAGCGGCTCGCCGATCAGGGCGCGCAGCAGCGGCAGCGGCGTGGCGCCGCCACTGAGCGCGAGCGTCGCGACGCCGCGCCGTTCGACCGCGATGCAGAGCACCGCGGCGATGAGGCGGGCCGCGATCCGGGCTGCCTCCTCCGGTGTCCTGGCAACTTCGAGCCGCATGCGTATGGCCTGCGCCGGACCGCTCAGTCGCGGGGCCCGGTCCCGTTCCGGGCCGGGTTGTACCAGCCGCCGCAGGCCGCCACCATGCGCTCCGCCTCGCGCGGCCCCCAGCTGCCGGGCTCGTAGCGATAGGACGCACCACGCTGGTTGATGATCGGGTCGCAGATCGCCCACGCGGCTTCGACGCTGTCCTGCCGGGCGAACAGCGTGGCATCGCCAGCCATCGCGTCGCCGATCAGCCGCTCGTAGGCTTCCCTGGCCTCGCTCGTGGCGTTGCAGACGTAGAGCTCGACCTCCTCGCCGGCCATGCGTTCGCCGGGCGACTTGCTGCGGGCACCGGCGGCAATCGCCACCTGGTCGGGGCCCAGCCGGAAGCGGAAGTAGTTGGAGCGCGGCGGAACCGGCTCATCAAACAGCTGCTGCGGCGGCGCCTTCAGGATCACCATCACCTCCGTGGCCGTCACCGGCAGGCACTTGCCTGTACGGATGAAAAAGGGCACGCCCTGCCACCGCCAGGAATTCAGGTGCAGCTGCATGGCCGCGTAGGTCTCCACTTCAGAATCCGGCGCGATGCCCGGCTCGTCCCGGTAGCCCCGGTACTGGCCGCGCACCAGCGTCTGGCCGGTGAACGGGCTGATAGCCCGCAGCACCTTGATGCGCTCGTCGCGCTGCGCCTCGCCCCAGCTGCCCACCGGCGGATCCATGGCCAGGCTCGCCACCACCTCCAGCAGGTGGTTCTGCACCACGTCCCGGATCGCCCCCACCTCCTCGTAGAATTTGCCCCGGCCCTCCATGCCGAGGGTCTCGGCCATGGTGATCTGGACGCTCTCCACGTAGTTGCGGTTCCAGATCGGCTCGAGAAAGGAATTCGCGAAGCGGAAGTACAGCAGGTTCTGCACCGGTTCCTTGCCGAGGAAATGATCGATGCGGAAGATGGCGCTCTCGGCAAACACCCGGTGCAGGGTCTGGTTGAGGTCGCGCGCCGATGCCAGATCCCGGCCGAAGGGCTTTTCGACTACCACCCGGGCGTTGTCGGCGCAGCCGCTCTCGCCGAGCAGCTTCACCACCGGACCGAAGAGACTCGGCGGGATGGCCAGGTAGAACAGTGGCGACTTTGCGCCGCCGAGCGCGGCTTTGAGCTGCCTGAAGGTCTCTCCGGTCTGGTAATCGCCATCCACGTAGCCCAGCAGCGAAATCAGCCTGCCGGCGGGGGGCGAGGTGGCGTCCTTCGTCCGCTGCCCGAGGCTGTCCCGGACCCGGGCCTGGAACTGCGCCAGGTCCCAGCCCGAGCGGGCCACGCCAATCACCGGCACATTGAGCGTCCCGCGCTTCACCATGGCTTTCAGGGCCGGATAGATCCTGCGGTGGGCCAGGTCACCGGTGGCGCCGAACAGGACCAGCGCGTCGCTGCGCTCCATCACGGCGTGCCGGGCTCCCGGTGGCCGCCGAACTGCAGGCGCATGGCCGAGAGCAGCCGGCTCGCGTAGCCGGCCTCGCCGCGGGACTCGAAACGGGAATAGAGTGCCGCCGACAGCACCGGTACCGGCACCGCGGTGTCGATTGCGGCCTTGAGCGCCCAGCGCCCCTCCCCGGAATCGGACACCTTGCCGTTGAACTGGCGAAGCCCGGCATCGGCGGCCAGCGACGAAGCCGTGAGGTCCAGTAGCCAGGATGTCACCACGCTCCCGCGCCGCCACAACTCGGCGATCGCGCCCAGGTCGAAATCGTACAAGTAGCGCTCCGGGTTGTCCGGTGCGCCGGGTCCTTCGCGCCGCCCGGCGCCGGCGTGGTGCAGCAGGTTGAAACCCTCCGCATAGGCCGCCATCAGCCCGTACTCGATGCCGTTGTGCACCATCTTGACGAAGTGGCCGGCCCCCGGGGGTCCGCAATGCAGGTAGCCGCGCGAGGCCGGATGGGCGGCATCACGGCCCGGCACCGGTTCGACATCGCCCTGCCCGGGCGCCAGATCGCGGAACACCGGGTCCAGGTGCGCCACGGCAGCCGGCACGCCGCCAATCATCAGGCAGTAGCCGCGCTCAAGGCCCCACACGCCACCACTGGTGCCAACGTCCACGAAATGAACACCCCGGGGCGAGAGCTCGTCGGCACGGCGGATGGCGTCCTCAAAGGGTGAATTCCCGCCATCGATCAGGATGTCGCCCTGACCGAGGTGCCGGGCCAGCGCGTGCACGACGCCCTCCACCACCGGGACCGGCAGCATGATCCATACCGCGCGCGGCCCCTTGAGGAGGGCGATGAATTCTTCCAGCGACGCCGCACCGCGGGCCCCCTCCGCCTCGAGGGCCGCCACCGCTTCCGCACGGGTATCGAACACGACGCACTCGTGGCCGGCCCGCAGCAGCCGGCGCACCATGTTGGCGCCCATCCGGCCCAACCCGATCATTCCCAGCTGCATGACTTGCCTCCCCGCTCCCCCGGCGACCGGTACCGGCCAGATCCGTCGGGAGTGTACTCCAGGGATTGTCGGCTCCACCGGGCGATGCCTGGTCCGTGCGGCAATGGCATGATGGCGCGATGAGCCTGCGCGCTGTCATCGTTCCGGTAACGCCCTTCCAGCAGAACTGCTCCGTGATCTGGTCATCGGAGACGGGCGAAGGCGCCGTCATTGATCCGGGCGGTGACCTGGACGAAATCCTTGCTGCCGTCGACGGGCAGCAGGTCCAGCTGACGAAAATCCTCCTCACGCACGGCCATCTGGACCACGCCGGGGGCACGGCGGAACTGGCGGCGCGCCTGCAGCTGCCCGTCGAGGGCCCCCAGGCGGACGACCGGTTCTGGATCGACCAGCTGGATGCCCAGGCGCGGATGTTCGGCATGGAGCCCGTGAAGGGCTTCAGCCCCGACCACTGGCTGCGGCAGGGTGACACGGTGAGCGTCGGACCCGAGACGCTCGAGGTCTATCACTGTCCCGGACACACCCCGGGGCACGTGGTGTTCTACGCGCGGCCCGACAGGCTCGCCTTCGTCGGTGACGTGCTCTTTGCCGGCTCCATCGGGCGCACGGATTTCCCGCGCGGCGATCACGCCACGCTCGTGCGCTCGATCCGGGACCGGCTCTGGCCGCTGGGCGCGGACGTGACCTTCGTGCCCGGCCACGGACCGACGTCCACCTTCGGGCACGAACGGGCCACGAACCCCTTCGTGGGGGATGGGGTCAGGGACTAGCCGGACGCGACCAGCGCCCGGTCAGCAGCGCGGTCAGCGCACCGAAGCCCGCCAGCAGCAGCAGCAGGTTGAGAAGCGCCCCCAGAACCGGCACACCCTGCGCCGCGACCAGCACGGCGACCACCGCGGCCAGCAGCATGATGCTGCGCCAGCCACCGGCGCCCGACGGCACCGGACCGAAGAGGCGCTCACGGCACCAGGCTGCAACGATCAGCACGCCCAGCAGCGCGGCAAGCACCAGCGCAAACAGGTAGCCGGACATCAGCAGGAGCGCGAGGATCCAGCCAAAGATCGTTGCGGCCAGGATGAAGGCGGCAACCGGCGCCAGCAGCAGGCCGGCGGCCCCGAGCAGCAGGGTGCGCCCGGGCGCCGACCGGAAGCCGGCGGCCGAGCGGCTGATGAGCGTCGGCAGCAGCCACCACAGCAGTAGCGCGGCGAGCCCCACCGCCACACCGGCCGCGATACCGGGCGTGGCCGACCTGCTCCGGCTGCCGGGCGCGCGGGGGCCGCGCATGCCGGAGACGTCGCCGAAGATGCGGGCCTCCTCGGCGATCGCAGGCTCCTGCTCGCTCCGCCAGACCAGGTCGCCGGCGATGACCGCGGAAGGCGCCACGTAGATCTCGCGGGCGGTCACCTCGACGTCGCCGGCAATGCGGCCGCTGATCACGACGCTGCGCGCGAAGATGCGCACGTCACCGCCCACCTGCCCGTCGAGTTCCAGGGTGCCCGCCGCAATCCAGCTGCGGCCACCGATGGCGCTGCCGGGCAGGATGGACACCGTGCCGCCGGCAATGGTCGCCTGGTCGGTGACGAAACCCTCGAGCGTGACCTCGCCCCCGGCCGCACGCAGGTCATCGCCGATCCCGCCCGCGATGCTGACGCGGCCGGCGGCCAGCAGGGCATCCGCCTCCACGTCACCGCTGATGGCGATGCTGCCCGCCGCCAGCACGGCCGAACCGGCCACCGCGCTGCCAATCACGATGTCGCCGGCCGCGGCGTACAGGTCATCGTCCAGCGGCGCATCGATGACGATGCGGCTGCCCGTCCGGGCATCGGCCGCCGCCGGCTGCGCCGCGAGCAGCGGGGCCAGTGCCGTCAGCAGTACCAGGCCGCGCCAGCGCACGGGACAGCGACTCAGGCGACCGGTTTCAGGTCGGCAAGCGACGCCGGCAGGCGGGAAAACACGGCGGAATAAAGCTCTTCCTCGCGACGCGTATCGGCTTCCGACACGTGCGCCATCCGCTCCCAGTCCGTCGTACTGAACACGCGCGCCGCCAGTTCGGTGGTAGCCCCGTGATGCCCCATGTTCGCGACGATGAAATCCGTATAGGCGCGGCTGACGCGCTCGAAGTCATCAACCGCGGCAGTACCGCGGGCCGCGAGCTGCCGGGCGGCCGCGATGAAGGCCTGGAGGTGGGCCTGGTTGCCCGCAAGGCGCTCATCGAGCTCCCTCAGGGCCTGCTGGCCGGCGGCATCCTTCGACTCCGGGCTCGCGCGCAGCATGACGCCCATCCGCACGTCCTGTTCGTGCAGGCGGGCCATGGCCGCTTCGATGTAATCGGCGACGGCGCCATAGAACGGCACGAAGGCCGCATCACCGCCGGAGGTGCGGGCCACGGCGGCCGACAGGGCCTCCCGGACTGACTTGAGGCGCCGGCGCTCGCCGGCCACCCGTTCACGCAGCGTGGTCATGGTCTCTCTCCCTGATGGACACAGATGTCACACGGGAAAGTATAAGCTGCCCGCGACGCGGGTTACCGGACAGCCGGCGGAGGCGACCGGAACTCAGTGCTTGCCAGGGGCCAGCGCCACGCCCCGGCGCTCCCAGGTCACGTAGGACTCGAGCGCAATCATCTTCGGGTCATCGGCGGCCAGCGCCTTGCCCTCGACGGGATTCCGGATGCACCAGTTGATCATCTCCCAGAGGCGGGCCACGCGGCCCAGCTGCTTCTGGAACTTGGGGTAGGTCTCCGGGTGGGTATTGGCCGCATTGGGATGGCACTGGGCGCAGGAGACGCCGTTGGTGCCGAGCTCCGTGCCGCTGGTCCACAGGTTTCGCCCCACCTGGGCCGTGTCCATGAACTGCTGCTCCCAGCGCTGCAGGTCGGCAGCGGTGAACTCGTCCGCCGGCACCGGCAGGGCGGTGAAGAGCGCCACGACCGCTACGGCAACGAGCTTTGCGGATCCCGGGTACCTGTTCTTTCTGTGCATGGCTGCGCTCCCCCCGCGGTGCGGGCTCAAAAATGGGTCTGCGGCGGAATCCGGCTGGCGGGCGCCTGGTAGGCACTGTCTTCCGGCTGGCCGGTGGCCGGATTGAAGCCCACGCGCCGGTTCTGGTTGTCGTAAAGATTGTAGTTCAGCGCCACCTTGCCGCTGCTGACGTCGATCATCTGCCAGCCGGTGGCATCCCGCTCGAAGAAGGGGTCGGCGCGGTTCATGGGCACCGTGAGTTTCGGCAGGTAGCTCTCGGCCTGGGCATAGCTCTGCGGATAGGGCCAGGGCCACGCGGTGGCCATCACCGAATGGAAGCGGATGTTGCCGATCTGGTTGTACTGGATCTGGTGCACATGCCCGTAGACCACCGCGACGTCATCGAAGGGCCGCAGGATCTCCTGCACCTGCTCCGCGTCGTCGGTCCAGAAGTTCCAGCCCTTGTAGATCTTCTGGATCGGCGAGTGAGAGAAGACCACCACCGGCGTGTCTTTCCTCACCCGGGCGAGGTCCTTCTGCAGCCAGGCCCGCTGCTTCTCGCCCACCATGAAGGGTGAGCCGTTGGGGTTGTCGAGGCCCGCCATCTCCAGCATGCGCTGTTCGCCCGTGGGCCAGCGGTTGAAGGTCCACTCATCGGTGGTGAGGATGCTGTTGAGGACGACGAAGTGCACGCCCTTGACATCGAAGCTGTAGTACTGGGGGCCGAAGAGCTTCGACCAGTACTCGCCGAGGTCCAGGTAGTAGTCGTGCTCGCCCATCACGTAGCGGACCTTGCCCCTGAGCGCGGACATGATCTCAGCGCCGTGGTCGAGCTCGGCCTTCGTGCCCAGCTGGGCCAGGTCGCCACCGTACATGATGAAGTCCGGCCGCGGGTTGAGCAGGTTGGCCTCGGCAACCGCCCGGATGAGGCCCCGGTCCCAGTTGCGGACGAACTCGTTGCCGCGGATGTGCTGGATGTGGGAATCCGAGATGTAGGCAAAGCTGATGTTTTCCCGCTGTTTGCCGAAGGCCAGCTCCACGAGGGATACCGGCAGGGCACCGGCCAGTACGGTCATGCTGGCGTGGCGGACAAAATCCCGTCTCTTGATGCTCATGCTTCTGCTCCTCGGTGTCCCGGCTAGCGGGCGGCGGTCGACAGCGCGGCCTGCAGGGCCGCGAACTCGGGGCTCGTCAGGGATTCCATGAAGGCCACCAGGTCGTCGATCTGCTGATCGCTGAGGTTGAGCGGGCGGATGCCCCCGCTCAGGAAGTCGTTGACCGGGTCGCCCTCTCTGGTGACGCCGCCGTTGTTGTAGTGCACCACCACGTCGCGCAGCGTCGCGATGCTGCCGTCGTGCATGTACGGCGCGGTGACCCCGATGTTGCGCAGGGTGGAGGTCTTGAAGGCGCCGATGCTGTCCAGGGTTTCCGTGATGGCAAAGCGCCCCAGCTCCGAGCTCTTCCGGTCGGACAGCACGGCCTGGTCGACGTCCATGCCGCGCGCCTTGGCCTTCAGGAATTCGCCGGCGAGGCGCGGCACATCCTTCTGGATCGCATTGATGCCGACACCGATGTTGTGGAAACGGTTGTCGGTGAACAGGGCATGGTCGCCCTCGATGGCGTGACAGGAGACGCAGCGGCCCTGCTCCAGGAAGACCGTAAAGCCGCGCACCGCGGCCGGCGTCATGGCCGCCGGGTCGCCGCCGTAGTACCAGCGGTCGAAGGGCGAATCGCCGAACACGAGGGTGCGCTCGAAGGCCGCGATGGCCAGCTGCACCTCGCGCAGCGTCACGCCCTGCCCGGACTTGCCGAACACCTGGCGGAAGGCGTTCACGTACTCCGGATCGGCGCGGACGATGGCGAGGATCGGTTCGTGGTCGGGCAGCCCCATCTCGATGGGGTTGACGAAGGGATGCTGGGCCTGGTCCTCGAGGTCGGCGGAACGCCCGTCCCAGAACTGGGTCGCAAAGTAGGCGGCGTTGGCCACGGTTGGCGCATTGCGGGTGCCGGTCGCCTTGTTGATGCCCTGCGACCGGGGCAACGGGCTGTCCGTGAACGCCTTCGAGCGCTCGTGGCAGGTGGAGCACGACACGTCGCCGGTGCTGCTGAAGCGCTTGTCGTGGAAGAGCTTGTCGCCCAGCGCTATTTTTTCCGGGGTCTGGGGATTGTCCGCCGGCACCGGGACGGCCGGCAGGCCGAGCGGCGGCCGGGCTGCCCCCGGTTGTGCATCATCGGCGGCCAGGGGGCCGGTAGCCAGCAGGCTGGCGCCAAGGATCAGGGCTAATCTCTGCATGGTGAAGCCTCCGGGGTCGCTGCGAACCCAAGTCTAGACTGGGTCTAAAGTCTGTCAAGCCCGCAGAAGCGGGCGCACCGCCCTGCCCGCCCGACGCTCTCAGCCCCGCTCGAGCCACAGGACGATCCGCCGCATGCCCTCCGTATCCAGGGCGCAGTAACGCTCGAGGCCCGCCATCAGTTCGGCGCGACGCGCGGCCGGCGTGGCCGGGTCGACGGCCTCGAGCCAGGCTGCGCTGGCGGCAGTGCCCTCCCGTATCTCGCCGAGCGCCGCGTAGCTCAGGTCCGGCGCCACCACCGGCAGGACCGCCTTCAGCGACCACGAACCGCGCATGTCGGGGTGATAGTAGTGGGCGGCCAGCACCGGGTGCAGGTCAACGAGCCGCGCGAGGATGGCCTCGAGCGGCGCCGCCAGGTCCGGGTAGCGGTCCCGCAGCGCGGTGATCACGGCCCGCTCGTAGCCCGTGTAGGTGAGAACCGGGCCGGCGTGATCCAGGGCCGCGATCAGCGCCCCGGCGCAGGGGCGACCCGGGTGACTGGCGGCCGGGTGCAGGAAAGCCCGGTGCACCACGCTGCCGTCGGCCTGCTGCAGGTGACAGGAGAACTGGAACGGCAGGACCTCGTAGGGCCGCGTGCCGGCAAATACCGGCACCGCGGAACCGGCCGTCTCGAAGTCGAGGAAATAGCGCGGGTAGCCGAGATCGCGGGCAAAGTCCCGGGCGTCGGGGTCCAGCTGCTCGCGGCCGGCCCGCGTGGCCGCCAGGATGCGCTGCTGCTTCGCGTTTCTTGCCTGATCCTGCGGCACCTCGCGCAGGTCCCGGTAACCGGCCTCCAGCAGCTCGCCGAGCCGGTCGCGGTCACCGCCGAGCGCGGCGACAGGGTAGTCGGCGTCGCCCGACCAGCAGTGGTCCATGAAGGGACAGCCGTAGGGGGTCACGCACCGCCGGCCGGGGCGGGCCGCGGGTTGATCGGGCAATGCGGCCGCGGCCTGCGCGGCGGCAAGCCACCGCGGCACCTCCGGCTGCAGCGCCCCGGCATCGCCCGTGATCTCCACCTCCGCCAGCAGGCCGCGGTAGTCGCCGTCGCCGGCGTAGACGAAGGCGCTGTCCACGTGCGCGACGGACACCCCGGTTACCGGCAGTCCCGCCTGACGGGCCACCCACAGCTGCACCGCGCAGTCCTGCACGTGCCCGGGCTTGACGCCGGTGGACGACTTCACCTCGATCATGCGCACACCCGCCGGCCCGCGGAGCAGCACGTCGAGGCGCACCAGCAGCCCCGCGTGCTGGAAAGTGGCCTCGTAGACGGGCCGCCCGTCCGGCGCGCGGGCAAGCAGTTCCCGGGTCGCGCGCACGGCCGCCGCGAGCCCGTCGTCGTAGTCCAGCAGGTGGCCCGCACCGTAGAGCTGCCGGGCAACAGCACCGACGGCGTGGCCGCCGGCAAAGGCAGCGGCCGTCGCTGCGGAAACCGCGCCGAGCTCCGGCCGGTGGATCTCGAGCCAGAGCCGGCGCGGGCACTGCAGGTAGCCCATCAGCTTCGATTTGGACAGGCGGACTGCCATACTCCCCGCGCGCTTCAGCGGATCCCCTGGATGACCCCATGAGCACTGTAACGCTGTCCGGCCCGTCCAAAGCCTTCCTGGTTATCGGTGGCCTGTCCCTGCTGGTGGCCACCCAGCTCAGCGCCATCGGCTTTCATGCCCTCAATGACGTGCTGACCCCCGAAAAGCGCGAGTCCTGGCACTGGGCCACGGAGATGCAGTTCTATCACTCGCTGGGCCTGATCCTGCTTGCGCTGCTCGCACCCCTGCTCGGCAATTCCCGGCTGGTGACGCTGGCCGGCGGCCTCATGGTGCTCGGCCTGCTGCTGTTCTCGGGCAGCATCTACCTGGGATCGCTGGGTGTGCCGACCGTGGGGCAGCTGGCGCCCATTGGGGGCGGCTCCTTCATGCTTTCATGGCTGCTGGTGGCCGTTGCGGCCATCCGCACCCGTCGCCCCTAGCAGATGCCGCGCACCCCGATCAATGACCGCAACCGGAGCTCCCCCGCCATGACCTTCAGTCGTCGCCTACTCCTGATCATCGCCGCCTGCAGCGCGGCCCTCCCCGCCTGCGCGACGACCGCGCCGACACCGCGCCAGACGGTGCTGGTGGCCGGCGCCACCGGCCAGACCGGGCTCGCCATCGTGGCGGGGCTGCGGGCGGAGGGTTACGCCATCCGGGCCCTGGTCCGGGATGCCGCCAAGGCCCGACAGGCCCTCGGTGACGATGTCGAGCTGGTGGTGGGCGACCTGAAGGACGCAGCCACCCTGGCGCCCGCGCTGCGGGATGCCACTGCCGTGATCTCCGCGGTGGGCGCAAGGGCCGCGAAGGGCGTGGACTCGCCCGAGGCCGTGGACTACGAGGGCATCCGCAATCTGGCCAGCGCCGCGGCCAGCGCCCGCGTGCAGCATTTCGTGCTGGTGTCCTCGCGGGGCGTCACCCAGGAAGGCCATGTGCTCAACCGGCTGTTTGGCAATGTGCTGGTCTGGAAACTGAAGGGTGAAGACGCGCTGCGGGCGAGCGGCATCCCCTACACCATCATCCGGCCCGGCGGCCTCATCAACGCCCCCGGCGGCGACAAGGAACTGGTCTTCGAACAGGGCGACAGGGCCACCGGCGAGTCGACCATCGCGCGGGCCGACGTGGCCCGGATGTGCGTGGCGGCGCTCCGCTACCCCGAGGCCCGCTTCAAGACTTTCGAGACCAGCTCGCGGCCGGGCAATCCCGCCACCGACTGGCGGGCCGCCTTCGGCGCACTGGCGGCGGATCCCCGCTAGACGGAACCGGCCCGCCGGTTCACGGCAGTACCGGCGCGGCGCCCGCGATGCCGCTTCGGTTCAGGCCGCCAGGGCGCCGGCAAACAGGGCCAGCAGCCGCGCCCAGGCGCGCTCCGCCTGGGCCTCGTTGTAGACGGCGGAGTCCGGTGGACACCAGCCGTGCAGGGCGCCCGCATAGACCTCGATTTCGGCTGACAGGCCCGCCTTGTCAAAGGCCTCGCGCAGCACGTGCTTTGCGTCCGGCTGCCGCCCGTCATCGTTCTCCGCGATGGCAAACAGGTAACTGGCCCGCGTCTGCGGCACCAGCAGATGCGGGCTGTCGGGCCCACCGGTCACCAGGCCGGCGCCGTGAAACGACGCGCCGGCGCCGATCCGGTCGGGAGCAGCCGCCGCGGTGCGGAGCGTCATGGGGCCGCCCATGCAGTAACCCGTGGTGCCGAGCTTGCGCCTGACGTCCACCGCCGGCTGCAGATCCAGAAAGCGGATGAAGGCCAGCGCGTCGGTGGTGTTGGTCGTGGCCGACAGGGACCGGGCGAGCGGCATCAGCTTTTCCCGCACGGCCGGATCCTGGAAACTGGCGCCCTCCGGGACGACCGGCGCGCTCGCGGTGCGGTAGTAGGGATTGACCACCAGCACCGCATAACCCGACTGCGCGAGCCGCCGGCCCATCAGCCGGAACGCGGGCCGCAGGCCGAGGATGTCGGGCCAGACAATCACGCCGGGGTGCCGGCCCTCGCCCGGGTGCACGAAGTAGCCGTCGGCGGTGCCGTCCGGCGTCGGCACCCGCACGTCCGCCTCGATCAGGTCCGCGGCGGGGCCGGGCTGCGGCAGCAGGACCGCCATCGCCCCGCCGGCGGCCAGCTGGCTGAAGCGCCGCCGCGACAGCGGCCCGGCGCCCCGGAAGAAGTCGTCGTTGTCCGTGACCGTCTTCTCGTCGCACATGGGTTGACCTCCCGCTGTCCGGGGATTCTGGCTGAAATGCACGGCGGTTGAATATGACAATCCGGATATACACCGAGGCCGGCCGGCCCCGGGGCCGGCCGGGACACCGATCCGGCAGGGGAAAGCAGCCGTTTGTTCCGCTTATAATCCGGCCAGCAGTCCTGCGGCAGTGCGGCTGTTTCCGGAGCTGTCGCCGGTGGGAGGGTTCTGATGGGCAAGGTGGTCAATGATTTCCGGCTGACCCTGGGCGGGCGGTCGTATGTGCCCATCATGATCGGCGGCATGGGCGTGGATATCTCCACCGCCGCGCTGGCGCTGGAGGCCGCACGCCTCGGCGGCATCGGCCACATATCCGACGCCATGGCGCTGCAGGTCAGCGACCAGAAATTCGACACCCGCCACACCCGGCAAAAGGCCAGGACCCACGCCGCCACGCGGGACAGCCTCGACAAGACCTCCGTGAAATTCGACCTGGACGAGCTCTACAAGGCGCAGCGCCGCCTGGTCGAGTCGGTCATGGCGCGCAAGCGCGGGCCCGGGGCCGTATTCATCAACGTGATGGAAAAGCTGACCATGGGTGGCCCCCTCGAGACGCTCGAGGTGCGCCTCAGGGGTGCGCTGGATGGCGGCATCGACGGCATCACCCTGTCGGCCGGCCTGCACATGCACTCGCTGGGCCTCATCAAGGACCACCCCCGGCTGCGCGATGCCCAGATCGGCACCATCATCTCCAGCGCCCGCGCGCTGAAGATCTTCCTGCGCAGCGCGCGGCGCATCGACCGGCTGCCCGATTACGTGGTGGTTGAAGGCCCGCTGGCCGGCGGCCACCTCGGCTTCGGTGACGACTGGGCCACGTACCGGCTGGAGAACATCGTCGGCGAGGTGCTCGAGTTCCTGCGCGGGGAATCACTCAGCATCCCCGTCATCGCCGCCGGCGGGATCTTTACCGGCGGCGATGCGGTGCGCTTCCTCGAACAGGGCGCGTCGGCCGTGCAGGTGGCCACCCGTTTCGTGGTCACCCGGGAGGCGGGCCTGCCGGAGCGGGCAAAACAGGCCTATTTCCGCGCTTCCGAAGAGGATGTGCTGGTCACCTCGGTGTCGCCCACCGGCTATCCCCTGCGCATGCTGAAGACCAGCCCCGCGCTCGGTTCAAACGTCAAACCGCAGTGCGAGCCCTTCGGCTACGCGCTCGATGGCAAGGGCCAGTGCGCCTACCTGGATGCCTGGGCCGCAGCGCCTGTGGACGCGGCCGGCCACAAGGGGCCGGTGCACGACAAGATCTGCCTCTGTTATCACTTCAGCAAGAACAACTGCTACACCTGCGGCCACTACGTGTACCGGCTGAAGGACACCACCCTCCGGCGGCCCGACGGCAGCTATCAGCTGCTCACGGCGCAGCACGTCTTCGAGGACTACCAGTTCAGCCGCGAACAGCACATTGCCCTGCCCGAACCCGACTGGATCAAGGCGGCCAGCGCCAGCTGACCGGCAGCGCCCGGCTGATCGTGCCGCGCCGGCGCCAGGCGCCGCGCTCAGTCGAAGTCCAGCGCCATGTCCTTCGCAATCACGTCGATCGGCACGCCGAACGCGAGGCCTTCGACTGCGGTGCCGACGACCTTGGTGATGACGATGGCCTGTACCCGCCCTTCGGCGTCGAAGAGCGGCCCGCCACTGTTGCCGGGACTGACGCTCGCGTCCGTCTGCAGGTAGCGGACGCCGTCGATCGTACGTTCCCCGCTCAGGATGCCGCGGGTTACTGAACTGGCGAAGGTCCTGCCGAGAGGCGAGCCGATGATGAAGACGTCGCCGCCCGTCCGGAGCGTCACGCTCCGGGACACGGCGGTGCACGGATGGCCCCGGCCCGGCAGTTGCAGCACGGCGACGTCCATGGACTTGTCCAGGCGCAGCAGGGTTGCCTCGAACTCCATCCCGCTGGACGTGACAGCGGTGATGACCGTGGATGCGGTGACCAGGTGTGCCGCCGTCAGCACATGTCCCTCTGGCGAGACCACGACCCCTGTCCCCGAGATCCCGCCGATGCGCAGCGTGACGACGGACGGCATGAGTCGTTCAAGGTCATCCGGCAGGTGCGCGCCCAAGTCGTCCCCGCAGGCCGGAATCCGCAGCGGGGGTGCAGGTGCAATGGCCAGCGTCGTGCCGGCGGCGGGCGTCTTGCGCAACCGGTCCACGAAGGATGCGTCGGAGAGGGCGTGATCGAGGGCATTCATGAAGGCCGGGATCAGCGGCGAGGGATTCCCGCCCACGTCGGTGCCGAAACCCCTGTAGGTCTGGCGAAGCACGACCTCCGACGTGTTCTGGTCGAGGATCTGGAACTCCACGTCGAGATTCGCAACGCCGTAGCCTTCGTCGGGCAAGCCGATATAGGTGCCGGAATACCGGAAGTAGAAGTCCCGCCACGCACGGGATACCACGGCGCCCAGCTGATAGCGCGCCTTCGCCGGTTCCATCTTGGCGAACACGTCCTGCGTCGGGTCGATGACCGTATAGCCCTGCTGCCGCAGGCGGTCGACGGTCGCCACGTCGAACTCACGCGACCGGCCGGACGTGGCCCCCCAGCGGTCCTCCCGCAAGGGTTTCTTGCGGCCGATGCGGTACAGGTTGCCGATCGCCGTTCCGGTGGCGATGCGGAAGACGACGCTGCCGAGGGCAATCGACTCGGAACCCTCGGCACCCAGGGCGATGGGCTGGACGCCGGCCTCGGGCGGCAGGGGCGGGGCCTCCAGCGGAGCCGCCGCCACCACGCCACAGACAAGGCAGTGGAGCACCACAACGGCGAGACGGCCGTACCGGGACAATGGCGACATGGGTACCCCCCCAGACGGCCTACGCTACCAGTCCCTGCACCGGCGGCCAAGCCGCCGCGACGACTACCGCAGCGGGCTCCGCCGCCAGGCGACCAGGAAATCAACGCGGGCGGGTTTCCGAAACCGAAGTACCGGCACCTGGCAGCGGGCTGCGCCGCCAGGCGCCGTCGCGCCAGCTCACTTCCCAGGCCGGCCAGTAGGTGTCATCGAGCTTCAGGGTCAGCACCTCGAGCTGGTTGTTCCAGGTGACGGTGGTCAGGCGCACCGACTCGCGGTGGCGCTTCTCCCGCACGATGGCGATGAACGTGTCCAGATCGGCCACCGGCGTTTCGTCCACGTGCGTGATGCGCCGCCCGGCAAAGAGCCCGTAGCGGGAGGCCGGCGACCCGAAGGCAAAATAGGCGACATACACGCCCGATGACTCCACGCCGCGCTGGGCCGCCATGTCCCGGTAGGGCTCCTGCAGCAGGGCGCCGGCCCACACCAGCACCCGTCGCACGCCCTGGCCGTCCAGGACGACGGTGGGCACCGTGAAGTGCCGGACGGCACCATCGCGCAGGATGTCGAGCGTGACGGCGGGCTTCTGAACGCGCCGCTCGACTTCCCGGAAACGGGTCACCGGCTCGCCGTCGATGGCGAGCAGCAGGTCGCCGGGCTCGAGCACTGCCGCGGCCGGCGTCCCGGCCACGGTGCGCACCACGCTCAGCGCCTGGCGGCGTTCGGGGTCGTGATCGCCGATCCGGTGCGCCCAGTCGGCCGGCAGGCCCAGGCGGTTGGCGGCCACCAGCGGCAGCTGCGCCCATTCCACCTCCAGCGAATGCAGGGCGCGGCCCGTGGCCGCCAGCTCCACGAGTTCGCGCACGTAGTCCGCCGGCATGCCGCGGTTCTCCTGGCGCAGCTCGCCGCTGCCCTGCCAGGCAAAGCTGGACCACAGCGCCACCACGTCGCCGCGGCGGTTGACGATCACGCCGTCCACGTCCCGCGGGCCGTTCACCAGCGAGAGTGTCTCCAGGTTGGCCTGCCGGAAACGGATGGTGCGGGACAGCGGGAAGGCGACCGGCTCGAAGGAGGCCAGCGCCACGGCCTGGGACACCAGTTTTTCCCCCTTGCGCAGGCCCATCACCCACAGGTCGTCACCGGGATCCGGCAGCTTCGGCGACAGCCGGGCGGCGACCACCGGGGTGTCGCCGATCAGCGCCGGGTCGTAGGCGATGAGCGCCAGGTTGTGCAGCGGGTGCAGCCAGGCCACCCGGCCGGGAATCTCCAGCGAATTACCGAAGGTGAGGCGCACGTCGCCCACCGACTCGGGCACGGTGTTGCGATCCACCACCACAAAGCCGCGGGCCGCGTCCACCACCACCCCTGTGCCGTAGTAGCGCTGCTCGGACACGCCGGAGATGGTGTACGGCATGTCGAAGTTCACCAGCACCAGGGAGGGCGCGATGCGCCGCAGCCGCGCGTCCGGATGGGTGACGAAGCGCGCCGTGCCCCCTTCGGGTGGCGGCGCCGGCGGGCCGGCGGCCAGCTCCCGGCAGGGCCATTCGCCGAGGGCGTCGTCGCGCCGGCAGCGCAGCGACGCAAACCAGCGACGGTCCATGCGCACGACCCGCACCCGGCTGGATCCCGGCTCCTCGCTGGTCACGAAGCGCACGGCGAAACGCTGCTGGTCGGCCCTGGTGGCCAGCATGCGCTCGAGGTCGTCCAGCGTGCGCACCGGCTCGCCCTCGATGGCCACGATCACGCTGCCGCGGGGGATGTCGGCGGCGGCCAGCGCAAAACCCGGGTTGGCAACGAACACACCCTCCGCCGGGCGGTTGAAATGCCGGGCCTGCTGGTAGGACAGGTTGTTGAGCACCGCATCACCGAACTCGAGGTACTCGTCGGGACTGAGCCGGTCGAGGTCCTGGACGTCCAGCGTGAAGGCGAGCGGCTGCCCGCCGCGCTCGACCAGCACGTCCACCGTGCCGCCGACACGCTCGTCCAGGCGCGCGGCCAGCGGCACGAACTCGGTCACGTACCCGCCGTCGACGCGCACCAGGATGTCGCCGACGCGCAGCTTGCCGTCGGCACTGGAGCCCGGCAGCACCTCGCTGACCACCAGCATGCCGATGCCGTCGCGAAAGCCGCGGCGCACGGCGCTCTCGGTGTCGTCCCGCAGGCCCAGGCGGCGCAGTTCGTCGAAGGCGGTGTAGCCGAAGACCACGCCCAGCGTCCCGCGCGGCACCGGCAGGCCCGCCTGGATCAGGCCGAGCGCCCGCGCCACGCGGTCGAGCGGCAGGTAGAAGCTGGAGGCCGCCTGGCTGCTGCCGCCCGCATTCAGCGCCACCGCCCGGCCCTCGATGTCGATCACCGGCGACCCGGACGATCCGCCGGAGGTGCCCGACGCCGCCTGTATGTAGAAGGTATTGAAATCATTGTATTTCCCCCGACCGTAGTCGGGCGCCTCGCGGCGCAGTCGCGCGAGCGTGCCGGACAGGATCGAGAGCTGCTCGCCGGCGTCATTGCCCACCACGCGAATCTCGCGGCCGACGCCGGCACCGGCCGGGTACAGCGGCAGCGCCTCGGGCCGGATGTACTTCAGCGCCGCCGGGTCGTAGCGATAGAAGCCGAAATCGTGGACCGGATCCCGGTAGACCGGGACGAGCTCCACCTCCTCCTGGTTCAGGAACAGCGCCTGGGCCCGCACCGGGCCCGCCGTGACGACGTGGCGGTTGGTGAGGATCAGGCCGCGCGCGGCATCCACCACGAAGCCGGTTGCCTGGCTCGACTCGTTCCACTCCGTGTCGAAGGCGCGCGTGGCGTCCACCTGGATGGAGACGATGGCGGGGGCGATGCGCTCCAGCGTGCGGCGCCAGGCCGCGGGCTCGGTGCCGTCCGCAGCCGCAGCCGGCTGCTGCAGCCCGGCCACCAGCAGCGCCAGGCCCGTCAGACGGACGGCCGCGACCCGCAGCCGCGGCAGCGGACTAGAGCCGCAGCTCATGCCCGAAGGCCGCACGGTAGTCCCGGGCGAGGGTGGCCGGCGTGAACCCGTGATTCTGCGTGCCGCGGTGGGCAATCTTGATCGCGCCCAGCAGCGAGGCGAGCCTGCCGGTCTCGGCCCAGGGCAGCCCCCGCGCGATACCGTGCAGCAGCCCGGCCCGGTAGGCATCGCCGCAGCCGGTGGGATCGAGCACGGCGGCCGGCCTGACGCTGGGAATCTGTATCTCGCCGCCGTCCGCATGGACGGTCGAGCCCTGGGCGCCCCGCGTGATGATCAGCGCCCGCACCCGGCCCGCAAGCTCCGCCTCCGACCAGCCGGTGCGCTCCATGAGCAGCTTGCCCTCATAGTCGTTGACCGACACCCACGAGGCCAGTTCGACGAAGTGGCGCAGGTCTTCGCCGTCGAACATGGGCAGGCCCTGGCCGGGATCGAAAACAAAAGGGATACCCGCCGCGTGGAACTGCCGGGCGTGATCCAGCATGCCCTGGCGCCCGTCCGGCGAGATGATGCCGATGCGCAGATTGGCATCCGTGGGCACCCGGTTCCGGTGTGCCTCGTTCATGGCGCCCGGGTGAAAGGCCGTGATCTGGTTGTCGTCGAGATCGGTAGTGATGTAGGCCTGGGCCGTGAGCAGTTCCGGAATCTCCCGCACATGGCGCAGGTCGAGCCCGAGCGCCGCGAGCCGCACGCGGTAGGCGCCGAAGTCGCTGCCGACCGTGGCCATGATCAGCGGCTGGCCGCCGAGCAGCTGCAGGTTGTAGGCGATGTTTCCGGCACAGCCGCCGCACTCCCGGCGCAGTTCCGGCACCAGGAACGACACGTTCAGGATGTGGATCTGGTCGGGAAGGATGTGTTCCCTGAAGCGGCCCTGGAACACCATGATGTTGTCGTAGGCCAGCGAGCCACAGATCAGCGCAGACAATCAACCGCTCCCTGTGCCGGCGGGATCGCGCCCGGCCGCTGCCCGGCTCTGCCAGGTGAGGTCCAGCTGCTTTGCGGCCCGCACGTCGTCGAGGCGCCGTACCGGCGTGGTGAGCGGCGCGCGCTTGACCTCGGCGGCATCCCGCAACGCGAGGTCGCGGATGTCAACGAGCGCCTGCACAAAGTTGTCCAGCTCCTGCCGGGCCTCGGTCTCGGTCGGCTCGATCAGCAGGCACTCCGGCACCAGCATCGGAAAGTAGGTGGTGGGGGCATGAAAGCCGCGGTCCAGCAGCGCCTTGGCGAAGTCCATGGCCGTGACGCCCGTATCGCGCGCGATGTCCTTCAGCGAGATGATGAACTCGTGGCTCGCCCGCCGCTGCGGAAAGGCCACCGTGAAGCCGGCCGCGGCCAGGCGCGTCATCAGGTAGTTGGCATTCAGGGTCGCAAAGCCGGACACCCGCCGCATGCCCTCCGCGCCCAGCAGGCGCATGTAGACGTAGGCCCGCAGCAGGATGCCGGTGTTGCCCATGAAGCCGGACAGGCGGCCAATGCTCTGCGGCCGGTCGTCCTCCGTGATCCATCGGTAGTGAGTGTCCTCGCGGCCCACGATCGGGATGGGCAGGAAAGGCTCGAGGTGCGGCATCACCGCGACGATCCCGGCGCCCGGACCGCCGCCGCCGTGGGGCGTCGAGAAGGTCTTGTGCAGGTTGATGTGCACCACGTCGAAGCCCATGGCGCCCGGCAGCGCCCGGCCAAGGATGGCGTTCAGGTTGGCGCCGTCGTAGTAGAGCAGCCCGCCGGCGCCGTGCACCACCTCCGCTATCTCCGCGATGCGTCGCTCGAACACGCCCAGCGTGGACGGGTTGGTGAGCATGATGCCCGCGGTCTTCGGGCCCACCGCCCGGCGGAGCGCATCCACGTCCACGTCGCCGTCGGCATCGGTGGGAATCTCCACCACCTCGCAGCCGCACATGGTGGCCGTGGCCGGATTCGTGCCGTGCGCGGCGTCCGGCACGATGATCTGCGTGCGGGCGGTATCGCCGCGGGCCGCGTGCCAGGCGCGGATCATGGCGACGCCGGCAAACTCGCCCTGGGCGCCCGCCATGGGCGTCAGCGACACGCCGCTCATGCCCGTCGCGGCCTTGAGCATTTCCTGCAGCTCGTAGAGGCACGCGAGCAGGCCCTGCGCATGGGCCGCGGGCTCGAGCGGGTGCCGGTCGAGGAAGCCGGGCAGCATGGCGAGCGTGTTCGAGGCCCGCGGGTTGTACTTCATCGTGCAGGAACCCAGCGGATAGAAGTGGGTGTCGATGGAGAAATTGAGCTGCGACAGGCGGGTGTAGTGCCGCACCACCTGCAGCTCGGATACCTCCGGCAGCACGGGCGCCGCCCGCCGCAGCAGCTGCGCCGGCAGGTCGTCGACGGCGCCGGTGAAGGCCGGCGCCTGGGACGGTGCGCGGCGTCCGGGCCGGGAGTGGTCGAAGATCAGGGGTTCACGCATCAGGCGGCCTCCGCCACGCCCAGCACGGCGGCCAGGGCGTGCCCGTAGGCCTCGATGTCGTCGGTGGTGCGCATCTCCGTGGCACAGACGAGCAGGCTGTTGCCCAGCTCGGGAAACTCACGCGACAGGTCGTAGCCGCCGAGGATGCCGCGGGCCGCGAGGGCCTCGAGGACCGGGGCCACCGGCCGGGGCAGCGTCACCGCGGCCTCGTGGAAGAAAGGTGCCGTGGGAGCGGTCACGCCGCTGCTGCGGGTGAGCGCGGCAAGCAGGGCCCGCGTGCTGGCGTGGCAGGCGGCCGCCACGCGACGCAGGCCCTCACTGCCGAGCAGCGACATGTAGATGGTCGCGGCCGTCACCATCAGGCCCTGGTTCGTGCAGATGTTGGAGGTGGCCTTGGAGCGCCTGATGTGCTGCTCCCGGGCCTGCAGCGTCAGGGTGAATCCCGGCCTGCCCTCGAGGTCGACCGTGCCGCCGACCAGGCGACCGGGCATCTGCCGGACGAGCGCCTGGCGGCAGGTGAGAAAGCCGAAATAAGGCCCCCCACCGCCGAGCGGAATCCCGAGCGGCTGTCCCTCGCCACAGGCGATGTCGGCGCCGCGGGCGCCCCACTCCGCCGGCGGCTTGAGGAGCGCGAGCGCCGTGGGGTTGCAGGCGGCGATCACGTAGAGGCCGCGCGCGTGGGCCCAGTCGGTCAGCTCGTCCACCGGCTCGAGCGTACCGAGGAAATTCGGCCAGGGGATGCAGAGCGCGGCGAAGTCCTGGCCCTCGAGGGCCGACAGCGCCGCGAGATCCGTACGCCCGTCCACCGCGGGCAGTTCCACCAGTTCGAGGTTCTGGCCCCCGAGCAGCGCCGCGGCAACCCGGCGCCAGGCCGGATTCAGGTAACGGGGCACCAGGATGCGGCGCGACCGCGCCTGCCGGGTGGCGCGCACGGCCATCAGGCAGGCTTCGGCAAAGGCAGTGGCCCCGTCATAGAGCGAGGCATTGGACACGTCGAGGCCGGTCAGTCCGGCCATCATCGACTGGTACTCGTAGATCAGCTGCAGCGTGCCCTGGCTCGCCTCGGCCTGGTAGGGCGTGTAGGCGCTGTAGAACTCACCGCGGGTGGCCAGCTCCCAGACCGCGGCAGGAATATGGTGCTCGTAGGCTCCCGCCCCCAGAAAGCACAGGCTGGCCCGGTTACGGCCCGCCCGCTCGCGCATCAGGCGGGTGACCTCGGCCTCCGACAGGCCGGCAGGCACGCCCGGCAGCCCCGGCACGCGCAGCGCGGCAGGAATCTCGTCAAAGAGTTCATCGACGCCGGCAACGCCGATCGCCTGCAGCATCCCGGTGGTCTCAGCCTCGGTGTGGGGAATGAAAGGCACTGCCGCGCTCAGCCGTCGTCGGCCAGCAGTGCCGTGTAGGCGGCCGCGTCGAGCAGGCCCGCCAGCTCCGCCACATCGCCCGGCTGCAGGCGCACGAGCCACCCCGCGCCGTAGGCGTCGGCGTTGACCAGTTCGGGCTCCGCCGTGAGCGCCGGATTGACGCCCAGCACCACACCCGATACCGGCGCATAGACATCGGACGCCGCCTTGGTGGACTCGACGACCGCCAGGGCCTCGCCCGGCTTCACGGCGCGGCCGGCTTCCGGCAGTTCGACATAGACGAGCTCGCCGAGCTGATGCTGGGCGTGATCGGTGATGCCGAACACCAGGGATCCGTCACTCTCCTGGCGCACCCATTCATGGTCACGGGTATAGCGCAGTTGCTGAGGCACGTTGCTCATCACTTGTGGTTCTCCCAAAGGAAAGTCCGTCCGGCCGGCAACTTCAGCTCACGAGGATGCGACCGTGCCGGACGAAGGGGGGCCGCACGATGCGCGCCGACTTCAGGGTCCCGCGGATCTCGACCTGGCAGCGGCCGTCGGCCCCGGCCGGAATCCGGGCGAGAGCCACGGAGCGCTCCATCGTGGGCGAGTACCCGCCGCTCGTGACGACGCCCTCACCGGCCGGGGTGAGCACCCGCTGGCCGTGCCGCATGATACCCGGATCCTCGAGAAGCAGCCCGGCCAACTTCTCGTTTATGCCGGCTGCCTTCTGCTTCTCGAGCGCGGCCCGGCCGTGGAACTGGCGGTCGGGCGGATCGAAGGCCACCGTCCAGGCGAGGCCCGACACGAGGGGTGAGGTGCCGGTGTCCATGTCCTGTCCGTAGAGGTTCAACGCCGCCTCCAGGCGCAGGGTATCCCGCGCCCCCAGACCGCACCGGGTGGCGCCGGCCGCCGCGAGGGCGTTCCAGAGGGCAAGCCCCGGCGCGACGGGCAGCACGATCTCGAAGCCGTCCTCCCCCGTGTAGCCGGTCCGGGCCACGAACAGGTCATCCTGCTGAAACGCCGTGAAGGGCTTGAGTTCGAGCACTGACGCACCGGCCTCGCCGGGCAGGAGCGGCGCCGCCAGCGCCCGGGCCGCCGGCCCCTGCACGGCGATCATCAGCAGGTCATCGCGGTGGCGGATGACGACGTCGTCGCGATCGGCGACCCGGGCCATCCAGGCGAGGTCCTGGGTGCGCGTCGAGGCGTTGACGATGGCGCGGTAGCGGCCGTCCGCGAGCCAGTAGACGATGAGGTCATCGACGACGCCGCCGGCGTCGTTCAGCATGCACGAATAGATGCCCTGTCCGGGGCCTGTCAGCTTGTCGATGTTGTTGGCCAGCAGCCGGCGTAGAAAGTTCCGGCTGCCGGGGCCGACGATATCCACCACGGTCATGTGCGAGACGTCGAAGATCCCGCAGGCCTGCCGGACGGCGTGATGCTCCGCCAGCGCGGACGCGTAGTGCAGCGGCATGTCCCAGCCACCGAACTCGACGATCCGGGCGCCAGCCGCCACGTGCTCCGCGTACAAGGGCGTCTTGTGTCCCATGGTATTGGCTCCGGGCGTATCAGCAGTTTTCAGTGCAGCCCGGGAACGGACTCCACCAGGGTTGAAATGACGAAGGCCACGCGCTCGTCGACGCCGGCGCCGTCGGGCCGCTTCTCGACCAGCGCCAGGCGCGACCGCAGGCCGCACCGGTTGGCGATCTGGATATTGAGACCCGGCCGGGCGTTGAGCTCGAGCAGCATAGGGCCCTTGTCCCGGTCGATGACGATGTCCACGCCGAGATAGCCGAGACCCGTCAGCTCGTAGCAGCGCGCGGCAAATCCGAGCAGGTACTCCCATTGCGGAATCTGCAGGCCCCGGATCGCCGCACCGGTATCCGGGTGCTCCGACACGCGGTCGTTGCCGATCACACCGTGTGTCGTAACCCCGGTGGCCAGGTCGACCCCGGCCCCCACGGCACCCTGGTGCAGGTTGGCCTTGCCGTGCGAGCGCCGGGTCGGCAGGCGGACCATGGCCATGACCGGATAGCCGCGGAACACGATGACCCGGATGTCCGGCACGCCCCGGAAGGCATGCTCCGCAAAGGTTGCGTCGAATTTGACGCAGTATTCCACCAGGGCAACGTCGCGCAGCCCGCCCAGGCTGTACTGGCCGCTCAGGATGTTGGAGAGGTGATGCGCCATGTCGTCTTCCGCAAGGACGGTGCCGTCAACCAGGCGATAGATGTCCTTGTCCCGGACCCGCGCCGACACCACGAGGATGCCGTCGCCACCTGAGCCGTGGGCCGGCTTCACGACGAATTCCCGGTGGGTCGCCACGATCCTGGGCAGGTTGCGCGTCTCCCTGTAGCTGCCGATCACGCCGTAGAGCTCCGGCACGGGGACGTTCGCGTCCAGTGCCAGGCGCTTGGTGGCGAGCTTGTCGTCCACCAGCGGGTACAGGCGCCGCGGGTTGTACCGCATGATGTACTCGCAGTTGCGGGCATTGAGGCCAAGCACGCCGTTGCGGTGCAGATTGCGGATCAGCCCCAGCACGTCAGCCGCCGGGCGTTGCCAGTGACTTGAAGCGGAAGAGCTCCAGCAGGCGGTAGCCGCTGTACCGGCCCAGAAGCAGCGTCAGGGCGAGCACCCAGAGCAGCAGCTCCGGGAACACGAAGAGCAGGTGCTTCAGGATCTCGAGCTCCATGATGGAGAAGCAGATGGCCGCGACGATCAGGCTGCCCACGCCCTGCTGGATCGCCTCGACGGGCCCGCGCTCTTCCCAGACGATGGACATGCGCTCGATGGTCATCGTCAGGATGACCATCGGGAACAGCCCGATGGACAGGCCCATGTCGAGCCCGAGCTGGTGGCCCACGATGCTGATCGTGGCCATCAGCAGCACGACGATGATGAGCACGGCCGCCAGGCGCGGGACGAGCAGCAGGCGCAGGTTCTCCAGGAAGAAGCGGAACAGCAGCCCCAGCGCCACGACCAGGGAGAAGAGCACGACACCGGCCAGCACCTGCGTCTCGCGGAAGGCAAGGGCCACCAGCACCGGCATGAAGGTGCCAAAGGTGGTGATGCCGACCACGTTGCGCAGCAGGACGACGATGAGCGCGCCCAGCGGGATCATGAGCAGCACGCCGTAGACCGCCTGGGTCTGGATCGGCAGCGAGAACAGCGAAAAATCAGGGATCCGGGAACGCAGGGCTTCGGCGCGGCGTTCCGCGACCAGGATCGGGTCCACTTCACTGCGCTGCACCGAGAACTGCACCTCGGGCCGGCTGCCGCCATCCAGCGTGTACAGGGGCTCCTCGCCCCGCCACCAGATCAGGAAATTGTCGGGCAGTCCCTGGGCACCCGTCGCGGGATCCAGGTAGAGCCAGCGATCGCCATCGTGCACCTCGAGCCACGGCACCATCACGGCCTGGCGCTCCCGGTCCACGAGCTTCACGCCCCGGATCAGCCGGGCCGGAATCCGGGCAGCCGCGAGGACGTTGATCGCCGTGCGGGCGCGGGAGGTGGGGTCCGTCTTGCCTGCCAGCAACACGGCAACGTTCTGGTCCACGCTGCCGTTGGCCAGCCGCTTCAGCAGCTCGAAGGCAAAGGAGGCGGGATCGGCCGACTGCTCCTGCACCTGGGCGACCAGCTCACCGACGGCCGTGTCGAAGGGTTCGCCCCGTACCGGCGGTACGGGAAACGGCGGCGTGGTGTCGCTTTCCACCTGGCCGGGATCCTTGTAGACCGAGGCGCGGTAGTAGAGCGACTGGGGGCCGGTGGCCCGGCGGATGGCCCACTGCACCTGGCGGCCGCCTGCCACGTAGCGGGTGGTAAAGCCGAACCCCCGCGAGACGAAATTCTCGTCGAGGATCGCAAAGCCCGGGGTCAGCGCCGGAATGTGCAGGGCCGCCTTGACCGGCATCGGCCGCTGGCCGGCGTTGAACTCGAGCGTGGCCTCCACGGTCCACACCCGCGTCTGCGCCTCGGGCAGCACGGGATAGCCCAGCGACTGCCACTTGTAGACAAAGATCGCACCGCCGGTCAGCACGAGCGCGAGCGCGAGGATCCAGACCTTGATGGCACGCACCGCCTCAGCCCCCCGTCCGCCGGACGGTGGTGCCCGGCAGCCGCCGCTGTCCCGTGGCCTCGGCGGCCAGCAGGCGCTTGACGGACGGCAGGCGGTCGACCAGGCCGAGGCCCGCGGTCGCGAGCGCGGTCACGGCGGTGAATTCGCTGGTGAACAGGCGGTGCAGTCCTTCCATCGTGACGAGACTCAGCAGGTTCGGGCCCTTGCGGCTCCGTTCGTAGCGCCGCAGCACCTGCGCATCGCCCGGGTCCGCGTACCGCGACGCCCCCAGGTGACTGGCGAGCGTCGTCGCCAGTGCGGCGGCATCGAGCAGGCCCAGGTTGATGCCCTGACCGGCCAGCGGGTGGATCTGGTGGGCCGCATCCCCGATCAGCGCGAAGCGGGCACCAGTGTAGCGGCGGGTGTGCCGCGCAGCCAGCGGGAACGACAGGCGCGGCGTGTCAAGCCGGAGCTCGCCGAGCGCCGGCGCCATGATCCGGTTGAGCCGCGCCGAAAAGGCGTCGTCGTCCAGGGACTGAAGCTCATCGCTCTCGCGGTCGGGAACCGACCAGACGAGGGACGATCGGCCGTCGGCCAGCGGCAGCAGGGCCACCGGACCGCCGGGCGTGAAGCACTGCCATGCCGTGTGGCGGTGAGGTCGCTCGCTGACGAGGTGCGCCACGATGGCCTGCTGGCCATAGCCCCGGCCCAGCGTCGCCAGGCCCAGCTGCGTGCGCACCCAGGAGTCGGCGCCATCGGCCGCCACGACCAGCCGGGACGTGATCGCACCTCCCCCCGCGAGCGTTACCTCTGCCCGTTCGGGCTGCACGCGCAGCATGTCGGGCCTTGTACCGGTGATCAGGGACACGCTGGCCCGCGATGGGACGGACCGTGCTTCCAGACTCCGCCACAGGGCCAGGCGCAGCCAGTCGTGCTCGACGATATGGCCGAGCGCCGGCAGGCCCATGTCCGCCGCGTCAAAGCTGATGCTGCCCCGGCCGGAGGGCGCACTGCCGGCCTGCCAGACCCGCATGCGTTCACAGGGAGCAACGCGGTTGACGGGAAGGGACGACCAGGCTTCGCAGTCAGACAGCACGGCCTGGCCGCCCGGGGAAATGGCAAAGACGCGCAGGCCGGCGGCGGCATCGGGCGGCAGTTCCGCCGGCGCACGCGCCTCGAGCACGGCGACCCGCAGTCCGGCGCGGCCGGCCTGCAGCAGCGCGGCGGCAAAGGCGAGGCCGGCGATGCCGCCGCCAATGACCAGCACATCCGTCTCATGGCTGCTCACAGCGGAAGCCCCCGCGTGAGCCGCGACCGGCGCCCGCCCAGTCCCATGGTCTCCCTGGCGAGCAGTGTCTTCGCACCGGGCACGGTATCGAAGAGTTGCAGTGCCGCCCCGCGCAGCGTGCCGAGCCCCGGCAGGCCGAACAGGCGGATCAGGCCGTCGGTAAAGGCGACCACCTTGCGCTGGTCGGGCCGGCGCCAGGCGGCGTAGCGGGCCAGCAATGCCGGGTGGCCGGGGTCAGTGGACCCGTCAGGATCACGCCCTGTCTCCGCGAGCAGCTCGGCCAGGGCAGCCGCATCGCGCAGGCCCAGGTTGTAGCCCTGCCCCGCGACCGGGTGCAGGCCGTGGGCCGCGTTGCCGATGACGGCGGCCCTCGGGGCCGTCACGCGACCGGCACAGACCAGCTCGAGCGGGTAGCTGCTGCGCTTCCCCAGCCGGCTGAAGCGACCGGCCCGGAAACCGGATTCCGCCTGGAGCAGGCGGAGAAAGTCCGCGTCCGCCAGCGCAAGCACCCTGGCGACGTCAGCGTCCCGCCGCGTCAGCACGAACACGAAGCGGCCCGGACCGGCGGGCAGCAGGGCAAGCGGGCCGTCGGGGCTGAAACGTTCGAAGGCCGTGTCCGTGACGCTGTCGCCCTGCACGCCCACGTTGCCGATGATGGCGGTCTGCCCGTAAGAGCGCTGGCGGGCGGGCACGCCCAGCGCCGCCCGTAGCCGCGAGCGGCTGCCATCGGCGACCACCAGCAGCCGCGTGCTGATCCGCTCCACGCCGCCGGCGCTTTCCACCGTGGCCAGCAGGGCGTCCTCCGCGTACCCGGCGCCGGTCACCGCGGCCGGCGTCCGCACCACCACGTTGGGGTGGCGGCGCAGCTCGTCCCAGAGCACCTGGCCGAGCGTGGCATTCTCGACCACATAGCCCAGCGCCTCGACGCCCTGCTCGTCCGCGTCGATGACGGTCGTGCCGAAGCGGCCGCGCTCGGACACGTGGATCCGCCGGATGGGCGCCGCACCGGAATCCAGTGCGGGCCAGAGGCCCAGCGTGCCGAAGATCTGCCGGCTGCTGCGGGACAAGGCGGTGGTGCGGCTGTCGAAGCTCGGCTGTCCGGCCGCCCCTGGCGGCACAGCTTCGACCAGCACCACGCGGAGCGGCAGGCCGGCCAGGGCCACGGCCAGGCTCGCGCCCACCATGCCGCCACCGGCAATGAGCACATCACAGGATTCGTCGGGAGCAGCTCCGGTGCCGCTCATGTCGCCGAGGCTCCGACCAGGGCCTCGATCACATCCGGTTCGCGGGGCAGGTCGCGTGTGAGCACCTCGGAGCCACCGCGGGTCACCACCACGTCATCCTCGATACGCACCCCGATGTTCCACCAGCGCTTTGGCACGCCGCGGGTGCCGGGCGGTATATAGATGCCCGGTTCAACGGTCAGCGTCATGCCGGGTTCGAGCACCCGCCACTGCTCGGCGATCTTGTAGTCGCCCACGTCGTGCACATCCATTCCCAGCCAATGGCCGGTGCGATGCATGAAGAAGCGCCGGTAGGCGCCGCTGCGGATCAGGGCGGGCACGGCCCCTTCCAGCAGCCCGAGACGTTTCAGGCCCTTCGTCACCGCGCGTACAGCCGCCTCGTGGGGCTCGCTCCAGGCATTGCCGGGGGCCACGGCGACCAGGGCCGCCTCGTGCGCCTCAAGGACCACCTCGTAGACGGCCCGCTGCTCGGGGGTGAAGCGCCCGTTGACCGGGTAGGTGCGGGTCACGTCGGACGCGTAGTAGTCAAACTCACAGCCGGCATCCACCAGCAGCAGGTCACCGTCCTCCATGCGACGGTTGTTGGCGTGGTAGTGCAGTACGCAGCTGTTGGCGCCTGACCCGACGATGGGCAGGTAGGAGGGCCGTGCGCCATGGCTGCGGAACTCGTGCAGGAACTCCGCCTCGATCTGGTACTCGAAGAGCCCCGGCCGGCAGACACTCATGGCCCGCCGGTGGGCCTGCACGGCGATGCGGCCCGCCCTGCGCATGGCCGAGAGCTCCTCCCGGCTCTTGAACAGCCGCAGATCATGCAGGAAGTGGTCGAGCGCAATGAACTCGTCGGGCGTGTGAGCACCGCTGCTGCCCCGGTTGCGCAGGGCGGAAACCCAGCCGATCAGCCGCTGGTCGAACTCCGGCTGCGTACCCATCGTGTAGAAGACCCGGTCCGCGCCGCTGATCATCCGCGGCAGCAGTTCGTCGATCTGGTCAATGGCGTGGGCCGCATCGGCGCCGAACCGGGCAACCGCGTCGGCCGGTCCGGCCCGGGAACCGTTCCAGGTTTCCTTGTCGGGATCCCGATCCCGGCAGAACAGCAGGTACTCGCCACCGCTGCGGCCGGGCGCCAGGACCAGAACCGCCTCGGGTTCGGGAAAGCCGCTCAGGTAATAGAAGTCGCTGTCCTGGCGGTAGGGGTATTCGACGTCGCGATTGCGGATCCTGGTCTGGGCCGCCGGGAGAATGGCGATGGCGCCCTTGCCCATCATGCGCATCAGCTGGCGGCGGCGGCGGGCGAACTCATTGAGGTGCATGCGGGAACTCAGTGCAGTTCACTGGCGGGTGGGCTCTGGCGCACGTCGTTCAGGGCGTCAAAGACCAGCTGTACGCCGACCCGGATGTACTCGACGAGTTCGGCATAGGCCGCCTCGACTTCCTCTTCCGGGTCGTCGCTGCCTGCATCGGCCAGACCGAGGGCGGCAAGGTCATCGACGATCTCGGCAACGTCATCGGCCTCCAGCGCCGTCCCGGCATCGGCCAGGGCAGCCGCCACGGCCAGGCCGTGGTTGAATCCCTGGCACCACTGCGCGAGGCTGGACACCCGGTACTCGAGAGGCTCCTCGTCCGGCGGCAGAAGTGGCTGAAAGCCCATGTCCCCCGTCCGCAGCAGCCCCCAGGTGGCCGGCGCCAGTGCCCCGAGCACCCGGCCGGCCTCGTCGACCGCCGCCGCATCGCCGCCGGCATCCTCCAGAACGTCCCCCAGCCACCGCCCCGGCGCCCGCTCGCCGAGGACGCAGAGCATGCCGCACAGACTGCCGTGGACCTCGGCAGCATCGGCCGGCGCAGCAGCACGCCGCAGGGCCGTCTCGATGCTGTCGAAGGAGGGAGACTCGGGGTTGGTCGGGGCGCTTAACATCTTCTGGGACCGCCGCTTATCCTAGCATCTGCCCACCCCCCGAATTTGACCCTGGGCGCGCGCTGACACTATATTGACTGCATGGGCGACGGAACGGAAAAGACCTTCACGCGGGAACTGGAGCGGCTGGAACGCCGGCTGGATGAACTGGTCGTGATCACCGGCCAGCTGAAGGAAGAGAACCGCTCGCTGCGCCAGCGCCAGGATGCCCTGATTGCCGAACGGGCCACCCTGCTGCAGAAGAACGAGCAGGTCCGGGCCCGCGTTGAAGCCATCGTCGGGCGGCTCAAGGCCATGGAGCACGGCACGTGAGTGATGCGATTACCCAGGTCACCATCCGGATACTCGAGAAGGACTACCAGATCTCCTGTCCCGCCAGCGAGCGCGCCGCCCTGATTGACTCGGCGGAACTCCTGAACGCGCGCATGCGCGAGATCCGCGACACGGGCAAGGTGATCGGGCTGGACCGCATTGCGGTAATGGCCGCCCTGAACATGGCCAACGAGCTGCTGCGCCACCGCAGCCACGGGGTATTCCTGGAGGGTGATGCGCGGCTGCGCGTCCAGGCCCTGCGGGAGCGGGTCGAGGGCGCCCTCCAGTCCGGCCGCCAACTCGAGCTCTAGACTGCCCGTCCGGCTACGGCCGTCACATTTTTCCCGCTGACAGGGCCTATACTTGTTTCGGGTCTCTCCTGCGGTGTTCGACAGCGGCTTGATAGGTCTCTCGACCCTTAATCGCGCTTTCGGGATCGCGTACTGACGGCAGTTTGTGCAAGACCGCCACGGCGGGAAGCCTTCTCTGCTGCGTTTGATCCCACCTGATGCTCCCGGTCTGTGAGCAGCAGGCCGCACCGGCACAGGCGGGAGAGGCCTCTTCCCTTGCGGGGGACATCCATGAACGGCGATACCCCCGACAAGGCGCACCTGCGCCGCACCATCCGGGCCCGGCGCCTCGCCGTGCAGGCCGACCAGGCTGCGGCCGCCGCTGCCGCGGTGGCCCGGCGGCTCTGGGCCCTGCCGCTGCTCGCCCGCTCCCGCACCCTCGCCCTCTACCTGCCCGTGCGCGGCGAACTCGACTGCACGCCGATCATCATCGGCGCCTGGCGGCGCCGGCGACGCGTCTTTCTGCCGGTAGTGGGCCGGGACAGCCTGCGCTTTGCGCCCTTTGCACCGCATACCCGGCTGGCACCAAACCGCTTCGGCATCCCGGAGCCGGTGGCCCGTAGTGCGGGTGTGACCCGCGATGCGCGTCACCTGGACGTGGTCATCCTGCCGCTCGTTGCCTTCGATGAACGCGGCTACCGGCTCGGTTATGGTGGCGGCTTCTATGACCGGACGCTTGCGCATCTTGCCCGCAACGCGGGCTTCGCGCGGCCTCACGTCGTAGGCGTTGCCTATGAATTCCAGCGTGTAGAAGCACTACCGAATGAGAAGTGGGACATCCCGCTGGATGCAATCGTGAGCGAGTCAGCGAGCAGGATCTGCCGCTGAAGTGTGATCGGCATGCGAGGAGGTGACGCGCGATCCTGAGTGCTTCGTCACGTTCCCGGCTTCAATCGATGGCGAGTACGATCGTCGGCGCGTCGAACCCGACGGTGAAGAAATTCTGCCCCTTGCTGGAATTTTGCAAAGTCTTGTATATACTCAGCCCCGTCTACCCCGACACGGAGACTATGACTATGGCTACGAAGAAGGTATCCAAGAAGAAGGTTGTGAAGAAGAAGGCCAAGAAAAAGGCCGCTAAGAAAAAGCGCTAGAGCAAGCGCCGGCACAGACGAGAGGTGAAGAGACCTGAAAGGTCCTGAACCGATCCCCGAAAGGGAATGTGTCGTCAAGATAAGTGCCCGCCTCTGGCGGGCACTTTTTTTGTGCGCATGATGCGCACAATCCGCCAGCCAGACTGACCCGGGGACCCTGCATGGATCAGAACAACCGTAAACGCCTGGCCGCCAAGGCCGCACTCGAATTCATCAAGCCCGGCCTGGCGCTTGGCGTAGGCACGGGCTCCACGGTGAACCTGTTCATCGATGCACTGGGCAGCCGTGCCGGTGACCTGGGGGCCGTCGTGGCGAGTTCCCGCGCAACCGAAGCCCGGCTGCGAGCCAACGGCGTCCAGGTGAGTCCCCTGGACGAGGTCGGCGAGCTCGATCTCTATGTGGACGGAGCGGACGAGGCCAACAAGCATTTTCACCTGATCAAGGGCGGCGGGGGCGCGCTGACCCGGGAGAAGATCCTGGCGGCTGCGTCCCGCAGGTTCGTCTGCATCATCGACGACAGCAAGTGGGTCGCCACCCTCGGGCACTTCCCCCTCCCGGTCGAGGTGATCCCGATGGCCCGGACATTCATCGCCCGGCAGTTCGTCCGGCTCCGCGGTCAGCCCATCTGGCGGGAGGGCTTCACCACGGACAATGGCAACCAGATCCTCGATATCCACAACCTCCAGATCACCAATCCCGTCGAGCTCGAGACCCGCCTGAACCAGATACCGGGCATCGTGACGGTGGGGCTGTTCGCGAACCGGCCCGCGGACGTGATCCTGATGGCGGATGAGCACGAGGTGAAACGGCTGGACCGGCGGTAGCTTGCGGGAATACGGACGGGCACTGATGCCTGCGGTGGGACGTCGGCCGTTGAATCCGGTTCCACTACGCCGGAGTACCGGCGTGAGCGTTGGAACCGGACACACCGTCCGCCGCGGCCAACGATGGCAGGACCTTTTCTTCCGGAAACCCGCAGTGAGGTGAGCGGAGCACGGGCGTTCCTCTTGCAGCGACAAAGCGCGGTACTCCGTGCTAGCGGAAAGAGGGTTAGCCCGTGATCCGCGGCAGCACCGCAAGTACCAGCCGGATACTGGTGACCCACCGCAGGCATCAGACCTGATCCGGAATCCCCGGTCGGGATCCGGCTGGAGATCCGGAAACGACAGGGCCCACGATCGTGGGCCCTGAAAGAGGTTGGCTGGGGGACTAGGATTCGAACCTAGGTTCTCGGAGTCAGAGTCCGATGTCCTACCGCTGGACGATCCCCCAGTGGTCGGGCGCCATTATAGGCATCGCCGCCGCCGTAAATACCGCCGACGGGTGCCCGCGATCAGCGCTTCGAGAACTGGGTCGCGCGACGGGCCTTGCGCAGACCCACCTTCTTGCGCTCGACCTCGCGCGCGTCGCGGGTGACGAAGCCGGCTTTGCGCAGGGCAGGACGCAGCGTCTCGTCGTAGGCCATCAGCGCCCGGGTCAGCCCGTGGCGGATGGCGCCGGCCTGGCCCGTGATGCCGCCGCCGGCAACGTTCACATGCACATCGAACAGGCCCTCGGTCTTGGTCAGCTCGAGCGGCTGGCGGACGATCATCCGGGCGGTCTTGCGGCCGAAGAAGTCGTCAAGTGGCTTGGCATTGACGGTGATGTCGCCCTTGCCGCGGCGGAGCAGCACCCTGGCCGTGGATGCCTTGCGACGGCCGGTACCGGAATACTGGGGGGAAGGGGTTGCCATGGTTAGGGAGCCTGCCTTGCTTTGGTGCGATCGGGTGCCGGCAAACCGGCGTTCAGAGTTTGAGCGACTCGGGCTGCTGGGCCTGGTGCTCATGTTCGGCGCCGGGGAAGATCCGCAGTTTCTTGAGCATGGTGGCCCCCAGGCTGTTCTTGGGCAGCATGCCCTTGACGGCCTTCATCAGGGCGCGCTCGGGATGCTCCGCCATCATGCGGCCGAGGGTCACCGTCTTCATGTTGCCCACATAGCCGGTGTGGTGCCGGTAAAGCTTGTCCTTGAGCTTGTTGCCGGTCGCCCGGATCCGGGCGGCGTTGACGACCACGATGTAATCGCCCGTGTCCACGTGGGGCGTGAATTCCGGCTTGTGCTTGCCGCGCAGCCGGAAGGCAATGGCCGATGCCAGGCGGCCGAGCGTGCAGTCCGTGGCATCCACCACGTACCAGCCGCGCCGCACCTCGTGAGCCTTTGCAGAGAACGTACCCATCTGACACCTGCTTGTGGGCCGCGCCTGTCCGGCGGCGACGCCTGTTGATTCGGGGATCCCGGCCCTGGCGGTGGGGCCCGGCGAGCCGGGCAACCTGGGACAGGGCCGCAAAGTTTAGGCCGTGGGGCCGGATTTTTCAAACCCCCGGGCGGGTTCCGGGCAAATGAGCCCCTCGCCGCGCGGCCGGAACCGGCCCCGGACGGGGCCGCCAGGCCCTAGAAGCCGTATTCCAGGGAAATCGTGGTGAAGGTGTCGGTCTTGTCGAAGGGGCGGACCGGGTCGACGCCCAGATCGTCTTCCACGTCCGAGTTGTGCTTGTAGGTGTAACCCAGAACCAGGCTCAGGTTGCCGAGGATTCCGGCCTTCAGTTCCGAGGACGCCTCGGTATAGGTGTTGTCGGAACCGGTCAGTACCGCCAGTTTCTGGACGAATTTTGCATTCGGGCTGATCTGCCAGGTGTAGATGCCCCGCAGCAGGCCAATGGTCTCATCCTGGCTCTCGCCGCTCTGCAGGTCGGCCTGCCGGGCGCCGGCGCCCGCTTCAAGGTCCAGAAAGTGCGTCTCGCCGCGCAGGATGCGCCAGCCCAGACCGGCAGCTTCATAGAGCTGCTGGTCGTAGGCACTGAAGAGGTCCTTGTACCAGTCAACGGACCCGAAGCCGTACACCGCTGCCGTGAAATCGTACTGGGCCTTGTAGCCGATCCAGTAGGCCTCCGCCGTGGTGCGGGAATCCTCGTCCCGGCTGGCGGCACTGCTCTGGCCGATGGCCGTACCGCCCAGGATGTGATGCCAGCGGTTCCTGTCGTAGCGCACTTCCCCCTTTGCATTGGCCGCCGAGCTGTCCGAGTTGCCGCTGGTCTTGGCATAGCCCGCGCCGAGAGTGCCGGACCAGGGACTGTCGCCGTCCTTCTTTGCCACCGGAGTGATGGCGGCAGCCGCCATGCTGGTGTCCACCTGGGCGAGGCCGGGCGCCGATACGAGGCCCGCAAGGGCGAGCAGGAAAACGCGGCTGGCCGCTTGGACGCACTTCATGGGGTGTTGCTCCGGTTGTCTGCTGGCGACCGCCGGCGGATTGCCGGGCGGCAGGGCGCGCTACCATAATCAAGTGGCCGGGCTCCGTCCACCCCAACACCCCGGCTGCAGGCAGAGCTTATGCCATCGCGCTATCTGTCACTGACCGACCGGCTGCTCACCGAAATCGACACGGGCCTTCGGGCACTGGCCGGTCCACTGCGCGCCGTGCGCCCCAGTCCCGCCGGCGACGCCGGGGACGGGTCGCCGGGCGCGGCTGACAGGCGGCTGGCCGCGGGGTTGATGCGCGTCAACCATGCCGGCGAGGTGGCCGCTCAGGCCCTCTATCGCGGGCAGGCGCTGACCACCGGGGATCCGGCCCTGCGGGCGCGACTGCAGCAGGCGGCCGTCGATGAGGAAGACCATCTGGCGTGGTGCCGCCAGCGGCTGGCGGAACTCGGCGGACGGGCGAGCCTGCTCGGTCCGGCCTGGTACGCGGGCAGTTTCATCCTCGGCGCACTGGCGGGCCTGGCCGGCCGGGGGCCCGGCCTCGGTTTCGTGGCCGAGACCGAGCGGCAGGTGGAGCAGCACCTGTCCGGCCACCTCGAGCGGCTGCCCCCGGCGGACCAGCGCAGCCGACGCATCCTGATGCAGATGAAGGCCGACGAGGCCGGGCACGGCGCCGCGGCACAGGCCCTCGGCGCCGCGGAGCTGCCGGGTGCCGTCCGCACCGCCATGCGGCTCTCCGCCCGGGTCATGACGACGCTGGCGCGGTGGATATAAGCCTGGATACGCCCCGGCCGGCGCTGCCGGCCGGCCAGGACTGGACGGCGCGTGTGAGAGCCATCACAGTTCCGGCACACGGCAGTTCACGCTCTGCCGCCGATGCACTACCGTAGCTCCCGATTCGACATATTCCCCGCTCTGGTTCGGGTTTTTCCGGAGATTGGGGACTGGGCTCAAACGGACTTTGGCTGAACGGGTTTATTGGGGAGAGACTGCAATGGCTGCGACTGGTAAGGCTCTGAGTGAAATTCCGGCGATCAACCGTTTTCTGACGTACTGCCGGGTGCGGACCGTGCCGGGCAAGACCGTCATGATTCACGCCGGTGACGTGCCCGACAGCCTCTTCTACGTGCTCGACGGATCCGTCGAGGTGATGATCGAAGACGAGGATGGCAACGAGATGGTGCTGGCCTACCTCAACAAGGGCCAGTTCTTCGGCGAAATGGGGCTCTTCCACGAGCAACCCGCCCGCAGCGCCTGGGTAAGGACCCGCACCAGTTCCGAAATTGCGGAAATGACCTACGCCCGCTTCCGGCAGATTGCGAGCGAGAGCCCCGGGCTGGTCTTCGAACTCGCCACCCAGCTCGCCACCCGCCTCGACCGTACCAACCGCAAGCTCGGCGACCTGGCCTTCGTGGATGTCACCGGTCGCGTGGCGCACGCCATCATGGACCTGTGCAACGAGCCGGACGCCATGACGCATCCGGACGGCATGCAGATCAAGGTCAGCCGCCAGGAGCTGTCCCGCCTCGTCGGCTGCTCCCGCGAGATGGCGGGCCGCGTGCTGAAGGTGCTCGAAGACCAGGGGCTGATCACGGCCACGGGCAAGACGATCGTGGTCTACAACGCCCGGCCGAAGCCCAAGCTCAAGGCTGTTGGCCTCTGAGCGACGCGCGGGTCAGTGACACCACTGGCGGTGGCCGGCCTCAGCCTGCCGCCGCCAGTTCACTGCGCATCCGCCTGATCGTGGCGGCATAGTCCGGGCTGCCGAAGATCGCGGACCCGGCAACGAACACGTCCGCACCGGCCTTCGCCACGGTGCGGATGTTCTCGGGCTTGATCCCGCCGTCCACCTCCAGCCGCACCGCACGCCCGGAGGCCGTGATCCGTTCCCGGATGGCGCGCAGCTTCGGCAGGCTGCCGGGGATGAAGGACTGGCCGCCGAATCCCGGATTGACGGACATCACCAGCACCAGGTCGAGGCCCTGCAGCGTGTGATCGAGGCAGCTGAGGGGCGTGGCCGGGTTCAGCACCAGTCCGGGCTGGCAGCCCAGCTCCCGGATCAGGCTGATGGTGCGGTCCACATGCCGGCTGGCCTCCGGATGAAAACTGATCCACGAGGCGCCGGCCCCGGCAAACGACCGGGCCAGCTCGTCCACCGGCTCCACCATCAGATGCACATCAATGGGCGCCGTGATGCCCCGCTTGCGCAGGGCCTCGCAGACCAGCGGCCCGATGGTGAGGTTGGGGACGTAGTGATTGTCCATGACATCGAAGTGGATGATGTCCGCGCCGGCGGCGAGCACGGCCTCGACTTCCTCACCCAGGCGGGCGAAGTCGGCCGAGAGTATCGAGGGCGCAATCAGCAGACTGGGGCGGGCGGTGGACATGCGCCGAACATAGCACGCAGCCACGGAGGGCAGCGAGGGCTACTTCATCCCCCGGTGTCCGCGGACCTGTTCATAGGCCGCCCGGATCTCGTGCGTACGTTCCTTTGATGCTTCCAGCATCGACTCGGGCAGGCCGCGCGCGGCCTGCTTGTCCGGGTGGTGCTGATTCATGAGCCGTCGATAGGCGCGCTTCACCTCGGCGTCCGTGGCGGTCTCCTCGAGGCCAAGCGCCCGGTAGGCGTCCGCCAGGGACTGGCGCGGCGCGAGGCCTGGCCGCCCGCGAAAGCTCCGCCGGGCGCGGAGGACGGATTCCAGGTGCGCCAGGTCGACCCGGCCAACGCCCAGGGCCTCCGCCACGCTGAGGAGCAGGGCCCGTTCCCGGCTGCTGATGGCGTCCTTTCCCAGCAGAAAATCCATCTGCACCTCAAGGAAGGTGCGGAGCAGTTCCGGCTCCTGCCCGCAGGCGCGCCGTAGCGTCATCACCCGGTCGCGCACCGGAAAGCCCGGGCGCTTGCCCGCCGTGAAGCACTCGATCGCCCGGTGGACGGCCGCAGGCGGCAGGCGCATCTCTGCCATCACCCGCCGGGCCGCTTCGATCTCGGCCTCTGAAACCCGACCGTCGGCCTTGGCCAGTGCACCGAGGCAATGGAAAGTGGTCTCGAAGAACAGGCGCTGGCGGTGTGCCGCATCGACGATGCGGTCATGGCCCGCGTCGGAGCCGAAGCCGGCGAGGAGCCGGGCGCCGCGGTCGAACTGATGGCCGAGCGCGCTGCCGATCAGGGCCCCCACCGGGCCACCGGCGATGAGCCCGAGAATTCCGCCGCCGACTTTGCCGATCCAGGGCATGGTCAAGTTACTCGAGGCAAGCGCGGAAGGCGCTGCTAGAATCCGGCCGATGACGCAGAGCATTGGTCCCGAAGCAGTGTACGAATCCAGCGTGACAGGCCTCCACCGGCTGAGTCAAGGCAAGGTGCGCGACATCTATGCCGTGGACGATGAGCATCTGCTCATCGTCACCACCGACCGGCTGTCGGCCTTCGACGTTGTCCTGCCGGACCCGATCCCGGGCAAGGGCGAGGTGCTGACGCAGATGTCCAATTTCTGGTTCGCGCGTACAACCCACATCGTGCCGAATCACCTCGCGGACCTGCCCCTCGATCAGGTGCTGCGCAAGCCGGCCGAACGTGCGGCCCTGGCGAGCCGCGCAATGGTGGTACGGCGCCTCAGGCCCCTGCCCATCGAGGCCGTCGTCCGCGGCTACCTGATCGGCTCGGGCTACAAGGACTACCAGGACAGCGGCACCGTCTGCGGTATCCCGCTGCCGCCCGGGCTCCCGCTGGCCGCACAGCTGCCGCAGCCGCTCTTCACGCCGGCCACCAAGGCGGCGCTCGGCGACCATGACGAGAACATCCGCTTTGCCGAGTGCGAACGGCTGATCGGCGCGGGGCTGGCCCGTCAGATCCGGGATCTGGCGCTGCGGATCTACACCGAGGGCGCGGCACATGCGGCGAGCCGCGGCATCATCATCGCCGACACCAAGTTCGAGTTCGGCCTGGACCCGGGCGGGACCGTCTACCTGATCGACGAGGTGATGACACCGGACTCCTCCCGGTTCTGGCCTTCCGACGCCTACCGGACCGGCATGAGCCCGCCCAGCTTCGACAAGCAGTTCGTGCGGGACTACCTGGAGACGCTCGACTGGGACAAGCGCGCGCCGGGGCCCCGGCTGCCGGCCGACATCATCCGGCGAACCGGAGAGAAATACCGGCAGGCGCTGGCGCTCATCACCGGCCCGGCCCGGGGCTGAGCGGCCGGCCGGCCACGGCATGAGAACGCTGCTGCCGGGCCGCTGGGTGGCAGCACTGGAAGGGCAACTGTTTCGCCCGCGATCGGTCACCGGCATCCGCGGCCTGCCGCTGCGTTTCCTGCGGCACACCTGGGCCATTGCCCGGGAACTCATCGCCGGCCGGCTCACCCAGCGCGCCGAGGGACTGGTCTACATGACGATCCTGTCCGTCGTGCCCCTGCTGGCCATCAGCTTTTCGCTGCTCAAGGCCTTTGAGCTGCACAGGCAGGTCGAGCCCCTGCTGCGGGAGTGGCTCGCGCCCCTGGGTCCCCGTAGCGAGGTCATCCTCGAAACGGTGATGGGCCTGGTGGACAACACCCGGGGAACGATCCTTGCGGGCCTCGGCATCGTGCTGCTGCTCTACACCGCCATGTCGATGGCCCGGCGTGTCGAAGACAGTCTCAATTTCGTCTGGCAGGTCAGTCACCCCCGGGCCTTTGCCCGACGGCTGCGCGATCAGCTTGCCGCCATCCTTCTGGGCCCGGTCGTGATGGCGGTGGGCATGGCGTTGATCGCCTGGCTGGCCAGAAGTGCCGCCCGCAGCGACCTCGCGGCGCTCGCGCCCGTAATCCCGGTTCTGCCCGTCAGCACGCGGGCTGCTCCGTGGCTGCTGGTCTGCGCCGCATTCAGTTTTGCCTACTGGTACATTCCCAATACGCGCGTGCAGCCCCGGGCGGCCCTCGCCGGCGGCATCGTGGGCGGCGTGGCCTGGGCGGCAGCCGGCGTGCTCGTCGCCCGGGTCATCGTGACCTCCACCCAGACCCTGACCCTCTACGCGGGCTTCGCCATCGCCATCAGCGCCCTGGTCTGGATCTTTCTCTGCTGGCTGACCTTCCTCATCGGGGCGCAGGTGGCCTTCTATGTGCAACATCCCGAGTACCTGCGCGTCGGGACCGGGTGGCCGGACCCGGGAGCCCGCCGCAGCGAGCAACTCGCACTGGCGGTGACGGTGCTGGTCGCGCGCCGGCTCCGATGGAACGCACCCCCGCCGGACCTGAACGACATCAGCACGCAGCTCGCGCTGCCCGGCATCGAGCTGACGCCGGTGATCCAGCGACTGGAGTCTGCGGGCCTGCTCCGCGTGTCCAGGGCCGGCCAGCTGCTGCTGCGGAGGGAACCGGCGACGATCCCGCTGCACGAGATCCTGACGGCGGCACGGGATCCGGCGCAACCGGAGATCCTGCAGCCGGGCAACTGGCCGGCGGAGGTGCCGGCCCTGGTGGATCAGCTCGAGGGCACCGTGTGCGGCACCCTCGGGGCGCGGACCCTGGCGGACCTTTCAGGTACCGGCGATAGTCATGCGGTCGATGAGGATTGAGCCGGTGAGGATGCCGCCCCGACGGTCCACATCGGTGCCAATGCCGACGATGCCCCGGTACATCTCCTGAAGGCTGCCGGCAACAGTGATTTCGGTCACCGGGTACCGGATCCGGCCGTTCTCGACCCAGAATCCCGATGCACCGCGGGAGTAGTCGCCGGTCACCGGGTTCACGCCGCTGCCCATCAGGTCGGCAATGATCAGTCCCCGGTCGAGCCGGGTCACGAGCTCGTCCCAGCTCTCGCCCGTCGGCCGGACCACGACGTTGTGCGTACCGCCGGCATTGCCCGTCGAGGCCATGCCGAGCTTGCGGGCGTAGTAGCTGCCAAGCACATAGCCCTGCAGCACGCCCGCATCCACGAGGCAACGCTCCACCGTCGCCACGCCCTCGTCGTCGAAGGGTGCACTGCCGAGAGCGCCCCGCAGGTGGGGCTGCTCGTCGATCTGGATCCCCGGGGCAAAGACCGGCTTGCCGAGCGCGTCCACCAGGAACGATGACTTCCGGTAGAGCGCGCCGCCGCTGATCGCGCCGAGGAAGTGGCCGATCAGGCCGCGGGCCACGCGCGCGGGGAAGAGCACGGGTGCGGTGCGCGTCGTCAGCTTGGCGCCTCCCAGACGGGCAACGGTGCGGCGACCCGCCTCCGCGCCGATCACCGCCGCCGGCGGCAGCCCGGCGGGATCGCGGACCACCGCGTACTCGTAGTCGGTTTCCATCTGGCCATCCTGGCTCGCCACCACCGAGCAGCTCAGGCTGTGGTCCGATTCCGGGTAACCGGCCAGGAAACCGTGGCTGTTGCCGTACACCCGGACCCCTTCGCTGGTGCTGACGCTGGCGCCCTCGGAGTTGGTGATGCGGGGATCGAGGTCCAGGGCCGCCGACTCGCAGTCCCTGGCCAGATCGATGGCCGCCGCCGGGTCGATGGCCCACGGGTGATGGAGATCGAGGTCCGGGATCGAGCGCGCCATGCGCTCCGGATCCGCGAGGCCTGCGGCCGGATCCGGGGCACCGTAGCGCGCCAGGGAGCAGGCCTTGCGGACGGTCTCGTCGATGGTCGCGGGGCGCAGGTCAGAGGTGCTGGCGGTGCCCTTGCGCTGGCCCAGCCAGACGCTGATGCTGAGACCCTGGTCGCGCTGGTGACGCAAGGTCTCCACTTCCCGCAGACGGACGCTCACGGAAAAGCCGGTACCGAAGGTGGCGCTCGCTTCCGCCTGGGACGCGCCGAGGCTCTTGGCCAGGCTGAGCGCCCGGGCCACCTTCTCCTGCAGGATGCCTTGCGCGTTGTTCACGGCCAGCGTTTCAACGGGAGCCTGACGGACGCTCATGACCCGGTCCCCGTGCCGCCCACCGTGAGGCCGTCGATGCGCAGCGTCGGCTGGCCGACACCCACCGGCACGGACTGCCCCTCCTTGCCGCAGACGCCGACTCCGGCATCCAGCTCGAGGTCATTGCCCACCATGCTGACGCGGTTCAGCACGGTCGGCCCGTCGCCCACCAGCGTGGCGTCGCGTATGGGCGCGCCGAGCCGGCCGTTCTCGATCAGATAGGCCTCGCTGGCGGAGAACACGAATTTGCCGGAGGTGATGTCCACCTGGCCGCCGCCAAAGTTGCGCGCGTAGATGCCCTTCTGCACGGACGCGATGATCTCGCCCGGATCATGGGGGCCGGCCAGCATGTAGGTGTTGGTCATGCGCGGCAACGGCAGGTGGGCGAAGGACTGGCGCCGGCCGTTGCCCGTGGATGTCGTGCCCATCAGGCGCGCGTTATGGCGGTCCTGGATGTAAGCACGCAGGATGCCGTTCTCGATGAGGACGGTGTTGCGCGTGGGCGTCCCCTCATCGTCGACGTTGAGCGAGCCGCGGCGCCCGGGCAGCGTGCCGTCATCGACCACGGTGCACAGGGGCGCGGCAACCCTCTCCCCGATGCGGCCGCTGAAAGCCGACGTGCCCTTGCGGTTGAAATCGCCCTCGAGGCCGTGACCGATGGCCTCGTGGAGCAGCACGCCCGGCCAGCCGGGACCCAGCACCACCACCATCTCGCCGGCCGGCGCCGGGACGGCATCGAGGTTGACCAGCGCCTGGCGCACGGCCTCCTGGCCGAAGGCAAGCAGGCGCTCCGGGCTGAATTGCCCGTAGCCGAAGCGCCCGCCGCCGCCCGCGTAACCCTGCTCGCGCCGGCCGTTGTGCTCGACGATCACCGTGACATTGAAGCGCACCAGGGGCCGCACATCGGCGGCCAGCACGCCGTCACTGGCACAGACGAGGATGACGTCATGGACGGCCGCCAGGCTCGCGACCACCTGCTTCACGCGTGGATCGAGCCTCCGAACCTCCTGGTCGACCTGCTGGAGCAGGGCAACCTTGTCCTCGTCCTTGAGGCTGAGGAGGGGATCAATGGGCGGATAGAGCCGGTGCCCGCTGCGGGGCTGGCGGATCGCGACCTGCCCCTGCCGGCCCTGGCGGACGATGGCGCTGGCGGCCGCGGAAGCCTGCAGGAGGGCGGGGACCACGATGTCGTCCGAGTAGGCAAAGCCGGTCTTTTCGCCCGCCATGGCCCGCACGCCCACGCCCTGCTCGATGCTGTAGGCGCCCTCCTTCACGATGCCGTCTTCCAGCGTCCATGACTCATGGCGCGACACCTGGAAGTAGAGGTCCGCGTTGTCCACGTCCCCCCGCATCAGGGTGGCGAGAGCGTGCTCGAGGTCGCCGTCGGCGATCCCGGCCGCATCCAGCACCTGGCCGCGAACCTGCGCCAGGGACGAATCCGCAGTGACTGTATCCATGTGTATCCCGATGAACGGCGGCGGCCCGGGCCTCAGCCGGAGGATTTGAAGCGCCGGTGCTCCAGCACCGGGAACTGCTGGCGCAATCCCTTGAGGCGCTGGGTATCGATGGTGGCCGTGATCACCCCGGTGCGTGCGCCAGCGTCCGCGAGTACGGCACCCCAGGGATCGACGATCATCGAGTGGCCATAGGTCTGCCGCCCTGCCGGGTGTGTGCCCGTCTGGGCCGCTGCGACCAGATAGCTCAGGTTCTCGATGGCGCGGGCCCGGAGCAGGGTCTCCCAGTGGGCGGCGCCGGTGCGATAGGTAAAGGCGGCAGGTACCGCCAGCAGATCCATTCCGTCCTGGGACATGCGGCGGAACATCTCGGGAAAACGCAGGTCGTAGCACACGGCCACGCCGAGCGCACCCCACGGGGCCTCGATGACCAGCGGCCTCGATCCGGGCGTGGTGCTGCGCGACTCCCGGTAGGCCTCCTCGCTTTCCGGCAGCCGCACGTCGAACAGGTGCACCTTGTCGTAACGCCCCGCAAGCTTGCCGTCACCATCGAACACCAGGGTCGAGGCAAAGGGACGCTTCGCGTCGTCGCTCTTCAGCGGAATGGTGCCACCGACGATCCACATCCCCGACCGGGTGGCCTCTGCAGCCAGGAAATCCTGCAGGGGGCCTGCGCCCGCCTGCTCCGTCAGGGCGATGCGGTCCGACTCCTTGCGCCCCATGCGTGCAAAATTCTCCGGCAGGACGGCAAGCTGGGCACCATCCGCCGCTGCGGAGCGCAGCGCCCGCCGGGCGCGCGTCAGGTTCGCGGCGACATCCTCGCCGGAGTTCATCTGGATGGCAGATATGCGGAGATTCTTCATGATCTGGTTTCCGGTTGTAGCGACAGTCTAATCCCGGGGCGGCAGTTGCTGCAGCACTTCAGCCAGGTAGCGTTCACAGTCCCTGAACGGCGTCACGTCGATCTCGCTGCGCTGTACCTTTTCGACCTGCGGCCGGTCCCACCCGCCGGAGATCCGGTAGTAGGTCTCGCCGAAGGTGCTGAGCGGCTTGCGGAAGATCTGGGACATGAGGAGCACGGTGCCACCCACCAGGGGACCACCCATGAAACCGCCCACTGCCAGCACATCCGAGACGTGGGGACGGGCAACGGCCAGCTGGTCATAGCTGCGGTCGCGCAGGCTGGTACGACCCACGATCGCCATGTCCGTCACCGGCCCGGTCAGTCCAAAATTGCAGGTAAAGGCATTGCCGTCTTCCAGCCGGAATTCACCGCGCACCTCATCAAAGGCGAGCCCCTGGTTGATCACGTCCGAAAAATCGAGGCCAAGGCGCCGCGGCAGGGCGGCTATGCTGAGCAGCCCGAGGATCCGCCCGCCGCCGGGCTCCACGGGCAGGAACCGGCCCTTCGCCAGATCGACCGTCACCCGGCCCGCAGCCACGGCGAGGAAGTCCTCGCGGGGGCCGCCGGCCCAGATCAGGCTGGCGCTGACGGCAGCTTTGTCCCCCTCGACCACCGGGTCGTAACCCAGGGCGGTGAGCGTGGACGCAATGTTGCTTGCATCGAGCTGCAGCCGCAATTCGCTCCGTTGCCGGGCCACGTTGGCGTCCTCCACCACCCACAGCCCATCCCCCCGGATCGAGAAACCGTCACCGTCCATGCGCAGGGGATCGAGCACCACCCCGTCTCCCCGCTGCGACAGCTCCGCGGTCAGCTGCCCCAACTGCAGCTCCCCCAGGGAAAAATCGGCAATGCGCACCTGCATGGGCGGCAGGTTCCGCGGGTCGGACGAGGTTGATCCCTTGCCGGGATCGGAACGGTGCGCATACAGGCGCTCGAGGTCCATCACGAGCGGCACCCCGGGGTTGCTGCCGACGGGCACGGTAAGACTGCCTGCCAGCTCCGGTCCGCGCACCGCCACGCGCCAGCTTTCGCCATCGCGGCGGGCTTCAATGCCCACGTCGCGGAACAGCCTGCCGACGGCAGAGAAGGTACCCACCTCCATGTCGATGTCATGCAGGAGGCTGCGCTCCGTTCCGCTCCCGTCGGGCCCGGCGGGATCGTCGCCGGGCAGCCAGTCTTCGAGGCGCAGGCGGTCGAATGAACCGCCGATCGCGAGGCCGGATTCCGCCGGCACGCTGGCCAGCCGGGAACCGCTGCGCAGGGCACCGCGCCCAAGGCGCCAGCCGCGGGCCCCCCGGGAGCCGGGCGCGTCGAACTCCAGCGCCCAGCTCACCCCGCGCTCCAGCCGGCCGACCACATGCAGCAGGCCCGGTCCGGGCCAGACGACCGCCATTGCCAGCGGCTCCGGCCGGCCAACCGGCTTGGTCAGCGGCGGCGGCAGCGTGCTGCCGAGGGTCTCAAGGTCCGAACGTATGTCGATCTGCAGGCGGCGCCCGCCGCGCCGGGCAGGCACCTGCACGGCCGCCTGCCAAGCCATGTCACCGCTGAGGTGATGCCCATAAGGCAGGGAGAACGCCGCGACGAGTTTGTCCGCCGGGGTAATGCCGGTGATCTCGGCCACCTGGGTGAGCCCGGTCTCGGCCGGCGTGGCAGCACGGAGGCCAATCTCGACCGGCTCGTCCAGGAAGCGGCCCCGCACCCCGTCAGCAACCAGCACGGTGTTGTCCAGGCGCAGGCTGCCCCGCAGGTCGGCGAGACCGAAGGCAACACCCTTGAGACCGAGGGTGTTGCCGGCCAGGCCGAAGCTGCCGCGCAGGCGGAACTCCCCCGGGGAACTTACCGGTATCTCCAGACTGATGGTGCTCGCCACGTTGCCACTGCCGGTGACGGTCTGGAGCAGCGGGTCGAGCGACCTGGCGATCGGGCTTGCGCGCAGGAAACCGAGAATCTGGCCAACCTGGACGCGGTCGCTGGCTGCAATCTCCAGTCGGGCATCGCGAAGGAGGTTCGGCACCCGGATCCCGGCATCCCGGAAGGGCAGGCCGGCAATCTCCCCCCGGTTCTCCGTCGAGGCGAGCGTCGGCCCGTCGATGACCACCGTGCCGGCGGCGCTCTCGAGCCGGGGCCAGTCGGGGGCATAGGCCAGCACCACATCCTCCACCGTGAGGCCGAGGCGAAACTGCCCGCCGCCGTCCGGGTAGGGAATGCCCTTCAGCGGGCCCTGCCAGAGGAGATCCGCCCGGGGCACCCGCCCGGCAATGATGGCCGAGTCGAGCCACTTCGCGACCTTCGGGCCGAGCTTGTTCAGTGGGACGTACTGCAACGCTGCGGGGGCCGAGGCCGCCGTGAACCGGGCGGCCAGGTCGATGAACGGCGGGCCCGACGCCGGGAGGGTCAGCCGCAGCCGGGCGCGGCCCTCGGCATCGTCCGTGGCCATGCGCAGATCGTCCGTGAACAGCTCCACAGCGCCGGATGAAAGGCGCCACGCCAGTTGGCCTTCGGTGGCCCGCGTGCGGATGTCCGCGCGGAAGAGCGCCGGAAAACGCACCAGTCCGTCCTGGAACTTCAGGACCAGCCGCCCACCCTTCTCGTCCGCCTCCAGCGCCCCCGTCAGGCCACCGAGTCCCCAGCCGCCGGCGGGCATCCCGACACCCAGCCCCCTGAAGGTGGCGCGGGCGGCATAGGTGGCGGCCTGTTCATCGGGCAAGGTCGCACGGAACTGCAGGTCGGTGACTTCGCCCTGCAGGAGAGCGGGCGCCTCGAGGGTCTCCGGCAGCCGGACCTGCCCGGACAGGCGCTGGCCACCGAGGGCCGGCAATACGAGCAGACGGGCCAGCGGCCACAGGTGATCGAGACTGAGTCTGCGGGCGTCGGCACTCAGCGCGGGCGCACCACTTCCGCGACCGCTGTAACGAAGCGTGCCGCTGGCCGCGGAACGGGGACTGCCCGCACGCTCCACGACGAGGCTGTCGAGGACCGCCTCGAAGCCGTCGCCACTCTGGCTCCCACGGCCCCGCAAGGCGAGCCGCTGGTAGTTGTCCTCCGCCTCGCCAAGCCCGGCAAGGCGAGGGTTCAGGATCGTCAGGTCGAGCTCCAGCCGGCGGACCTGACCGCCGGCCAGCTCCGCCGCCAGCTCGACGGTTCCACTGCCCGATTCCAGCGGCACGGCCTCGTTCAGGATCAGCGTGAGCCAGCGCGCGAAATCCATCTCGGAGCCGGCGAGCCGGAATGCCCACGGCTCATCGTCCGGGACACCTGCCGGCGACCGGGTGCTGTCCTCATCCAGGGCGGCGCGCAGCCGGCGAACCGGCAGGCGCCCGCTCGCTTCCAGGCTCTGGCCCAGCCCGTCCGCCCCCTCGAACGTGCCGCGGAAACTGACGACGTCGGGCGCGAGACCGACGCGGAGCTGCCGGACCTCGAGTCTTGCCCGGGGCACCAGCCGCGACGGATCGACGAGGCGCAGCACGACCTCCTGGAGATCGAGGTCGAGCCGGGGCAGCGGCCGGTCCCGGGATTCCCCGAGCAGCTCCCGCACCGGCACGCCGTTGAAGGTGAACTCGCCGCTGGCCGTCCGCCCGACCTGCACATCAGCACCGCGCAGGCCGATATACCCCGGCAACAGCCGCCAGTCGACGAGCAGCCGCCACAGGCTCACCCCGACGCTGAGTTCACCGGCCCGAAGAACAGGCCGCTCACCGGGAAGCGTCGCAATCTGCACATCGCTGAAACGCACCTCCGGTCCCCGCAGCGGCCAGCTGGCGCTCAGGCGGGCAAAGCGGATGTCGAAACCGGTCGCCCGGCTGGCGAACAACCGGATTTCCTCCTGGTACTCCGGCGCCAGGGGCAGGAGCAGCCGCGCAATGCCGACCAGCGCGGCGAGCAGGATCAGGGTCCCCGCTGCCAGGCCGCCAATCCAGCCCAGCACGCGGCGCAGCATGCTGCGCGTCTTCATGGATGCTGCCTGCTAGACAAGCACCACATCGAACTGGTCCGGCGCGTACAGGCTTTCCGTCTGCAGGCGGATGGACTTGCCGGTCAGCTCCTCGAGCTCCGCCACGCCGGATGCTTCTTCATCCAGCAACAACTCGATGACGTCCTGATGGGCGAGAATGACGAGCTCCCGGAAGTTGAACTGCGCGTGCTGCCGCAGGATCTCGCGGAAGATCTCGTAGCAGACCGTCTCGGGGGTGCGTACCCGCCCAAGACCCTCGCAGGTTGGACAGGCCTCGCAGAGCAGATGTTCCAGGCTTTCCCGGGTCCTCTTGCGCGTCATCTGGACGAGGCCGAGCGGCGACACCTCGGCTATCTGGGTCCGGGCATGGTCACCGGACAGCGCCGCGGTCAGGGCCTGCAGCACCTGGCGCCTGTGCGCCTCCTCGGCCATGTCGATGAAATCGATGATGATGATGCCGCCGAGGTTGCGCAGCCTGAGCTGCCGCGCGATGGCCACCGTGGCCTCCAGGTTGGTGCGGAAGATCGTGTCTTCCAGGTTCCGGTGGCCGACGAAGCCGCCGGTATTGATGTCAATACTGGTCAGCGCCTCCGTCTGGTCGATCACCAGGTACCCGCCGGACTTGAGCTCGACCTTGCGTTCGAGGGCCTTCTGTATCTCGTCGTCAACGCCATACAGGTCGAAGATCGGCCGGGGCCCGGTGTAGTGCTCGATGCGGGGCAGGAGTTCCGGCATGAACCGGGTGGCAAAGCCACGCAACTGGCCGAAGGCCCGCTCGTCATCGATGCGCACCCGCTCGGTACCCGCGTGCACGACGTCCCTGAGGACGCGGATTGCCAGCGGCAGATCCTCATGCACGAGCGAAGGCACCGCCGCGGTGCGCGACTGCTGATCGACAACATCCCACAGGCGGTGGAGAAACTGCGCATCATCCCGGAGCGCGTCCAGGTCCATGCCTTCCGCTGCGGTCCGCACGATGTAGCCATGGCCGGGTTCCGGCCCGGCCAGTTCGGCCAGTAGTTCCTTGAGCCGGATCCGCTCGGCCTCGTCCTCGATCCGGCTCGAAACGCCGCTCGTGGTCTCACGAGGCAGCAGCACCAGAAAGCGGGAAGGCATCGTGATGAACGTGGAGAGGCGCGCCCCCTTGGTGCCCAGCTGGTCCTTGACCACCTGCACGAGCACGGTATCGCCCTCCCGCAGCAGCTGTCGTATGTCGGGCTCGCCGGACGGCGGCGGCGTGCCGGCCGCGGGCGCCACGTCGGATGCGTGCAGGAATCCGGTGCGGGAAAGCCCGATCTCGACGAAGGCCGCCTGCATTCCCGGCAGGACGCGCGCGACGCGGCCCTTGTAGATGTTGCCAGTCAGCCCGCGACGCGATGTCCGCTCGATGAGGATCTCCTGAAGCGCGCCATTCTCAATGACGGCGGCCCGCACTTCGCGCGTCGTGAGATTGATGAGGATCTCCTCGCTCATCGGCACAGCACCGGACGGTCAAAGGCCTCGAGCAGGCGTGCGGTCTCGAAGAGCGGCAGGCCCATCACGCCCGAGTAGCTGCCGCTGAGCCCGGCCACGAACACGGCGCCCAGACCCTGGATGCCGTATCCGCCCGCCTTGTCGGCGGGCTCGCCGGTCCGCCAGTAGGCCCGCGCCTCGGCCGCAGTGACCGGCCGGAACGTCACCTCGCTGCGGGACAGTTCCACCCGCTCCCGGCTGCCATCGGCCAAGGCAACGGCCGTCCAGACCTCGTGGGTGCGGCCACCCAGCCGTGTCAGCATGCGGACGCCCTCGGCCTCATCGGCAGGCTTGCCGAACAACTCGCCCGCCAAGGTCACCGCGGTATCGGCGCCAAGCACCGGGGCACTGGTGTCGGGCCTTACGGCGACCCCGGCCCGGGCCTTGGCCGTCGCCAGCCGGCACACCAGGTCGGCCGCAGGCTCGCCCGGCCGGGCCGTCTCGTCCACGCTGACCGGCAGCAGTACGATCGGCACGCCGATCTGCTCCAGCAACGCCCGGCGGCGGGGTGAACCGGAGGCGAGATAGGTGAAGGGGGTCTCTGACAAGCTGGCTTCCCGGTTTCAGGCCTTGTGGTAGGGATGTCCCTGCAGGATCGTCCATGCGCGGTAGAGCTGCTCGACGACCACGACCCGGACCAGCCCGTGCGGCAGGGTCAGCGGCGACAGCGACCAGGCCTGGTTGGCCCGGAGGCGCACCTCCTCGGCGAGCCCTTCGGGGCCGCCGATCACGAGGGCCACGGGGCGCGCGGCACCCTGCCAGGACGCCAGCTGCCGGGACAGGCCGGCAGAATCCCAGGCCGTGCCGCGCTCATCGAGGATCACCACATGTTCGTCCGGCCGGATGCGCTGGATGATCCGCCGGCCTTCCTTGGTCCTGGCCACTGCCGGATCACCCCCGGATGAGCGCAGCGAGAGGGGAATCTCGACGATTTCCGGCTTGAGCGGGGCCGGCAGGCGGGCGAGGTAGTTCCCGACTCCCGCGCGTACCCACTCGTCGGGGCGGCTACCGATGGCGAGCAGTCTCAGCTTCATGCGCGGATCCGGAAATTCGAGGCTGCGGGGAGGGGCTCCGGATCATACACGCCCCCCACGGCCGGACGGTCAGGCCGACGCGGTGGCCGCAGCTCCCATGTCCCAGAGGCTTTCCAGCTTGTAAAAATCCCGCGCCTTCGGCTGCATGATGTGGACCACCACATCGGCCAGATCCACCAGCACCCACTCGCCGCCATTGGCGCCCTCGACGCCGAGCGGCGGGCAACCGGCTTCGGACGCCCTCTCGACCAGCCGGTCGGCAATCGACCGGACGTGGCGATCCGAGGTACCGCTCGCCACGATCATGTAGTCGGCAATGGAGGTCAGACGGCGAACGTCCAGCACCTTCACATCCCGGGCCTTGAGATCGGCCAGGGCATCCTCCGCAAGCGCCAACAGCTTCTTACTGCGCACGGGTTCGCACCTCCTTGGGACAGGCATAGATCCGGGTTATGGACATAAGTTCAAGCACGGCATCGGGCACGAGGTAGCGGGGGCTGCCACCGGCCGCCACCAGCGTGCGGATGGCAGATGACGAGATATCGAGCGGGGTGACCTCGCGGATCAGGATGCGGCCAGCAGTCTCGGTGCGGAGCGCCGTTGCATCGTCGGTGCCGCGCTCAGCCAGCAGGGCACCCGCCTCGCCCTCCGGGCTTGCCGGGGTACCCGGCCGCCGGGCGACCAGGATGTGGGCGAGCCCTGTGATCTCGCGCCAGCGATGCCAGGTGGGCAGCCCGACAAAGGCATCCATGCCGAGCATGAGGCAAAGCGGCCGGGCGGGCGCCTCGGCGCGCAGGCTGGCGAGCGTATCCACGGTGTAGGAGGGTCCCGGCCGGTGCAACTCGCGGGGATCCAGCACGAAGGCCGGGAAGCCGGACAGGGCCGCTTCGAGCATCCGCAGGCGGAGCGCCTCGGGCGCCACTGCCGGCGCCCGGTGGGGCGGCAGGCGCGAGGGCACGAATCGTACCTCGGCGAGCAGAGCGCCGGTCATCAGTTCGAAGGCCGCACGCAGGTGGCCGAAGTGAACGGGATCGAAGGTCCCGCCGAAAATGCCGATGGGCTGCGCGCCGGCAGCCATCAGCCGAGTTCCGCCGGCGCAAGCGGCCGGCCCGCCAGGGCAAGAGTCAGCTCGAGCAGTGCATTCCAGGGTTCACCGGTACGCGAACCCTTCACGATCCGGTCGGCCTGGCCTGCCATGCGCAGAAGGCGGCGCAGGGCACCGCCCTTGTGCAGCGCGAGCGCCCGCTGGTACAGGTCGAATCGTGACTGCCACACGGCGGCAGCCTGCAGGGCGCTGGCCGCGGAAGCGCCCTGCCGCACGCGGATGCCGGCATCAACCAGGATGAGCACTTCCCGCACCAGCGTCCAGAGCACGAGGGGTGCGGCGGTACCCTCCTCGCGCAGTCCGGTCAGCACGCGCACCGCGCGCTCCGCATCACCGGCCAGTGCCGCATCGCCGAGCTGGAATACATCGAAGCGGGCACCGTCGGCGACCGCGGCCTGCATCTGCCCGGCCGTCACCTCTGTCCCGCGCGGATACAGCAGCACCAGCTTGTCGATCTCCTGCTGGGCGGCCAGCAGGTTGCCCTCGGTCCGGTCCGCCAGCAGGTCGACGCCCGCGGTTTCGCCACGGAGGCCGGCCGCAGCCAGGCGCTTGATGATCCACCGGGGCAGGTCGCCGGGTGCCGGCGGCCTTGTTTCCACCCAGATGCCCTGCCCGACGATCGCCTTCACCCAGGCAGAGTCCGCCACCTTGCGGGTGAAGGCCGGCGTCAGGATGGCCACCACGTTGCCGTCCGGCGCCCGCCCGACCAGTTCGCGGATCCGGCGGGAGCCCTCATCGCCAGGCGCGGCATTGGGCAAGGCAAGCTCCACGAGCTTGCCGGGGGAAAAGAGGGAGGGACTGTTGAGGCGGGCCGTGAGCGCCGGCCAGTCGAAGCGGCGGTCGATGATGAGGCTGTCCCGCTCGTCGATGCCGCGGCTCCGCGCCGCGGCCCGCAGCACATCCAGGCATTCATTCACGAGGAGCGGTTCATCGCCGGAAATCAGGCACGTGGCGGGGAGGTTGTCGCCGGCGTGCGTCCCGGCCTTGCCCGCCAGCCGCTGAAGGAACTGCTCAGCGCCCAGCTTCATGCGGCAGCGTGGCCGGACTCAGGCGAGTTGTTGCCAGTCAATGGACTCCTCTTCCAGCAGGATGGGAATGCCGTCCCGGACCGGGTAGACCAGTCGTCCATCCCGGGTGACCAGGGCGGCAGAAAGCCTGTCGGATACGGCCTGTGCGCCGCGTGTGTGGAGCCTGCCCGCCTGGATGGCGGCATTCAGGCGGCCGAGGCGCTCGCTGTCGAGTAGCTGCAGGGGCAGCTGGGTGACAGGACAGCAGACTATGTCGAGCAGACGTTTATCCATCGGGATTGGAGCGACTATAGCAGGGATTCAGGACGGTGAATCCCGGCCCCACCAGACATAATTCTGTGGCACCGGATCGACGCCGGCAGCGGCGAACGGATGGCAGCGACCGACGCGCCGCAGCCCCAGCCAGCCGCCCCGCAGCAGGCCAAAGCGGCTGATCGCCTCGGCGGTATAGGCGGAACAGGTGGGCAGATAGCGGCAGTTCGAGCCGAGCCACGGCGAGAGCAGGCGCTGGTACCCGCGGATCAGCAGCAGGGCAGCACGGGCAGCGGGCCCCGGCCGCCCGCTCATGCCGGGATATCCGCGGCAGCCTGCCGGATGGTCTTCAGCATGGCGTGCAGGCCATTGCTGCGGGTCGGGCTGAGGTGCTGGTCGAGGCCGATGGCGCTGATGAAGGCCGGCGGGGTGGCCAGGATCTCCCGGGCGGTACGCCCGCTGTAGATGCGCATCAGGATGGCAATCAGGCCGGACACGATGGCGGAGTCGCTCACTGCCTGAAAGTGGAGCCGGTCACCCCGGGGCGAGGTCACGAGCCACACCTGCGACTGGCAACCCCTGATCCTGTGCTCCTCGGTCTTCGCCGTCTCCGGGAAGGGCGGCAGCTGGCGGCCCAGATCGATGATGTACTGGTAGCGATCCATCCAGTTGTCGAACAGCGCAAATTCCTCGACCAGCTCACGCTCCGCCTCCGCGATGGGCTGCGCAGGGTTCCGGGCCAGTGCGGTCATTGTGCCGCCCGCCGCCAACGGGTGCCGTCCGGGCCGTCCTCGAGGACGATTCCCGCGGCGACCAGTTCGTCCCGGATCCGGTCCGCGGCGGCAAAGTCGCGGGCCTTGCGGGCCGCCAGTCGTTCCGCCAGCAGCCTGTCCACCCGGTCCGGGGACAGGCCGTCGCCGGCAGCACCCTTGAGCCAGGTCTCGGGGTCGGCCGCAAGCAGGCCGAGCAGCGCCCCGCCCGCCCGCAGTCCGCCGGCCAGGCGGCGCTTCTCCGCCGGGTCGGTGGCGCGGTTGAGATCCCGGGCCAGGTCGAAGAGTACGGCGAGGGCCTTCGGCGTATTCAGGTCGTCCTCCAGGGCGGCGAGGCAATCGGCCGGTACGGGCACTTCGGCCGGACCGTTGCCGTCCGCGGTGCCCTGCGGCACGTCCCGCAGGGCGCCGTAGAGCCGGTCCAGCTTGCGGCGGGCCTCCGCCAGTACCTCGCCGGTCCAGTCCAGGGGCTGGCGGTAGTGGGCGGACAGCAGGGCGAGGCGTATCGCCTCCCCGGGCGCCTCCTGCAGCAGTTCGCGCACGAGCAGCACGTTGCCCAGCGACTTGGACATCTTGGTGTGGTCCACATTGACGAAACCGTTGTGCAGCCAGTAGCGAACGAACAACTCGCCGCCGTGGGCACAGGTACTCTGTGCAACCTCGTTCTCGTGGTGGGGAAAGATGAGGTCATTGCCACCGCCGTGGATATCGATGGTCCGGCCGAGGTGTGCGGCAACCATGGCCGAGCACTCGATGTGCCAGCCCGGCCGGCCCCGGCCCCACGGGCTGTCCCAGCCCGGCAGTTCCGGCGGTGATGGCTTCCAGAGGACGAAATCAGCCGCGTCTTCCTTGTAGGGAGCGACGTCCACGCGGGCGCCAGCCAGCAGCTCACGCTGGTCCCGGCGCGACAGCGAGCCGTAGTCGGGGTAGGACCTCACCCGGAACAGCACATGGCCCTCGGCCACGTAGGCATGCCCCGCGGCCACCAGGGTGTCGATCATGGCGATGATGGCCGGTACGTGCTCCGTCGCGAGGGGTTCCACGTCGGGCGGTGCCACCCCCAGGGCCTGCATGTCGGCGCGGTAGACCGAGGCGAAGCGCGCGGCGATCTCGCTGATCGGCACGCCCTGCTCCGCCGCTGACCTGTTGATCTTGTCGTCGATATCGGTGACGTTTCGCGCGTAGGTAACCCGGTACCGGGTGCGCAGCAGGCGGGCCAGCACATCGAAGACCACGGCCGGCCGCGCATTGCCGATATGGGGGTAGCTGTAGACCGTCGGTCCGCAGACATACATGGTGACCTGCCCCGGCACCAGCGGCACGAAGGGCTCCTTCTGCCGGGTGCGGGTGTTGTAGAGGACGAGAGACATAGGGCAGCGGGTTCAATCGGGGCCGCTATAATACCGCCCGACAGCAGCCGGATCCCCGCAAGACATGGACGAAAGACCTATTTTTGCTCCACGGCGCACCGTGGAGCAGGTGGAAGAGGGCCATGAACTGGCCCCCAAATTCGATGCCCAGGGGCTGATTGCCGCCGTGACCACCGACTACGCCACGGGCGAAGTCCTGATGGTCGGGTACATGAATGCCGAGGCCCTGTCCCGGACCATCGAAACCGGCGAGGCGCACTATTTCAGCCGCAGCCGCCAGGTGCTGTGGCACAAGGGAGCCACCAGCGGCCTCGTGCAGAAGGTGCGCCAGCTGCTGATCGACGACGATCAGGACTGCGTGTGGCTGCGGGTCGACATCACGGGCGGCGCCAGCTGCCATGTGGGTTACCGGAGCTGCTTCTACCGCGAAGTGGCGGTGGGCGCGCCCGCCAGCAGCGCCGGGGCGCCCCTGCCGCTCCGCTTCACGGCCACCGAGAAGGTCTTCGATCCCGAGCTCGTCTACCCCGGCCAGCCCAATCCCACCCAGCTGTAGCCGGGCATGAGCGCAGGCTCAGCCGGCTGACGGGGGCCGGCCCTGCCGGTAGATCACCCAGTAGACCAGAGCCACCAGTACGCTGCCGCCGAGCAGATTGCCGGCGATGACGGGACCGAGATTCGCCACCATGGCGGCGACGGTGACGGCCTCCACGCCCGGCACCTGCGCCGCGAGGTCTGCCGCGCCCCACTTCAGCAGCAGCGCGAGCGGGTAGAAGTACATGTTGGCCACGCAGTGCTCGAAGCCGGCGGCCACGAAGAGCGTGACGGGGGGCACCACGGCCACCGCCTTGTCGACCACGCTGCGCCCGGCGGCAGCCATCCACACCGCCATGCAGACCAGCACATTACAGAGTACGCCCCGGAAGAACGCCACGTCGGCCGGCAGCGCCGACTTGGCCACGGCAATCTCCAGCGCCTGGATACCGATCACCCCGCCACCGATGTCCGCATGCCGCGCGAGCCCGACCAGCACCGCGAGGCCCGTGGCACCGACGAGGTTGCCGGCGCAGACCACCGCCCAGTTGCGCAGGACCTCCCCTGTCGTCAACCGTCCCGCCGCCCAGGCCATGGCGAGCAGGTTGTTGCCGGTGAACAGCTCCGCCCCCGCGACCACGACGAGCAGCAGGCCGATGGAAAACACCAGTCCGCCGGCCACCCTCGACAGGGCGAAGGACAGGGCGTCGTCCGCCATCACGAGCGTGTAGCCCAGCGCCCCGAGGCCTATGAACGCGCCGGCCAGCACGGCGAGCATGAACATCTGCAGGAGAGGCAGGCGGGCCTTGGCGACACCCAGCGTCTCGATCCGCTCGGCGATCTCGCCGGGGGCGTAGGCGTCGGCACCGTAAAGCGGGGACAAGGTTTCCTCCTGCGGAGCGGCGTCCGCCAGGGCAGGGTGCGCGGCCGGCCTAACGGAACAGGATCGATCGCGGATAGCGCTGATGCAGGCGCCGGTCCAGCCCGAACCAGTGACCCGTGGGCAGCACGACGAACAGCAGCGCCCACAGCCCGAGCGCGATCAGCGAGGCGTCATAAAAGCCGCCGAGCCCGATGTTGATGGTGGCGAAGATGGCCAGCGCGCCGGCCCAGCGCGTGCACAGGCCAAGCAGCAGGCCAATGGCGACCGATGCCCAGATGATGGTGACCATGAACCCGACGAAGTGATAGTTGGGGATGATGAAGCCGGTGAGGTAGGCGGCCATGATCCCGTCCGGGTTGATCTTCGCCAGCTGGTCGGTGAACACCTTCAGCGGATAGTCGCTGAACATGTAGTTCTGCTGGATCTTGTTGATCGTGGAGAACAGGTAGAACAGCCCGTAGAAGTACCGCAGGAACAGCGCGAAACCGATGCCCAGGCCCTTCAGCGGCCGGGCCTTGACCAGTTGCCAGCTGAAGGCGGGATAGGTGGAAATTCCGACGCTGTTCACGTGAACACTCCGTTCCTGCGGTTACGGGGCCTTCGTGCCCGCGAGCGCCGTCGCCAGCGCCCGACCGTCGGTGGGCGACAGGTGGACGCAGCTGCCCAGCACCCGGCCGTCGCTGCCCAGCCAGGCGCCGGTCTTCTGGTCAAGGATCGAGTCGGGCAGGTAGACCTTCCGGTTCCAGATATCCAGGCGCGCCTTCTGCCGGTCCGAACGGGCGATGACGGTGCGCTGGTCGTCGCCCAGCTCATAGCTGATGACGTCGCGGAAATCCTCGGTCCTCGGTCGGAAGAAATCGGCGAAGTAATCCCAGATGGTGACAACCTGCGCCCAGGCGCCCTTCTCGTCCATCACATAGGCCGCCTGCCGGCCGTCACCGTCACAGCGAAGCACCTCGACGCAGACGGTACAGAGTTCCAGGATCTCGATGGCCAGGGGACCCTCGACACGCGGAGTGTCCGGCTTTGCGCAGCCGGCCAGCAGGGCCACAGACGCCAGGGTTGCGACAAGCTGCAGGCGTCTCGTCATGTACAGACCTTGTGACAAGGCAGGCGGCCGGACGGCGAATCCTCGCCCAACTGGCGGATCTGTTGCAAGCGGACAGCCTGGCCGGCCGCTGCCATCGGGGCCGGGGCCTTCTCACGCGCCCGGTTGCGCACCTCGCCCGTGAAGATCTCCCGGAAGCTCACGTAGGCCAGGGCTCCGAGGTAGCAGTAGAGCAGCGGCACGGCCGGCGGGAACAGCAGCACGGCCACCACCGGCAGCAGGATGAACAGCAAACCCACCCCGAGCAGGGGCCCCAGGTTCTTCATCTGGGCAGCGGCACCGGCACGGTAGGCCTCCCTGACGGGCAGGTCGAGCAGCGTGTGGCAGGCAAACTGGAAGAATGACGTGAGGCCGGGGATATTCAGCCCGAACCAGGAGAGGCCGAGGGCATAGGCCGGGTAGACGAAGATCTGGCGCAGCGCCACGAACCAGTCTGCCGATAGCACCTCGACCACGTTGCGGCGGGTGTAGATCACGTTCCACCAGGACACCCCGGGCCCCGCCAGGAACAGGATCCAGATCAGGGCCCCGGCACAGGCGATGAATCCGGCGAACAGCAGGATGCTGCGCGCCCGGATTCGTAGCAGGCGGAGGACGCGCGTCAGCGAAGGGCGGGCGGGCTCGTCCAGGGCCGCCGCGGCAAGGATGCTGCCGAAGAACGAGGTGAGCGCGAGCATGCCGCTGACCAGCGGCAGGCGCTGGCCCACGAAGATGGCAAGGCACAGCAGCAGGGTCAGCCCGAGCCAGAAGCCGGAACCGCGGGCGATGAGGCCAAAGGCCTGAATCGTCCAGCGCAGCAACGCGCCCGGAGCCGCCTCGCGGGGTTCCAGGAGCATCCGGCTAGCCGAGGCTCAGCACGGCCCCCGCGAGCGCCCCGAGCACCAGGATCACGTTGGGCAGGTAGGACAGGCCGAAGCCCGCGTGGCGCTTGCCCGGGTCCTGCACATAACCCGTGAGGTAGAGCATGCGGCCGATGATGAAGATCACGCCGAGCCCGGCGCCCCACAGCGGGCTGACGTACTGGCCGAACAACCACACGGCGGGTATGAAGACCACGAGCTGCTCCATGGTGTTCTGCTGCACGCGGAAATAGCGCTCGAAGACCGGATGTCCCGTGGTGGCCGGCGGCTGCACGCCGCAACGCACGCGCGCGCGGGCCACGAGCAGCCCGAAGACGAGAAACTCCAGCAAGGCGAGAGCAATCACGACCGCGACGAGCGCCATTCGAAATTCTCCTGCAGGGAGGCGCAGCAGCCTACCCGCTCAGTCCCGACGAGACCAGCGCTGCAGCACATCCATGTCCAGGCCCCGCGCCTGGCCTTGGATCCACGCCTGGCGGCCCAGGACATGGCGGCTGGGATACCTGACACTGAAGCGCCCCGGGTTCGGCAGCACGGCCGCCAGCCGGGCGGATTCTTCGGGATTCAGCCGGGCGGCAGGCTTGGCAAAGTACTGCCGGGCAGCTGCCTCGACGCCAAAGGTATGGGGTCCGAACTGGGCCACGTTCAGGTACAGCGTGAGGATCCGCTCCTTCGGCAGCAGCAGCTCCAGCCAGACCGTGAACCAGGCTTCCAGTCCCTTGCGCAGCCAGCTGCGCCCCGGCCAGAGCCAGAGGTTCTTGGCGAGCTGCTGGCTGATGGTGGACGCACCGCGCACCGGACGCCCGGGCGCGTTGTCTTCCCAGGCCCTGCGGATGGATTCGACATCGAAGCCCCGGTGCGTGAAGAATTTCTGGTCCTCGGCCGCGATTACGGCCCGGGCCGCCAGCGGACTGATGGCGGGGGCCGGCACCCACGTGTAGTCCAGCGGCGCCCGCAGGCCCTCCCGAGCCCACCAGTTCTGCAGCATGAAGCTGCTGGTGAGTGGCGGAAACCAGCGCAATGGGAGGACGAGCGCCACCGTCATGAAGAGGACCGCGACCAGCACCTTCAGGAGCACCCGCGACAACCGGTGGCGACGGGTACGCACGCGTGAGCCCGCCCCGCTCAGCGGACCGCCGCCAGGCGGCGCGTGACGAGATCCACCAGATCACGGGCAAGGGCCTCACGGATGTTCTCCCCCTCACCCGCCTTGCCGAGCACTTGGGTCTCGTCAAAGGACACTTCACGGGTGAGGGAGAGCCGCTCGACCGGCACGACCTCCTCCCCGTCCATGGTCACGGAGAAGCGCAGCCGGTAGTACACCTCGTACTCGGCCGGCACATTGCGGGCCGTGACGGACAGCTGGCGGCGGCCGGTGTCGTCAATGATGATCCGGATGACGGTCTTCGCCGCGACGGGATCGTCGGTGAGACGCACGTCGCTCCGGCGCAGGACGGTGACCAGCTCCCGGTAGAAGGGCGAATAGCGGTCAGCGGCCTGGATATGGATCAGGCCCATTTCCGGCGGCACCTCTGCCGGACCGCGGAAGTGGAAGCCGCAGGCGCCCTGCAGGGCGAGCAGCGCGAGAACGGCAGCGCGCCGGCAGTGTTCAGACCACGACATTGACCAGCTTTCCCGGCACCACGATCACCTTGCGGATCCCCTGCCCGCTCACGAAGCGCTGGACGTTGTCGTCAGCAAGGGCCGCCGCACGCACGTCCTCCTCGCTGGCATCGGCAGCAACGCTGACGCGCGCCCGCACCTTGCCGTTCACCTGTACGACGATCTCGCAGGTCTCGGCCAGCAGGGCCTGCGGGTCCGGCCGGGGCCAGGGCTCATCGATGATGGCGCCGGTGTGTCCCAGTACGTGCCAGAGCCGGTGGCAGATGTGAGGCACGATGGGCGAGAGCATCAGCACCGCAAGCTCGAGCGACTCCTGCAGGACGGCCCGGTCACCGGGCGTGGCCGCCGGAGCCCGGTTGATGGCGTTCAGGAGCTCCATCACGGCTGCGATGGCCGTATTGAAGGTGTGGCGCCGGCCAAGGTCGTCGCTGACCTTGGCGAGCGTCTGGTGCGTCTGCCGGCGCAGCGCCTTCTGTGCGCCGTCCAGGCCACCCGCCTCCGGCTTGCCCGCCGGCCCGCCGGCCATGTGGGCATGCACGGCCTTCCAGAGGCGCCTGAGAAAGCGCGCGGCGCCCTGCACGCCCTCGTCCGACCACTCGAGCGTCTGCTCCGGCGGAGCGGTGAACATCGTGAAGAGGCGCGCGGTATCGGCGCCCAGCGTGTCCACCAGGGCCTGGGGATCCACGCCGTTGTTCCGGGACTTGGACATCGTGCCCATGCCGCCGGACTCCACGGGCTCGCCGTCCGCCACCAGCACGAACCGTGCCCCGCCGGATGGATCGGTGCGCTCTTCGACTTCGGCGGGGTTGTAGTAGCTGATGCGGCCGCTATCGCCCTTCCGGAAATAGATGCTGTTCAGCACCATTCCCTGGGTCAGCAGGCGGGCGAAGGGCTCGTCGAGCCGCACGAGGCCGAGATCCCGCATCGCCCGGGTCCAGAAGCGGGAATAGAGCAGATGCAGGATCGCGTGCTCGATGCCGCCGATGTACTGGTCGACCGGCAGCCAGTAGTTCACGCGGTCGTCCACCATCGCCTGCTGGCTGTCGGCACAGGCGAAGCGCAGGAAGTACCAGGAGGAATCCACGAAGGTATCCATCGTGTCTGTCTCCCGACGGGCCGGACGCCCGCACGTCGGGCAGCTGCAGGCCAGGAAGTCCGGTCGCCGGCGCAGCGGGTTGCCGCTGCCGTCGGGGACGCAGTCTGCAGGCAGTACTACCGGCAACTGCTCATCCGGCACCGGCACGGCACCGCAGACCTCGCAATGAATGATGGGAATGGGAGTACCCCAGTAACGCTGCCGGGAGATGCCCCAGTCCCGCAGCCGGAACTGCACCCGCTTGCGGCCCAGCCCCTTGCCGGCCAGGGCCGCGGCAATGGCATTCACGGCGGCCTCGAATTCCAGCCCGTCGAAGGCACCGGAATTGATCGTCACGCCGCGCTCGGCATAAGCCGCCTGCCAGGGCGCCACGGTATCGCTGTAAGCGCCGCCCGGCGAGCGGATGACGCAGCGAATCGGGAGCCCATAGCGGGTGGCGAACTCGAAGTCCCGCTCATCGTGGGCGGGAACCGCCATCACGGCACCCTCCCCGTAGCCCATCAGCACGTAGTTGGCGACCCAGACCGGCAGGCGTGCCCCCGTCAGGGGATGCAGCACGAAGAGTCCGGTGGGCATGCCCTTCTTGTCAGCGACGGCCAGGTCCGCCTCCATGACGCTGCCCTGCTTGCACTCCTCGACGAAGGCGGCCAGACGTGCATCCCCGCTGGCAGCGGCCGCGGCCAGCGGGTGCTCTGCAGCCACCGCGCAGTAGGTCGCGCCCAGCAGGGTGTCGGCCCGGGTGGTGAAGACCTTCAGTGACCCGTCGGCACCGGTAGCCTGGCGCGCGCTCTCATCGTAGGGAAAGGCGATCTCGACGCCTTCGCTGCGGCCGATCCAGTTGGCCTGCATCAGGCGCACACGCTCGGGCCACTCAGTGAGGCCCTGAAGCGCTTCCAGCAGCTGGTCGGCATAGGCGGTGATGCGCAGGTAGTACATCGGGATCTCGCGCTTCTCGACCGGAGCGCCGGTGCGCCAGCCGCGACCGTCGATCACCTGTTCGTTGGCGAGCACGGTCTGGTCGACCGGATCCCAGTTGACCGTGCCGGTCTTCTGGTAGACGAGCCCGCCCGCCAGCAGGCGCAGGAACAGCCACTGGTTCCAGCGGTAATACTCCGGCTGGCAGGTGGCCAGCTCCCTGCTCCAGTCAATGCCGAAACCGAGTGACTTGAGCTGGCGGCGCATGTACGCGATGTTGTCCCAGGTCCAGGCTGCCGGGGCAACGCCCCGGGCCATCGCGGCATTTTCCGCAGGCAGGCCAAAGGCGTCCCAGCCCATCGGCTGCAGCACGTTCCGGCCCAGCATGCGCTGGTGGCGGGCGATCACGTCACCGATCGTGTAGTTGCGCACATGGCCCATGTGCAGCCGGCCGCTCGGATAGGGAAACATGGACAGGCAGTAGAATTTCTCGCCGCCCGCGTCTTCGCGGGCGCGGAAGGTCTCGTGCCCGGCCCACCAGCGCTGGGCTTCGGCCTCGACATCCTGGGGGTTGTAGGTCTGCTCGGTCACGGTCGTAGATCAGCGGTCCGTTGGGGGTCGCAAGGATACAACGAAGCGCACACGCCGCATGATCAGTCCCGCCGGGTTGCGGTCCAGGCAAGCGGCAGCAGGCAGAGCAGGAGCGCAAGACCGAGCACCGGCGCATTGCCGTACCGCACCCACGGCGTGGCGCCCTCGTGGGGCCGCACCTCGGCCTCGACCACGACCGCCAGAAACTGCGGGCCGCGGCCCGTCACGCGCCCGCGGGGATCGATCACGGCCGTAATCCCGGTGTTGGTGCTGCGAAGCATGTAACGACCCGACTCGAGCGCCCTGAAGCGGGCCATCTGCAGGTGCTGGTGCGGGGCGATGGAATCCCCGAACCAGCCATCGTTGCTGACGTTGATCAGCAGGCCGGCAGCCGGCAGGAAATCACGGGTCTCCGTCCCGAAAACGTCCTCGTAGCAGATGCTGGGGGCGAGGGCGACGCCCCCGGCCAGGAGCGGCAACTGGTCCCGGGATCCCGGCGTGATGTCGGTATACGGCAGGTTCATCAGGCGCAGCACGTTGCGGGCAAAGTCGGGCACGGGAAAGAACTCGCCGAACGGCACCAGGTGGCGCTTGTGGTAGATGCGATCGTTGTCGCCGAGGGTGAGCAGCGAATTGCGGAACTCGCTGCTGGCGGGGTCGAAGGTCAGGATCCCGAGAATCACGGTCTGTGACCGGGCCCTGGCCAGTGCATCGATGCCCTGCAGATAGTCCGTTTCCTCGTGGGCCAGCGCCGGTATTGCCGCCTCGGGCCAGATGATGAGGTCGGCCTCCGGCAGGTCCACCGTCAATGTCCGGAAAAGCGTCTTCGTGAACTCGAGTTCCTCCGGCAGCCACTTGCGATCCTGGGTGATACCGCCCTGCACCAGGGCCACCTTGAGCGGATCGCCGGACGCTTCCGTCCACTGCCGGCCCTGCAGGCCCGCCGTGCCGGCGCCAATCACCGCCAGCACGGCGAGCGCCGCCAGTCGCACGGGCCGGTCCCCGCCAAGCAGTGCGGCGAGCGCGCCGGCCAGCAGGACGACCACCAGCGAGAGTCCGTGTACGCCGGCCAGGGGCGCCCACGCGGCCAGCGGGCCGTCTGTCTGGCTGTAGCCAATGCTCAGCCAGGGGAAGCCCGTGAACAGCCAGCCGCGCACCCACTCGAGCAGCACCCAAGCCCCCGGCATCACCGCCAGGAACTGCCAGCCCCGTCGCACGCGCGGCAGCAGTGCGGTGACGAGGCCCCACGCCGCCGGGTAGGCGGCCATCATGAGAATCAGTACGAGGCACAGGCCGACGGCCAGCGGCGGGGCAACCCCGCCCACGTCATGGATGCTGTTGTACAGCCAGTAGGTGCCGGTCGAAAACGCACCGGCACCGAACCCGTAGCCCCGAAGCAGCCGCTCCCGGCGCCCCCCGGATACGACCAGCAGGAACAGCATTGCCAGCAACGGCGGCGCAAGCCACCAGTATGCAAACGGCGCAAACGACAGAGGCAAGGCCGCACCAGCAGCCAGCGCCAGCAGCGCACCCGGCAGGCCGGGGAACACCGCTGAAGCGGCCGGTGCCCGCGGGCGGGAGTCAGGCCGCTGCAGCGTCGCCGTCCGCGGGGGTGGTGGCGCCGCGGATCACCTCAAGCGCATGGATCCGGCGACGGTCAGACTGCAGCACCCGGAAGCGGAAGTCACCGAGGATGACCGTCTCGCCCTTGCGCGGGAGGTGCCCGAGTTCATGGATCACGAGACCCCCGACCGTATCGTAGTACTCGTCGTCCAGGTTGGTGTCGAAGTAGTCGTTGAACTCATCGATGCGCGTCACCGCACGCACGTGGTAGCGGCCTGGCGCCTGCTCCTGGATCGGCCCCACCTCGGCCGAATCGTGTTCGTCATCGATCTCGCCAACGATCTCCTCGAGCACGTCCTCGATGGTCAGAAGGCCGGTGATGCCCCCGTACTCATCCACCACGATCGCAATGTGATTGCGTGTGCGGCGGAAATCCTTGAGCAGCGTGTTGAGGCGCTTGCTCTCCGGGATGAAGGTAGCAGGACGGATGAATTGCCGGATGTCAAAGGCCTGGCCCGGCGTCTCGAGGAAATGCCGCAGCACATCTTTGGCGAGCAGGATGCCGACCACTTCTTCCCGGTCCTCGCCGATCACCGGGAACCGGGAATGGCCGCTGTCGGCGACGGTCCTGAGGAGCTTCTCGGCGGGTGAATCCAGCTCCACGACGGTCATCTGGGAGCGCGGGACCATGACATCCCGGGCCTGGGTCTCCGCAACCCCCAGCACGCCCTCGACCATGGCGAGTTCGTCGGCATCCAGAACAGTCTGGGCCTGAGACTGGCGGAGCCAGTCCAGCAGGTCGGCTCGGGTCGCGGCCTCGCCGCGGAGTACCCGGCGGAGGCGTCCATACCAGGTGTCGCTACTGCGTTCTTCCGGGTCGTCGTCTGTCATCCGTTCATTCTAGCGGGTTCAGCCCGGCCCCTTCACCGGCGCCGTCGTTCGAGGTGTCTTGACATAATATATACGGATCCGGGTACCCGAGGGCCGTCAGGATCCGGGTTTCAAGGGTCTCCATGCGCCCGGCAGACACCTCGTCGTCGTGGGTATGCCCCAGCAGATGCAGGGTACCGTGGACCACCAGATGCGCCAGATGAGCCAGGGCCGTCTTGCCCTGCAGGCCGGCCTCGCGCAGCACCACGGGCAGGCAGATCACGAGGTCGCCGAGCTCCGCAGGCACACCGGGCGGCAGCACGGCCGGATCGGGACCCGGAAAGGCCAGCACATTGGTGGCGCCGGGCTTGCCCCGCCACTGGGCGTTCAGCCGCTGACCCTCGTCGTCACCGACGAGCCGGACGGTCAGGGAACCCGTCGGCGACGCCCCCGCAGCATGCAGCGCGGCCAGGACCCAGGCCCGGAAATCAGCGGCAGCGAGGCCAGCCTCATCGCCGGCAGCCCGATCCACATGAATCTCCAGGGCAACGGGATCGCCGGCTTCAGCCGCCATCCGTATTCCCGGCCTCAAAGGCCTGGTAGGCCTCGACGATCCGCTGGACCAGGGGATGTCGAACCACATCGCCGGCCGTGAACCGCGTGAAACTGACGCCCGGCACGCCCTCCAGCACCACGCTGGCGTGCCTGAGACCGGACTGCTGGTGTCGCGGGAGGTCGATCTGGGTCACGTCACCGGTGACCACGGCCCGTGAGCCGAAACCGAGGCGCGTCAGGAACATCTTCATCTGTTCGATGGTGGTGTTCTGGGCCTCGTCAAGGATGACAAAACTCTCGTTCAGCGAACGGCCCCGCATGAAAGCCAGCGGCGCCACCTCGATGATGTTTCGTTCGATCAGGCGCGCAACCCGGTCGAAGCCCAGCATCTCGTAGAGCGCGTCGTACATGGGGCGCAGGTACGGGTCGACTTTCTGCGACATGTCCCCGGGCAGGAAACCCAGGCGCTCGCCGGCCTCGACAGCCGGCCGGACGAGGATGATGCGCCGGACGCGCTCCTCCTCCAGGGCGACCACTGCGCTCGCCACGGCGAGGTAGGTCTTGCCGGTCCCGGCCGGACCGATGCCGAAACACAGGTCATGGTCGCGGATCGACTCCATGTAGGCCCGCTGGTTGTTGCCACGGGGCCTGACGTGTATGCGCCGCGCCTTCATCACGACGCCCGCATTCCCGGGACCTTCAGCGGCGATGGGGGGCTGTTCCATGAGGGCTTCCTGCAGGGCCATATGTACGCGCTGGTTGTCGATGGGCTCGCGCGCGGCGAGGGACGAGAGATCCTGTAGTACGCGGCTGCCCGCCCGTACGGCCAGCGCCGGACCGGACAGGCGAAACTGGTTGCCCCGCTGGCTGATGCGCAGCCCGAGGCGGCGTTCTATCTGGCGCAGATTGTCGTCAAACTGCCCGCTCAGGTTGGCGAGCGTCGCGTTGTCGGCGGACTCGAGGACGATCTCGCACTCGTCCGCACCGTTGTTTCCGGGAGCCTGGCCAGCACCGGCGGGCGGCATGCTCATGCCGCCGCGACGCGGCCCGGGAGACGGCCACGGAGGGAATTGGGCAGCGCCTCGGTGATCGCCACGTCCACGAACCGCCCGACGAGGTCCGGCTCACCGTCGAAGTTCACCCAGCGATTGTTGCTGGTCTTGCCGGCCAGCTGCCGCGGATGCTTGCGGGCGGGGCGCTCCACCAGAATCCGCTGGATGCTGCCCACCATCTTCTGGCTGATTTCCCGGGAATGGGCCGTGATGCGCGCCTGCAGGAGCGCCAGGCGGCGCAGCTTCTCCTGGTCGGAGACGGGATCCGGCAGGGCGGCCGCCGGCGTGCCTGGCCGGGGGCTGTAGATGAAGCTGAAGGACTGGTCGAAGCCCACGTCCGCAATGAGTTGCAGGGTGGCGGCAAAATCCTCGTCGGTTTCGCCGGGAAACCCGACGATGAAGTCCGTGGACACACTGATGTCCGGGCGGACCTCGCGCACGCGCCGGATCTTCTGGCGGAACTCGAGCGCGGTATAGCCCCTTTTCATGAGCATCAATATGCGGTCCGAACCGCTTTGCACGGGCAGGTGCAGGTGGTTCGCGAGCTTCGGCAGGCTGGCGTAGGCCTCGACCAGCCGGTCACCGAACTCCCGGGGGTGGGACGTCGTGAAGCGCAGGCGCTCGATGCCCTCGATCCGGGCGACCAGGTGCAGCAGGGTGGCGAGGTCGGCGCATGGACCTTCGGTGGTGGCCCCCTGGTAGGCATTGACGTTCTGACCCAGCAGTGTCACCTCGCGCACGCCCTGGCCTGCGAGTTGTTCGACCTCGGTGAGGATGCTGGCGAGCGGGCGGCTCACCTCCTCGCCGCGGGTGAAGGGCACGACGCAGAAGCTGCAGTACTTGCTGCACCCCTCCATGATCGAGACAAAGGCGGTGGCACCCTCGGCGCGCGGCGCAGGCAGGCAGTCGAACTTCTCGATCTCCGGGAAGCTCACGTCCACCACGGGCCTGCCGGACGCCCGGATCCCGTCGATGAAGTCAGGCAGGCGGTGGAGCGTCTGGGGACCGAACACCATGTCCACGAACGGGGCCCGCCGCAGCAGCTCCTCGCCCTCCTGGCTTGCGACGCAGCCGGCCACGCCGATCAGCAGGCCCGGGCGCCGCTCCTTCATCTCCCGGAACTGGCCGAGCCAGGAAAAGACCTTCTCTTGGGCCTTGTCCCGCACGGAACAGGTATTCAGCACCACCAGGCCGGCTTCTTCCGGGTCGTCGGTCGGAAGCCAGCCCTGCCGGGTGCGGAGCACGTCCAGCATGCGGCTGGAGTCGTACTCGTTCATCTGGCACCCGAAGGTCTTGATGTAGACGCGTCCCGGCATAGGCCGGAAAGCCTACCATTCCGGGGTGATGGGGGCCTACCGGATGAACCCCATGCTCTCCAGCTTCACGAGGATGCGGTGGGCCGCCATGTCCGGGGATATGCCTTGGGTGTCGATGCGCAGCTCGGGGTGCTCAGGCACCTCGTAAGGGTCTGAAATGCCGGTGAATTCCTTCAGGATGCCGGCACGCGCCTTGGCATAGAGGCCCTTGCGGTCGCGCTGCTCGCAGACCTCGAGGGAGGTGGACAGGTGAACCTCCAGAAAGCCGCCCACGGCGGCGATGCCCTCGCGTACCTTGCGGCGCGTGGCCGCATAGGGGGCAATGGGTGCGCAGATCGCCACGCCGCCGTTTTTCGTGATCTCCGAGGCCACGTAGCCGATCCGCAGGATATTGATGTCCCGGTGCTCCCTGGAGAATCCCAGTTCGCTGGACAGGTTCTTGCGCACCAGGTCACCGTCGAGCAGGGTAACGCGCCGCGTCCCGATCTCCAGCAGCCTCGCGAGCAGGGCCCGGGCAACGGTGGACTTGCCGGACCCTGACAGTCCCGTAAAGAACACGGTGAAACCCTGCTGATGGCGGGCCGGGTGGGTACGGCGCAGCTCCTCCACCACCTTGGGGAAGGAGAACCATTCGGGAATGTCCAGGCCTTCATTGAGCCGGCGGCGGAACTCGGTGCCGGAAATATTCAGCACCTTTTCACCGTCGCGCGTCTGATCCACCGGAACGTACTGGGCCCGGTCCTCGACGTACACCATCTCCTGGAAGGGAACCATGGTGATGTCCAGTTCCTTCTCGTACCGGCGCAGCAGCTCCTGGGCATCGTAGGGTCCATAGAAGGGCTTGCCCTGGGAGTCGTTGCCGGGACCGGCATGATCCCGGCCGACGATGAAATGGGTGCAGCCATAGTTCTTGCGGATAATCGCGTGCCACACGGCCTCACGGGGACCCGCCATGCGCATGGCCAGGTTCAGCAGTGACAGGGTCGTGGTCTGCTCGGGGTACTGTTCCAGCACGTGCTCGTAGCAGCGAACCCGGGTGTAGTGGTCCACGTCGCCGGGCTTGGTGAGCCCCACCACCGGATGAATCAGCAGATTGGCCTCGCACTCCCGCGCCGCCCGGAAGGTCAGCTCCTGGTGGGCGCGGTGCAGGGGATTGCGGGTCTGAAAGGCCACGACGCGGCGCCAGCCCAGCTTGCGGAATCGTGACCTGAGCTCGGCGGGCGTGTCCCGCAGGGTCTTGAAGTCGTAG
>JAANMW010000096.1_pt1 | contig 87454 bp, 75 predicted proteins | sample 7279671 | NCBI WGS metagenome assembly JAANMW01 (sample SAMN14094541, study PRJNA606508) | bioreactor metagenome | isolation source: A lab-scale SPAN reactor treating ammonium-rich wastewater day 247 | place: Ireland: Galway | collected 2017-09-19 | reverse complement strand
CTTCTAGTTGTAGCATTCGTATCCTTTGCATTCGGTGATACCGTCAAGCTCAAAGACGGCAGCCTCTACAAAGGAACGATCGTCAGCTTTGCGAATGGGAAATTCACCATCGTAATGGGTACTGGTGCGCATCGGCGCGAAATGACATTCTTCGCTGATGAGGTCGAGTCGATCAGGTTTGAGGATGAGAGTGCCCTCGCATACAACGCGAACAACTCGTCCGAAGATAAACCGGCCGTGACACGTCCGGTACAGACTACCGTCCCTCGCGTTATCACGACGGACAACACAAAGCCCGTAACTGTTATTGGCAAACCGGTTGCGACAGAGCCGGCCGCGTCTGTCAAGCCCCAGCAAACTTCTCGCCCGAAGATTACGAAACCCGTTAGCTGGACAGTAAAGGTTCTCGCCGATAACACTGCAAACGGTTGGACGAATACCGGCTTTGTGGTCCGCAAGGGTCAGCGTATCCACATTACCGCCGATGGCACTGTTTCGCTCGGAAAAGGCAAAACGTCTTCGGCCTCAGGCGAACCTGACATTGACGACCCGAACAAACTCCTCAAGAGCGTAGCGACTGGGGCAGTCATCGCGGTGATCGGCGATGATAATAATGACTTCATTTATATCGGTGCCGAACGTGAATTTACGGCAAGCCGTGACGGTGCCCTATTCCTCGGCATCAACGAAGGTAACCTAGATGACAACAGTGGCTCATTTACCGCTAAGGTCGAGATCTTTCCGGACGGAGACTAGCCGCTACGTCAGAACAAAACTTGAGCCCGAGCACTGCAGAATAGCGATGCTCGGGCTTTTCCCATTTTCTGTCGGCTTGAGAGCCTAGACGATTGCAGCAAGCATGGCCGCACCGATCGCAGCCGCGTCGTCCCCAAGTTTACCAGGCAAGATCTCGGTGGTTTCAAATGCGGGGAAGAATGAACGTTTCCGCGCGGTCTCGATTATTGGTTCAAGAATAAGTTCGCCCGCCTTCATTATCTCGCCGCCGATGATCACGCGCTCGATATTCAAGAGATTGATAACACTTGCGACCGCAATCCCTACATAGTTTCCGGTCCGATCCAGCATCAGCTGTGAAAAATCATCGCCCGCCTTCGCCGCCTCGACGATCATGGATATCGTCAACTGTCCTTCAGGGATCTCACCGAGCGACGACGTACTGTCCTGGTTCACCCGACTGCGTGTTCGGCGGATGATATTTGCAGACGACGCGATATCTTCGAGACGCTCGCCGCCCTCGCGAACCGGCACATAACCGAATTCGCCCGCATAACCGCCGTGTCCCATCCAGATCTCACCATTCAGAATGAAAGCACCGCCAACCCCTGTACCGAGAGTTGCATAGAAGAGGTCTCGCGCACCGCGGCCAGCACCGATCTGATACTCGGCCCAGGCAGCGGCGTTCGCATCGTTGAAAACGGAGATACGCCCGCCGTCTTTATCTCCAAGGCCCGAGGCAAGGTCAAGGCCTGAGAATTCAGCGATATGTGTCGAATATTCGACGACTCGGCGTCCAGGGCCGACGAGTGCGGGTACGGCGACCCCGATCTTCGATGCGTTGCCAAATTCTGTACGGCATCGCTCGATAAAGGCTGTAAGCTGCTCGACGACCGAGGAACTGTAGGCGATCGGAGCTGTGGCGGATCTTCCGACCGAATTTCCGGTCACCGAAACGGCACGCATTGCGGAGGACGATACCTCTACGCCGATACAAACTTCTTCATTGCTCATAGGCTCTTAAACCTCGTAGAAGGTAAACGTCCGTGTGCCTGGCATTGTTTCACTCGCGATTTTAGACACCCTGTTTTGTCTCTGTCAACGCGAACGCGCCCTTAGCCGAAGTTATATCTAAATAATCGCATCTTTTGACTTAAAAAGCCTTAAAACGATACTCTTCATTCAGGCAGCAAACCTGATGCGAGACATTTGCCCTGGGCGAATGGCGCTTCGTTTTCTATGGAAAGTCATCTTTACGACATCATTGCGACCTACGGAGTGTACGCGGTCTTTGCACTCTGTATGGTCGAAGGTGACATAACTCTCCTCCTTTCCGGAATCCTCGCAAACAGCAGCTTCTTCGGCAATTATAGCTTTTTAAAGGTGTTTATCTTCGGCACACTTGGGGCAATGGTCGGAGATTCGTTCGGGTACTTCCTCGGATATCGGTTCCATCGGGCGGTCGAGGGCTACAAGTTCTATCAGATGACGCAGCCTCGTATCGAAAAGCTTATCGGCAAGTTCGGCGGTTTTGCGATCATCATTTCAAAATACATCTACGGTATACGCGTCGCGATGTGTATGTTCTACGGCACAAGCAAGATGCCGTTTGTCCGATTTCTTGTTCTTGACGCGATCAGTTGCTCGCTGTGGGTCCTGATCTTGAGCGGCGTCGGATATTTCTTCAGCGGCTCGATAAAGACGATCCTCGGCGACTATGAGAAGATCGGCATTGCGTTGTTCTTTATCGTAATGACGGGCGTTATCGTCTTCTATGTAGTGGAACGATATTGGCTCTCTGACAAGGTCGAAGAAGCGAGTCCTAATACCGTGCAGAAGATCGAGGAAAGCATTCATAAAGTGGAAGAAGCCAGCCTTGGCACCCTGCGGGATATCGGCGATCGTCTCCACTTCACGCGCGACCCGCACACCGAGGATCGGACCGATTCGGAGCCGCGAGTGAAAAATGACGAAAAAACGACCCTTCCACATTAGACTTGACCCCTTTGTTTGTGCTTTTATTCTTCATTTAGCACGTCTTTCTTAGCCAAGTATGATCATCGAAACTTCGGCCCCGACCAGAGTGGACCTTGCCGGCGGCACGATAGACATTCCACCGCTATATCTCTTTCACGAAGGCGCCGCGACCGTCAATTTTGCGGTCTCTCTGCTGGCTCACTGCCGTATCGAAACACGTAGCGATTCGCGTGTGATCCTACGGTCCATCGATCAGGAACGCGTTGTTGAAACGACGCTTGCCGATATCGATTCGCTCCGAGACGAATCCGAGCTTCAGCTTCTTTCTAAACTTGCATACTTTTTCCGGCCGGAAGTTGGCTTCGAGATGACCACCCGCTCAGAGGCTCCTGCAGGCGCAGGACTCGCAGGTTCTTCGACGCTCAATATCGCCTGCATCGCGGCTCTGAACAAACTCGTCGGTGATCGATATTCGCCTGATCGTTTTATCCAGATCGCGGCGAACGTCGAATGTCAGGTTATACGTGTGCCGACCGGCTATCAGGATTACTATTCTGCTCAATACGGCGGCGTGGCAGCTATCCATTTTGGCCCTGACGGTATCCGCCGCGAAGGTCTTGCGATAGATCTCGAAACACTCGAACGGCGCGTTGCCGTCTGCTATACGGGCGAGCCGCGAAACTCCGGCACGAATAACTGGGAGATCACGAAACGGCATATCGATGGCGACCGCGAGCTTTTTGAGATATTTGACGGGATCCGCGACACGTCGATCGAGCTTCGAAAAGCCCTTCTCGCAAGCGATTGGGATGCTGCGGGCGAGATCCTCGCTAAGGCTCACCCTGAGCGGAAACGCCTTTCGCCGCATATCACGACGCCGCATATGGATGCGCTGATCGAAGCCGCTCTTGCCGCTGGTGCGATCGCTCCAAAGGTTTGTGGTGCGGGCGGAGGAGGCTGTATCGCCTTTTTTACTGAAGATGGGAAAAGATCCGATGTCGAGGCAACACTCGCCGCACAGGACGGCTGCCGCGTGCTTGAATGGCGGCCGAACCTCGACGGCCTAACGCTGAAGGTTACCGACTAGACGGCGCAAGCCTCGATAGACCGTGTCAGCGACCGGAAGATATCGCAACCGTCACTCGACCCCAACAGGTCGTCGCAGGCCCTTTCGGGATGCGGCATCATACCGAGAACGTTGCGGTCAAGATTAGTGATACCCGCAATATTCCCGCGCGAACCATTCGCGTTCGCACTCTCAACAACATTTCCATACTCATCCGAATATCGGAAGATGATCTGTCCGTTCTCTTCAAGCGATGAATACGTCTCGTCGTCACACGTAAAATTCCCTTCTGCGTGAGCGATCGGCAGGGAAAGTACCCTACCCGCCTCGATCTCACGGGTGAATGGCGAATTTGATGTCTCGACACGAAGGTTCACGTGTTTGCAGATGAAATGCAATCCGGCATTTCGCCGCAAAGCTCCCGGCAATAACCCGGCCTCGCAAAGTATCTGAAATCCGTTGCAAATGCCCATTACGAATTTTCCATCGGCGGCAAAATCCTTAAGCGACCTCATCACTGGCGAGAATCTTGCAAGAGCACCGGCCCGCAAATAATCGCCATACGAAAATCCGCCCGGGACGATCACCGCATCATACGAGGACAGGTCCGTCTCCTTGTGCCAGATAAAATCCACGGGCTGTCCGACGTTCTTTGACACGACGTGATAGGCATCGTGGTCGCAATTTGAACCGGGAAAGACAATTACTCCGAATTTCATAAAAGCTTACCCCTCGACCTCAACGCGAAAATCCTCAATTACGGGATTTGCAAGCACATCGCCGCCGATCCGCTCAGCAGCTTCGCGAGCTTCGGCCTCGCCAATTCCGTTGTTAAAACTGATCTCGAAGTATTTTCCCTGCCGGATATCGGCTATTTGAGAGTAGCCGATAAGCTCTGCTGAATGATGAATTGCCTTACCCTGCGGATCGAGAACGCCCTTTTTGAGCGTCACATAAACCTTTGCTTTCATTACTACAGTTTGTGAAACAAGTTATAGATTCTTACGCAAATTGTTGTATAAATCAAAGTCTTATGTTAGGTTCAGTATTCGTAATTACTTGGTTCGAGCTGTCCACACTTAAAATCTCTAAGGAGCAAGGTTAAAAGGAATATGCAAAACATGTCGGCCGGTAAAACGGCACTCGGGTTGGATAACAATATTGGGGCACTAATTTGTTATGTGGGGAATCTGGTCTGCGCACTCGGTCTCATTTACAGCATCATCGTCCTCGTAACGGATAAGGTCAACAAACTGCCCCGCTTTCACGCAATGCAGTCGATCCTACTCTCGGTCACCTATTTGGTCGTTTATATCATCGCAACCATATTCAGCGTGGTCATTTTTGCGTTGACGGCGGCTACAAATTCTTCGCTGATCGGCCTTCTTTCTATGGTTGTCTGGCTGGTCATGATCGTCGTTTTTATAGGACTCTTCATACTTATGATCATCGCAGCGATCAAAGCGTTTAACGGTGAGGTCTACAAGATTCCCGTCATTGGCAACTTTGCCGACAAATGGTCCAACTAGGAAACTGATAGGTGTTTGGAACGTGCCGCATTGCTGCAGTATCGCCCACGTTCCAAACAACCCGCATCAACGAAAGATAAGACACGAAAGATCCGGATATGAGCGTTGGGCCTCTTTTGGGGCCTAACGCATTGAACCCTTAGGGCACTTTCAGGACCCTTTATGAATAACCTTCCAGGAAAATCGGCCTTTGGCCTTGACGCAAATGTAGCGGCCGGGCTCGCATACGTACCGTTTTTCTTTTGCCACTTGATCGTAAGCATCGGGATCCTGGCAACCGACAAAACAAACAAGCTTGCCCGCTTTCACGCCGTCCAGTCATTGCTTTTGTCAGGCGCAAGCGTCGTATTGTCTATCCTGTTCTTTATCTGCTATTTCGTTGTATTTTTTGTCGTGATCGCTGCTCAAGCTCCGGCACTGATATTCCTTGTATTCCTTGTCTTTGCCGTTTTTGGTTTACTAATGCTGGGTCTTTTCATCGGACTGATCATTGCTATGATAAAGGGATTTCAGGGAGAGATATTCCGCCTTCCAGTGCTCGGCAACTTCGCGGATAAGTGGTCGAATTAGCCAAAGACCCGCTCAAAAACTGCATCAACATTTCGAAGATAGTGTTTGAGGTCGAACACCTCGGATATCTCATCCATCGTAAGATGTGACAAGATATCGGCGTCGCCTTCAACGCGGTCTCTGAACGTCCCGCCCTCATCCCAGACTTTCATTGCGTTTCGCTGGGCAAGTACGTAGGCGTCTTCGCGGGAAACACCTTTTTGCGTGAGAGCAAGCAGCAGTTGCCCGCTGAAAACAAGGCCGCCCGTCAGCTCAAGGTTACGCATCATATTCTCAGGATATACAACGAGCGTGTCGAGAAGGCTGGTTGCCTTTGCAAGAATGTAGTCGGTTGCTGCCGACGAATCCGGCAGGACGATGCGTTCTGCAGAAGAATGCGAAATATCCCGTTCGTGCCAAAGGGCAATGTTCTCGAAGCCGACGACCGCGTTTGCTCGGATCGTACGTGCCATCCCGCAGATGCGTTCGGAAAGGATCGGATTCCGTTTGTGCGGCATTGCCGAAGAGCCCTTTTGGCCCGTCTTGAATGCCTCCTGAGCCTCTCGCACCTCTGTCCGCTGCCAATGCCTCACCTGTAAGGCCATTTTCTCCAGCGTTGAGGCAATTATCGCAAGCGTCGAAAGATATTCGGCGTATCGGTCACGTTGGATGACCTGTGTCGAAACATCCGCAGCAGCAATGCCAAGACGCTTGCAAACGCGCTCCTCAACGTCCGGGCCGAGGTGTGCGAAAGCTCCGACCGCACCCGATATTTTGCCAACAGCGACAGCTTCGCGAGCAGATTCGAGGCGACGGCGATTCCGCTGCATCTCCGAATACCAAAGTGCCCAGACGAGGCCGAATGACGTTGGTTCGGCGTGTATGCCGTGCGTACGGCCGATCTGCGGCGTGTCTTTGAATTCGAACGCCCGACGCTTTAGAACCGCCAGCAGTGCATCCACCTTGGCAAGCAGAATGTCGCAAGCGTCTCTCAACAGCAGCGCATTTGCCGTATCGACGACATCGCTCGACGTTAGCCCGTAATGGACAAAACGCGACGCCGGCCCGATATTCTCCGCCAAATTCGTCGTGAAGGCGATCACGTCGTGGTCGGTCGTCTTCTCGATCTCGTTGACGCGTTCGACCGTGAACGCGGCTTTCGCCTTGATCTCTGCCAAAGCTTCCTGCGGGATCGTCCCGTCCTCGGCATGCACCTCGCACACGGCGATCTCAACATCGAGCCACTTCTTGAACTTATTCTCGAGCGACCAAAGCCCGCCCATCTCCGGCAATGTATATCGTGCGATCATCTACTTCAGATTTTATTGTATAATCACCGCAATGTCAGTTCCGGCCCCTCATGGCCTTATGAAAATGCCTCTGTTCAGCTTTCGATATCTGCTTGTATTCGCCCTTTCGATCTTGATCGGCGTCTTTGCGACGCCGACAAGCAACGAATCCGGATCAGATAAACAAGCTGGAGCGGATTCGGATTCACATTTAGAGACACAAACTCCTTCGATCGTGGCTACCCAAACTCCGGAAGTTAAACTCCCCGAGAGTAGTTGCGGCCCGTGGATCGATGAAGTTTCGCTCGAACCGATCCTGCGCCGATGGCTTAGGGGAGAGGAGATCCGATCCGTGGCGTACTGCTCCCAAACTGCGGTCGAGGCGAAAGGCTTTAGCCCCTCGAACGTTATACCGCAGGTCGTTGATCTGAATGAAGACGGAATTGATGAGCTCGCACTACGATACTCTTGCTCACCAACCGGCAACTGTTCGATGAAAATCTACCAGAGGGTCGGCTCGTCGTATCGACAGATATTCGCAGATCGTCAAATGGTGCAATACTTTGACAAGGTCGGGGCAAAGCACTCGGGGTTTCGCGACATAAGAACCCGCCTTCACGGAAGTTGTTGCGACGGTGATCAGGTCGTTTACCGGTTCAACGGGAAGAAATATGCTCCGATTTCCTGCTCGTCATACTCCTACATCAACCCCCAAGACCGATCCTCGCCGCTCGATAGACCAATTGTACGAAATCAGTCCTGTCGCCAAGCTCTCGATCCCAAATAGCGGACTGGCTCTGAGATATCAGCTCCTTAACCTACTTCGGCGTGTTCGGGACGTTCCCTTTCCCGGCCGTTAGATAAGTCCCTTCGAGATCAGCAACTCAGCATTCAGCACGGCACCGCCCGCCGCTCCGCGGACCGTATTATGGCTTAACGCGACAAATCGATAGTCGAATACCGTATCGGGAAAGACGCGGCCAACGGTGATCGTCATCCCGTTGCCGGCATCGCGGTCAAGCCTCGTTTGGGGCCTTGTAGGCTCTTCGGAGACGGCGATGAACTGCTTCGGTGACGAATGCAGGTCGAGCGACGGGAATTCTCGCATCGCCGCGACGACATCTTCAAGCGTCGCGGGCTTTTTCAGATCGACTCTCACCGAAACCATATGGCCGTCAACAACATTCACTCGAAAGCACTGCGCTGAAACCGGAAAATCCGCGATTTCGATCGAACCTTCGCTCAAACGGCCAAGGATCTTCTGCGATTCGGTCTCGACCTTCGGCTCTTCGCCGGCGATGTACGGAAAAACATTGTCGGTGATATCGAGCGACGCAACGCCCGGATAACCGGCGCCGCTGATCGCCTGCATCGTCGTCACAACGCACGCCTCGACACCGAATTTCCGATGTAAGGCTGCGAGCGGCGGAGCAAAGCTCACAACGGCACAATTCGGGTTTGTAATGATGAAGCCCTTCGCAAAGCCGCGCTTCTCGCGTTGCCGTTCGATAAGAGCGACGTGGTCGCCATTGATCTCCGGGATAAGCAACGGGACATCCTCATCCATTCGATAGCTCGACGAATTCGATATCACCGGATAGCCCGCACGCGCAAATGCCTCTTCAGTCTCACGCGCAACCGATGACGGAAGGCTCGAGAACACAATATCGCAGTCAAGCGGCGGTTCGATCGGCGTAACGACGATGTCGGCCACAGATGCCGGGATGTCACCTTGCAGTTTCCATGCACAAGCCTCAGCGTATGACTTCCCCGCCGAGCGGTCAGACGCCGCAAGCGCCGTGATCTCGAACTGCGGATGGCCCTCAAGCAACTGTACAAATCGCTGCCCGACAGTTCCGGTCGCGCCCAAAATTCCAACTCTGTATTTCTTCATGTGATCTGAGCTCTAGTCGTTCAACCTCGCTTCTATATCCATCCGCTGGTGCAAGATTCTGATAATTTCAATCGAATTTTCGCTAGAATTTATCTTGTAAAAAATGAAATGGGATTTCATCCGAGATCTTAAATATCCTTCCCTCACGTGACTGAGATCTTTTCCTATTCTCGGATTCTTGGACAGGTATTCGATCTCATCGAGCAGAAGGTTGTAGTATCTGTCCGCCTGCTCGAGTGACCATGTCTCAAAAGTATAAAGCCAGATGTTTTCGAGGTCTCTTACCGCTTCTCGAGCCAGTTTATACTTCATTGCTTGCGAGCGTGCTTCTTGTGAAGACCGCCCAAGAAACCCTGCCGATCAAAATCTTTTACAAATCCGCCCTTTTCACCTTTTTTCAACTCTTTTATTAGCTCGGATTTCTTTGCCTCTTCGAATTCAAACTGCCTCAAAGCGGCACGGACCACCTCACTTGCTGAAGCAAATCTGCCCGCCCTTATCTGCCGACTAATAAATGCATCAAAGTGATCTCCCAACAAAATCGACGTGTTCTTTGCCATTTTCTACCTCGATCCAAGGATACCAAATATTGGTACCGCTCGCCAGCCCTAGGTGTTAACTGCCGACCCTATGAGCGACTCTCGAACGCCTCTTTCATCCGTCTAACGCCTTCTGCCATCTTCTCTTCCGTATTGCAGAACGATATGCGAAGAAAGCCTGTCGCTTCGTCACCGAACGCGCGGCCGGGAACTGTCACAACACGGTTTTGAAGGGCCTTTTCCGCCGCCTCAAGATCATCGCCAACCTCGCGAACATCGAGCATGGTGTAAAACGCCCCTTCGGGCGTCGTCGCCTTTAGCCCAAGCTCTTGATTGAAAAGATCTACAAGGAATTCTCCTCGTTTCTTGTAGATGCGCCGAGCTTCGGCCTTTGCGGCCTCAGCCTCCGAGGTCCATGCAAGCAGCGATGCTTTCTGCGTTATCGTCGAAGCACAAACTGTTGTAAAACCGTGCAGAACCTGGATCGCATTTATCATTTCCGGGTCGGCACAAGCCGCCCAACCGAGCCGCCATCCGGTCATGCTCAGGCTCTTGGAAAGACCGCTTACAACGATCGTTCGGTCGTAATATTCCGACGCGGAGTGCGGCCTTTCGCCGAAATAAAGATCGCTGTAGATCTCGTCCGAAATCAGGAAAATTCCCGTGCCATCCAACACTTCGGCGATCGCCTTAAGGTCTTCGGGCTTTAGGATCCGGCCCGTTGGATTCGATGGCGAGATAACGACTGCGGCTTTTGTCTTTTCCGTGATCTGCGATCTGAAATTTGAGATATCAAATCCAAATTCCGACTCGGCAGGCATTTTGTAATAGACAGGCGTTGCTTCGGCGATCTTCACGCACGCATCGTACGCCGGGAAGCTCGGATCGGGGACAAGAACCTCGTCGCCACGATCGACCGTGCAAAGAATTGCGGCCGTCATCGCCTCCTGCGAGCCGCACGTTACAACGACGCCCGTCCGCGGCAAATTCAAATGCGGATATTGTTCGGCGATCTTGTCGCGCAACGCCGGGATTCCCGGATGTGACGTATAGCCGTTCTGCTCATCGCGAGCAACACGCGCCGCTTCGTCGCGTATGAACTGCGGCGTCGGAAGGTCCGGTTCGCCAAGGCCGAAATTAATCGAATCCGGTAACGCTCGCTCAAAGAATTGCCGGATCAGCGTCGGCTTCAGTCCACGCATCCGCATCGGCAACTCAAAATTCATCTTTTCAACTGCTGGTTTCATTCTTTGCTGCGCGAGAGATCGTCCTCAAGGTCATCGCGAATGTCGCCAACCTCGATATTGAATTCGCCCTCGGCCTGGGCAAGCGGGTCGGCATTGACAATGCCCGCGAGCTTCTCGATCTCGCCGAGTACCTTTTGCCCAAGGCCAGAAACTGTAGGCATTTTCGGCTTTTCAGCCTCGCTTTCTTTCTCTTCCGGTTCCGTCATTGTTAGGTCCCTCGCCCTATAAAAAGTATATATTAACTCCCAGAGCCTGTCAGAATCGGAAGAGGCGACGACGCATCACTGTGCCGCAAAATCGATGAATCCGTTGTGGGGGTTGGCGGAAAGAAGCTTGACGCGTACTTTGTCGCCGACATCGAGGCGGTGCTCGCCGCGGACTACCATGCCATCGACCGGCGGGCGAAGTATTCGTGCAAAGACGCCCGCTTTCGTATCGCCGGTTACGATCGCGTCATATTCTTGACCGATGTGATGCTGTAAAACCGCCGCCGCAACGATCTTTCGCAAACGTCGTTCGACCTTACGGGCGGCCTTCTCTTGCAAGTTCGCCTGCTCCGCGATCTCATCAAGTTCTTCTGCAGTGTAGGATTGTTTCTCGCCAAGGATCACGGCTTTGACGATGCGTTGGACGACGATGTCGGTGAACCTGCGGTTCGGAGCGGTCGAATGTGCGTAATCGTTGACCGCGAGACCGAAATGCCCGCCCGCATCCTCACCCGGCCTTTGGACAACGCATCTGCCCGCACCGATCAACTTTATCAGCGAGAGCGAAAGATCGGGAAAGCGTTCCGGATCCGCCTTTTTCCGACGAGCTAAAAATGCAGAGAATGCCGGAAGATCAGGTTCGGATGGCAACCGCTCGCCATATTCGGCAGCGATGCGAACGATGCCGTCCCAGCGTTCGGGAGCTTCGACTACTCGGCGAAGCGATGCGACATTCTGGCGTTCAAGAAACTCGGCCATCTCGACGTTTGCCGCGATCATAAAATTCTCGATGAGCTTACGTGCCGCGTTCGGTTCCACGGCGCGTATCTCGCGAACCTCGCCATCCTCGACCACAGCCGAAGATTCGATGGATTCGAAATCGAGAGCGCCTTTCCTAGCACGATAGTCACCGAGCCGAACGGCCGCGACATTCTGAAGCCTGATCTGCGCCTCGAGGCCGTCAGTCTCGGCGATCGCCCGCGGAATCTCGCCTCGCCCTTCGAGCCAATCGCCAACTGATTCATAGTCGAGCTTTGCATGGTTACGCACCAATGCACAGAAGAATTTGCTATCCGGAACATCGCCGTTTTCCTTGACGATCATATCGGCAACGACCGCAAGCCGATCTTCGCCTTCGACGAGCGACGTGATATCGGTCGAAAGTTCCTCCGGGAGCATCGGGAAAATTCGGGTCTCGGTGTAAACGGTAACAGTATTCTGCTTGGCGTGACGGTCGATCGGCGTGTCTTTTTCTACAAATGCAGAAACGTCTGCGATCCCGACCAGCAGACGGATATCGCCATTCTCAAGTTGCTCAGCCCATTCGATCTGATCGAGATCCTTGGATGTTTTATTGTCGATCGACGACCAAAGCGTATCGCGAAGGTCGGTGATTCCGGCAGCTAGTTCAGGCGCGCGTTGTGCCTCGATCTCCTTGAGTTGCTGGGCAACCGCGGCCGAAAACTCAGGCTCAAAACCATTTCGGATGACCGTTTCGTAGGCCCGTTCGCTGAGCCAGTTTTCGTGTCCAAGATCGTTCATTAAAGTAAATTCCGTTGATGTCCTGCCAAGATCGTAAGCTAACGAAGGTAATCCTCGAGCTTCGTTGCAGCATCGGTTTTTTCGTCGCGATATTTGACGATGATCGGGCAATAGATAGAAAGGCCATTCTCACGACCGAAATCGTTTGATACCGCACGCGAGCCTTGCACGACTACGGCACCCGCCGGGATCTCGAGCGAACCGCCTTCGGCTGCCTTAATAACACAGCCGTTCGGCAGATCGAATACCGGTGTGGAGCGCGTTAGGATCACGCCGCTTGCGAGCACCGCACGTTCGCGGACGATCGTTCCTTCATAAACACCCGTATTTCCACCGACGAGAACGTCGTCCTCGATTACGACGGGCGTTGCGTTAATTGGCTCGAGAACGCCGCCGATCTGCGCAGCCGCCGAAAGATGAACACGTTTGCCGATCTGTGCGCAACTCCCGACGAGCGCGTGGCTATCGACCATCGTTCCTTCGTCAACATACGAACCGACGTTGATGTACGCCGGCGGCATCACGACGACGCCCGCCGCAACATAGCTGCCGTCGCGGATCGCCGAGCCACCGGGCACGATGCGGACACCGTCATCAAGACCCATCGGCCGCAGCGGAAATGTATCCTTATCGAAGAAACGCGGCGTCTCTGTCGATTTTGATATTTCGACAAGCGAACCCATGCGGAATCCGACCAGGATCCCGCGCTTCACCCACGCATTTGCACGCCAAACGCCGTCCTCGCCCTTCTCTGCCGAGCGGATCTCGCCTCGGCGGAGAGCAAGCTTGAATTCTTCAAAAATTTCACGATCGGCCGCCGAAAACTCGGCGCGACCCGACACTTCTTCGATCTTCTCTCGAAGGCTCATTATTTCTTTGGTTCCTCTAGGCGATTGTATTTTTTGAGAGCCGCCTTCAATCGGTCGTGTGGTAAGGCGTAAACCGTGTTGCCCTTGTAGCCGGTCATCGTTTCTGCGGCAACGAGCGCATTGACGATCGCTTCCTCGGTTGCCTGGGCGGTCGCCCAAAATAGCATATTGATCTGATCATTCGGAAGCGTCTGAATTTGTGCAAGACCTTCGTTTTTCCCGATCTCAGCTGCATTGGCCGTCGAGAATGCGAGGAAGATATCGCCTGACGAATTTTCGCCGCGACCGCCAACATTTGCGATCCCGAGTGAGATCCGTTGAGCGATACGCTTCAGCTGATGGGGCAGAAGCGGTGCGTCCGTCGCAAGGATCACGATTATCGAACCGTCACCTTCGCCTGCCTTCTTGGACGAATTCGCCGCCGTTTGCTCCCCGCGTTTCATCTGAAGATCTTTGATCTCACGCCCTACGGGCACACCGGCGACGGTAAATAACTGTCTCGCACCATAATTCGCCTGAACAAGGACGCCAACCGTATAGCCGCCGAATCGAGCATCAAGAACGCGAGAGGCCGTTCCCGTCCCGGCCTTGAACCCATGTGCGATCATCCCCGTGCCGCCACCGACATTTCCTTCAGCGAGTGGCCCGGATCTCGCAGAATCAAGGGCGTTAAAGACGTCCTCTTTCTTCACGTGAAAACCGTTGATATCGTTCAAGAAACCGTCCCAGGTTTCGGCAACTACAGGCAATGAAAAATCACCCGAGTAGCCGCCGCCCTGATGCTTCTTCGCACCCCATTCGATCACAGCATCGCGAACGATGCCGACGCTGTGCGTATTCGTGATCAAAACCGGCGAACCTAAGGCACCGGATTCCCCGATCCAAGTCGTTCCGGTCATCTCTCCGTTGCCATTCAGCGTGTGCCAGCCGGCGAAAAGACGGCCCGCAAAATCCTTCCCTTGCGGCAAGATCGCGGTTACGCCCGTGCGGACGGCTTTGTCGCCTTCGCCTGAGATCAGCGTCGTATAGCCGACCTCAACGCCCTTAACGTCCGTTATCGCATTGAATTGCCCCGGTTTCCCGTCGAATGGAACACCAAGATCGCGTGCACGCGGCTTCGCCTGAGCGACGACTGACGCCGCAAAGATCGAAGCCAACAAAAAGGACGCACAAATTTGTTTCAACGCATTCATTTGTATTTATCTTGCTTTCTATCTTGCACGGCCGGGAAGATCAAATCTCATCTCGAATCCCAAGATGGGCATGGATTAGCGACAGTCAAGAATGAAGCCCGTAATATTCGGACCAAATTGGTTCTCATCCTTCTCGATCGGACGAAAGGCCAGGAACACTTGTTCTCCTTGGTACAAGATCGAACCTTCGTCGCTCTCGATCAACAGGTTTTTGAGTCCGAAGTCTTCCTCGTACTTTTCGTCACTTCGATCTCCTAGAGAAAATAGCTCAACTTCATCGCCGGGAAGCATAGCAAACTGAACTTTCCGACTCGAAAGGTCGATCTTCAACCGATCGCTCGGAAAATCACCGTACTCAGATTCCGAGGCCGTGTGAGAGCCCTTAAACAATTTTGGGGCAAGGCCATAATGCCCTTCCTCGACAAAATACGAAACAAAGATCTGCCTATCGGACAAGTTACGTATCTTAAAGGAAATCATGAATGAGCAGGATGAGGTGTAAAGTACGGCACACCCGATCGCAATCAGCAAAAAGCCCCGCCGCAGATCCGCAAATTTTCCTCTAAAAAACATCTGCTCCCTCGATCTAGAGTGTACTCAGAATTTGCCTCAGGAGTTTCCGAGTCGCATCGGTGACCGGGACGAGTGGAAGCCGAAGATTCTCTTCGCACAGGCCCATTTCTTTCATCACGAACTTGCACGGAGCCGGCGAAGCCTCGATGAAGTTCGCTTCCATAAGCGGCAAGATCTTGTAATGGATCTTGCGTGCAAAATGGAACGAACCGTTCAGGGCGTGTTCGACCATCTTCGAGGTCTCTTTCGGCAGTTCGTTCGCACAAACCGACACTAGGCCGTCGGCACCGAGCGAGATCAGCGGGACGGTCGATGCATCATCGCCCGAGAACACGCGGAAGTTCTTTGGCCGTCGGCGAATGATCTCCATTATCTGCGAAAAATTACCTGAAGCTTCCTTGGTGGCAACAATGTTGTCGTACTTTTCCGCAAGTCGGAGTGTCGTCTCGGCAGAAATGTTTGACGACGTCCGCGAAGGCACGTTGTAAAGCATGATCGGCATCTCACGCACACTCGTTGCGACCTCGCTAAAATGCGCGAACATCCCTTCCTGCGTCGGCTTGTTGTAGTACGGCGCAACTACAAGAGCACAATCGGCTCCGGCCTCGCGCGCCTTCCGTGTGAAATCGATCGTCGCGGCGGTGTTGTTGCTGCCGGTTCCCGCAATGACGTGCGCCTTCAAACGCTTTGCGACCTCGACCGTCAGTCGTATCACATGCAGGCGTTCGTCCTCATCCATCGTCGCGCTCTCGCCCGTCGTCCCGCACGGAACAAGCAGCTTGACGCCGCCTTTTATTTGTCGCTCAACGAGCTTTTTGAGGCACTCATCATCGACCGAGCCGTCTTTTTTAAAGGGCGTAATAATGGCCGTCGCACAGCCCCGCATCCAATCAAGTTTTGCTGTCATAAGAACTACTTAGCTACAGATAAACACAGATTAGCACAGATGTTTAAAGCAAGTGGTCGATGGCACTCCGACATTCGTGCATTTCGTGGCTTCATGCATTCGTGAATTCGTGGCGACCTTCCTAACATCACAGTCCGCGGCTGCTCTATTGAAGTATCTCGTCCAAGGCATCTGTGAACTCATAAAATCCTTCCTTCCCAACGATCCACTCTGCGGCAAGGATCGAGCCGGAGGCGAAGCCTTCGCGGGTTCGAGCCGTGTGAGTGAGCGTGATCTGGTCCGCCGGACCGTCAAAGCCCACAGTATGCGTGCCGGGTATATTGCCGGCGCGTGTCGAAGCGATGTCGCCAACGCCGACGCGCTCCGAAACGACCGCCTTCAACTTTAAGGCAGTTCCGCTCGGGGCGTCTTTCTTCCGCGAATGGTGCCGCTCCTCGATGAACGCTTCGTACTCGGGGAACTTCGAAAAAAGCTCGGCCGTAAAGTCCGCAATGCGATAAAAGAGATTAACGCCGATCGAGAAATTTGCGCCAAAAATGATGGCTCCGTTACCCTCGCGGACAACCTGCTCGATCGCGGTTCGCCGATCTTGCCAACCCGTTGTACCTTCGACGAGCGGCACTTCCGCGGCAACACACGCTTCGACGTTGCGTCCAACTGCCTCAGCCACTGAGAAGTCGATCGCGACATCCGCGCCACGCAGCTTATCCGCCAATTCAGCTGCCGAAAGGCTCGAGCCCGACTCATCTATCACGCCCGCGATCTCGTGCCCTTTCTCGACCGCAAGCCGCTCGACGATCTTGCCCATTGCCCCATATCCAATAAGTGCGATTTTCATATTGAGAGAAATCTATCATATCGCGGCCCCAACCAAACACGCGGAAGGCATCGAGCCTGAAAACTCGATGCCTTCCGGAATGTCTCACCAGCCGTCGCCGACCTATTTTGCAACGGCAGGCCAGGTGTTGTCGGCATCCGTGTAATCCAAGTAAATGCCGCCGTCAAGCGTAACGCTCTTGATCGTTTTCGGCGATGCAACTCGAACAACCGCTTCCTTCATATTCTTTTCCCAAACAGCCGGCGTCTGATGAAGCCTTTCGGTCGTCCCGTCGTCGAATGTCACGACCACATCGAACGGTGCAGGCGCTCCGCCAACATTCTTGACCGTCACGGCCGAGCCATCGGTGCGCTTTTCGACGCCGCCGACCGCGAGGTCAATGTAGCTGTATGAGAAATACCACGCGTTCCAGAACCAATTCATATCCTTGCCCGATATGTTGTTAAAGCTGTTGTACATATCCCACGGGGTCGGATGCTTGCCGTTCCAACGCTCCATAAATCCGTGGAGCACGCGCTTGAATTCCGCGTCGCCCAAAAGGTCCTTCATCGCGAGGTAACCCAGGGCGGCACGCCCGTATTTGTTGTTTCCATATCCGCCGCCGGTCAGGACGTTCTCGGGCGTCATGATCGGAATGTCCGCGTCGGATGACATATTGCGTATCCAACCGCGAACGCGAAACGCCTTGAATAGCTGATCTGCCATTTCCTTATTGAAAGTTTCGGAATTGAACAGATATTCAAACGCCGTTGTCCAGCCTTCTTCCATGAATGCATAGCGCCGCTCATTTATCCCCATATAGAAAGGAAAATACGAGTGCATTATCTCGTGGGCGGCGATAAACTCCTGCATATTCGGATCCTTCTGCGCGCTATCATTCGCCATCATTGGATATTCCATATCGGCAAATCCGCGGAAGATCGTCATCTTCGGATATGGATATGGAACACCCGGCCAGCGATTGGATGAGAATTCGAGCGAAGCTTTGATGTACTTCACCATGTTCGCAAAGTTCACCGACGGTTCATCGTATGCAGCCTGCGTGCTGACACGCCTTCCCGTCTTTTTGTCGACGACGAGGCTTCCGGCATCCCAGATGTAATGGTCGCTCAATCCGAAGGCGACATCAGAGACGTTCTCGGCCTTCCATTTCCAGGTATTTGTCGCGTTCTGCGCCGTAACTTTTCCTGCTTTTACCTCATCGAGCGTCGCAACCTTTACGACATCGTCGCTCGTGAAAGACTTTCGCAAACGCTCGGCTATCGCGGGCTGCAGGACCTCGTCGGCATTCACAAGATCACCAGTCGCCCAAACGATGTAATTCTTCGGAACGGTAACGTCCAGTGTGTAATCATTAAAATCACCAAAGAATTCATGCGACGGAATGTGCGCGACCTGATCCCAGCCGTTCACATCGTCGAGCACAGCGACCCGTGGATAAAAATACGCAATGTAGAATGTCGTCGGGTCGATCACACCTTCTCTGCCTGATTCGAGAACGAGTTCGTAATGCCATTTGAAGGAAAGCTTGACGCTGCCGCCGGGCGGAACAGGCTCGTCCAACTTGATGACGTTGTAGGTCATTCCCTTTCGTGGGATCAGCGGCTTCCATTCTTTGACCTTGCCGTTCTCCGCATATTCATCGACCGTAATATCCGAGGTCAGCTCATCCGTAGCGGCTGGTTGGTCGCGTGCGGCCTCTGGCGAATGAACGTTCAGCTCAAATCGCAAAACTAAGTTCGCGAGAGGTTTCGGACTGTTATTCGTGTAGGTGATGTCCTCTGAGCCGGTGATCGTCCGGTTCGGAGGGGCAATGGTCATACGGATGTTGTGAACAGACTTGTTCTGAAAATACTTCGGGCCCGGTTTGCCATCCATGCTGCGAGTGCCGTTCGCATAGGCCTGCTTAACGTTTCGCGGCATAAATAGCTCCTGCCCTAAAACAGGCAGCGTGAATACAAACGAGCACAGCAAAAAGACGAGGAGTTTTTTCATATCGATCTCAACTTAAATGGTATTTATCCGCTGAGTATACGAAGGAACCGCGAATAAAGATTCGAAAAAACCTGGGATGGGTCTTGGCGAGATCTAGGCTGCGAGCAATGTCCGCACCAAATTGTGATACAGCTCAACTGCATCCTGAAGGTCTTTTTTGAGGACAAATTCATCCTTCGTGTGCGCGACGAGGATCGAGCCCGGGCCGATTAGAAGCGGTTTGCCCCAGTTCGGGAGATGCGGGATGTCGGTAGTAAAACGAACGACCTTTTGGCTAAAGCCCTCTACCTCCAGCATTCGCACCGGTTCGCTTGCCGACAGAACCTCGATCTCGCCGCGGTCTCGAATGATATTTCTGATCGCGTCCTCGATCGGTCCGCGTTTTGTTGTGAGGCGGATCGCAAGGCCCGCTTCTGCACGCGGAGGAATGACATTCAAGGCCATCCCGCCCGAGACCGTGCCTATATTTACGGTCGTCTCGCCGAAGAATTCATCATTCGGAAGCCGCGTATGCCGCACGTCTTCGAGAATGTCCAGGAGTTTTTCGATCGCGGACTCACCCTCTTCCGGATAAGCAGAATGTGCAGCCTTTCCCGATGTTTTGATGTTCAAGCGAAAAGTGCCCTTCGACCCGATCGCGAGGTCATTGTCAGTCGGCTCGCCATTTATCAGGTACTCACATTTCGCTGCGATCGGATGGAGATTAGCGGCCTTCGCACCGGTCGAAGCACGCTCTTCCTCCACCGTGAAGAGCAGCCCGATATCTTCAACGCCTTCTTTACGCAGTTTTTCTGCGGCAGTGATCTGAGCGGCGATGATCCCTTTCGCATCGCAAGCTCCGCGTCCGTAGATCTTCTCATCGTCTTCGGTCGGGGGAATGTACGGCGGAACCGTGTCCATATGCGTCGAAAGCCAGACCCGCGGAGTATCGTTCAGCGTCGCGATGACATTATTCTGGTTCGCCGCAACGGGTTGAAGTTCGACGTTCCAGCCAAGCGATATCAAATGATCACGTAAAAAGAACCCAACCGCCTCCTCTTCACCGGAAGTGGATCGGATATTCATGAGAGCGACGGTAACTTCAAATACGGTCATCGTAATTGTGCGTTGTGTTCAAAAGAACTCCTTGTGCAGCTTTCGAATGACGTCGGGAGCGTCGGCGTCCTTTACTACGAAAGTTAAGTTTACGGCCGATGCTCCGTGCGAGACGAGTTCGACGTGAATGTCTTCGATCGTCTTGAAGATCTTCGAGGCGAGCCCCGTCGACGCCCGCAGGCCTTCGCCAACCACGCAGATCACGGCGTAGCCGCCCTCGACCTCTACATCACCAATGCGTGAAAGATCTTCTACCACCTTCTCGATATTGTCAGGCTTGTCGAGCGTAAGCGCGACAGAAACTTCGGACGTTGAGATCACGTCGATCACCGTTCGATGCCGGTCAAAGACCTGAAAGACCGCACTCATAAAGCCGTACGCCCCCAACATTCGAGCTGACGTGATACGCAGGATCGTGATGTTGCTTTTATGCGCGATCGACTTGATCTTGTTTTCGGTCTCCGCAGAGCTTGCGAGCACCATCGTACCTGTCACTTCCGGTTCGGATGTGTTGCAAACGCGTACGGGAATGGCATTGTCCACCGCCGGCTTGATCGTTTTCGGATGTAACACCTTCGCTCCGAAATACGCAAGTTCTGCGGCCTCTTCGTACGAAAGAACAGGCACGGTCGAGGCATCGCTGCAGATGCGCGGATCGCACGTCATCACACCCGTTACGTCCGTCCAGATCTGTAGCTCTGAAGCGTGCAGAGCGGCCGCAACGATCGCGGCAGAATAGTCCGAACCGCCGCGTCCCAACGTCGTCGTCTCGCCGCCTCGATTGGCAGCGATAAAACCACCAAGTACGGGGACTTCGCCCGCGTTGATAAGAGGTTCGAGCTCGAGGCCAATGAGTTCATTCGTTTCCTCAATGATCGGTTGAGCAGCGCCGAATTCATCGTCTGTTACGATCAATCGACGCGAATCGACCGTTCGCGCGGGTATCCCACGCGACTTCAAAACCTCTGCCAGTAGTCTCGACGAAAGCTGCTCTCCGTAGGAGACGATCGCATCCTTTAGCATTTGCAGTGGCAGACTGCGTCGTGCCGCACGCGTCAACAGATCCTTGATCTCACCGCGCGCCAGAAGAAGTTCGTTGTGAAATACGTTCTCGGCATCGTCCGGAAAAAATGCTTGGGTGATCTCGACGTGGCGCTCAAAATGCGGTTCGAGCGATGCGACCGAACCTTCAAGATCGTTCTTCCGAGCCATTTCGAAGGCCGCAAGCAAAGCATCCGTAACCTTTGTCATCGCAGAGGTTACAACGACAGGCCTTTTGTCCACCTGTCTCGAAACGATACCGCAAACACGCTCGAAGGCGGCCACGTCGCCTACCGACGTGCCGCCAAATTTCATTACGACAGGACCTGATGTTCCGCTCACCTTAATAGAAAAGTAAATGAGACGCGTCGCTTCTGCAATCTCGCTCCACAAAAAGATCTTATAGATCGTATCGAGTCGGCACAGAACATCGGCCTTCGAGTGAGCGATCTGATCTCATTCTGGCGAGATGCGTGACCGGTCAACTACAGCCGGCCGCCAAGCCATGCGGCTCATGAAAGTAATTCGCCGCCTCAGCCTCTGAAAATTCAAGCTGAGGAGGCGACAGAATACTACCGAGAATCTCGCACATCTCGGCCGCCTCCGTAAGGAACGCGTCATGCCCAACGTCCGACCGCAATTCGTGATAGCGTGCTTCGACGCCGCTCTCCACAAACCTTGCCGCAAGAGCTCGAATATCCGCGGGTGGAAACAGCCAGTCCGACGAGATGCCGATGAACGAGATCCGCGACCGCACCTTTCGTATATCTTCGTCCGTCAGGTCGAAAAGGTCCATCGCCTTCGTAAGCAATTCGTAGCTCTCAAGCTCAAAGCGCTTTCGAAATGCCGCACCTTGATGATCCAAATAGCCGCCAATGTCGAAGCGGTCCTGAAACTTACCTTTCGGGTCTTCGCCATTCCGATTCGGCTTTCTACCAAATCTTTCGCTGAACTGAGTCGGCGAACGATATGAAAGTAGGGCGATCTTTCGTGCGATGTCGATATCGCCTCGTGCCGTCGCCTGCCGCTGAATGTGGTTAAGCGCCAAACCCATTGCCGATAACGGTGCAGCGGCGATCGCAATGATCTCATCCGCGAGGTCCGGATACTCCACTGCGAATTGCAACGCAAGCATTCCGCCGACGCTCCCACCGATAACCGCTTTGAACCTGTTAACCCCAAGATAGTCGAACAGGAGCGAGGTCGAGCGAACAATGTCGCGCGTAGTAACGATCGGGACCTCTCGACGCGAATTTCGTCCCTTGAGAGCCTTTGCACTTGTCGAACCGTAGCAGGAACCGAGATAGTTCACGCAAATGAATGCATCTTTCGAAGTATCGAGAGCACCGCCGTCCTCGATCACGCCGTTCCACCATTCGTGAATTCGCGACGAACCCGTCAACGCGTGAAACACAAGTACTGCGTTCGATCTGTCGGCATTGAGTTTGCCGTAAATTGTCGTGCGAAGTTTCATCTCAGAGATCACCTCTCCGGACTCAAGTTCAAATGGGTCGTTTATCAAAAGATCTATCTCAAACATTTCTAGTTACTCCTAATTTTGCTAGGAGAGAGGCGGCGTTTCCGTGTGGAAAATGCCCCATTCGCCGCCTCCGCTCCTGCATGCTTCGGCTAATTCGAAGCCGAATTTGCTGCCTCCGCGGATAGTGCCAAGGCCTGATCTATATCCGCGAGTATGTCGCGTAAATCCTCGATGCCGACCGAGAGCCTTATGAGGTCAGGCGTAACGCCGGTCGAGGCTTGTTCTTCCGCACTCAACTGTTGATGCGTCGTCGAGGCCGGATGAATTACGAGCGACTTTGCATCACCGATGTTCGCGAGCAGCGAAAACAATTTCACCGAGTTGATGAAGTTTTTCCCCGCCTCGAAACCTCCCTTTATCCCAAAAGTGACGATCGAGCTCGCACCTTTTTCGAGATACTTGTCTGCAAGGGTTTTGAATTTACTTGACTCGAGCTTTGGGTAATTCACCCAGGCGACAAGCGGATGTTTCTCAAGGTGTTCGGCGACAGCAAGGGCATTTTCGCTGTGGCGTTCGACTCGCAACGGCAGTGTCTCGGTCCCTTGCAGGAGCTGCCACGACGAGAACGGCGACAGCGCCGCACCGGTATCACGCAGCCCCTGGACGCGTGCCTTGATGATGAACGCGAGAGGCCCGAACGCCTCTGTGAACGAAATGCCGTGGTAGCTCGGATCCGGCTCGACGAACGTCGGGAATCGCCCGCTCGCACCCCAATCGAATTTACCGGCATCAACTATCACCCCGCCGATCGTCGTGCCGTGTCCGCCAATGTATTTCGTCGCCGAATGGAGCACGATGTCGGCTCCCCACTTGATCGGGTTCGTGAGAGCCGGAGAAGGAATCGTGTTGTCGATGATGAGCGGAAGTTTGTGTTTGTGCGCGATCTCCGCAAGGCGCTCAATGTCGATCACATCGAGCTTTGGATTCCCAACCGTCTCTGTGTAGATCGCCTTCGTCCGTTCGTTTATCGCAGCTTCGATGCCGTCGTAATCGGCGCCGTCCAGAAAGTGGAACTTAATGCCGAGTTTCGGCAGCGTGTGATGAAAAAGGTTGTATGTACCGCCGTAGAGCGACGTTGTCGAGATGATCTCGTCGCCGGCCTGCGCGAGCGTTAAGATCGCAAGCGTCTCGGCGGCTTGTCCGCTTGCTGTCGCAAGGGCCGCGACGCCGCCTTCAAGCGCCGCGATACGTTTCTCAAAGACGTCGGTCGTCGGATTCTGAAGGCGTGTGTAGATGTTTCCGAATTCCTGCAGGGCAAAAAGCTTCGCCGCGTGATCGGCATCGTTGAATGCATACGAGGTTGTCTGATAGATCGGTACCGCACGCGAATTTGTTGTTGGGTCGATCTCCTGCCCGCCGTGAACTGCCAGTGTGTCAAAGTTATATTCCGTTGAGCTCATATTTTCTCCTGATTTCTCTTTTTCCTAGTTCCTGCTTTTCGCCTTTTCGAGTATTCCGAGCAACAACGAAAAAGCCCTCGTGCTAAAGTGCACGAGAGCTTCTTTTAAGATCCTCGTTTATTCTTTCGGCGGATCCTTTTTTTGAATTCGCCTAAGACGCTTTAGCAGTTTTTTTCGTGGAGCAAGTTGCCTTAAATCGCCACGTTTCTTTAGTTTTCGTTGCCCGTTCTTTGCCGGGCTGAACTCTCAAGCAAACGTATGAGCGATGCCGCTAATGCGACAACAACACATACATTTATGTTTGAGCGTTATGCTGTTCATAAGAACGACCCGGATCTTCCTCCGAGTGATTTCAACCTAACTCAAAGACACTTTGCCTGTCAAGTAGCTCTTTTCTAACCGCACAAAACCGCACCGCCGTTGATGTTCAGGATCTCGCCGGTAATGTGCCGCGACCAATCGGATAAAAGGAAACAGATCGAGAGCGCCACGTCGTCGGTGGTTGCGACTCGCTTGAGCGGGATAGAATCTATCACCTGCGCTTCATATTCCTTGTCCTCGAACGCCGGCCGAACCATAGCCGTCTCGATCCAACCCGGAGCGACAGCGTTGACGCGGATCGTTGGTGACAATTCGCTCGCAAGCGCTTTCGTAAACGCGATCTGGCCGCCCTTCGAAGCGGCATAATTTGAATAGTTCGCTTCGCCACGCTGCCCTGCGGTCGATGAAACAAGCACGATCGACCCCGATGACTGCTTCCTGATCGTCGGCACGCTGGCCTTTGTCATTGCCCACGCTGATTTGAGATTGGTGTTCAGGACCTTATTCCAAACGTCCTCGTCCAACTCCTCGATCGGCGCACCTTCCCAAATCCCTGCATTGCAAACCAAAAGGTCGATCCGTTGAAAGTTCTCGATGGCGGCCTGAACAACTGACTTGGCTCCCGCATACTCGGACACGTCGGCGGCCACCGTGATAGCGTCCACACCGCTCGCTGCACACGCCTCTGCCGTTTCCGCTGCCTCGGCAGAATTCGAAAGGTAGTTGATGACGACGTTTGCACCGCCTTCTGCGAGGCGTATCGCCGTCGCGCGCCCGACACCGCGGGAGGCGCCGGTTACGATGGCGGTTTTTCCTGCAAAGAGGCTTGAGGGTAGTTGAGTCACGGTTCGCGTGTCGTTCCGCGAAACCTAGGTCCCGCGGTCAGTATCCTCTTTTAGCAGGTATCCGCCCAAAAGGGCAAATGATAGGGTAATAAGCGAGTAAATACCAAAGTAGTCACCCGGAGCCGCAACGAGTGCGGCGAGATAGATCACCGCTGAGATCAACGATGCGGCAACAACGCCGCCAACTGAACGTAAATGCCTGAGATCAGTAAGCTTGCCCATGCCGGCCATCACCATGAAACTAGCAACGAGGAATGTCCCGATCGTTCCGCCCAACAACTCACTCGGCCAATGTAAATGTGCGATCGACAACGCGAATGCCATCACGATGAAGTGGATCGCTACCGCACCCGGCAGGTACAAAAACGCCCATCTGATGGATGGCACGAGGTTCTCGGCTGCTGTTGCGAGCCATTCGTCTCGGCCGATCCCGTTTGTGGTCGCCTGAGTGGACACTTCAAGCGGAAACATCGCGGATTCCTGGGTTAATGGTATCTCGGTCGGTGCGTCGTAGGTCGTTTTCATATGGCGGGTATTTATCGGAGGGAATATCAATAATATACTAGCAGTATCAACTCGTCTCTGACAAGAAAAATTATGCAGGACACCAGCCCCCTCGAAAACCAGTCTTTTGCGTGGAACCCGTCACCCGACACCGTTGAGCGCGCCCAGCTAACACGGTTTATGACGCAGGTCGGCGCATCGACTTGGCAAGAGCTGTACGACTTCTCGATCCGTGATGTGGAGCAGTTTACCGAAGAAGTGCTGAAGTTCCTCGATATAACCTTCGAGCCTCCGTACCAAAAGCTCCTCGACATCTCAAACGGCGTAGAGTTTCCGAAGTGGTTCCAAAGGAGCGCGGACACTCCTGTCCGCAATGAGGGCGAAGCCCGAACAACCGCCGCAACGTTCCGCAACAAAAAGGGTTGGCGCGAACGTGGTTATCTGCCGCATTTTGATGGAGTTACAACGCGATTTGTAACATTTCGACTCGCCGATTCGCTCCCGCAAAGTGTTCTGAAGCTCATAAAGGAGCAACTTGAACGAGACAAGCTCAATAAAAGCTCGGACGAGTATCGCCAGATGGTCGAGGATCATTTGGATAAGGGCATTGGCGAGTGCTTTCTGCGTGATCCTGAGATCGCCGCGATCGTCACTGAAGCGATCGAACACGAGGATGGTCGCAGCTGCGACGTCAAGGCCTGGGTGATAATGCCGAATCACGTTCATATCCTCCTTAGGCCTTTGGAAGAACACAGCCTCTCCGACATCCTTAAGCGATTAAAAGGCGTCTCGTCGCGGAGGATCAATCAGAAAAGAGGAAGTAGCGGGGCGATATGGCAGCCTGATTATTTTGACCGGTTCATCCGCGACGCGGAGCATTTCACAAACACGGTCAAGTACATTCATCGAAATCCAGTTAAAGCAGGGCTTTGTGAAGCTCCCGAAGAATGGGCGTTCAGCAGCGCCTCGCCGCAAGCGGCGATTGCGGACAAGAGTGTCCGCGCTCCGTGGGCGGGACTAAATATCACGACGATGTGCCTCGACCGTTGGCAGACGGTTGAAATGAGGGACAAGCCTGCTGTCATTTTCGAGGCTGAGGACGGAAACCCTACAACGGCGAGCTATGCTGAACTCCTCGACCTTGTCGAGAAATGTGCGGCGGGCCTGCGTGCAAGGGGTTTTGGCAAAGGCGACGCCATAGCGATTCACTTACCGATGACAGTTGAAACTGTCGCAGTCCTCCTCGCGATCGGTCGGATAGGTGCGATCGCTATGCCTGTATTCTCGGGCTACGGCGTGGATGCCATCGCAAGCCGCCTAAACGCGGTCGAGGCGAAGGCAATATTCACGTCAGACGGATTCTCTCGCCGAGGCAAGTTCTACAACGCCCTCTCGGTTGCGGAAGAAGCGGTAGCTCATTGTCCAACCCTCACAGATGTTTTTGTGATAAGGAACACAAAGGAGCCCGTAACGTGCTCCTTCAACGGCGTGAACTGCACTGAATTCAGCACCCTCGTTGAAAATGCCCAAGCTGAGGGCCCCGAGCCCACCTCCGCCGAAGACCCGCTCATCATTCTCTACACGTCTGGCACGACCGGCAAACCGAAGGGCATCGCGCATACGCACGCGAGTTTTCCGATCAAAGCCGCGCAGGATATGGCGTTCGGAACGGACGTTGGCAAAGGGACGCGGATCTGCTGGTACACGGACCTGGGCTGGATGATGGGGCCGTGGCTGATCTACGGAGCGCTCATCAACGGCGCGACGATCTGCATCTACGACGGCGCACCTGACTACCCAACGGCCGACCGTATGTGGGAGTTCTGCGCAAAACACAAGGTCGAGGTGCTCGGAATTTCCCCGACGCTTGTCCGCTCTCTTGCAGCCGCCGAAGGGAGCGAAAGCAAGCCTCCACACGAACGCAACGATCTCTCGTCGCTCCGCATTCTCGCTTCAACGGGCGAACCGTGGAATCCCGATCCATGGTGGTGGCTTTTCAACGAGGTCGGAGGCGGAAGATTGCCGATCATCAACTACTCCGGCGGAACGGAGATCGCAGGCGGCATTCTGATGGGCAATCCGATCTTGCCGATCAAGCCGTGTTCTTTCCCTGCCCCTTGTCCTGGAATGGACGTCGATATTTTTGACGAAACGGGAAAGCCGGTCGAACGCGGCCACGTCGGCGAACTTGTGATCAAACAGCCGTGGATCGGTATGGCCCGCGGCTTTTGGCAAGAGACGGAACGCTATCTCGATGCGTATTGGAGGCGTTTTGAGGGTATTTGGGTTCACGGCGATTGGGCAATGGAGGATGCGGACGGCTGCTGGTATATCCTTGGCCGCAGCGACGACACGCTGAAGGTTGCCGGTAAGCGCGTCGGCCCCGCCGAGGTCGAGGGCATTCTCGTTTCGCACCCCGCCGTTGTCGAAGCGGCCGTCATCGGCGTACCTGATGAAGTAAAGGGAACCGCGATGGTCGCGATCGTTGTTGCGAGTGCGGACGATGCGGCTGTATTGGTTGCCGAGCTCAAGTCTCTAGTAGGACACGAGATGGGCAAGCCGCTTGCTCCATCAGCTATCCACTTTGTCTCAGCCCTTCCAAAAACACGAAATGCTAAAGTAATGCGTCGCGTCATTCGCGCGGCATACCTCGGCGAGGATGCGGGCGATGTTTCATCGCTGGAGAATCCGCAAACGATCGATGAGATCCGGAAACTGAATGATCGATAGAAAGCTTACGCGCTACATTTGGCTCTCGATCGCTGCGGCCATCGCAACGATCTCGCTCAAGGCCGGGGCATATTTTTACACAGGCTCGGTCGGCCTCCTCTCGGACGCGCTTGAATCGATCATAAACCTCGTCGCTGCGATCTTTGCACTTTGGATGCTTACCGTCGCTTCGCGTCCGCCGGACGAAGGGCATAATTTTGGTCACACCAAGGCAGAGTATTTCTCCGGTGCTCTCGAAGGTTCGCTCATCGGAATGGCAGCGATCAGCATCGCGTGGGCGGCGATCGAGAGGATGATCACGCCGCGGCCACTCGAGAACATCAATTTAGGTATCGCGATCTCAGCCGCCGCTTCGGTAATAAATCTTGTCGTCGGACAGATCCTGATCAGACGCGGACGCGAGCATCGTTCGATCACGCTTCAGGCAGACGGACGTCATTTGATGACGGACGTCTATACCTCTATCGGAGTGATACTCGGTGTCGTACTTGTCGGTTTCACGGGCTGGCTGATCTTAGACCCGCTTATCGCGTTGGCGGTTGCGATAAACATTCTGCGGACAGGTTACCACGTTGTAAAAGAATCCGCCGAGGGCCTGATGGACGCATCCGCTTCGGACGAAGATATGAGTAAGATCGTTGCCGTCCTCGATGATTACAAAGAGAAGCTCGGCATCGATTATCACGCCCTTAGGACGCGTGTTGCCGGCCCACGCATCTTCGTTTCTGCACACGTCCTAATGCCCGATGAATGGACGATCCAGCACGGCCACGAACTCGCCGAAGAGATCGAGTCTGCACTTCGAGAAGCGGTGCCCGGCGTCGTTGTATCGACACATATGGAACCGCTCAACGATCCGCTCTCGATGGCCGATATGGACCTTGTATGAAGGAACTTTCGCTCTATACGATCGGGCATGGAAGGCACGAATTCGGGTATTTTCTCGAATTGCTGCAGCAGTTCGAGATCAAGTTTGTTTGCGATGTGCGAACGAACCCGCGGTCTCGCTGGCCGCAATTCAACCGTCTCGTTCTCGCCGAATTGCTCGCCGACAACACTATCGGTTACGAACACATTCCCGAAGCCGGCGGACGCCTTCGCCATTCCGCCGAGGAATTCGAGCGAGGCATGGCGCGAATAATCGAGTTGGCTTCGGAACAGCGCTCGGTATTGATGTGTTCGGAATCAAAGCCTCTTTCGCCGCATAAGATCCCTCGTGCGAATTGCCATCGCGTTGGGCTCCTTGCCCCGGCATTAAAGACGAGAGGAGTTTCGCAGATCATCCACATACTCCCGGACGGTGGGACGATCGAGCTGGATGAATCGTCCGTACCCTCGATCTGGTGATCCTCACTTCACAATTGTCGAGATCTCAGCCTCTTCGCCGCTGTCAGGCATGGGCCGATACGGAGTGGATAGAGGGATCCAACACTTCACCGCCCGCTGATATTCACGATAGGGCTCACCGAACCGAGCCAAAAGATCGGTTTCCTCAAGGGGTCTAAGTATGAACTGCCAGATCGCAGATCCGACCAACGCATAAACTGCAACAACGCCCGAGCCAAGAAAGAGTGCGACCGCAAGGCCTTGTCCTATGCCGGAAACCGCCATTGGATTTCGCACCCATGCGTAGGGCCCTTTGACTACAAGCTTTGTAGCGTGATCAAGTGGAAGCGGCGTGCCCTTGCCGATACGCGACATTACGATCGCGGAGTAAATTCCAACTGAGCTAAAGCCTAGGAGCAGTGCGGCAGAAATAGGCTTTTGCAGGGGAAACGTAAATGATGGAAAACCGGCTTTTGCTTCGAGTATCGAGAGCAGATATGGAATCACGACGAGGACGACACTCCAGACGACGACGATCTGCAAGAACGTCTTTAGGACATATCGAGCTTCCGTAGAAGGAGAAGAGGCTCGAAACATTTTCATTCGCATCGACAAGCCCGTAGCAAATACACCGCTCAACAACATCGCGGGAAGCATCAGGAGAACACCCAGCCAACCCTGATCCGTCATCACCGCAAACGAGAGCGTGTAGATCGTTGCGTAGCTGATCGCACCTGTGACGAACCACATCGCCGGCTGCATCGCTTCGTGTTCGCGCCACGCCAAATAGGCCGCAACGAGCGAGCCGATGCCTAAAAAGGCAAGATCCGCAAACCAAAACGCAAGCAGTGATGTTTCAGACCCCGGTTCAAGAACAAAAACACTTCTTAACGACGGATAGCCCACAAGCGCGATCCACCACGCAATTACCGCGAGCCCTTGGAATGCGAAGTAGAAAGAGGCTGTGCGAAAAACCTTCATCAAGTAGATCTGTGGAATAATTGTTTTGTATCCAAAATCGACCCGAGAGCGATTCTAAGGGCGTTCCTATGAAATTGAAAGTGTTGACTCCCGAAAAACTTTTGCGGGCTTGCCGTTCGTTGTCGGCGAGCGATCGCCATTTGGCTTTTGCTTTCGACCGCTACGGCCTGCCGCCAATGTGGGATCGAGGGCCCGGGTTTGCGACGCTCGTGCAGATCATTCTCGAGCAGCAAGTTTCGCTTGCCTCGGCAAAAGCATGCTTTGATAAACTCGAAATGCGCCTTGGCCAAGTTACTCCGTCGGCCTTCCTGACCGTTAACGATATTGACCTAAAGAAGGACGGTTTTTCGCGGCAGAAGACCGCATACTGCCGCGGACTTGCAAGCTCCGTTCTCGAAGGATCGATCGACCTCGACGGGCTCGCACGCCTGCCGGATGACATGGTAAAGGACCGCCTCATCGCCGTTAAGGGTATTGGCCATTGGACGGCGGATATCTATCTGCTTATGGCTCTTTTGAGGCCTGACGTGATGCCCCGCGGCGACATCGCTCTACATTCTGCGTGGCATCGATTAAGCGGCGAACGAAAGCCGTCCTCGGATGAATTCCTCGAGATCGCCGAACAATGGCGGCCCCATCGGTCCACCGCGGCCCGCCTTCTCTGGCATTTCTACCTAAGTGAGAAGCGAACAAAGGGCAAAATAGCGGAAGGTGCACCGCTCTAACGGCGGCAGGTAGTGGCACGCCTTGCCTACCGGCGGCCTACTGCCTATCCTTTAATCACAATGAAGATCCTTGATGTCGGCTGCGGTGCTAACAAGGTTGAGGGTGCGGTCGGCCTAGATATTAGCCCGCGGTCGCACGCCGACGTTCTACACGATCTTGGCGAGGTTCCATACCCTTTTCCTGACAACGAATTCGACCTCGTCGTCTCAAATCACGTCGTTGAACACGTGCCGGATCTAATGGCCTTCATGGCCGAATTGCATCGGGTCGCAAGGCCCGGCGGGCGTATCAAGCTGCTCGCACCGCATTACACAAACCCGGACTGGCCAAGTGATCCGACACATCGCAATCACATAAACTCGTACACGTTCGATACCTTTGTCCAAGACCGGTGCAATTTTGATTTCTATACCGATGTGCGGATGCGCCCAGTTTCGTGTTACGTCACAACGCTGAACCTTTGGCGACTCCTCGGCTTTCAGATCTTCATAAATCTTGATCAAAAGTGGCCCGCAATGCGTTTCACACGGAAATTTTGGGAGCATTATTTGAGTTCGATCGTTCGCGGCAAGGAGATCCGCTTCGAATTCGAGGTTGTAAAAGACAAAAGATAGCGGCATTTGCGGCAAACTCTTGACGAACCTTTTGGCATCTTTTAGCGTTAGGTTTCAGTGTTATCCTAAACAGAGGTTTTACGCTTTATGAAAGTAAAAATTATGTTCGCGGCCTTGCTTTCGGCACTAGCTCTTTCCGGCCTCGCGGCGGCCCAGACGACCGAACCTGCTTCGGCTTCGCAGAGCTTGGTCGATCTATTGCCTGCTTCGAATGCGGTTGTCTCCATCGACGTCCAAAAGGGCTTGAATGATGCCCTGCCGAAACTGCTCGTTGGAAATCCGCAGATAAAAGCAGAGGTCGATCAGGGGCTTGCCGAGATCAGTTCCAAGATCGGGGCAGATGCCCTTAACTTTTCAGATGTCGTCGTGGGTGTCGGCGTCCAAGGAGTTGCTGGACCGGCGGCTCCAAAGGTCCTGCCCGTTTTTATTGCCCGCGGAGACGTTAGCGCGGCTCAGGTCGTTGCAAAGGCGACTGCGGCAAGCAAGACGCCTTGCACGGAACGCGGCGTTTCGGGCAAGACGATCTACGTCTGCCAGATGGAAGTTTCTGTCAAGCAAAAGGCAAAAGGAGCATCCGTCAGCTCTGCGACGAAGATCCTAAAAGAAACTGCCTTTGTCGCTCTCGATGCGAATACCGTTGCTTTCGGTGCCGTCTCACGTGTGTTGGACACGGTCGAGCATCGTTCGGTCGTCAACCCGGCGATCAAGGGCCTTTTGAAAGACTCGCCGACAACCGTTGCAGCCTTTGCCATGGAAAATGTGAACGGCCTCGAAAAGCTCGTTCCCCTCGAAAATGACGATGTCGGCAACGCCCTAAAGAACCTTCGCTATATGGCTGGTTCTGCCGACTCCGTTGCTGATGGATTCGTTTTTAGCGGTCTTTTTAGGAGTGTGGACGCGGCTTCATCGAAAGAGCTCGGCTCCCTGCTTTCGGGGCTTCAGGCGATCGGTAAGGCGTTTTTGGGTAACTCCAACCGCGCCGATCAAAAGCTCTATGGCCGCCTCATCAACAATGTGAAGATCGCCCAGGCGGACAACGACGTCACGCTCTCGATCGCAATTCCGCAGGCTGATGTCAACGCACTTATGGCAGAGGTCAAAATAGCAAAGTAACCCGAAGACTATCGTCTTCGGCGTGGGAACCGGCCTCTTGCGGCGTCGGTTCTTTCTTTTTTCTCGATCGCGTCAATGTCGCGGTTGAAACCGCCATCAGAACCGAAGAGCGGATAGAGCTTTGCGTCGCTTGATAGATACGCGGCGCGGAGCTCAACCGGCCTGGGCCCTGCCTTGATTACGCGCACCGTTGTACCGCGGACATCCTCGATCCAGCGAGCAAATTCTTCTGCTCCGCCAACGGTCGCCGAAAGCAGCAACAGCCGAATACGCTTCGGCGAAAGGATTATCGCCTCTTCCCAGACGTGGCCGCGGTCTTCGTCCGCCAGATAATGGGCCTCATCGAGGATCACAAAGTCTGCCTCTACATCCTCGCCCGTCCGGAGGGCGTCAAAAAGCTGGTTTCGGTAAATTTCCGTCGTTCCGACGATCAGCGGCGCGTCAAAATTCTCCTTCCTGTCGCCAGTCAGAATACCGACGTTCTCAGCTCCGAATTCTTCGCAAAATTCCGTATATTTCGAGTTCGTAAGGGCCTTTAGCGGGGTTGTGTACCACGCTTTTTGGCCCGAAGAGATGAGACGACGAATTTCCTCCCTGGCGATCCAGGTCTTGCCGCTCCCGGTGGGGGCGGTTACGAGCACATCCTGCGTCTCGATCGCCGCAAGAGCCTCCAACTGGAACGCGTCGGGCCTAAAGGGCCTGCTTTCCGGCACTCCGATGCCCGCAAGCAGCTTTTCAACGCCCTCAACGCGTCTTTTTTCGCGTGCCGGATCGACGGAACTTGGCGGTGCAAGCTTTCGTTTATCAAAGCGTTCATAAAAGTGGCCGTGCGGTGCCTTTTTATGCTGTTTGCGGGGCCGATCTTTTCGGTTTCTTGGCATCTAGAACGCGATTGTAGGCTCGCTGTCGTGCAATTGTCGAATCTTTACGCCTAGCTGCCGCGTGTATGTTACGATAATTATTTATGCCGCAACGTGATAGGGCGGCTTAGCGTCTAAGAAAGTTGAGCTTTGCCTTTATTTTTCGAGGACAGCAATTTTTATATGTTCGAGCAGTCTATTTACGAGGTAAATGAACCGGCACCGCCCGCGGAAAATGGTGATTTTCTTTACGGCTACGAGATAAAAGCGTGGGATTGGACACCGCGCTTTTATAAGCTCCTCGGCGTCGTGGCGGTTGTGAATTTATTGCTGCTCGCGGGCATCGCACAGACCTCGCTTTTGACCACAAAAGGCTGTGATAGCCCGTTCGTAGGCCGCGTTTGCAGCGTCCTTGACGCCGTTTATGTCGGAAGTACGCTTTTCGGCACAGACCGCGACCTTGTTGACAAACAGTACGAACACACGGAACTCGGCAACGGCGATCTCGATGTAACGATGATCGATGTCGGCGGGGAGAACGCTCCGCTCGACTATCCGGAAGGATATTTTCAGATCGCGAACCGAGATGAGTATCAAGCTATGCTTGCCGCTCAAAACGACCCGAACGGCCTAAATTCGGGTATGCTTGCCCCCGGGATCCCCTCGAATCCTTTCCCGCGACCTTCGACCGGATCGGACCTGACCAACACTAAGCCTAAATACGCAAAGCCGAATAAGAATTCGGTACTTGGCGAACTTCCGACCTTCGGCGATTCGGACTCCAAGAATGACAAGAATGACCAGGTCGCGGATAAAGGAAAGAATGGTATCCCGGGCATACCGAATTCGAACGGCGTAAAGACCGATCCGACTCCGACTACAGGGCCGACCGAACCGCTCGCACCCGGCGAGATCAACCGACTCCCTTTCAAGGACCTCGCGAAAATGGTCAATGCTTTGCCGGACGACAAACGCGCAGCCGTGCTGAATTCGCAGTTCATCGTCGAGGCATCGGGAAAGCTAGGTAAAGACGGGCATTTGGACAAAAAGTCCTTCCGCATTACACGCGCAGAAAGCACGGATAAAGAAGCGGTAGCGGTACTAAAACGCTCGATCGAGGCGTTCAATGACAGCGGATTCCTGAGCATTCTGTCCGACCTCTCAGGCAAGACCTTGTCGATGTCGATGCAGCAGGATCAGACTAACCTCGGGGCACGCGCCGTGTCGCAGCTCGAAAGCCCCGAAAGTGCGTCAGGCAAGGCGGCTGGATTGCGTGTCCTCGCCGATCTCGCGCGGAAGCAAAAAGAGGCCGATATCAGGCAGATGCAATCGGTCAACGACCCTGCAAATGCAGAAAAATTGCAGAATGCACTCGACGATCTTGAACTTCTGAATGCGACGACCATCTCGTCCGAAGGTGCAAATCTGGTCATTCAGCTGAACGTGCCAAAGGAAATGATCCAAAAGATCGTTGACAGAAAGTTGGCAAAAGAGCGTGCATTACAGCAGCAAAATGATAAAGTAAATCTTTCGACCGAGAAACGGTCGGGGAATGAACGAGCGAGTTAGAAAAGTTGAGCGAACATAGAACGACAAATTCGATACTGACGGCAGCGGTCGTCGCGGTGTACCTCGGGCTAGTGCTCGCGGGTGCAACGCCGCAATTTGTCGCTCGTTCGGAAAAACCCGCGCAATCTGTCCGATTCGTCCAGAAACGTGTCGTTCGCGACGGATCACAAGCTAACGCCGTCTCCGATCTTTTTGCTGCGAAGGCTGACATTCAAACGACCGGCCTTTCCAAGTCTGCTAAAGGCAATGGCGAAGTTCGTGATCTTCGGTCGCCCGTCCAGATCTCGCTTGAACTCGCAACAGCTGACCTGACGTCTGACCGCATCGCTACGGACGTTTTTGCGGATCTCGTTCCATCAACCCCCCGAACCGTTCTAGACAGGATCCAGAACGCCGACCTTTCGGCGATATCAACCGAGATCGCGTCCCGCTCCATTCCGCTTCCCCGCTCTGACACGTCGGCCTAAGACCGTAAGAGCACATTCGTTTTCACAAGATCTAATTTGCTCGACTGTGAATGCGTTCGCATCGTTATGCGCCGTTCGCGAGAGCTTTGACAATATGGGAAGCGGCCATCGCCGCGGAAGACAAGGAAATTATGCCAGTTAATTCATTTGCAGATAAATTAGTAAAAAAAATCTTCGGCACGTCAAGCGACGTCTTCCTGAAGAAGGTTCAGTCCACAATAAAGGAGATCGAGAATTGGGAGCCTACGATGAAGGCGATGTCCGACGACACGCTGAAGGCTCAGACGCCTAAATTCAAGGCGATGATCCAGGATCATCTCGAAGGTATCGAAGACAAAGAGGCTCGCCGCAAAGCCGAGCAGGAGATCCTGAACGAGATCTTGCCTGAGGCATTCGCAACCGTGCGGGAAGCGTCGGTACGCGTTACCGGAATGCGGCATTTCGACGTTCAGATGATCGGCGGCGTCGCCCTTCACCAGGGCCGTATCGCTGAGATGCGTACGGGTGAAGGCAAAACGCTCGTCGCAACTTTGCCATCGTACCTGAATGCTCTCACAGGCCGCGGCGTCCACATCGTAACCGTCAACGATTACCTTGCATCGCGTGACGCGGAGTGGATGGGCCGCATACACAAATTCCTGGGCCTCACGGTCGGCTGCATCCAGAATGACCTCGATGACGTTGAGCGAAAGGAAGCCTACGCGGCCGACATTACGTACGGCACGAACAACGAATTCGGCTTCGATTATCTTCGCGACAATATGAAGTTCGATGTCGAATCGCTTGTCCAACGCGACCACTATTTCGCGATCGTTGACGAGGTCGATTCGATCCTTATCGACGAAGCCCGTACGCCGCTCATCATCTCGGGTGCATCCGACGAAGCGACCGACAAGTACTACACGGCGAATCAGATCATTCCGCATCTCGAACGCGGCGAAAAGGATGAGGAAACAAAGGTTACGACGGGCGATTATCTTCTCGATGAGAAGAATCATTCATCCGTTCTGACCGAACAGGGCGTTTCGAAGGCGGAGAAACTTCTTGGTGTCTCAAATCTTTACGATCCTGCGAATATGGATCTGCTCCATTGCGTCGAGCAGGCACTCAAGGCACACACTCTCTACAAACTCGACCATCACTACGTCGTCCAGGACGGCGAGGTCATAATCGTCGATGACTTCACCGGCCGCCTGATGCACGGACGCCGTTGGTCCGACGGGCTTCATCAGGCTGTCGAAGCAAAAGAGGGTGTAAAGATCGAGCGCGAGAACCAGACTCTTGCAACGATCACCTTGCAGAACTACTTCCGTATGTACGAAAAGCTCGGCGGCATGACAGGTACTGCCGAAACCGAAGCCGAAGAGTTCAACGAGGTTTACGGCCTCGACGTCGTCGCCATTCCGACGAATCGTCCGATGGTCCGCAAAGACGCACCCGACGCGATCTATCGCACACTTCCCGAAAAATGGGATGCCGTTGTCGATGAGATCAAAGAGCTTCATGCAAAAGGCCAGCCGGTTCTTGTCGGTACCGTCTCGGTCGAAAATTCTGAGCTTATATCAAGCAAGCTCAAGGCGGTGGGTGTGCCGCACAATGTTCTTAACGCGAAATATCACGAACGCGAAGCCGAGATCATTGCACAGGCAGGCCGCAAAGGTGCGGTTACGATCGCGACCAACATGGCCGGCCGCGGTACCGACATTTTGCTCGGCGGCAATCCGGAATCGCTTGCACGCGATTATCTGAAACGTCAGGAGATCAATCCCGACGAGGCAACCGAGGAACAGTTCGAAGCAGAACTCGCCAAGGCAAAGCGCGTTGTCGAGGAAGAAGCAAAAGAGGTTCAGGCGGTCGGCGGGCTTCACATTCTCGGCACCGAACGCCACGAATCGCGACGCATCGACAATCAGCTTCGCGGCCGTGCAGGCCGTCAGGGCGATCCCGGAAGCTCACGCTTCGTGCTCTCGCTCGAAGACGATCTGATGCGTATCTTCGCGGGGGACAAGGTTCGTTCGATGATGGAGTGGCTCGGAATGGAGAAAGGCATGGCGATCGAATCGCGTACCGTTTCGAAACAGATCGAGCGTGCGCAAGGAGCGGTCGAAGCCCGTAACTTCGAAACACGCAAGCATGTCCTCAAATACGACGACGTTATGAACCGCCAGCGTGAGACGATCTACAGTCTCCGTCGGCAGTTGATGTTCGAACCGGAGCATCGCGAATATCTTCTCGGCGATTCCGGAGTCGCACGCGATCTGCTCCACGATCTGACCGATCACTTCCTGGCGCTGACGACCGCACCCGACAAATGGGACGTGGATACGTACGCGGCCGAGATCGAAAGTATCTATGCCCTCGATCCGGCGGCGGACGCCGAGGTCGATTTCAAAACAATGAGCCCGGACAGCATCCAGGAGGCGATCTGGAAGACGGCGTCTGCCCGTTACGCTGCGAAAGAGAAGCTCGCGGGCGAAGAAAGTCTTCGGGCCTATGAGCGTTATATTATGCTCAACATCATCGACTCGCAGTGGAAAGATCACCTGCTCTCGATCGACCACGTCAAACAAGGCATCGGCCTCGTCGGTTACGGCCAGAAGGATCCGCTCGTCGAGTACAAAAAGCAGTCGTTCGATATGTTCCAGGATATGCTCGACCGCATCGATACGAACACAACGAAGGCACTCTTCAACCTCGAGATCATCACACGCGATGAGCAGGAGGAACGCGAACGTCTCGAACGCCTTGAAATGCAGCGTTCACGCAAACAGGCCGCGGGAATGGCGTTCACGGGTGCGATGGCTTCGGCCGACGCGGCCGGAGCCGAGGCCGCACGCCACACGCCGTACGTTCGCGACACGCCGAAGATGAAACCGAACGACCCGTGCTATTGCGGCTCCGGCAAGAAGTTCAAGAAATGTCACGGGGCCGGTGTCTAAAAGATGGAGGACACTCTGGTCCTCCTAGCGGCTTGCAGTAAAGAATTTTCGTGCTTCGCAAAAAGTGGGGACAGGAATGTCCCCACTCCGCACCTCGACCTCGAAAAAATGTTCCTCAACATGACAAAAATGTTCTACAACTTCAAAAAAATGTTCGGCTACTTCACAAAAATGTTCTAGAACTTCGAAAAAATGTTCGGCTACCTCAAAAAAATGCTCTAGAACTTCGCAAAAATGTTCCGCTACTGTAAAAGAATGTTCCTCAACTGTAAAAGAATGTTCCTCAACACACCGCGAAAGTTCCTCAACGCACCACGAAAGTTCCTCAACACACCACGAAAGTTCCTCAACGCACCGCGAATGTTCGGCTACAGACCACCACAGTTCTCCTGCATACTTTGAAAGTTCGCCAGCGAACCACGCAAGTTGCTCCGCAAAATGAAAAGACTGCCCGGAACTTCGCGGTCCCGGACAGCCCTTTTGTTGTCTATGGATCGAGCCTAGTTCTGAGCAGGAAGATATCCTGTCGGAACGGGCTGATCGCTGCCAAGTCCGAAATTCGCAACCACGAATCCGGCAGTTGATCGATTGACGTACCAGACGCCGCCGCGGTAAACCGCAACATCGTCCTTGCCGTCGCCGTCATAATCGCCCGGCACGGCCACATCACCCGAAGCTCCGAACGGAATGAAGCTGACGCTGCCGTTCGAGGAATTCAGGATGTACCACGTACCGTTCGACGGACGGAATACCGCAAGATCATCCTTGTCGTCACCGTCGTAGTCGGCCGGAACAAGGCGATCGCCCGTCGCACCGAACGCGTAGGTGTTCACCTGCGAGCCGGTGGCGTCCATGACATACCATGTGTTCTCCGATGGACGATAGACGGCCAGATTGGCCTTGCCGTCGCCATCGCTGTCGAGTGCGACCGGAATGTCCGTGCTCGTTCCGAACGGGATGACCAAAGTGGTCTGCCCTTGCGAGCTCCAGATGTACCAGTTGCCATCCGACGGACGGAAGACGACCGCATCGGCCTTGCCGTCACCATCGAAATCGCCGGCAACAGGAATGTCTCCTGTCAAACCGTGCGAAATGCCGGTAACCGTAAAGCCGTTGCTGTTAAGGATGTAGAAGTCGGTAACGCCCGGTGTGTCGTTCGCACGCCATACCGCAAAGTCTGCCTTGCCGTCACCGTCGTAGTCGCCCGGTACGATAACGTCGCCCGAAGCACCCCAATGCAGTGCGTTAAAGCCTGCCGTCGATTGCTGCGAGTACCAGTTGCCCTCTGACGGACGGAATACGGAGAGATCCGTCTTGCCGTCACCGTCAAAGTCAGCACGCGAAGTAACAGGCGTTGCCGAACCGCCGCAGACATAACCGCTTGTTACCGCCACGTCGTCGATCGCAATGCCTGTCGCAGAGACAGAGCTATCGGACGCCATGATCCAGCGGAACTGAACGGACTGACCGACCGCCGCCGCAGGAACAGTGACAACCGAGTTGATGAACCCATTCGAGTTGCCCGTCCAAGCCTGTCGGCCGCCGATCGGGCTTCCAAAGTTCGTGCTGATCGTGCCGTTATAACCGCCGGACGTAAATGATCCGCCGGCTGTTACGATATCGGTCCACGAGCCTGCACCGATCTTGATCTCGAAAACAGCACCGTCGAACGTATTCTCGGTGTTGTACGAGTTCTTAAACGAGATCACAGAGGCAGGAGATGTGATATTGATCGCCGGAGTCTCAAGGGCCGCGGCGTTCACCGCTCCCGGGTCATTCGCAAACGCTGCGTTCGGAGCCGAGTTATTCGGCGACGTAACGGTCGTCCACGAGATGCCCGTACCTGACGTCTGATTGTTGACCCATCCGGTCGGTAAGGTTGGCGGAGTCGAAGTATCAAAATTCTCGGAGAATGCAGTTTGCAGAACGCCGAGATTGTAATTCTTCGAGGCTGAATAATGCGTACCGCTGCCCGCCGGCACATTACCGTTGTCAAAGATATCGAACGAGAGAGTGATCTGGCTTCCGCACGGAGCATCCGCAGGCACCTGGAACGTAAAGTTCTGGGTCGCCGAGGATCCGCCGGCAATAACGCCGTAATTCACCGGGCCGCTTGGATTAGTTACACCCGCGTTAGCTGCAAGTGTGCCTGTCACGGTGCCCGTAGAGCCGCCGCCGATGTTGTTGACCGTGAGGCTGACCGTAACAGTCTCGCCAGGATCCGGAACGCCGTTCGGGCTTGGGCCGTTATCCGAAACGTAATTGATGGTGCCGGTCAAGTACGGCGAATTCGGATCGATACAGAACAAACGCTGGTTGTCGTTCGTTCCGCCAAAACCGCCCGCCGACGATCGACCACCGATGACGTGGAAAGCACCGTTAACGACGGCACCGGTCATACGCGCGCGTGCCGCCGTCATATCCGGAAGCGTGCTCCACGTGTTGGTCCCCGGATTCCATTGGATAACCGATGCAGACAGATTTGATGTGGACGTTCCGCCCACGTATCCGCCGGCGATAACCCATCCGCCGTTGTAGGTCGTGACAGACGATGCCGCTCCCCAGCGTGAGACAGGAAGGTCGGCGATCGCAGCGTCGTCCCATGTATTCGTGCCGGGATCGTAACGGTACGTTTTTACTGACGGTGTAGAGCCGGTTTCCGCGGCAACACCGCCCGCAACGTAAACGTACGTGCCATCAGTATAAGCACTCATCCAGCCCTGTGCGACCGGATAAGGAGCACCCGCCGACCAGCTATTGCCCGCGATGTCGTAGATCTCAAGAGCTGCCGAAGAGCTCGAGCCTCCACCCGACGAAACATATCCGCCGACCTTGTAGATCTTCCCATTCAAGTAAACAGCAGCCTGATTCCAGGTCGAGACGCTCGAAGAAGCAAGGGTCGTGTAGTCGTTCGTGCTTGGGTTGTAACGATAGAGCGAATTAACGCTATCACCGGTCGACACGACGCCGTTCATAATATATGCCGACGTTCCGTCTGAGACAGCGGTCGGAAATTCAAGAGCGGCCGGCACCGACGCAAGATTGGACCAGGTCGTGCCGTCGTACTTTTGTGCAACGGCGATCATTGCTCCGCCGCCGACGCCCGCAAATGTATAAAGGTTATTGCCGATCGCAGTGGTCGCCTGATCCAGGATCGGTTGAGGTGAAACCGCAGCGGCCGTCCATCCGCACGGGCTGCCGCCGACCTGATCTGGAATGACAGCCTGCTGCGGGAATGATACCGCATTGGGATCCTGCTTGACCGCGACTTTCGTTGCACTCCGGCTAGCATCGGTAAGGCTCGAATCGCTTCGGACCGGACGAAGGTCTTGCCCGAGAACGATCGCGGGCATCACTAATGCCATCAATAAAATAAGGCTGGTCAATGTGCGCGCTGCTTGCCTTGAAAGCGTCCTTAAGCTTTCAGCGAGCGTATAATGTTGCATTTTCTTTTTCCTCCAAATGACATGAAGCCGCCATAACGCCGCAAACAGGGGCGCATTGGACCATTCGGGAAAACGAAGGTCCAATAGCGGCAGGAAATGAAACCCTCCAGATCCAAGCGCTGGACCCGGCCGCGAAAGTAAATTAAGAAACAATTAGGGGCTTTGCGGATTATACCACAATTTTGCACAAAACAAGCCGACCCCCAATTTCCGGAGAGGAAATGGGGGCCAAATAGGCAAACTTAGAGACCAAATATTACTTTTTGAGCTTCATTAGGCTTCCCTGGCCGCTGATCTGCCGGTTTCCGGCAACCTTCTCCATTTGCGTCATCGCCCGTAGGAAATTCTCACCCAATACCTTCCGTATCTGCGCTTCTGTATAACCTCTTCGAAGCATCTCGTAGGTAACGAGCGGCAGATCCTCGACACCGTTCATACCCGCCGGTAAGAATGGTACACCGTCAAAATCTGAACCGATCCCGACGTGGTCGATCCCGGCGACGTCGCGGATGTGATCGATATGGTCCACGATCCGCGTGTATGGTGTGACATAGATGGGATTGTCGGCAAAGAGTTTTCGCTGGGCGGCGGCAAAACCTTCTGGGTCGTCCTTGAACTTTGCTCGCAGGGCATCGATCTGCGGCTTGAGTCGCGCGGCACGCTCGTTCTCCTCTTTGTTTGTGCGGCCGTCAAGAAAGGACGGATAGAAGTTCACCATAATGACGCCGCCGTTCTTCGCAACCCGCCGCAGCACTGCATCGGAAACATTGCGAGTGTGGTCGTTGAGAGCTCTCGCTGACGAATGGGACGCGATTATCGGCGCCGTCGACACGTCAAGAACGTCGTTCATCACCTTCTCAGAAACGTGAGAGATATCGACGAACATCCCAAGTCGATTCATCTCCCTGACAACTTCTTTGCCGAAATCCGACAGGCCGTTATTTTTTGGCACATCACCGTGCGCGTCGGCCCAATCGTGCGAGACATTGTGCGTAAGCGTCATATAACGAACGCCCAGACGATAAAAATCGCGAAGGGCATATAGCGAATTCTCGATCGCATAACCGCCTTCGATGCCCATAAGAGCACAGATCTTTCCCTGCTTTTTCGCACGGCGGATATCCGCGGCCGTCGTACACATTGAAAGATCCTTCGGATGGCGTTCGGCTTCGCGATAGGTCGCATCGATGAGGTCCATTGCACGCCGCATCGCACCACCCGTCTTAAGCGTCGAACCCGAGACATATATCGCGAAGAACTCTGCCGTCACGCCGCCGTCTTTCAGCCGCGAAATATCCGTGTGGAACGGATCGCCGTCCTTGTGAAACTTCCCTCGTGTGCTGGACGCAAGATCGAGGTCCTCATCGACCATCGGCGACGTGATGTCGTTGTGTCCGTCGATCACGATCGCACGTTTCTGGATCCTCAACGCCCGCTGCCAAAGGACCGGATCGGCATCTTTAGGCATCGTCTGAGCAAAACATACGATGCTGACCGTAAGCGTTATTAACAAAGCAGTTATCGTCTTCATATAGTTATGGCGAGCTCCGAGAAATATCCTTCAATTCGAGGATCCATACCCAAAAAACGAGGCAGATGTCGAATTATCACAGATAAAAAAATGGTGGCTGAAAATCTCCCATTTATGCTACTATTAGAAGTCGCCCGCGTCCAAACGCGGGGCCTTAGAGATTCCGCAAACCTTCTTTTTTGCAGTCCTTTCTTTTGATCTTATACCTTTCCGGGAACTGACCGACCGGATCATATCGATCATTTACCACCACCAACATCTGCTTTTCGAACCTCATATTTGATCTCCCGCTTTTGGCATGACAACGTTGAAAGAAGACACACAAATAGCTGGCAGCGATACGAGGTCGGTGGCAAACCTCCCAATTATTGCGGCGGATGACAGCATCTTTCGAAGCTTTATCGAGAATCTCCCGGCAATGTTCTACGCTGTCACTCCGACGCCTCCGCATAAGCCGATCTTCATCAGCCGTTCATTCGAACGTTTCGGTTATCCGCTTGAAGACTGGCTCACAAAACCCGATATCTGCGACATCATTACCCATCCGGATGACCGCGATGAGGTCCTCGGAAAGACGCGCGAAGCGCTAAAACGCGGCGAGAGTACCGACTTTCTCTATCGGATCTATTGCGCCGACGGCAGAATTGCGTGGATCCGCGACCGCGGATGCTTCATCAAAAATAAGGATGGCGTTCCGGTCTGCTGGCAGGGCGTTATCATCGACATGACACCGCAGATCCAAGCGGATCTGGAGATCAAACGCCGCGAACAGCTGTATCGCTCGTTTGCAAAGAACATCCCCGACACCGGTGTTCTGCTATTTGACCACGACCTGCGTTATCTGTTGGCGGACGGCGTTCAGCTCACAGCTCGAAATTGGACATCCGAAACCTTCGAGGGCAAGACCGTATTTGAGGTCTTCCCCGGTGCCGAGGGCGAACTTTGGGCTGAACACTATCGAAAGGCCCTTGCCGGCGAGACCCAAACCAGGCTTGATACGAACGCCGACGGCTTTTTTTCAACGACAATTCTCCCCATCCGCGACGAAACCGGCACGATCTTCGCGGGAATGGTGATATGGCAGGATATTGCGGGCCGCATCGAGTCCGAAGAAAAACTGCGTGAAAGCGAAGCCCGTTATCGTGAACTTTTCGAAAATGCGAGCGACATCATTTACGTTCATGATCTCGAGGGGAACTATCGTTCGATCAATAAGGCCGGCGAATCCGTCTTTGGATACTCGAGAGAAGAGGCTCTAAAGCTGAATCTTTCCAACGTGATCGCTCCCGACCATTTGGAGCAGGCAAGGGACGCATTTCAAAAGAAGCTCGCCGGTGACGAAACGAAGACCATATACGAGGTCGATTGCATCCGAAAGGATGGCGGACGCGTTACGCTCGAGGTGAACAGCAGCCTTGCATTCAAGGATGGAAAGCCTTTCGCTGTACAAGGGATCGCCCGGGACATAACGGACCGCCGCGTCTCCGAAGAAGCCCTCCGCAAGAGCGAAGCGAACCTTGCCGCCGCACAGCGTATCACGCATCTCGGCAGTTGGGAGCTCGAACTCAAGGACGGCATAAATTCGACCAAGAATGTTATCAACTGGTCGGATGAGGTCTATCGGATCTTCGGTTACGAGCCGCGCTCGATCGAACCTACGATCGAATTCATTTACAATGCGATCCGCCCTTCGGATCGGACGATATTCTCAGAAGGATTTGTCTCAGCGATAAAGGAAGGAAAGTTCTTCGATGTCGAAGCCCGTATTGTCCTGCCTGACGGACGAGACCGCCTCCTTAAGACGCAGGCTGAAACCGTAATCGGACCGAACGGCCGTACCGAGCGAATGTTCGGGACGATCCAGGACATAACCGACAGCCGTCGAGCCGAAGAAGCACTGCGGGATAGCGAAGCGCGCTACCGCGACCTCATCGAGAATGCGAACGATCTCATCTATACGCACGATATGGATGGATACTTCACGTCGCTCAATCGTGCCGGCGAACTCGTCTCCGGCTATTCGCGCGAAGAACTCCTGAAAATGCATTACACGGATATCGTCGCACCGGAGTTTCTCGAAGCCGCCAGCAATATGGCTCCGCGAATGTCTGAGAACGATAAGCCGACGATGTACGAGATCGAGATCATCGCAAAGAACGGCAGCCGCGTAACGCTTGAGGTCAGCACGCGAATGATGTACGCAGACGGCGTACCGATCGGCGTTCAGGGCCTCGGCAGAGACATTACTGAGAAAAGGATCGCCGAGCAGAAGATCCACGAGACCGTCTCGCTCTTCTCATCAACTTTTGAGTCAACGGCAGACGGCATCATCGTGATGAGCCTCGATCGCGAGATCATCACCTACAACAAAAAATTCGGCGATATGTGGCAGCTGCCGGCGAGCATCAAGACAACGAAGGATGCGGATGAGATGATCGCCCATCTATGTTCGCAGCTCGAGGAACCCGACCTCTTCCTCTCAGATCTCGACACGTTGTACGGCGACCCGATGCTGGCGACGGATTCCCTCGTAAGGCTTAAGGACGGCCGAATTTACGAACGATACTCTCAACCGCAATTGACGGACGGCGTGCCGGTCGGCCGCGTCTGTTGTTTTCGCGATATCACGGAGCGCACTCTCGCCGAAGAGCGGCTTCGTCACTACGCCCTTCACGACCCGCTCACAGAGCTTCCGAACAGGGCCGCGTTCATGAACCACCTTCGCGATGCGGTCGCAAGAAGCGAGCGCAGCGAATACGCACAGTTCGCCGTTCTCTTCCTCGACCTGGATCGGTTCAAAGTGATCAACGACAGTCTCGGCCATACGATCGGCGACAAGCTTCTCGTCGCGATCGCCGAGAAATTGAGCGCGTGCGTGCGTCCCGGAGACGTTGTCGCGCGGCTCGGCGGTGATGAGTTCACGATCCTGCTCCAACGCAGCAGCGACCCGCACGAGGTCTCAAAGATCGCCGAACGGCTTCAAACAAGGATCTCCGAGCCATTCAAGCTCGACAATTACGAGGTCTTTACGACGGCAAGCATCGGCATCGTTCTTTCCGGCCAGATACACCGTACGCCCGAAGATTTTCTCCGCGACGCGGACGCCGCGATGTATCGCGCAAAAGAAGGCGGAAAGGCTCGATTCGAGATATTCGACCAGGAATTGCACGTCCGCAATATGAATCTGATGCGGATCGAGACCGACCTACGCCACGCGGTTGAGAAAGAGCAGTTCGAGGTTCACTATCAGCCGATCGTCGATCTCGAAACCGGACTTGTCAGCGAATTCGAAGGCCTTATTCGCTGGCGTCATCCGGAACACGGGCTTGTCGGGCCCGAAGAATTCGTCCACGTTGCCGAGGAAACAGGACTCATCATTCCCATTGGAAAATGGATCCTCACCGAAGCGTGTCGTCAGGTCGCCCTTTGGCAGCGTGACGCACACCGGCAGCTAAGCATTAGCGTAAATCTTTCCGCGAAACAGCTGATGCACCCGACGCTGACAGCCCAGGTCCGTGATGCGATCTCTCTCTCCGGCCTGCACCCGTCACAGGTAAAACTTGAGGTAACTGAGAGCACCGTTATGGAGCACAGCGACAAAGCATTGAAGGTGCTCAAGGAGCTTAGCCGAATGGGCGTCGGGCTTTCGACCGACGATTTCGGCACCGGTTACTCTAGCCTCAGCTATCTCCAGAAATTCCCTTTCCAGCGACTGAAGATCGACCGCTCGTTCGTAAAAGCAATGGATGAGGACGAAAAGAGCTCGTTGATCGTGAAAACGGTGCTGATGCTCGGTGAAAATCTCGACCTGGAGGTCGTCGCGGAAGGAATAGAGACTCGCAGCCAGCGTGAAAAACTGCGTGAACTAAAATGCGGGCTTGGCCAGGGATATCTCTTCTCCCGGCCGGTTCCTGCAGCCCAAGCTAAAGATCTGCTAAAGAGAGGATTCGCCTACATTATGCGGGACACTCATCCAACCGCAGAGCTTGCAGAAGTGATCGAGGTCCGCGACCTTCAGTGATGCCCCAATTTCGTTAACGCGTCCAGCACTTTGCCCGCCAAAGCCGGTATGAAACCTGTGTCGTTCGCGTGATCGACCGTGAAGGTCACGAGAACGAACTTCGATCCGTCAGGCATCTCGAGGTATGCCGCATCGTGCCGCGTTTTGCTCGTCCAGCCGGCCTTCGACCAGATCTTCGCACCGGTCAACTTTCTATCGATCAGCATTCGTCCCGTGAAGGCGTGTGCCTGGTCATCGTCCGCACCTTTTGCAAACGGATCGCGGTGAAGCAGCGTCATCATTTCCGCCGTTCGCTCCTTGTCCGCAATTCGCCCCGAAACGATCTCGGCAAGCAGGCGTGCGACCGCATTGGTCGTCAACATATTGCGGTTCTCGCCTTTATAATTCCGCGATTGCTGCTCGATGCCGTACGCGTCTTCGCAAAACGTCTTTTGATTCACGTTAATATTCTCGTAGCCCATCGATGCGAAGTAGCGATTCACGCGATTGCGTTTGAACTGCCACGCCTCAAACTCCTTCTGCGGAAGCTCCGCACCGCTCGACGTGTCGGTCAGAACATCAAGAATATACTGCGTTGCCTCGTTCGATGAATCGACGATCATATCGCGAAGCCCTCGTTCGAGCTCAGGTGTAACCGTAACCTTTCCGTCCTCGATCTGACGTTCGAGTGCCGCCATATAGAACAGCTTCACAACACTCGCGGGATATATGCGTTCAGTCCCGCGGACAGCTCCTCGCTTCCATTCGCCGCCTTTTTCATCGAGCACTATCAGCGTTGCTGAGACATCATTCGACGTAAAGTTCTTCGATTTGAATTCGTCGATCGTCGCTTCGACCGCTTTTGCAAGCAACGCATTCATCTCGGTGGAAGCAACGATCGGCGGAGGCTCATATCCCTTAGGCTTAATGATCTCGTGGCTGCCCTTGGACCTTTGTGCAAAAGTACTGCCAGCAAGCAGAATAAAAATGAACAGCGCGACAAGTTTCGACGATCGTTCCATAGCGTTTTCCCAATTTCGAAAATAGAAACAAACAGAGTATAAACAAAGGACGCTCTAGAGCGCTAAACACATCTCAGAAAAAAATGCAGGAAACACTCGTAAGAGGACTTACACGTCGGGATTTTGCAGCGGTCGTGATAAACACGATCATCGGCGCGGGTATTTTCGGCCTTCCGGCGGCCGTCTTTGCAAAGATCGGAACATACAGCCTTCTCGCATTCGTCGCCTGCGCGGTCGTGGTCGGACTATTCGTACTCTGCTACGCCGAGGTCGGAAGCCGATTCAGCAAAAGCGGCGGACCATACCTTTACGCGCGAGAGGCATTCGGCCCGTTCGCAGGATTTGAGGTTGGATGGCTCTACTGGATCGTCCGTGTAACGACGATCGCCGCGAATACGAACCTCTTCGTCACGTACTTGGGCACTTTCTTTCCGGCATCTGAAACGATCCGAATTCTGACGATAGTCGCGATCATCGCGTTCATTACGGTCATAAACCTGGCGGGCATAAAGGAATCCGCGGCGGTTACGAACGTGATGACTGTCGGCAAACTCGTGCCGCTCTTTGCCGTCATGCTGATCGGCGTCTTCTTTATCGATCCCGGAAAATTCACCTTTGAGACGCTGCCGGGCTATTCGGCTTTCTCCGGATCGGTGCTGCTTCTGATCTACGCATTCGTCGGATTTGAATCCGCCGTTGTTGTCGCGGGCGAGACAGAAGATCCACAGCGTTCCGTTCCGTGGGGACTCTTTGCCGCACTGGTCGTCGTCGCCGTCGTCTATATCGGTATTCAGATCGTCGCGATCGGCACGGTCACAGATCTCGCAAATTCGCAGCGGCCCATCGCCGACGCGGCCGCGGCATTTGCCGGTCCTATCGGCGCGGTTCTCGTAACGATCGGAGCCCTTGTCTCGATACTTGGAAATCTGAATGTCGGGCACCTTTCGGCAACACGCCTTATCTACGCGATGTCGGAGCAGGGTGACCTTCCGCGGTTTCTCGGCCGTGTATCAGCGCGAGCACGCACGCCATTTACCGCCATCTTGCTGACCTCCGCCGTCGTCCTGATCATCACCCTCAATACGACGTTCATCTCGGCACTCGCGATCTCTGTCGTTACGCGCCTGCTCGTCTATGGAACGACCTGCATCGCGCTTCCCGTTTTTCGCAAACGGAAGGACGCGCCCGCCGAAGGGTTTCGCACGCCGGCCGCGAGCCTCGTGGTAAGCTTATCGTTGATCGTGATAGTTTGGCTTTTGACGCAAGCCGACTTCGCAAAACAAGGCATCCCGATCTTGTCGGCAGCGTTCGTAGGTGCGGTGATCTTCGCGATCTTCAAATTCACGCAAGGCAGGCGTCGAGGTAATAATGAAACGTAGCATTGTCTTTACAATTTTCATCATCCTCTGTGCGATCCCAGCTCTCGGGCAGAGGCTCGAGAATGCAAGCCGGAGCACGCTCGGCTATGTATCGTCATCGGGTGTGATCGAGAATGCGTCGCGCAGCACTGTCGGATATTTTCGCACCGATGGCCGGCTTGAGAACGCCTCACGCAGCACGATCGGGTTTCTTCAGAGTAATGGAACCGTCGAAGACGCAAGCCGCAGGACGCTCGGCTATATTACGTCGAACGGCCGCGTCGAAAACGCTTCGCGTTCGACCCTTGGCTACATTCGAAAGGACGGCCGAGTTGAGAATAGCAGTAGCCGAACCATCGGTTACGCGTCGGGCATCGAACCGCGGCTGGCGGCAGCGATCTTCTTCTTTTTTGATCTGATCCCGCGAGATTAGAACACGCCGCCGCCGAGAAAATTCTTTTGAATATAGCTGATCGTGTCGTTCAGCGTCTCTTGGACATCGCGTGCATCAAAGCCCAACTCTTCCTTCGCCTTCGATGAATCGAAGTACCAAAAGTGCTCTGCCTGATCGACTTCGTTCGGGGCCACCGGCGATGCCTTTCCCCAATTCGAATAAAGCGAATCGATCATCGACGCACCGGCAAACGCCCATTTCTTCGGCACACGCAGGCTCGGAGCCTTCACGCCGGACAGTCTTTCGAGCCGTCCGAAAAATTCCGAGAACAGCATATTCTCAGAGCCGAGAAGATACTTCTCCTGATGCCGTCCTTTTTCGAGAGCGGAAATGAATGCCGCCGCCGCGTCGCGTACATCGACGAAATTCAATCCGCCGCTTGGACAATAAGGCACCTTTTTCCCGAGGAAATCCAACACCGGTTTTGTCGAAGAAAGGCGTTCGTCGCCCGGCCCAAGCAGGAGCGATGGGTTTAAGATGACGAGCCGCTTACCTTCGCCGTCAAAGTTCAACAACGCGGTGCGTTCCTGGTAGTACTTCGACCCATAATACGCCCAACGCGAAAGGACCTCGACCGGTGAAGGAAACGTCTCGTCGACGACCTCGTCGTCTTCTCGAACAGCGATCGTACCGCTCGAGGATGCGAGCAAAACCGTGCCGACGCCTGCTTCGACGGCGGCTTCGCATAGAATGCGCGTGCCTTCGAGATGAATACGGTTCATCGCGGCCGCGTCGGAATTATCGCGTGAGACCTTGCCCGCAAGATGGAAGATCGCCTCTACGTCCTTGACCGCACGCGCAGTGTCCTCGGCAGAGGTTACCGAACCTTCGCACGCCTCGACACCCGAATCGAGCATCCATTCCGGCACGCTTGAGGCCATCACGCGCAGGTTCTTCTCACCGGCCGCAAGAAACTGATTTACGATCTGCGAGCCGAGGAATCCCGTCCCGCCCGTGATCAAGATCTTCTTCGATACTTTTGCTTTACTTTTAGCTTTAGCTTTTGCCATTCTTCTATTGTCTTACGCCGACGTCCTTTGCGGCCAACGGCTACTCATCGATCACCGGCTCTGCCTTTCGTGCCTTTCGCCGTTCGGCACGCCATTCTTTCCGTACCGCCGCAACATCGAATTTACGACGGGTTCCGTCGCGAAGATTCTCGACCTCATGCTGCACGCGCGCGGCGATCAAACGGTACGCTTCGGTATTCGGCACACCGGCAGTCATCTCGCGCAACTCATCGTACGACAGAAACGTGCCGACCTTTGCCCCGATCTTCGCTCCGAAACTCGCACGTTTCGGGATCGTCATTCCCTTCGGAAAGGCCTCGAACGTTCCCCAAATATAGATCGGCAGGATGCCGACCTTCTGATTCAGCGCGAGGTACCCGATCACGGGCTTGAACTCGGCGATGTCGCCCGTGACCGATCTCGTCCCTTCCGGAAAGATCAACGCGTTGTAGCCGTCGTTCAAAATTCGTGTAACGTGCCTGAGCGATTGGCGAAGGCTGCCCGTGCGTTCGATCGGGACGAGCGTCGTAAAATTATTCATATACGCCCGCTTGTATTTCGTATCGAACCAATAGTCGGCGGCCGCAACAGCGACCGTCTGCTCGGCTACTTCGCTGCCCAAAGCACGCTTTACCAAACCCGTGTCGATGTGCGATTCGTGATTTGGCGTGACGATAAAATTCACGTGCTGCGGAACGTTGCTCTGCCCCTCGATCGTTGTATCGAGCACGGTCGAATACAGCGTATCCTGTGCAAGATCGACGACGGCATTCCCGACGCGCCGAACGATCGACGGTATGTAGATGTCGTCATCTTCCGGCTTTGATTCCTCGGGTTTCAATTCTCCGATCAGACGTTTTGATTTATCAACGCGATTGACGACGGTCAGAAGTTCGCGTACGGTCTGCACTTCGTTCAGCGTATCCGGCGTCAGCACTCTTCCGCCCGCATCCTCGACCGCAGCCTGCAGCTCAACGAACATCAGCGAATCGAACCCGAGGTCTGCAAGCTTGTCGTCGATCGACACATCGCTGAGCGGACGATTCGAGACCGTAGCGACGATCTTGCGCATCCACGCCGTGTTGTCATCGCCTTTTGATTCAACGATCGATCTCGTTTTCGAACGCGCACGATCCTCGAGCTTCTCAAGCATCGCGACCACCTCCGGCCGCTTAACTTTCCGCGTCGCCGTGCGCGGAAGCTCGAACGGTGTTACGTGCATCACTTTCACGCGTTTAAAGAACGGCAAGCCCGCGGCAACTTCGCGGAAATGGTTCTCGATCAGCTTGTTCACCTCTGTGCGGGACAACGCGATGTCATATTCATAATCCGGCACAACGAGGGCCGCGATCTTCTCACCGCCATCCGCATCCGGAAGCCCGACAACGCTCAGCTCTTTTATGCTCGCGAATTTCGAATATAGGTCCTCGATCTCATCCGGATAGATATTCTTTCCGTTCGAATCGATGATCACATCCTTCGATCTTCCGACAATAAAAAGATTGCCGTCCTCGTCGATGCGTCCTAGGTCGCCGGTTCGCAGCCAGCGGTCCTGCAGCACGGCCTCGGTCGCCGTTTCGTTGTTAAAATATCCGGCCATCACGTTCTGGCCGCGGGCGATGACCTCGCCGACTCCACTCGCGTCGGGATCGTCGATTCGCACCTCAACGCCCGGCAAAGGCGTTCCGACGCTTCCTTTCAAAAGCTTGTTGCCCGGCCTTGTTACGGTCAGCACAGGCGACGATTCGGTAAGCCCGTAGCCCTCGAGCACGGTGAATCCAAGGCCGTGAAGATCCTTCTGAACCTTCTCGCTGAGGGCCGATCCGCCCGAGATCAAATAGCGGATCTTCCCGCCCATTCCCTGATGGATCGGGAAGAAAACTATCGGCCCGAGATTGAACGGTGTGTTGTCGCGGATCCATGCGTTGAAATCGATGACGTTGTCTGCAAGGTCGGCGATCCAATCACCGCGTTCGCGAAGCCGCGTCTTTATCCTGCGATGCAGCATCTCCCAAAGCGCGGGCACGCCGACCATTCCGGTCACGTGCCCATGCTCGATCGTGCGTGTGAGCTCCTCGGCGGTAAGTTCGTTGAGGTATGTGATCTGCGTTCCGTTGGAGAATGGTGTCAGGAATCCGGCAGAGAATTCGAACGTGTGGTGCATCGGCAGCACGGAGAGTACGCCGTCCGTCAGATCCATTTCGAGCACGCTGGAGAGCATAGACACCATGTTCACAAAATTCTTGTGCGTTAGCATCACGGCCTTCGGCGTACCGGTCGTCCCCGACGTAAAGATCAGCGACGCGATAGTATTTGAAGGGATCTTCGCAGGAAGAAGAGCGTTCCGCTTTGCCTCTTCGATCTCCGTCTCAATCTCAAAGACCTCATCGAACGACCACACGACCGGACCGCGGACATTCTTGTCCGTATCGCCGCCTGCGGCGGCAAACGCCTCAGCCAGCCGTTCGCGCAAGTCAGCATTCTCCTCAAGCAGTTTCGGTGAGATCACGATCGCCGCAGCCTCGCCTGCCTTCGCGAAATTGATCACTTCATCGACCGAGCTCGCCGGATCGATCGGGATCGCGGTCGCACCGGCCTTCAAGATACCGAAATACACCATGCCCCATTCGGGCATATTGTTCGAGAACAGGATCACGCGTTCGCCCGGACGAATTCCCTTCGCCGCGAAGAATGCTGCAGCTCGAAGCGTCAGTTCGTTAACGTCCTCAAAAGTATATTGTTCCTTGCGGCCGTCGCGTTCGATGCGCATCGCAACACGCGTCGAAAATCGCTTCACCGAAGTATCAAAAAGATCAAGCAGATCGCGATACGTGAAGGCACGCTTTTCGACCGCCTTGAGCTCCTCCTCGAGCGTCGGCAGCACCCATTTTCGCATTCCGGGAAAATGGATATTCAGCCAATAGTCGTACCAGTCAAGTCTCTCCGGATACCACGGAAGTAATGCTTTCTCCTTTTCTTTTATCGACGACATCAGCTCGCGGACGTTGTCCGACCGATAGAGATACTCGTTGTCGATCATGAACGGCTTGAACATCGCGAACGCGTCCATCGTCGCCTGTGTCGTTTCTTTGAAATTCTCTGTCGTCTTCTTAAGGTCGGCGATGATATTGCCGATGCGTCCGCCGCCCCAGCGAGGTGTTGCGCGATCCATCAGATCGTCGGCGCGTTTCGCAAGTTTGTTAAGCATCGGAGCCGAAGTAAGCTCGTAGGCACGCTGTTTCACGGGCGTTGCCTCGACCGCACCGGCAAGACGATTTACGAGCTTGTTGCCCGTCTCTTTTTCCTTGAAATGCTGCCGCTTGTAGAGGCCGACAAGGCCGACGATCCGCTTCATATTGTTAGGATTCGAATCGCCCGACGAGGCCTGAAAAACGAGCGGCGGGTTATCGTCAACAAGCGCCCGGATGGCGGCCCCGATGATGACTCCCGCAACCATATCGACCGGAATGATGTCGAGAATAAGCTTCTCGTTCACGGGAATTACGGGCTGCCCGCGAAGCGCGATGAGAATGAGCGGTGCGGTCGTCGTAAAGCCTTCATTCCAGCCGGGAAAAGGATACGCGACCGAGCTCTCAACGATACTCGGACGCACAAGGCATTTAACGATGTCGTCCTGCTGCGCGATGATCTGCTCGGCGAGCGACTTCGAATATGTGTAGATATTTGTCCAGCCCCAATACTCCGCGCGGTCCGCGCCAAGCTCGGTCGTCCGCTCACGGATCCACATCTTGCGTTCGCGAAAGATCGCCGACTTTAATTCGGACTCATCATCCGGATCGCGGCCTTCTTCGATAAAGCGCTTTCGGGCAAGTTCGCGAAACTTCGCGGCCTGTACGGCATCGTCGGCTTCCTGGCGCGCCTGCTCGCTCAAACGTGCGCAGTCCTCGACCTCGCGATTCACATCGAACGTCGTCCCGACAAGCTCATTCTTCCGCGGGAAATAACCGACAACAGGTTCATTTTCCCAGATCGCACCCGAACGCTTTCCCGCAACAAAACAAGTCGATACGTGCACAAGACGCGGCTTCTTCATCATCCGAGCAAGCTTGATGATGTTGTTCGAACCGACAACATTTGTCCTCAGAGCAGATTCGAGCGGCGGATTGAAGGTAACATTTCCCGCACCATTTATGATGATGTCGGTGTCCTGCATTATCTTCTTCGCTTCTTTTTCATCGAGCCCGAGAAACTCATTCCCGACGTCACCGTTCACCGGCACGACCTTCTCGCGAATGAAGTCCTCGAACCCGTCGCCGTATTTCTCTCGCAACGGATCGAACGTGTGCGACGTAACAATGCTCGTCCAAAAACGCGTCTTCGATTCGTTCTCGTCTCTTGCCCTCACCGTCGCATACACCTTTCCAACGTCCGGAAAGTTGTGTAGCAGCATCGACAACGTGACCTTCCCCACAAAACCGGTCCCGCCGATAAAGAAGATCTTCTTGCCCTTAAGTGTTTCTGTTGGTGATAATTTCATTCCGCTTGATCAATTCTTACTTCTTAGGATTTTCCGTTTGAGTTTCACCTTCACTGGCGGACGTTATCTCAATCACGCTCAGTGTTCGATCCCCTAGAACAACACGCCCCCTTTCGCGAATACGGTTGATGGCTTCCGCCTTCGCCGGCGCTCCTAGCTCCGGTCGAAACGATACCTCCAACGTCGTTCGAGAACCCTGTGTCTTGTTGTCAGCCCCGGGCCTTCCCCAATCGATATGAACGAGGTCGGGAAACAATTTTTTTGTGTCCGAAAGAAACCGCATCCGTGGATCGGAGATCTCGCCCATCGAATCGAGGTTTCCTTTCAGCGCGGCAATGGTTGCCTCTTGATCGTCAACGCGCGCTTGCAAAAGCTTCAAGCTCTCTGCAAGGTTTGCCTTGATGTCCCTATTCAATTGCTTGAATTCATCCGGTGAGACGTCCAGTTGGATCGGGCGAAAGGTCAAGTTGCCCGGTGGGTACGTACTGAGTATCTGCTGTAGACGTTGCTGTTCCCCCTCGTCAACCTTGCGTCCAACTATGTAAACCTTCAGCAGCTTCTCTGAGCCGTTTTCGTCCAAGGCCCATTCAAGGACCTGCCGTTCATCCGTTCGGCACTCGGTGTTAATAAAGCGTTCTACTGATTTTCGGATCCTTACGTCCTGGATCACCTTTGCAAAAATGAAGGAGCAGGGGACCAGGGTCAAAACTACAAAACCAACGACGAAACGCTTTACTTGAGCCGCTGTCTGACCACTCGGGGTCTCGACGCGAGGAAACTGAAGAAAGAGCGCGACCAGATATGTTGCAAGCGCAATAAAGACCGCGTTGATGAAGAGCAGGTAGAACGCGCCAAGGAAAACCGACGAATTCAGATTCGCGATACCAAAACCTGCGGTACAAAGCGGGGGCATCAACGCCGTCGCGATCGCTACACCCGGAATAGCGGTCGTCTTGCTTTGCCTTGAACCTGCGATGATGCCGGCAACACCTCCAAAAAATGCGACCCCAACATCGAGAAGGGTCGGCATCGTCCTGGCGCTCAGCTCGGGCGTGAGCTGACTGAAGGGCGAAACCCAGAAGTAAAGTGCACTGGTCAAAAGCCCAAGAGTTACGGAGAACAAAAGATTTTTAAGAGAGTTTCGTAGCAGAGCGCGGTCAAAGATCGCTACTGAGAGCCCAACACCGAGGATGGGTGACATCAGCGGCGATATCAGCATCGCCCCAATAATGACCGCAGCCGAATTCACATCGAGTCCGATCGAAGCCAGGATCGCGGAACAAATAAGCATCCAGACGTTTGCGCCGCGAAGCCGTACGCCACCTTTGATATCGGCGATCGTCGCGTTTACGTCGGTCCCCTTCCAAAGCCCAAACAAACGGATCAGTGACCTTTTTGTTGTAGAAACTAAACTCATCGATAGATCCGTAACACAGACACTCTCGTGCGCAGCGCCGCTTACGGCGTGACCCGCATTAAACTTGACAACCCTCAACCATCATTCCTGCTTCGCTCTCATGCGGACAAAAGCGCCCGCACTCCGACCCTTTCAACAAAAGCGGGCCAATTGCAGCATCTCCTTGAATCGCGGGTCGGAGCGTAGATGGTCGAATTTCAGATCGACCTTCAAGAAGGGGATCCAGATCGCCCCTTCTTCGCAAGCCTTCACGATACATTCGAAAGCCTGATCGCGAGCATCAAGGCCGGAATAGATCTGCGCGAAATTCAGCGCCGGAATGTATTGGCCGCTCGACCGCTCCGCAAATTCATCCAATATCTTCTGAGCCTTATCGCGGTTACCCGACCTTGCGTAGACATATCCCATGGTTCCCAACGCCTGAGGGTCCATTGCTTCCGGCGGCGTGCTCTCGATCGTCGCGATCGCCGAAGCCATATCGCCCTTCGCGGCGTATGCCTCGGCAAGAAAGGTGTTTGAAACCGGGTAGCCCGGAACCAACTCGAGCACGTCCTTGAACTGTTCGATGGCGACATCGGTCTGTCCCGACCAAAGCAAAACTACGCCGATCGCGTTGTTATTCGGCGGAGACAATGGATCAAGTTCGTGTGCCCGCCGCAGCTCCCTCAAACTCTCATCGAATCGCGCCATCAAGCCCAAATACCAGCCGTACCACATATGGACGATAGCGCTGCCCGGATTGAGAGCGATGGCTTTCTTGAATGCAGCCTCTGCGGCCGGATAGTCCCAATCGAAATACAGCTTTATCAGCGCGTCGGAATTATGAGCCTCGGCAAGATCGGGGTCGAGCCGCAAGGCTCTCGTTGCAGCATCCTTTGCCAACGCGGTCGCATCGATCGGCGAGAATGAAAAGAACGAGAGTTCCGTATATGAATCTGCCACACCGGCGTACGCGAAAGCATATTCAGGATCGATCGCTATCGCCTTTCCAAAGTTTTCGATCGCCTTATGAAAATCGGCGGGTGTCCACTTTGCAAAGTGAGAAAGGCCACGCAGATAGAATTCGTGTGCCTCGGGGCTTTGAGTATGACGTTTCAGCAATGCGGCCTTTTCCTCGCCGAGGAGCTTTATCTTCAAGGCGTCGACCACTGCCACCGCGATCTCGTCCTGCACGTCGAATATGTCCTTTAACTCGCGGTCATATCGCTCAGACCACATGTGATATCCGTCGGCCGCATTTATAAGCTGCGTCGTGATCCGCACGCGGTCGGCGGACTTACGCACGCTGCCCTCAAGGATCGTTTTCACGCCGAGCTTTTCGGCAATTTCGCTGATATCCGTGTTCTTTCCCTTGAACGCAAAGGCCGACGTCCGCGCCGCGACCTTCAGGCCATTGATCTTTGTAAGCGCGTTCAACATCTCTTCCGCGAGGCCATCGCAGAAATATTCGTTCTCCCCATCCGCACTCATATTTACGAACGGCAGTACGGCGATGGACGGAGCGTTTTGCACATCGGATGAAAGCGGCTCCTTCACGGCGGATGAATCCAATATCTGCGTCCGAGGCTCGCTCAAGCCGACGCCGTCGTGCAATATTGCCGTCGCCGGCTCGTCGGCTAACGAATTTGGCGACGCAGGCCCGAACAAAAGCTCCGACCCATCATCGAGACAAAAGCTCAACGAATCGTCGTTATAATCTCTCCTGCACTGCGGACAGCGTTTCATGGCCTCTTCGCGGACCTATTTTGTGGGCCGCTCAATTCCTGAGCAGTTTTGTGATCTACTTCCACAAGTATCAATTCTCATTCAGCAGGCTTTGAGACGAATATCATTTCGCCGCCGAGGCCGTGATCGGTCTCCGTTGTAAAGAGCTCCATCCCGCCACCGCTTCGGATCGCATCGCGGACACGCACCGCGTCGTATTCATACGTCGGGATGAAACTTCCCTTTCTTCCGGTAAAGGACGTGACGACCTTGTGCACGGCCGGAGCATTGCGGTAAACACGGGCCCGAAGCTTTCGCCAGGCCGGCGCGAGGTCCTTGTAAGTCACATGGATCATCCCGTATCCGCCGGATTCGAGCATTTCAAGCATTCGCGCGATCACCCTATAGCCGATCGCAGGGTCGATATGCTGCAGCACAATGAAAGTGTGTACGAAGTCATACCGCTCCGTGTCCTCCATGAACGCCTTGTCCGTAAGAAGACGAAAACTTGTCGCATCGCGAGCCTCAAGGTTGCGTCGCGTCTCGGCCAGCATATTCTCCGAGATATCGACGCCCGTCACCGAAGCGCACCTCTCAGACAACGGCACAAGCAGACGCCCCACGCCGCAGCCATAATCCAACGCCCGCTGCGGCTTCAACTCAGCACCTAGTTTCTCCTCGATCGCCCGCCAAACACCCGCGATGTGTTCATAGCCGGACTTAAAGAATGCATCCTTCGCCTTCGCGTCGAGATTCGAATCGCGAAATTCATCGAGCGTCACGACCGCCCAATACGCGTCGTTCGCACCGTATTCTTCCCAAACTTTCTTTTCACGATCCATAGATCTAACACTCATCCCGCAACATCTGATCCGCTACGCTGCGCAAATCAAGCCAAATCACAAATTCTCGCCAAGCAGAATATACGTATCAAGATTCAGCATCCCATTTGATCCCGGTTGACATAATGTCACGATGTACCAGGATCTGCCCCTTCATCGAGCCGATCCATTCGGAATTGTTGGGCTTGATCGGTATGACTCGCTCGAACGGCTTTCCTCGCTTTTCGACTATGATTCCTTCGGCGTCCAAGTGGTCGAAGATATCGTGGCACTTAGCCTTAAACTCCGTAATGCCAATTGTTGGTATCTCTGTCTTCATATCACGATAAACGGAGCCCGTAACCTGGCGGATCACCTAATCGGTCACATTACACAACCCGATGATCGGCTGCGGAGCGTTATTAATTCATCCGAAGAAAGTCTTACCTCCATCCGTTCAGGTCAAACCGAAATTCTTTCCCGAGAGATCTATCGCGATAACGGTCATGACGATGGCGGCGGTCAAGATCGACAAGACGCAGCATATGCCGCCGAGAACGGGAATCACCGCCGCCCCGATCTTCGAGCCAAGCGTCCGCTTTTGTTTCACGACCCTGTAACCTCGCATCGCCAGAACGGTCAAGGGCCAGATACCTAACACCATTCCAATTAAAAGCGTAATTAACACGATGGGAATAGTCCCAAGGGTCATGCTAAGCCACCACAGGTCGCCGCCAAGCCCCATGGTTCCTATTGAGGCCAAAATAATGAACCACAGCACAACCAAAAGAGCCGCAACATACATGCCGATAAAGAAGGAGATCAGGATTGATACCAATACCGACACGGCGAAACTTGAAACTCCGATCAGTGCCTTATTCGCAAAGCCGCCTTGCTCTTGCTTTGCTATCTGACGAGCCTGAACCAATAAAGCCGCAAGTGAACCGATGGCAAAAATGCTAAATATCGGTATCCCAAAACTAAGGGTCGTATAGATCTCATTTGCACTCATCACACCTCCTTAACCAGCCCTGAAATCAACCTGGTCAACTGGACATTAATCGCTCACGCTGCACAGCCCGATCATCGGCTGGTGGAGCATGGTTATTTCGGCGTTGCGGCCCATGTAGCTGCGGGCCATGGCAACGGCTTCGGTCAGGTCGTCGGCGCGTTCCCAGCCGAGCATTTCCGGAACGTGGGCGTTTTCGGCTCCGGCGACTATGACCTTGCCAACGTGCTGGCGGCCGTTCTCGCCCCAATACCACATAAAGAATGGATGGGCGCCGTGATATGCATTGCCGCGGCGATACATCTCGATATACGCCGGATTCGATGCGAACTCGCGTTCGTATTTCTCACGCAGATAGAAAGCATCACGCGATTCCGGCAGCAGACGATGAAAGAACTCGATGTACGACGGGTGGAATTTCGGGTCGAATTCATCAAAACACGGATGCGTGATGATCATGACGCCGCCTTTACGCAAAAGCGGTTTGTTGCGATACATATTGAAGTGATAGCCAAGTGCCATCACCTGCACGAGCAGCGGATTCAACGCCGAATACACGTTGTACGGCGAGATGTCCGGAATGCCCGTTATCATTATGTCGCACTGCCCTTTTACGGGAATTTCGTACTGTCTGTAATTTAGCTCAAGTATCTTTTCGTGGACCGGTTCGGTGCGGCCGGCATAACAGCCGATCAGCTCGTACTGCGCGGGGATCGCGTGCAGCATCTTCCGCCGGGCGCCTCGCGGCATCTTCGAGAAGGTGCGCGCCATCGCCTCCCATTTCATCCGGTCCATGAACGAGAACTCGTCTTCATTTCGCGTCAGGATGTCATAGCCGTCGCTGAACATCTTGTTATTCAAGGCCGTCTCGACGTGGAAGACCTTGCAGTTCTCATCGACCAGCTTCCCAAGGCGAATGACCTTGTGATTCAGTTCAGACGCCGGCGGATCCATATACGAGTGCGAATCGCGGATCGTCTGCGGTTCGTGGTGTGCGCGAAGAGATTCGTAATCGCATAGCCCAACTGCAACCGACTTATGCCCTCCGTCCATCGGGACGAGATTGATGTTCAGGTAGATGAGCAGGTCGCTCTCGATCGCTCGCTTATTGACGCGCAGCGGCTCGTTATGGCGTGTGTGGCCAAGCGTTACGAGTTCGTCGTCCGCCTCGGCATCGTGGTTGTAGTAACGATCGGGATAGAACGCATCAAAGATCTTCGAGCCGACCATGCGCTTCATCTCCCACGCGGTCATCTTGCGATGCAATGAATTTGCGATGATCAGATGAATGTCATCGACACCGTTCGCCGCGCAGAGATCGAGCACGACCTCGAGCATCGTCTGCCGCATATCGGGCGTGGCCATCGGCGGCAGAGGCAGTGAAATGTCGTCCATCGCGATCGTCACGCGCATTCCCGGTTCGAGCAGAGCGTAAAGCGGCTCCATCTCAAGCGGATGATTCAACGCATAGCGGATAGCCGCCTCGCGATTCGGCAATCCCTTGATCGGCGGATTCGGATAAATGACCCGCGTCCCGACCGGAATGTCTTCGAGAATAAAATCCTCGCCATTCGGCATGATCCGAGGTGCCGAATCCTTGTCAATGTACACGATCGATTCGTGCGTTTTACGTCTCAGTGCTAATGCCATAATCTTCTTTCAGCCCGCAACGCGGGCGGCAGCGTTCCAATTTCTAAATACCTTTCATCAAACTCGATCCCATTCTTGATCAACAATTCAACAAACTCATCCCGGAGATCCAGCTTCCCATGATGGACCTCTTTATTCCCACGGATTCAGGATCGTTACCAAGGAGTCCGAGAAGTTCCGCACATTTCGGGTCACGAGAATCAGATCGTGCTCCAAAGCAGTTGCCTCGAGAAGAGAGTCGAGCGCTGGGCGCCCAATTCCTTTCTTTTCGAAGGTGGCCATCATTTTGCCCCACACGAGAAAAGTGTGTTCAGTAATAGGCAATATCCGGCCGGTAAACCGATCCCGTGTTTTTTCCAGATAGTCTTGAACCTGAGCTCGATGCCTACTGCTTGGGAGTTTTTCAACTCCCTTTTTCATTTCGCCGATCGTCAGAACACTCAGGAAGGCATCAGATTCATCGATTCCTCCGAGCCATTGAATAACGCGCCCATCTGGACGCGGACGCTTCGGTTCTGAAATTACATTCGTGTCAAGTAGATAGCCCATCAGTCGAATGAAAAATCCCGTACCGGTTCCTGAGACCGATTATCCAGATCGTCGAGAATCAGATCGAAAGGGCTGTTTTGCAGAAACTCCACCAGGCTTTCCCTTTTTTCACCTGCCCGTTTCCAATCCTTTATGGACACTACGACCGCGACTTCCTTGTCGTGACGCTTTATTATCTGTGGCTGCCCTTTTTCCGCCAGTCTGATAATGCTGCTCAAATTATTCTTTGCTTCTTTTACGTTATACGTCATCCTGATCACCTCCAGCCACCTAAAATGGCTACGTAGCCATTTTACCTCTGCACCGTTCCGAAGACAACCAAAATCACTTCAGATCCAGCACCGCCCAGTCGTGTTGGCGTGCGGTTTGTTTCAGGCGAAAGTCGGGACAAACGGCGACGGGATGGCCGACGATCGAGAGCATCGGCAGGTCTGAGATCGAATCGGAATAGGCGTAGGATTCCGAAAGGTTGATGTTTTCGCGCTCTGCGTATTCGCGGATCCATTTTGCCTTCGTCGCCGAGGCCATCACGGGCGGCAGGACGCGTCCCGTTGCATAGCCATTCACGAATTCGAGCCGGTTTGCGACGTAATCATCGATCCCCAAATGATCCATCAGCCTGTCGATCGTAAAATCCAACGCGCCCGTAAGCACGACCTGTCGCTGCCCGATCTTCTTCCCTTGCGCGATCAGTTCCCGCGTTCCCGGAAATATCGCCGGCTTGAGCACCTCCTCAAAAAGCTCCTCGGAAAAATACCGCAGCCGATCTTCCGAAAAACCTTCGTAGCTGCGGAAGAAAACCTCGTTAAAGACATTTCGCGAATAAAGGTCCGCGACGCCGAAGAATGGCAGTTTTACGAGCGTCTCGACGCTCTTTTTCGTCGTCTGCCACAAACCTTGCTGACGCTTCGCGTAGAAGGCGAGCGTGTGGACGAGATTCGTACTGACGAGCGTCCCTTCGAGATCGTAAAATGCCGCGGCAGTTCCGGTTTTGCCCATGTTTGTTACTGTGCTATGTTTGTCTCGCAAAGCGTTGGAATATCATTCGATAGATGGAAGTTTACCACCGAAAGCGATCCCATTGGAAGCAGATCGCCATCTGTCTGACGAAATTATTACAAACTGTAATTACATTGTATTTACACTAGGATGCGAAAAGCAATATTCCCCGGCTCTTTTGACCCGATAACGAACGGACACCTCGATATTTTGGAGCGTTCGACGCCGCTTTTTGATGAGATCGTCGTCGCCGTCCTGAATAATCCCGACAAACAGCCGATGTTCTCGGTCGAGGAGCGCTGCGAGATGATCCGCGAGGTCTTGAAGGGCGTAAAACGCGATGGCTGCCACCTTACGGTCGAGAGTTTTTCGGGTCTTACCGCGGAATTTGCCCGCGCGTCCGGGGCGTCTGCGATCGTCCGCGGCATTCGCGCCGTCGGCGATTATGAATACGAGCTCCGAATGGCACTGATGAATCGCCGCCTCGAACCCTCGATCGAGACGGTCTGTTTGATGGCCGGCGAAGAATACAGCTACGTTTCCTCAACCCTTACGAAGCAGGTGTTTCTGCTCGGCGGCCGTGTCGAAGGCCTCATCCCCGAACTCGTCATTGCGAAGATGCGTGAAAAGCTCGGCAAGGCCTAGGCCGCGCAAAACCTTCAAATTCGGCTTCCTCAAAGATATTGGCTAGAATCTTCTTGTATGGCTGATTTCACTGTCTCGAAAAATGTCGCGGCGATGCACGGTTCATCGACGATGATCGCGGCTCAAATGGCGTCTGAAATGCGTGCGAAAGGGATCGACGTGATCGACCTCTCAGTCGGCGAGCCGGATTTTGACACGCCGGACTTCATCAAAGCTCTAGCCGTCGAAGGCTTAAATGCCGGCCTTACAAAATACACGCCCGCATCTGGACTCGCACAATTCCGCAAGTCGATCGTCGATTTTTACGGGAAAGAATTCGGTGCCGTGCTCTCGCCGCACGAGGTCGCCGCGTCGTGCGGCGGCAAGCAAGCCTTGTTCAACGCGGCCTGCACGCTTCTGAATCCCGGTGACGAGGTACTGATCCCGAAACCGTATTGGGTCACCTTCCCTGAGATCGTGCATTTCTGCCAGGCGACGCCAAAATACATCGAGACCGCGTCGAACGATTTCGTACTGACGGCCGAGATGGTCGAGGCCGCGATCACCGACAAGACAAAGCTGCTGATCGTCAATTCGCCCAACAACCCGACGGGCCGCGTCATCCCGAAAGACGAACTCATACGCATCATCGAACTGTGTGCATCACGCGGCGTCTATGTGATCACGGACGAATGTTACCTCTTCTTTGCTTATCCGCCAGCGGAACCGTTCTCTTCCGCCGTCTTGCCGAATGAGGTGCGTGATCACGTCTGCGTCGCCGGAAGTTTCTCGAAGACATTTGCGATGACGGGCTGGCGCATCGGCTACACGATCGCGAACGCGGAATGGACAAAGGCGATGGTCAAGCTCCAAAGTCATTCCGCGACGCACCCGACATCGTTCGTGCAATACGCTTGCGCCAAGGCCCTCGACAACATCGACGCGACCAAGGCCGCCGTCGATTCGATGACCGCCGAATACGAACGCCGCCGCGACTGGCTCATTCCCGAACTCAACAAGGTGAAAGGCTTCAAGTGCGGTATGCCCGAGGGCGCATTCTACGCGTTCGTCGATGTCCGAGGACTTCTCGGCGAAAAATATGCGTCTTCCGCCGCGGTCGCCGAAGCGATGCTCAAAGAAGCTCACATCGTCGTGACCGACGGCGAAGGCTTCGGCGCCGATGGCTTCCTGCGTATCTCATACGCAACCTCGCTCGAAAACCTCAACCGCGCCGTAAATGCAATGAAGGAATTGTTCGGAACGAACTAGCAGGTTGGATCCGATCATCGCATGTCCGTAGCCCGCACGTCAGTGAGGGCCCGGCGTCTCTTTCATCTTGTCGCCGAGCGGAGAAGCTTCGCTTTTCCGCCACGCCCACCTAAACATCCGGGCGGCTCAGCCGCCAGAGACATTTCATTCTGACACCGGCGAAGCAGAGCTTCGCCGCTCGGCGACGGAACCGCCGACTGCCAACTAGCTACCTGCTATTCTCCGCCACCGGTCATTAGGAGGCCGATGTCTTCGACCGAGGTTGTTTTTGGATCGACCTCGCCGGCGATCTTGCCTTCGCGGATGACGAGGAGGCGGTCGGCAAGCGCGGTCACTTCTTCGAGTTCGGCGGAGATGAGAAGGATCGCCGCTCCGGAATCGCGCAGTTCGATGAGTTTGCGATGGATGAATTCGATGGCACCGATATCGACGCCGCGTGTAGGCTGCGAGACGAGCAGCAGCCGCGGCTCAAGCTCGAATTCGCGTCCGATGATGAGTTTTTGCTGATTGCCGCCCGAAAGAGCACGGGCAAGTAATTCGGCGTTCGGCGGCCGCACATCAAAATTCTCGATGATGTCCGTAACGCGTTTCTCGACCGCCGCACTGCTTATAAAGCCGCCCGAAGCGATCGGCGGACGATAATGAAATCCGAGTATCGCGTTCTCGGCGAGATCCGAATTCAGAAGCAGTCCGCGGCGATGCCTGTCCTCAGGAATGTGTGCGATCCCGAGCTCCTTCCGCCTGCGTGCCGAAAGATGTGTTATATCGCTGCCGTCAAATTTAACCGAGCCCGACATACTTTTTGCGAGGCCCGCGAGACATTCGACAAGCTCGGTCTGCCCGTTGCCTTCGATGCCCGCAACGCCGACGATCTCGCCTGCACGAACCGTGAATGACACGCCGTCAACCGCGACCTCGTGCTTGCCGCGGACCGAAAGGCCTTCGACCTCAAGCACACTATTCGAAGGATGAGCGTCAGGCTTTTCGACACGCAGCAGAACGTCGCGGCCGACGATCATACGCGCGAGTTCTTTCGCGTTCGTGTCCTTTGTCGTAACATTCCCGACAACGCGTCCATCGCGCATCACGGTAACTTCGTCCGAGATGGCGAGCACTTCGTCGAGCTTGTGCGTGATGATGATGATCGTCTTGCCTTGCTCGCGCATCCTGCGTAGGATCGCAAAAAAATCTTCGATCTCCTGCGGCGATAGAACTGCCGTCGGTTCGTCTAAAATGAGCAGGTCGGCGTGACGATAAAGAGCCTTTAGCAGCTCGACCCTTTGCTGCTGCCCGACCGAAAGGTCTTCGATCAATGCACGCGGATCGACGCCAAGCCGCAGATCCTCTGAGAGCTTCCTGATCTCGCTCTCGGCCTTGTCGAGGTCAAGGTGCGCGGCCGAACCTGTTTCGGCACCGAGGATGATATTCTCGGCAACGGTCATCGCCTCGACGAGCATAAAATGCTGGTGCACCATCCCGATCCCGAGTGCGATCGCGTCTTGGGGTGTTCGTATCGAGACCTCTCGGCCGTCGAAAATGATCTCGCCGCTGTCCGCGTTATAGAAGCCGTACGCGATCTTCATGATCGTGGATTTTCCGGCGCCGTTCTCGCCGACGATCGCGTGAATCTTGCCCTTTTCGACCTTTAGCGAGACGTCGCGGTTGGCAACGACCGAGCCGAATGTCTTTGTGATGTTTCGCAGCTCAAGCATATTTTTCTCGGCCATTATTTCGCCATCGCGTCCGTCACCTTGATCTCGCCTGAAATGATCTTTTGTTTCGCGGCCTCGACCTTCTCGATCACGTCGGGCGGAATGAGTTTGCGGTTGTAATCATCGAGCGCGTAAGCCACGCCGTCCTTATCGAGGCCGAAGGAGTGAAAGCCGCCCTGGAACTTCCCTTCGACGACCTCTTTGACAACATCGAACACGGCATTATCAACGCGCTTCACCATCGACGTGAGCACAAATCCGGGCTTGACGCCGTTCTGATTCGAATCCACACCGATGACGAATTTTCGTGCTTCGCCCGTCTGCGGATCGATGCCGAATTGCTCGACCGCATCAAAAACACCAAGGCCCGAATTACCCGCCGCCGTGAAGATAACGTCGGCTCCGCTCTCTATTTGCGAAAGAGCGAGTTCCTTGCCCTTGCCCGGATTATTCCAGGCCGAATCCGTCACGCCGACGTAATTATCAATGACGCGTATCTTCGGATTCACGCTGCGTGCGCCTTCCTCAAAACCGGTCTCGAATTTATGTATCAGCGGAATGTCCATACCGCCGACAAAACCGAGGACGCCGCTCTTTGATTTATACGCAGCGATCATCCCGACAAGGTACGAGCCTTCGTGCTCACGGAATACGAGCGACGCGACATTCTTTTTCGGCGTCTTTCCATCCGCCTCGAAGATCACGCCGTCGATGATCGCGAAATTCACGTTCGGGTAATCGGTCGCGACCTTCTGCATGATCGGCCCTTGCGCAAAACCGACACCAAAGACGACATCGAAATTCCGTTCGGCAAAAGCACGCATCGCGGGCTCGATCGAGGTCGGGTCGCCCGGCTCGACATCATAAAGACAGATGCCAAGCTCCTGCTTTGCCCGTTTAACACCTTCCCACGCCGCCGCGTTGAACGATCGGTCGTTCTTGCCGCCGATATCAAAAACGATGCCGATATTCTTATGACAACCTGTCTGCGGCAGAGCTTCGGCGGAACCGCATCCGCCAAGCGCAAATGCGGCGAGGACAACGGCCGTAAATATTAGGACTCGAGAAAATTTCATTTTACCCTCGCTCGGACGAGTTGTATCGGTTTTGGTGCTTCGGGCGATATTTTATATGCACCTTTGAGCTTTTCGCTAACGGGCAGAGCGGCTTTCGCCGTCCGCGTCAGGAGCACGCCGATCGTATCACCTCTTTTGACGCGGTCGCCGACCTTTGCGATGCACTTGAACCCAACGGCGTGATCTACCGCATCCGATGCCTTTACGCGGCCTCCGCCGACGATCGAGACACATTCGCCAACGACGAGCGGATCGACAACGCTCACAAAACCGCTACTTTCCGCGAGTATTTTTGTCTCGACGAGCTTCGCGTTGAGAAGCCTTTCGGGACGGTCGCATATTCGCGGATCGCCGCCCTGCAGCTCGATATTTTTACCGAACTTTTCGAGCGCAGCACCGCTGTCGATCGCGTTTGAGATCATCTTGCGGGCGGCCGCAATGTCCTTTGCGAGACGGCATTGCGCGAGGACGTTCGCGGCAAGCTCGACCGAGAGTTCGCGAGTGCGCGCCGCCTGCTCCGGCATCTCGCCGCGAAGGATCTGGAGGCATTCGAAAGTCTCCAACGCGTTCCCGACATAGAGCCCGAGCGGCTCGTTCATATCGGTTACGAGAGACTCGGTCTTTACGCCGAACGAGCGGCCCGTCGCACACAACGCCGCCGCAAGCTTTTTCGATTCCGCCAAGGTCTTGATGAACGCACCCTTTCCGGTCTTCACGTCGAGCACAAGAGCGTCGAGGCCTTCGGCAAGCTTTTTCGACATTATCGACGCAACAATAAGCGGAATGTACGGCACGGTCGCCGTCGCGTCTCGAAGAGCGTAAAGCCGCCTGTCCGCCGGTGCGATCTCAGCCGTCTGGCCCGCGAGTGCAAAACCGCATTCTTGCATCACACGCTTTATCTTCGCGAACGAGAGCCGCACGTTGTAGGCGGGAATCGCCTCGAGCTTATCGAGCGTCCCGCCCGTGTGGCCAAGCCCGCGGCCCGATATCATCGGCACGGCAACTCCGCACGCCGCAAGCGCCGGTGCGATGACAAGCGAAGTCTTATCACCGACGCCGCCGGTCGAGTGCTTATCTGCCTTCGGCGCGTCGATGTCGTCGAAGTTCATCACCTTTCCCGAATGGAGCATCGACCGCGTGATCGAATTCTGCTCGCGTTCGTTAAGGCCGTTCAGGAACATCGCCATCACGAGTGCCGTGATCTGATAATCTTCCCACGCACCCGTACAAACGCCGTCGATGAACACCGCGATCTCACGCGTCGTCAGCGCCTTGCCGTCACGTTTTTGCCTGATGATGTCTTGAGGACGCATTGTTATAAATTCAGGTTCGATCTGCCGCAAAGAGCAGAACGGTCGCGGTTGCCGAGATCGCACGCGAACCGCCGATCTCGCCGACGCCCTCGCGTGTCTTTGCCTTGACGCTCACGCGGCCGATCTCAAGCCCGGTGATCTCGCTCACGGTTTGCCGCATTTCGTCGATATGCGGGCGGATCTTCGGCCTTTCAAGGTCGATGACCGCATCGAGATTTCCGAGCGCGAGTCCCTGCTCTCTCGCGATCCGCATCGCTTCTTCAAGGAACTTGCGGCTGTCCGCACCTCGCCATCTTTCATCCGTATCGGGAAAATGCGAACCGATATCGCCCGCGGCAAGCGCCCCGAGTATCGCATCCGTAACCGCGTGAAGCAGCACGTCGCCATCCGAATGTCCGACCGCCTGAAGATCGCAATCGATCGCGACGCCGCCGAGCTTGAGCGGCCCGCCGGCCTCAAGCCGGTGAAAGTCCGTGCCGAACCCGATCAGCGGAATAGAAGTGCGATCATCCCGTAGCAACGCTTCAGCGATCCGCACATCGTCTTGCGTCGTGATCTTCATATTCGGCGAAGTTGCCGCAACAATGCTCACTCTCTCACCCAGGCTCTCAACGAGCGTGCATTCATCCGTCGCATTATCAACGTCCGCAACGGTTGCAAAGGCACGCCGCAAAAGCTCGACCCTGAATCCCTGCGGCGTCTGCGCCGACATCAACGAACTGCGGTCGATCGTCTCGCGGATCTCACCATTCGCAACGCGCTTGATCGTGTCCGCGACGGGCGAAGCGAGGCACGCGGCACCGGATTTCGCCGCCGCTTCGATGACACTTCGAATGTCTTCGACGCTGACTAAAGGCCGCGCCGCATCGTGAACCAGAACAACGCCGTCATCGCCGTTGACCGCCGAGAGCCCGCTCGCGGTCGATCGCGAGCGTGTCGCACCGCCGGCAACTATCTCAACGGGCTTCGAGAATTTTGCCTCTTCGACAAGCTCGCGCGTCTGCTCGACGAATTCCTCGGCAACGACGACGACGATCGAATCGATCTCGTCGCAAAGGTCAAATTTTTCGATCGAACGCGAGAGTATCGGCCGGCCGGCCAAATTTACGAACTGTTTCGGCGTGTCGCCGCCAAAACGAGTACTGATCCCCGCGGCTACAATGATAGCGGTATTCATCTATGGCGAGCGGCGGCCTGCGAAGGGCATCAGGAGTGTTCGACCTCTTCGATGATCGTCGTCTGCCGAAGCTCGCGTGTCGCACGCCTAAAGCCGAGCGAACGCGAATCGTGGATCGCTGTCTGCGAATTCGAACTGTCCTCCGAGTGCTTCTCTTCCCAAAGCCGTCCGAAGATCATCTTGCCTGCCGTCGTCTGCAGCACGCTCGTAACGGCGATATCGGCGGTCTTGCCGATCAGCTTGCGTGCGTTATCGACAACGACCATCGTCCCGTCGTCAAGGTATGCAACGCCCTGGTTATATTCCTTACCCTCTTTGAGGATGTAGACGCGCATCGCCTCGCCCGGCAGAACAACTGGCTTCAAGGCATTCGCAAGTTCGTTGATATTCAGCACGGCAACACCGCGAAGCTGCGAGACCTTATTGAGGTTGAAGTCGTTCGTGATGATGACGGCGTCGATCTGCAGGCCGAGTTCGATGAGTTTGAGATCGACCTCTTTGACGGCCGGAAAATCCGTCTCGACGATCTGAATATCGAGCTTGCTGTTGTTGCGAAGACGCTGCAGCATATCGAGCCCGCGGCGGCCGCGCTGACGCTTCGACGAATCGGCGGAATCCGCAACTTGCTGCAGCTCGGCGAGAATGAAATTCGGGATGATGAGCGAGCCGCTCAGAAATCCGGTTTCAGCGACGTCGGCAATACGTCCGTCGATGATGACCGAAGTGTCGAGGATCTTGTAATCGCGTTTGACGGCCTTATCGCTGAAGATACCGCCGAGAGCCGAAAGGTCGAGAAAATCACCTTTCGCCGCACCGACCATCAGCCCGACGTAGCCCATAAAGAATGCGAGAGAGATCGTCAGAAAGGTCTGCATCTCGGCCGAAACTGCTGCCTCTTTCTGTATCGAGATCAGTACGCCGATCAGGAACGCACCCACGATCCCCATGATCGACCCGACCGCTGCACCGATGAGCGTCTTGAGCGATGCCTTGCGGGCACGTATCTCGATCACGATGATCGCGACCGCCACCAATGCCCCGAAAACCGCCGACAACACCTGCTTCATTCCGGCGCTGTCGCCCAAAATAGCGCCGAGGTGGCTGCTGCGGGCAAGCGGATTGAGCAGGTAACCGCCAAGGGCCAGCAAGGCGATAAACCCTATTCTGATGATCAGCACGTCGACCTTCATACTCATAAATACTACCACGCAGCTAAAAATTCCGAAAAAAAACCTGCAACCTGAATTGAATATCGTGCATCTGCCGGCCCGTATCCGGCGGCATCCAATCTGCGGCCTTTGCGTTTAATTCCTCGACCTAACCACCAAGACATCTCTGCGACCTTCGCGGCCTTCCCTTTGCGGCCTTTGCGTTAATTTCCCCGTTTTCACCTTAAGTACCTCGCCGCCAAAAAGGCCGGCCACGAACAAGCTTATCCAACCCGCCCGCACATTTGAAGCACATTCTGCACGAAATGACACAAAACGCACGAAACGACACAAAATGCACAAATTGCACAAAATGCACAACCGAACTCGTCATCGCATGCACACTGCAAATAGCTTCCTGCGATGTGGGTCATCGCCCTTTGGCTTCGCATAGCCACGCCGTTTACGGCGTGGTACAGGCCGAGGGATCGTCAACGGAGGCGGCCTGCCGCCGAGCGGACGAACTATGCCGCCTTAAGCACTTAGTTATTGACAGTTATGCCCTTTATTTCGTAGAACTTAAGTAGATGTTTCTCGCGCGCTTCTTTAATTTGCAGGCGGCGAGCGTCCAACGCGCTTCTTAGGTTTTTCTCGATTCAACGAACTTTCCGGATCTTGTATGAAAGTCTGTCCAGCCTGCAAAACGGTCTATAAAGACGACGATATCAACTTTTGCCTTGCCGACGGCACGACGCTGCTGGCAAAAAAAGGCAAAACGCAGGAGCATTCGCTTACGAATGACATCGTCGCGATCATCGTGGCCGCGGCCGCCCTGCTCGTCTTCCTAAGCCTCGTAACCAGCAGTCCTGCAGACAGATCTCTATTCTCGACAGGCTCCGCAAGTGCGACGCGGAATTGGGTCGGGCCGATCGGCTCGAACATCGCCGCCGTGTTCTTAAATCTTTTCGGCTGGACGGCGTATTTCTTCCCGTTCCTCATCGGCCTGATCGCATGGCGCGTATTTAGAGCTTCGAGCCTGAGGCCAAGCGGACTTCGCGTTGCGGGCTTCGTGTTCCTTTCCGTTTCTCTCGCAGGTTTGATCGCCCTCTTCGGCGGTTACGGAGCGATCATCGGCGAAGCGACCGCGCAGGCGACCGCCCATCTTATCGGCAACATCGGTGCCGGGATCTTGCTTACGGCGGTCCTCGCTTGCTCGCTGATCCTCGTAACGAACGCAACTCTTGCCGGTTTTCTGTCGCATATGGAGGTCGCGGGCAGCGGGCTTTATATCCGTGCGAGCGGTTGGTTCGAGCGGTTGATGCCGGCGGGAGCGACGGACGATTCCGCCGCAAAACTCCGCGCGGAAAGACGCCGCGAGATACGCGAAAAGGTTGACGATGCCGAGCTGCCGCCAACGATCGTCATCCCCGATATCGACGGCCAACCGCCATCGATCGCTGTTAGTGCGAAAGAGGTTGAGCAGGAAGACCCTTCGGCCGTTTCCGTGCCGACAGTCGATGCTGACCCGTACGCGACGACAAAGGTCGCTGACGACGAATTACCGTCCGAGGTCGGCGAGTCGCTCCCGAAACGCTCCCGCAAAAAGAAGGCCGAGGCTACTGAAGACCATAACGCGGCCGCCGAGCCCGTCTCGACCGCGTCGCCTGATTACGCGGACTACAAACTGCCGACGCCTGACCTTTTGACGCCACCGGCTCCGCACATCAAGCAGGACGACGCCGAACTTTTTGCGACCGCAAAGGACCTGACCGACAAGACGACGGAGTTCAACGTGGGCGGCAAGGTGATGAACATCACGCGTGGCCCCGTCGTTACGACATACGAGTTCAAACCTGCCGCGGGCGTGAAATATTCGCGTGTTACGGGCCTTGTCGATGACCTTTGCCTCGCCCTCAAGGCCGAGTCGATCCGCATCGACCGCATTCCGGGCAAGGCATACGTCGGCATCGAGGTCCCGAACCGCAAACGCGAGACCATCTCCCTTCGCGAGATCATCGAAGGTCCCGAGTTCACAGAATCAAAAGCGCTTCTCACGCTTGCCCTCGGCAAAACGATCGACGGAACGCATTACGTTACCGAGCTCGCGAAAATGCCGCATTTGCTGATCGCGGGTGCGACCGGTGCAGGAAAGTCGGTCGGCGTGAACACGCTCGTAATGTCGATTCTCTATCGGGCACGCCCCGACCAGGTGAAGTTCATCATGGTCGATCCGAAGCGTCTCGAACTCGGCCTATATGCCGATATTCCGCATCTTGCTGTCCCGATCATCACCGACCCGAAACGCGCGTCTAATGCTCTTCGCTGGGCGGTCGGCGAGATGGAGCGTCGGTACAAGGACCTCGCGGGTTATGGCGTCCGCAATATCGACGGCTACAACGTCGAGGCAAAACGCCGCAACGATATCGAACAATGGGACGAGAACGGCGAGCCGCACAAGATACTTCCCTACATCATCATCATCATCGACGAACTCGCCGACCTGATGATGGTCTCCGGCAAGGATGTCGAAGAATCGATCACGCGTCTTGCGCAAATGGCACGTGCCGTCGGCATTCACCTCATTCTTGCGACCCAGCGTCCATCGGTCGATGTCATCACGGGCCTGATAAAAGCAAACTTTCCTTCGCGCATTTCCTTCCGCGTTTCGTCAAAAGTTGATAGCCGCACCATCATTGACAGCAACGGTGCCGAGAATCTTCTAGGCATGGGCGATATGCTCTTCCTACCGCCCGGAAATTCGAATGTAACGCGTGTTCACGGAGCTTTCGTGAACGAGGCTGAGATCAAGAAGGTCGTCGAATTCATCAAAGCTCAAAACGTTGAACAGCAGTTCGACAAGGCGATCGTCGAGGGCGAAGAAGAGGCCGACACCGGAGGCAATTCTGCTCCAGGACGCCAGGATCCGCTTTATTTCGAAGCCCTGAAGGCGGTCGTGATGGCAAAACGCGGTTCGACATCGCTGCTGCAGCGTCAGCTTCGCATCGGATATGGACGCGCCGCTGCGATCCTCGATGCGATGGTCATCGACGGCTACATCGGCGAGATGGACGGTTCAACGCGCGCTCGCCCCGTGCTCACAAAGGCATTCGAGGATGTACAAGACCTCTCGGAAATGGAGAACGAACAGTAGGACAAAGGAAAATTCAACCTCCCCGATAAATGCGTTCTCCCATTTTCGTACTCATTTGCGCTCTTCTCCTCGCGTCTTGCTCGCAGCGGATCCGCTATGAAGATCCCAGGAGCGTCTGCGCCTCCGGCCAGCTCAACCTGAATTCCGCAACAGAAAAAGAACTCGTCGAGCTTCCCGGCGTCGGCGGACCGACCGCAAAACTCATTCTCGAATTTCGGTCGACGAACGGACGCCTTCGGCGGCCCGAGCAGGTATTGTTGATCCGCGGGATGAGCGAAAGCCGATTCCTCGAGTTCAGGCCGTTGGTGTGTGCCGAATGACGAGAGCCGCACGCCAGATCGAAAAACTCTTTTCGCCGTGGCCGCTCGCGATTCTCGCGGTTTGTTTCGCAGCCGGGATTCTGCTCGCTTCATTTCTGCCGTCGGGAAATGTGTGGGCGTGGCTTGTGTTGACGTTGCTTCCCGCTACCGCCGCATTTGCATTTCGTGATAAACGCATTGCTACCACCTTGGCTACAACGGCGTTTCTCCTCGCCGGTGCATTCTCGTTCGCGGCAGAAAAAGGCAGCGTTGCTCCAGACCGCGTAAAGGCTCTCATCGGATCAAAAGCATTGCCCACGTACGGCGTCGTCGAGCTGACGGGCGTCATTAGCTCTCCCATCGAGCTCACGCCATACGGCAAACGATTCCTGCTCACGACACGCCTTGTCTCTTTTAAAGGCGTAGAGCGGCCCGCCACTGGTGTCATCAGCGTTTTCGTTGTTGCAAAACAGCCCTCGGCCGCAGAGATCTTATACGGTTCGCTCATACGCTTTACCGGCATTTTGAGCCGCGAGGACGAATACCGTGCACCGGGCGTGATATCGAATATCGATCAGATGGATCTCGACGGCGTCGATGCCTCGGCACGCGTCAAAAGTCCGCTCTTGATCGAACACCTCGGCGAAGAACCCGTCTTCCTGCCGCTGGCTTTCGTCTATCGACAGCGTGCGGCAGCGGTCGAAGGATTTCGGGAGCATTTTTCGCCATCGACGGCCGGCGTGCTCGCCGCAAGTTTGCTGGGCGACCGCAGCCTGCTCGACAAGCAAACGGCCGACGTTTACCGCGAAGGCGGCACCTTTCACGTGCTCGTCATCTCCGGCCTGCACATCACGGTCATCGCCGGCATTTTGCTGCTGATCGCACGCAGTTTCACACGCCGTAGATGGCTGCATTTTGCCGCAGCAGTCATTCCGCTTTGGATCTACACGTTTGCCGTCGGAGCCGACCTTCCGGTCGTCCGCGCCTCGCTGATGATCACCGCGGGCCTCATCGGCTATGCGATGCATCGCACCAAAACGGTCGCGAATCAACTCGGCCTCGCAGTCTTGCTGCTGCTTGCCGTGAGCCCTGCAAGTTTGTTCGATGCGTCCTTGCAGCTCACGCTCGCGAGCGTTGCGGCGATCGCACTCTTCGCAATTCCTTTGCTCCGGAAACTAAAAGCGATCGGCACGTGGACGCCCTCTGCTGACAAACCTTTCCCACCGAATGTGCCGAATTGGCTGCGACGATTCTGCGAAACTCTCTACTGGAACAAGAGCATCTGGCAGCGGCACAAAGACGCGTACGTCTGGTCAGCGAATATCGAAAAACTCCCGCTCTTGAATGGGCGAATTCAAGGCGGCATACAGCGGCTTGCGCGTTACATCTTTGAGGCGCTATTCGTATCCTTAGCTGTACAACTCGCGATCCTGCCGCTGTCGGTGATCTATTTTCACAGGGTCTCCATCGGCTCGGTGTTTACAAATCTCTGGGTCGGCCTTTTCCTCGCGATCGAAAGCTTCGCCGCGGTCATAGGCATGCTGCTTTCGAGCATTAGCACTGTACTCGCCCGGCCGCTTTTCGCTCTCGCAGAATTCTGCAATTCGGCAAACCTTGCCATTCCGGAAGCGATCTCGAACATCGCATTCTTCAGCTTTCGTTTGCCTTCATATTCCGGTGCCGCACGGACGATCTACTTCGTGTACGCGGCCGTCGTCGTGCTCGCTGCATTTCTGTTCGCTTCCTGGAACGTATTTGCCGTTCGGCGTGACCAGCTCCTCGAACGGATCGCGTTGCTCACAACCGCGGCGATGCTCGCTCTCACGGCGCTGATCACCGTACATCCATTCTCCGCCCCGTCGGCGAGCGGCAAGCTTCGGGTCGATCTGATCGATGTGGGCCAAGGCGATTCGATATTCGTCACATTCCCGAACGGCGAGACGATGCTCATCGACGGCGGCGGCCGGCATTTGAGATACCCGGACGAGAAGGACGAAGACGCCTTTCAGCCGGACACTTCGAGCGTCGGTGAACGCGTCGTCTCTCCCGTGCTTTGGGGACGCGGATATTCGCGGATCGATCATCTCGTCGCATCGCACACAGACATCGATCACACCGGCGGGCTCGTCGACGTCGCGAACAATTTCTCTGTCGGGAAAGCTTTACTTGGGCGAATGCCGCTCGGCGACCCTGAGCTTGATCAACTACTGACCGCGCTGCAAAAACGTCAAGTACCCGTCGAGGTTCTCACGCGCGGACGAACGCTTGAGGTCGGCGGCGTTCGCATCGAGATACTGTACCCGACGGGCGATCCGGCCGGGCCTTCTGACAACGATCATTCGCTTGTGATGCGGATGGTTTACGGTAATCGGGTGTTCCTCTTCACCGGCGATATCGAACGCAACGCCGAACAGGAACTCCTCTCTGCCGGCACACAGCTATCGGCGGACGTCGTAAAGGTCGCTCACCACGGCAGTCGCACGTCCTCAACCGCGGATCTCGTCGCGGCGACGCATGCTGCTTGGGCGATCATCTCGGTCGGGCGGCACTCGCAGTTCGGGCATCCGCATAAGGAGGTGGTTGATGCCTGGCAAGCATCGGGAGCGGCGGTCCTTACAACCGGAGAATATGGAATGATAACCGTCACTACGGACGGCAAAGAGCTTGAGGTTTCCAGCTTTGCCGCACCGGAAAATTCCCCATAAAAACAGAAAAGCACCCGATAAAAATGGTCCTCTCCCATTTCCGTCCGAGCGCGTCCTTCAGTCGTCTTTATTGTGAATAGTTTAAACACGACCACAATATCTTGTCAATCGAAAATTTTCCGCTGCCACGATAAGCACCCGGCTTTAGCCCGTTCAATGACGATACGACCGCCTTTTACCATCTGGCCTACAGGATTTCTGGAAACGGAAGGCTAATGGACGTTTTCTTTAAATGAACGGAAGAAAAGCGTGTAAGAGCACAGTGGCAAACAAAATATGCCGATGTGGACGCCCGAAGTCTATTCACATTCTCCAATTAGTTAGTTTCCCAAGGAAACCGTGCCGGAAAAGCGAGCCGACACGGTTTTTTGGCGTTTTTGGCCCGCCGAGAGCTAAACCATTCAAAACAGGTATGTTACATTAGGTCTCTAAGCTATGCAGCCGGTACTTACAGCCGCTCAAATGCGTGAGGTTGACCGCCTTTCGACCGAAAAATACGGCATCCCGTCGCTCCTCTTGATGGAGAACGCCGCAAACGCGGTCGCGCATGCTATCACCGAAAAACTCGCGGGCTCGGTCAAAGACAAGCGGATCACAATTCTATGTGGAAAAGGAAATAACGGCGGCGACGGAGCGGCACTCGCGAGGTTGCTCCATTTGGCCGGAGCATCCGTCTCAGTTGATCTCTTTGGCACGGTCAGCGAAACGTCGGGTGATGCTCGCACCAATTTTGAGAGGCTGCTCGACTTGAGAGCCCAGCGGGAACCGAGGCTCGACTTTCGCGAATGTAAACGAGACACAACATATTTTGAAGACCCGCCAGCCTTTTCCGACCGTCTAGACAATGCGGATGTCGTCGTTGACGCACTCTTCGGAACGGGCCTTGCGCGTCCTCTCGAAGGGTTCTTCGCAGTTCTTGTCGAGAGACTGAAAAGTGAGAAGCTTGCGCGCCCCAACTTGCGATTCGTGTCGGTCGATATCCCTTCCGGCCTGTCCGCCGATAGCGGCACGCTGATCGGTGAAAATTGTGACGCTCACACTACCGTTACATTTACCGCTCCGAAGCCCGCAAACATCTTGCCGCCCGCGTCTAGATCGAACGGCGAACTCATCGTCGCGGATATCGGTTCGCCGCAGGAACTGGTCGATGCGCAGGCGTCACAACTCTTTCTCGCGGAGACATCAGATGCCTCACGCTGGCTCGATGCGACAGCCTACACATTGGATTCTTATAAGAACAAACGCGGGCATTCGCTGATAATCGCGGGTTCGCGGGAGTTTTCCGGCGCGGCCGTGCTGGCAGGAAATGCGGCGATGCGTTCGGGCGTCGGGCTTGTCACGGTCGTAACGCCACGATCATCGAAGGACGCGACGGCTTCGCGAATACTACCGGAAGTAATGGTCCGTGGCGTCGCGGAAACCGAAGGCGGAGCGGTTGCGGAAAAAGCGTTCGACGAGATCGCCGACCTTCTAGAAAAGGCAGATTCGATCGCGATGGGAAGCGGCCTTTCGCAAAATGAAAGTACTAAGAAGTTTGTTGAAACGATCATCGCAGTTCGCCGTCAACCGATGATCCTTGACGCAGACGCGTTGAACTTGCTTTCGCCATTCTCAGCAAAACGGTCTAGCGATGAAGGGTATGATCATGCCTTGATCCTGACGCCGCACGAGGGCGAGTTTTTGAGACTGCTCGGCACCGAGGACAAGGATGCAATTAAGAACCGCGTTGCGGCCGTTCGCGAGTTTGCGACGAAGCACAACGTCATCCTCGTCCTCAAGGGCGAACGCGTGCTGATCGGCGCGCCTGATGGACGCGTAGTTGTAAATCCGACGGGAAACTCCGGTCTCGGAAAAGCCGGAAACGGCGATACTCTGACAGGCATCCTCGCGGGCTTTACGGCTCAGGCCGCAAAGATGAATATCGATATTTTTGAGACCGTGGTTGCCGCGGTCTATGCAGCCGGAATGGCCGGCGATATTGCCGAAAAGAAATACGGCAACCGTGTGATGACCGCGTCGGACGTCCGTGAATGCCTCGTCGATGTATTTGCAAATTTATGAGCCGCTCACTTACTTGCAGCACACCCGAAGAAACTTTCGCCGTCGGCGAGCAGGTCGGCGGCGACCTTCGCGCGGGCGACGTGGTTCTCCTCTACGGCGAGCTCGGCGCAGGCAAGACGCTGCTTACAAAAGGCATCCTTCACGCCCTCGATTTCGACGTTGATGAAGTGACGAGCCCGAGTTTTGCACTCGTAAACCTTTACCGAACCAATGATCTGAACATCTATCACATCGATCTTTGGCGGCTCGATGGCAAGGCCGATGCGGCCGCGGGCGTCGGGCTCGATGAGATACTCGATGATCCGAAAGCCATCGCTATCATCGAATGGCCCGATAGGCTTGCTTCCATTCCAAAGGCAAAACGCCTGATCAGGATCTCGATCACAGGCGATGGCGAAGATGCCCGCGAGGTGCGGATCGAATTTCCGGACGAGCTCTGAACCTAGAACGGTTGACAGCTCAAAAACGCGCTTCCATCACGCCGCCGACGTCCTTACCGTGCTTCATCGTTAGGCCCGGATATGTGCCGGATTCGACCGCGACGTCTTCGACCCGCAGCAGCTTTTCTGCCGCAAGGATGTCTTCCGTTGAGCCTTCGATCTCCATAAAGCAGCCGAACGGAAGCTCGTCGAGCACGACCTCACAACCTGCGAGACGCCACGCCTTCCGCCGTTTCTCGTAAACAAGCGAGAGCCGAAAGCCCACCTTTTGAATGATCTCTTCGCACGCCCGGGCATCGCCGATCTCGGTCTCGATCTCGACCCGCTTCTTGACGCCGCCTTCGAATCCGGCATTCTCCTTGTACGTCAGGAATGCCGCCGCATCAGTCTTGCGAACTCGAAGCACAGCGTTTCGCTCATCGAGAACGCCGCCGCGATAGAGCAGATTCTCCTCGTGCCGCTCGTACAAAAACTCGCCGCCCTCGGCGACGATCCGCTCGATCAATCCGACTGCTTGTTCTCCGCTCAGACGATACTTTTTCTCGATTTCGATCGGCATGCGTTTGCACCGTTGATAGTAGGGGAACGAAACCTTCCTTAGCAAACTTGACGCGGCCGCCGATAATCCATAATACTTGAAAAAAAGGTCAGGTTTGTGTCCGCCTTAGGAGAAAATATGCCATATCCAGAGATCATGATCCACGGAATGCGTGCTGAGCTCGCAAACCTCGGGATCGAAGAAACAAAGACGAGCGAGGCCGTCGAAGCGGCCGTTAAAAATACCGACGGAACGCTGATGGTCGTCGTAAATTCCGTTTGCGGCTGCGCAGCCGGTGGTGTTCGCCCCGGTATTGCGATGGCGTACCAGAACGCAACCACAAAACCGAGCCGTGCGATCACGGTCTTCGCCGGTGCGGACATTGACGCGACCGAGACCGCGCGCGAATACTTCACGGGCTATCCATCGTCATCGCCTTCGATCGCGTTTCTTAAGAACGGCAAGTTGGTAAAGATGTTCGAACGCCGCGACCTCGAAGGCCGTCCGCCGCAGATGATCGGCCAGCAGCTCGCCGCCGCGTTTGAAGAGTACTGCACCAAGGACGAAGCCGCCGCCGGATAGAGATATACTTCGTCAAATCTGCTCCTTACGCGATACACAAATCGCGTTTGCATAAGGTTCTCAATGTTCACGCTTGGCCACGGCCTTTCGGCCGTGGCTTACGTTTTGCGCGTTAGCCGCCCTTTTCGAGCCATATTCGTAAGAGGGTCGTGATGTAAATGTGTGTGGTTAGGCGTATCCCTGCTTGCGGTTCATTTCTGCGGCTTTTTCTTTAGCCTCAGCCTCAGTGAGATTTTCAAGACCGCTTCCCTTTGTCCTCCTGCAAGTCCAGTTCGTCCTCTGAAATACCCGTCGAGCTTTCTGCGATAGCATAGAACTGCTTACCGTCCTTTTCGCCAAGCTCAGCCTGGGTTGGATAGGTATCAACACTTAAGTCTAGTAGAGCGATTAGTTTCTTTATGGCCTCTTGGGTAATTTGCCCGTTAAAGCTGACTTGAGCTTTGCTGGTTCGCGAAAGATTGAACGAAAGAACGTCACTTTCACCCCCGCCGAATGATTTAAAGTTGGGAGTTTGTACTGGTGGTGGTGGCGGCGGTGGCGTGAAATTAGGTGTCTGGTGTTGTGCGGGTTGCATTTGCTGGCCTCCATTGGTTACGGCAGGAGTTTCTTTTTTACCAGCTATTTTATCAGATTCAGTAACGTTTGCAAACGCCAGAGACGCCCTAAACTGTTCGATAAATTTTTCTACATACGCTGGATTAAAACCCTTCGTATAGACCAAATATTCCCGCAAGACCCGATTGTCAGGAGGTAATACCCCCTGGTAGTGTTCCCAAATTTCAGTGTGTATTGTCGGTGCTAAAGCAGACTGTTTTAGTAATTCAGGACTATCTGATGTGGAATCAAGTATTTTTCGGGCTTCGGTTGTTATCTTCAGCATTCGATCTTCCGCAACGCCTTCGACATTTACCAGCTTATAAGCGTCTAATGCGGCTACTACCTGATTACCTGTACCTTTCTTATAACTCCACACTTCCCGTGCTGTCGTGATCCGTATGGGCGAAATGCCCGCGACCCTAACCAATTCGTTTGTACGGGCTAAAGCATCCTCTAGGCCTATGTAGGGGTAGTTTGGGCTTCTGTGTTTCTGCTTTTTCCCATCCTTTTTCTGCTCGGCAGTTTCTGGTGCTGCGTCATTCATAGCGTTTTGCCTCCGATAAACAATCTAGCACCATTTACTAAGATATGCAATAGGAAACGCGATAGAGGGATAAAATAATCGCCGATAGGATGAGAACGCCCTATGCGGCCTATTGACAATAGGAGCGATAGGCTTTATCATTGCTCTAGTTCTTTGATTCAAAAAGAGAAAAGCCAGCCCGGTAAGGCTGGCTAATCTAAAGCTAGGAGACGTGAGTGAGCGGTCTAAACTACTTGTCTGATACTCAAGCGAACCACTGCAATGGTTCCGTGGGTTCGAATCCCACCGTCTCCGCCAATCGGACGCCCCAAAGGTAGCTACTAACTACCTCTGAGGCTATAACCACACAGCCGAAGCCATGCGATCACCAATCACAATATACCGCTTCTCGCTGTGTGAATCAATAGGAGATTCACATGGTTTGTCATCATTGCGAACAAATAGCTAAGAAACACGGGAAAGATCGGAAAGGCATACAGCGTTTTCGATGCACACCGTGCAATCGAACATTCACCGAATATCAGGACGAGCCGCTAGAGGGCATGTATTTGCCGCTAGGCAAGGCCGTGCTGATTTTGAACATGCTTTTAGAGGGAATGAGTCTTAGAAGCACTTCGAGACTGACTGGCGTTGAAATGCACACGATCTTAAAGCTCTTAATTCTAGCCGGAAACAAGACCGATAGATTGATGGCCGACAAGATACGCGGCCTCAAGGTCAACGAAGTACAAGCCGACGAGCTTTGGGGATTCATCAAGTGCAAAGGTCGCACGAAACAAACGAAGCAATTAGAAGATGATTCCATTGGAAGCTGTTACACCTATGTGGGCATGGAAAGCGATTCGAAGCTTGTCCTTTGCTACCATCTGGGCTGGCATCGCGAACAGGCTCACACCGTCGCGTTTATAGAGAAACTCGCAAAAGCTACCACCGACGAGTTTCAGCTTTCGACCGACGCGATGCCCGGATACCGCGATGCGGTTATATTCAGCGAACTTGGCGAACGAGTTCGATACGCGCAGTTAATCAAGATTTACGAAAGCGGACGCGAGCAAAAGATCACCGCGAAGCGATACTCACCGACGAAGTTCATTAAGGCGATTCCTAAATCAGTCTGGGGCAATCCTGATATGGATAAGCTTTGCACCAGTCATATAGAAAGGTTGAATCTGTCGATCAGAACGCAGGTCAAACGTCTTGCGAGGCTCCCGCTTTCGTTTTCGAAAAAAGGCCGAAAACCTTGCCGCGATGATGGCTCTATACTTCGCGTTTTACAATTTCGTTCGACCGCACAAATCATTAAGCGGCGCGACACCTGCGATGGCTCACGGGATAGAGAAAAGCTTTTGGACTTTGGAGGATTTGTTACGATACTAAGAACAACACAGATTTACAGCATTACCCGTAAGAGAATATCTATTGCTGATGGCCGGGAAAGGCGTTAGAATAGCTTGTCCGACGACCTTTTGCGACGAATATTCCCAATGTCTATCAGCCAACGCCAACACATTCGATTCTCGCTGGATATTCCGGCGACTATCATCACCAAATACGGCGAACGGCAGCAGACCCGCTTACAGCAGATCAGCATCGGCGGTTGTTTTACCGGCTGGGAAGAGAATATCTACGTCGGCGACGAATTCCGTATGGAGATCGAGCTGCCGAACGGCAACTACCTCCCGCTTTGGTGCAAGGCACTTTACCGCTTTGACGACACAGGCCTTGGCGTTCGATTCCTGAATCTATCGCAATTCGAACGGGAATTGATCTCGTCGATCATCACGCATCGCCTCGACGAAGAAGGCGTTCCGGTCCAGGTCGATCCTTTCCACACACCTCCATCCTTTTTGAACGAACATCCGAACCCGCGGGTTACGGATATCCGTGCAAAAGCGGACAGCATTCTAGACAAGATAATGGCTCCGGAGCTCTAGCTCACCGGAAAGCTGGTCAATTCGGCTTCGACGCGGGTGCGGCCTGTTTCGGGCGGATGCCGGTGTATTGCGCCGAGGCGACCTTCCACGCGCCGTTCTCACGCCGGCAAACGAGCATCACGCGAAGGTCGCGCGGCGGTACAGCCTTGCCGTCAACGGTCATCGAAAGGGTTTCTTTTACGATCACGATCGCCGACTTGCCGTTTACGCGGATCGAATATTCGCTAAAGCTCAGATTCCCCGGCATCTTGCCGCCCGGAGGTGCCATTTCGGGTTTGTAGAAACCGAGAACCTTGTCCCGCGGGTCGAATTCGCCGAGCGGCGAGATCTCGATATAGTCCTGCGTCAAAATGGCATCGAGCCCTTTTACGTCAAAGGCCATCTGGGCGTCGGCCATACGCTGAACGAGAGCTTTCAGCTCGACATTATTTTTGCTCTCTGCTTGGCTGAACGCGGTAACCGACAGCATCAAAACCATCGCGGATAAAAAAAGAAGGCGCGTTTTCATCAACAAATTTCTCCTGTATTGCATCGAGAGATACGACCCGCCGTTCTGATTAGTTCCGCAAGAGAAGATAGGGAAAAGAAGGAGAAAACGGTCAGAACAATTCGTCCAACGCCTCGTCGAGGTTCTTGACACCGACGATGCGGATGCCGAGGAGCTTTTCGAGGCCTTTCCGGTTTGATTCGGGAATGATGAGCTTCTTAAAGCCAAGCGTCTGTGCTTCGCGTGCGCGGGCTTGCGCCTGAAGTACGCCGCGAACTTCGCCGGTCAATCCAACTTCACCAAAGACGGCCGTCTCCGGCGGGATCACGATGTTGCGATAGCTCGATGCGATCGCCGCGACCACGCCGAGGTCTGCCGCGGGTTCGTCAACTTCAAATCCGCCCGCAACATTTACAAAGACGTCGTCCGCCGCAAGCTGCATCCCAAGACGTTTTTCCATAACGGCGATCAGCAGCGACGTGCGATTGTGATCGAAACCCTGCGTCATACGGCGTCCGGAGCCGAATTTTGTACTGCTTGCAAGCGCCTGTATCTCGACGAGCATCGGACGCGTACCTTCCATACAGACAGTTACGACCGAGCCGGTCGCATTCTCTGGACGCTCCTGAAGGAAAAGCTCCGACGGATTGCCGACGGCGATCAGTCCCGTGCCGGTCATCTCGAAAACGCCGATCTCATTTGCGGCACCGAATCGATTTTTCGTCGCGCGTATGATGCGATGATTGTGATGGCGATCGCCTTCGAAATAGATGACGGTGTCAACGATGTGTTCAAGCGTCTTTGGTCCGGCAATGGAACCTTCTTTCGTAACGTGCCCCGTTAGAAAGACCGGTGTGCCCGTCTGCTTTGCGAACATCATCAGTTGCGACGCGACATCACGCACTTGCGAAACGCTGCCCGGCGCCGATTCGATCGACGGGCTAAAGACCGTCTGTATCGAATCAACGATCACAACTTGCGGACGCATCTTCGCAACCTCGTCCATCAACAGCGTGAGATTCGTCTCCGGCATTATGAAAAGTCCGTCGGCCGCAAGCCCAAGCCTTGTGCCACGCAGCTTGATCTGCCGCTCGCTCTCTTCGCCGGAAACATATAGAACCGAAATGCCGCGAGCCACGAGCTGTTCTGCCATTTGGAGAACAAGTGTCGATTTGCCGATACCGGGAGCTCCGCCGATCAGAACGAGCGAGCCCGCAACAATTCCGCCGCCAAGCACGCGATCGAATTCCTCGATACCCGACGTGGTTCGTTCGTCCTCATCCGAAGCGATCGCTCCGTACGCGTATGCC